>Ga0335081_10003312_pt1 | contig 25315 bp, 22 predicted proteins | sample Lox_Sample_35_FD_206713 | JGI IMG/M metagenome (GOLD analysis project Ga0335081, IMG submission 206713) | Soil microbial communities from Loxahatchee National Wildlife Refuge, Florida, United States - Lox_Sample_3.5 | ecosystem: Environmental > Terrestrial > Soil > Wetlands | place: USA...
GCCTGGGCAGGAGCGGGGAGCGAATCTCCACCATCGGCATGGGAACTTGGGAGATTGGCAACGTCAAGGAAGGACGCGGGAGGCAGGAACAGATACTTGCGCTAAGGCGGGGCGTCGAGCTGGGAATCAACCTCATCGACACGGCAGAGATGTACGGCGACGGGAGGGCTGAGGAGCTGGTGGCCGAGGCGTTCCGTGGTGATAGAGACTCTGTCTTCATAGCCTCCAAGGTCTCTCCGGGCCACCTGCACCACGACGACGTCATCGCCGCATGCGAACGCAGCCTGAAGAGGCTAGGGACCAGACACATCGACCTGTATCAGGTGCACTGGCCGAACCCCCATGTCCCGATCCGCGAGACCATGGGCGCCATGGAGAAGCTCGTCCGAGACGCCAAGATCAGGTATGTGGGCGTTAGCAACTTCAGCGTAGAGCAGACCAGGGAAGCCCAGGAGTCGCTGGGCAAAAGCGAACTGGTGTCAAACCAGGTCGAGTACTCTCTCTCGAACCGGGACATCGAGGCCGAACTCCTTCCATACTGCAAGAGGCAGGGGCTCTCGATAATCGCCTACAGCCCACTGGCGCGCGGGCACCTGCCTGCGTCGCGGCTCCCGCAAGCACTGCTTCAGAAGCATCAGCTGACACCGGCTCAGCTCATGCTGAGCTGGGTGACCCGTCACGAGAACGTGGTGGCAATCCCGAAGTCGGCGAAGCCCATCCACGCAGAAGAAAACGCGAACTCGGTGGCCTCCAGGCTCGCCGACGACGAGTATCGCTCGATCTCCAGGGCTTTCGAGTAGGCTAAACTGGGGAGCCCCTTCAAGAGATTCGGTATAGCCGCCTGATTACTGGGTCTTCGATTGCCGTCGAGGACGGGACAGCCCCGGTCCGCCACATTAATCGTCATCTGTCGGAGTCGACTACGGCTATCGCCCAAATTTAAATATCGAATCGGCACTTTTTCTCACTATGCAATCGTACACGCATCGGTGTATCTGGTGCGATAGCACAATCGACCCGACCAATAACCTGGAAGTGGCGTACCAGACGTGCGGCCGATGCCTCGCACCGGTGCCGACGGACTAGCTTCTAGACCGCCTAGGCCTTTATGTGATGCATCCGAACTAGGTCCGCTTCAAAGGGCTTGAGGTTCGTGGGTATCCTGGTCTCAATCTGATCCCTCAGAGTGAGCCCCTTACCCCTCTTGGCCTCCCAGACCTGGGAGTTGAACTCCAGGATGCTCTGGCCCACCTTCTCGCTCACGTCGTACCGCTTGGGCTTCGGGAACTTCTCTAGATGGATGTTCTGGGTGCCGTACAGCTTCCTCCAGACGTAGTCTGTCACGTAGGGGGTGATTGGCGCGAGCAGCAGCAGCGTCTCCTTCACCACCTTGTGCAGAGTGAACCACGCCGCCTCCTGCTCTTCCTTGGTCACCCCGTCGCCGTAGGCCCTCCCCTTGGCCATCTCCAGGTAGTGCGATGCGAAGACGTTGCGCAGGAACTCCCTGGTCTTGTTGGCCACGGTGAAGAAGTCGTAGTTCTCGTAGGCCGCTGCGCACTCCTCCTGCAGCTTCGCGAGCTCGGTCAGGACCCACTTGTCGGTCCAGGTGAGCGTCGCGTCCTGCGGCTGCGGGAACGAGCTGATGAACCTGGCAGTGTTCCAGAGCTTGGTGAGGAACTTTCCGGCGCCGGCGATCCTGTCCTCGCTCAGCCTGAAGTCGAAGCCCACTCCCGCCTCGGCCGCTCCCCAGAAACGGAACGCGTCGGCTCCGTATTTCGCGAGCAGCGGCTCCGGGTCCACGAAGTTCCCGAGGCTCTTGCGCATGGCCCTCCCCTGGGCGTCCTGGCCGAGGCCGCCCACCCAGGCCTGCCTGAACGGGCTCCTGCCGGTGAGCAGGTAGCACCTCAGCAGGGTGTAGTAGAGCCACGTCCGCACGATGTCCTTCCCCTGCACCCTCAGCGTAGCGGGGTAGGCGATCTTGCTGAATTTCTTATTCCTGAGGTACTTGCTGATGAAGAGCGGTGAAATGCTAGAGTCCATCCACGTGTCGAAGGTCCGCGTCTCGCCGACGAACTTGGTGTTGCCGCACTTCGTGCACCTCTTGAACGGCGCTTCGTCCCTCCAGGGCCTGTAGTACTTGCCTGGCTTCGGGAGGTGCGGAGCATTGCACTTGCTGCAGTACCACACGGGTATCTCGGTGGCGTAGTATCTCCTCCGCGAGATGGGATAATCCGTCGTGAGCGAGTCGATCCAGTCCAGGAGTATCTGCCGGTGCATCGGCGGATGAAAGTCGAGCTTCCTGGCGAGCTTCTTCAGAGTGGCCCTGTACTCCAGCTGCCTGAGGTAGTACTCCTCCATCGGTATGATCTCAATAGGCGTGTGGCTCCTCTCGCAGAGGGGCGTCCTGTGCTGGATCTGCTCCACCTTGGCCGTGATTCCCATCTCTTGCAGGTCCTGGATTATCTGCGAGCGGGCGTCCTTGACCGCCATTCCGGCGTACTTGCCGGTCGCCGCAGTCATCTTCCCGTCCATGTCCAAGGCGACAACTTCCTTCAGCTTGAACTCCCTGAACAGAAGCACGTCGTTGTAATCGCCGTAGCTGCAGACCATCACGACGCCGCTGCCGAACTTCGGGTCGACGCTCCTGTGCGCCCTGATCTTGACGTCCCTGTTGTAGAGCGGGACCGTGGCCGTTTTGCCTATCAGCCGCTTGTACCTGTCGTCTTGAGGGTTCACGACCAGCGACTGGCAGGCTGCGAGCAGTTCAGGCCTGGTCGTCGCCACCAGCAACTCTCCGCCGTCTTCCTTCATCTTGAAGCGGTTCGTTATCAGGTAGGTGGGCAGCTCCTCGTACTCGATTTCCGCGTCGGCGATCGTGGTGTTGCAGTCCACGCAGTAGTTGTTGGGACGGTTTGCGACGTAGATCAGACCCTTCCTCCACATTTCTATGAAGGACCACTGTGTGAGCTTCCTGTATTCCTCGGAGTCTGTGCGGTACTTGTTCTCATAGTCCCCCGAGACGCCGATGGTCTTCAGCAGGTCGACCATGTAGCTCTCGAGGTCGTCCAGGGCGTGCTTGCAAAGGTTGATGAATTCCTCTCTCGGCGTTTTCCTCATTTGCACCCTGTACTTCCTTTCTGCGAAGATCTCGACTGGCAGGCCGTTCCTGTCTATCCCGATGGGATAGAGGACCTCGAATCCCTTCATTCTCGCAGACCTGGCAATCATGTCGATCTGCGAATACTGCGTGAGGGCTCCGGGGTGCCAGGGCCTTCCAGAGGGATAGGGCGGGGGGGTGTCCATGATGAAATTACGGTTTTTGTTCGGTTGGGGCTTAAACTCGAACAATCTTTCGGAATTCCAAGTCTGCCTTATCTCTAATTCCAGCTTTGGATCCCACGCGGTGGCCTCCAGCTTGGCCACGAACTCTGGCTGCAAGTGCAGACACTCACTAGGTTGACGACCTATATGAGCTTAAGAGCATTTTCTTGCGTTTTCAGACCTGTTTTCCCTTGATTACGCGTGTGACCGCCGTCAGCAGCGCGTAGCCGCCGAGGCCCACCGCCACGACCTCCCCCGCGGCCACATAGGACCAGCTCAGCACGATTGGGGTGCTGGTCAGGTAGGCGAGGTAGCTCCCGACGATGAAGGTTATCACCAGAATCTCGACCGCCACCGCCGAGACCCAGGCTCCCCTGAACTTCCTCTTGCAAATCTGCCACGCGAGAGCGGTCGCAAGGACGTTCGCGACCGTCCCGCCGACCACGTCGATAGGCCCCAAGGAGAACGGGTTGGCGAAGTTGCCGATGAAGACCCCGATGCCGAGGCCCACCACCGCCGGCGGCCCGAACAAGATGGAGAGAGGCAGCAGCGCGTCGGACACCCTCACCTGCACCACAGCGAAGCTGATTGGAGCGAAGAAGTACACGCCCGCCGCGTAGAGGGCAGCCAGAATGGCCGCCAGGGCAACGTCTCTCGACCTCGTCGACTTTCTTGTCTCTTTCATTTCCTCCTACTCCGGGATTTGTAAGGCGGATCGGGTGGAGGGCACTCACCCGCCTGTTAACATCGCCTCGGCTCCGCAGGATATAAGCCGTTAGTGGAAGATTTCTTCCAGGCGCGCGGAGTCCTCCGGCGCCAGCTCCCAGCCGGTCGCCGAAGCGTTCTCCTGCACGTGCGTCCTCTTCGAGGCCCTCGGGATCGGGAAGACGTTCCTCTTCTGCGACAGCCACCGGAGCGCCAGCTGGCTCTCGCTCTTCGAATACTTCGCCGACAGCTCGCTGGCTCGGGAGTCGGACGCGGTGAGCCTGCCGTGAGCCAGCGGGTAGTAGGCCATGACCGCAATGCCCTCCTGGTCGCAGTAGGGCAGGATGTCCCGTTCGACGGACCTGTTCACGAGGTTGTAGGGCATCTGGATGGAGGCGAGCTGGGACTTCTTCAGCGAGGCGTTAGCCTCCTTGAGCTGCTCGATGTTGAAGTTGCTCACTCCCACCGCCAGGACCTTCCCCTGGCTCACGAGCTCCTCCATGGCCGACATCGTCTCTCCAATGGGCACGCTTCCGCTTGGAAAGTGCACTTGGTAGAGGTCGACGTAGGCGGTCTCCAGTCTCCTGAGGCTTCCTTCGAGCGACTTGATCACGGCGTCTCGCCGCAGGTGGTTCGACCAGACCTTTGTTGCCAGGAACAGCCCGTCTCTCTTGTGCCCCCTGATTGCCTCGGCCACCAGCGGCTCTGACTGGTAGATTTCCGCGGTGTCGATGAGGGAAATGCCGCATTCGAGCCCCGCCTTCAGGGCGTCGACCTTCTGCGCCCTGCCCCTCTTCCAGCCGACGAACCCCGTGGCTATCCACGCGGGGTCGTAGTAGGTCCCCATTCCAATTTCGGAGACCTTGCGGCCAGTCCTGCCGAACTCCTTGAACTCCAAGGCGCAGGCCTCTGGGATTCCTAGGCGCGGCCCTGCGCCTTCGGCCTGGGCTTCGCGTCCGCGGTGAGCGCGTCCGACGGCAGAAGCGAGTACAGGTCAGGGTGCTCCTGCCTGAGCGTGGAGAAGGTCGGTGGCAGGAGGCCGTTCCGGCGAGCCCTCCGGACGTTGTATTCGACGAAGCGCCTCATGTCCGCGGTCTCGCCCGCAACCGAGACGAAGGCCCGTATCTTCTCGATGGCTTCTTCGTTGTCCACCTTCTTGACGTTGACGAGGTAGGGAGCGAGGACCAGCCACACGAGCCTGTGCCTCCCATCGGACACAGGGTGCTTCAGAAGCTCCTCCACGTACGCGTAGCCCCTGGTCGACCTCGGCTTCTGGGTCGGCACGTAGCGCACCAGGCTGTCGCGGAGCTCGGTCAGGACCCTCGGAAAGGCGCCTCTCCTCAGGTTTTTGGTACCCTCGGCGATGATCGCCTGGGCGCACTCCCCGAACAGGTCGTTGAGCATGTTGTCTGTAAGACGGATTACTCCCTCCTCCAGCGGCTGCCGGGCCAGCTTCCACTTGGAGGCCTTGACGAGCTCGGTCCTGGTGACCAGCGGGATGTACTCCTCGAACCGGATCGAGTACGACGGGCGCTCGTTGGTCTTGGCTTCCAGGCCCACGCTGACAGAGAAGCACTCCTTCATCACAGCCGCCTTGGACTCCGGGGTCTCCCTGACGAAGAATCCTTTTGATCTCTCTCCCTCCTTTTTGGCAAACTTCGAGGTGAGGAAGCCGTCCTGGCTCGCCACCAGAGCCGCTGCGAAGAAGCTCGAGAACTCTATGAACTCTGACAGGTGGGGCTCGTAGTTCGCCCTGCCCAGGGCGTTCATGAGCCTGCTCCCGGCCTGCTGGACCACCTCCCTGCTCTCCAGGCCCTCCTCCATAGGCATGGACTCGAAGAACTTCCTGGACTGCGCGATGAACGGGTACCTGAGCTCCAGCTCCGTCAGCACCGGCGCCGAGTACGGCAATGCTGTTCTGTCCGAATACGGGCCCGGTCGCCTTTAAGGCTCTTGCTAGCCGCGCTTTGCTGTCGAGATGATCGAGAGGACGTCCCGGTCTCGGACCACATAGTTCGTCGGCAGGTGCAGCCCCGTCCTCGCGTCTACGGCGTAGACCAGCCCCTTCACCAGCTCTGTGTGTACGGTCTTCGCGAGGTCTTCGACCGTCGACCCCGTGGGGAGCAGGTACACGTCCGGCAGGACCTTGCCGCCCTTGTCGGTGAGCTTCTCGGCGTCAGCCACCGGGTACACCGCGTTCATCTTCAGGAGCTTGAACACCGCGATGTTCATGGCGAACTGGACGCCCGTCCTCAGGTACTCGCCGAAGACCTTTCTGCGTATGTAGGCGAGGGCGCTCTTCTGGGCGTCGTTCAGCTCCTGGGGCTTCAGAATCTCGAACCTCTCCTCGCCGGGCACGTACTTGATGAGTCCCTTCGCCTCGGCCCGCCGCAGGGTGAGCTCGGCCTCGCCGCAGGTCGGCACGACTATCAGCCCCTGGTACTTCTCCCTCAGCTTCTGGAAGTTCTCGGCCGCGAAAGGCAGGTCCATCTTGTTCGCTATGATCAGGGTGGGTTTCGAAACCTCGCGGAGCGCCCAGCAGAAGTTCTGGATGTCGTTCTCTGTCCACTTGTCGAATTCCTTCTCTTCGAGCATGGCCTCGCCGAGCGACCTGACGGCGTGCTCCTTGCGCACGCCTATGCCTTGCATGGTCTCCGCCACAGCGTCCGCCAGTCCATAGCCCGGCACCTTCGAAAGCTTCGAAATCTTGCCCATGTTGGCCGTGAACATCTTCACGTACCACAGCACGAGCTCGAGCTCCACGTCGGCGAAATCCGCCAGCGGGTCGCCCGTCCCCGGCTCGGTTATGCGCCCGTCCTTGTCCACGCTCCCAGAGGCGTCGACGACGTGCAGAAGGACGTCCGACTGGGCGGCCACGCTGAGGAACTGGTTGCCCAGGCCCTTGCCCATCCACGCGCCCTTGATGAGCCCGGGAAGGTCGGTAACCTCGACCGGAACGAACCTCCAACCATCCTGGCACTTAGAGTTGCCCGGGTTGTCCTGGACGTTGAACTCCTTGTGGACGCACAGCGTGACGACGCTCGCGACCCCCGACTCCGGCGACTTCGTGGTGAACGGATAGTTCGAGATTTCACCCGAAAGCAGAGTCATCGAGTTGAAGAGCGTGGTCTTGCCTGCGTTCGTCTTCCCGATGATCCCGATCCGAATGACCATCTTCTCACTCGCCTTGGCTGCTTCCATAGACGGCTCTACTTATAGTTGCAGGACTCAAATCGCGTCTCCTCCGGATCTCTCCGTCAGCCGCCCCCCGAGGTCTCATTTCCAATCACCGTGCAATCTTCCGCCGTGCCCGCCGACGAACACGGCCTAGTGCCCGCAGGCTCGACGGTTTTGAACACGCATCACGGAGACGGCATCGATCTCCAGGCCCTCTGGGCCTCATACCAGAAGAGGGCCGCTGCCAGCACCAGGAAACCGGTCAGCCAGATCAGCACCGGCACCAGCGAGAAGAGCGGATACGCCACCAGGGCCAGGTAGACTGCGAACACGGTGAAGAAGACGGCGTAGAACACGAACCTCGGCACGATCAGCGTCCCCACGCGCAGGAAGTCTCTCATCACGTCGACCTTCACCTCGTTCACCACCTCGTACTCACCGTTGTTCTCGGCCAACAGCCCGAGTTCCTTCAGCTTGCCCAGGTGGTATTGGGCCAGCGAGGGGTTGGACATTCTGAGGGCCCTCTGGACCTCCCGGACCCCCACCTTCCTGTTCTTGAGAGCGTACACGTAGACCCGCAGAGTGTTCCCTTTCAGCTGCGCATCCACAGTAGCATCGCTCAAGCTTCCCCGCCCCAGAGTGGCCACGCGCCGTTCAAAAGTTGAACGATGTTCAGCGGATTAGAACACCGTCTGTTTAAAACAGTTGATTCAAATCCCGCCGAAGGCACGCCCTCTCAGATGGAACCGCGGACCAAGGCTCTCTTCTCCGGTTGCCTGGCGCTCGTCCTAGCCCTGGTCATCATCCTCTCGGCGACCACCTTCGGGTTCGCCCCGGTCGGGGCTGGATCGCTCAAGCCTAGCTCCAGCGGGAGCCTCGCGATAATGCTGACCGACCCGCCCTCGTTTCCTCAGGGCGTCACGGCTGTCTATATCTCCTACGACGCCCTCCAGATCCACGCCGTCGGCTTCACTTCATCCAGCGGCTGGGTCGGGCTGGACAGCCGCGGGACCATAGAGGCGCTGAGCCTCGCGAACCTCACCGAAACGATAACATCGAGCAACGTGCCCAGCGGCACCTATGACTCCGTGGCCTTCGGCATCACCGGCTGCCGGGTGGACTACCAGGGAAGGAACTACACCGCGACGGTCGACGACACCGCGCTCAGGGTCCCGTTCGTCAACCAACTGGTGGTCGCGCCCTCTGGCACGAGCACGGCGTTGGTCGACCTGCACTCCACGATCTTGAACCTCGGCAGCAGGGCCAGCCCCCAGTTCCTCGCCCACGCCGCGGCCCAGGCAGTGGAGGTGCCGCCGGCTGAGGTCCAATCGCAGTCGGTGAACGTCGGGTCGAGGTCGACCCTGAAGGCAACGAACTGGTACACTAACTTCACGCAGGACTACGGCGACCGCCTCACCATCGGCTCCGTTTCACTCACACCTCACTCGCTGTCGCTGGCCATGGATAACCCCACTCACGACTCCATCGCCATCAGGATGATCGTCATAATGCCGGCGCAGACCGCTGTCCCCCAGAACGTCCTCGGTTCCGCCCTCTCCGACGCCACGGTCCTGATCGTTCAGAGGAACGGCTCTCTCCAGCTGCTCCAGGCGGGCAGGTCAGGGTCGCTCGCGAGCACGATCCAGTCCGTCTTCGAGTCGTCGGCCTTCCTGCTAGCGTCCGGGGCCTCGGCCACGTTCACCTACGCCGGGAACCTCAATCTTCCGGCCGGCGCCAGCGTGGTGGGCGGCGGACTGTACTCGGTCACGGCGATCGGGAACCAGCTGCTCGTGGGAACGGTAACTTCGTCGGGCTAGCTCTGCCTGTAGCGGAGCAGGGCGGCGACCCCTCCGAACGTCCTGAACATGTTCCCCTCCTCGGTCCCTGACGAGATCATCTCGACCTTCGACCCGACCTGGAAGGCCATCTCCTCCAGCACGTCCACTATGTCCTTCTCGGACACGTCGTAGTCTAGGGAGCCGCACTTCGTGCAAGGCTCCGCGATCATCTCCTGAATCTTCTGAACCTTGTTCCTCGTCTGGGCCGTCTCCTGCCTGACCGTTTCGCACTTCCTGCACCTGGCCGAAATCCTGAAGGTGTCAAGGTCGTCGGAGACCATGACGACCTCGGCGTTCGCCTTCTGGAGCGCGTCCAGCACCCTCGGGAGCCCGTACACCGCCAGGCCGCCCTGCTTGTTCACTTCGCCCAGGAACCGCTGCACGAGCTTCTTCTCTTCCACCAACCTCACCCCCTGCAGGACGTCCGTGGCCTTCTCGACGAGTTCCCTGATCCCCTCCCTGCCGGAATAGGAGGTGTCCAATATCGCGATTATCTTCTGGCGGAGCTGATAGTTCAGCAGTTCCGACTTGAGGAACGACTCCTTGGTCGGGCCGGGTCCGCCGATGATTAGGCCGGTGACCTTCGCGTCTTCCAGCAGTATCTTCGTGGCGTGGTCTGCGACTCTGTGGTAGAAGTAGGTGAGCTCCATCTCGCGGCCCCTCTCGTACCTTCGGGCGCTCTGTCCTCCCTTCCGCGTCTTTCCGGATATGCCTGAGGTCATGTCGTCGGGGATTTCCAGGCTGTCGCCGCTCAGGATGCCTATGGCCGATTCCGACGAGTCGATCACGAGCAGCCCGAAGATCTTCTCCTCCCTGAGCATGTCCTTGAGCATCTCCACGTGGAAGTGGTCGTCGCACTGGTAGGTGTAGGCCCGGACGGGCTTGGGGGGCTCTATCTCCCATATGTTCACCACTTCGCTTCCCGGATTGTCACCAAGGGCTCCGCAGAAGATTACCAAGCCGTTGTCCGGCGGCTCGCGGTAGAGCTTGAGCCTCTGCATGGCCTTGACCAGGGCATCCTGGACGTGGTTCCTGGTGGTGTCTGACTTTATGTTGCCCGCCGTCCCCCACTCCTCACGGAGGTTCGCTATCACCTCGTGAATCGGCTTCTTCGGGGGGACGTAGAGCGTGACCAGTTCGGTGCCGCGGCCCTCCTTGCTCGCCAGCTCGGAGATTAGCTTCCTTACTTTGTATAGCTTGACAGATTCGGACTTCGACAACTCACGCTAGCACCTTCGTCAGGAAGTCACACGTGGCGATGCAATCCGAGATAACATTCGGACACCCGTCGATGGTCATACTTGTTTATAAAACCTCTCACACCACAACAGTGCAGCGGGGGTAAGCGAGACACACTGAAGATAGTGCTGAGGATAGGTGGTTCCGTCCTGGGGTCCCCACCCGAGGCGAAGCTCGTGGGGGGATACGCAGACGTCATATCCGAGCTGACCGCCGAGGGCAACTCGGTGGCCGTGGTCGTCGGAGGAGGCGCGGTGTCGAGGAAGTACATCGAGTCGGCAAGGGCCCTCGGACTCTCGAGCTACCAGCAGGACACGATAGCCATCCACGCGTCGAGGCTGAACGCGAGGCTCATGGCGATGAAACTGGGAGGAGTGAGCTCCATTCCGACGTCGATCGACGGACTCCTGCAGAGGCTGGCCCGCAACAGGGTCGCCGTGATGGGAGGGCTCAGGCCGGGCATAACCACGGACACGGTCGCGGCTCTTCTGGCCGCGAGCTGGCACGCCGACCTACTGATCAAGGGGTCCGACCAGGAGGGGATATACACGTCCGACCCTCGCATCAACAAGAAGGCCAAGAAGCTCGACAAGATTTCGCACGAGGAGCTGGGCGGCATACTCGGCGGGAGCCACAAGCCCGGGATACACAGCATCATCGACCCCATAGCCGTGGAGCGCCTCCAGGAGTCGAAGGTGAAGTTGATAGTGCTCAACGGCTTCGAGCCCAAGAACGTGCTGAAGGCCGCGAGAGGCGTCAAGATAGGCACCCTTGTCAGCTGACCGAGCTGCGGCAGGCGGCACCAGAGAATGGTAGCCGTCTTAGTCCTCGTGAGCCTCGCAGCTGCCGCGGCCGTGGCGTTCTGGTCGTCCCTGATTGAGGCCACCTTCCTCACGCTGAGCCCGCTGTCACTGAGCGTCACGGTCACCGGAGGCTCCCGACAGGCCGCCAAGACCCTCGCCATCGTAAACGAGAAGACGAAGCTCGTGAGCGTCACCACAATGCTCGACACCATAACGAGCGTGATCATAGCAAGCTCGATCGGGCTCATCCTCACCGACACCTTCGGCCCCATCGGATGGGTGTACACCGCGGTCCTGGGCTCGCTTGCCATCATGATCTTCCTCTACCTCCTGCCGAAGGCCATCGGCATCGAGAACTCGCTGAGGATGGCGATGGCTCTGGCACCGAGCACGCACGCTCTCCTGGCCGTGCTTTCGCCGGTGGCGGTCCCTATGGCGTCCCTGGCCAGGGTGCTCTCCGAGAAGATCGTCGGTAAAGAGGGCTACAAGACCGAGGAGCTGGCCGACGAATTCGAAGACGTGGTGCTCATGCTCGAACGGTCGGGCCACATTGAACCAGACGCGGGCAGGCTGCTCCGCGCCGCGGCCAGCTCGTCAAGGAGCACGGCTGGGGACATAATCACGCCCGTCGAGCAGATCGTCTACGTCCGGAGCGACGCGACAGTCCTTGAGGCCCTGAAGACCATGGGCAGGACCAACCACTCTAGGATCCCGGTCTACGACGAAGGTCGGAAGCTGTTCATCGGCGCGGTCACGTTCCACACAATCTCCAAGGCTGTGGGCAGAGACCTGCTCAACGAAAGCCTGCTGGACTACACCATCCAGCCGGCGAAGGTGAGCAGGGACGACACCCTGTCGAGCGTGATGCAGACTCTAGAAGACTCCGGGACGACCATCGCCTTCGTCTACGAGGGCGAGAAGGTGGTTGGCGTGGTTACGCTCTCCGATCTGATCGAGACGATGATGGGCGTCAAGGTGTAGGCCACCCCCGAGCCTCTGTCCCGGTACCGCTCTCGCTCTCATGGCTCAGGTTTTTAGGTCAAAGTCACATTCGGTCGCCGATGGCGCTGTCGAATGCTGCGAAATCAGGCATTGCCATCTTTGTCGGAGCCGTCCAATTCGGCATCCTGATGATAGTCGCCGAAATCATCGACTCGGAGGCCACCGCTCCGCACGTTCTTGGAGCGGGCAACGAGACGGGATACGTCTACAGTGTCTCCTCCAACTATGTCAGCGACCTGGGTGCGAACTGCCGCACCAGCTGCTACATACCACCATCCGCCTATCTCTTCGACGCTTCCATCGCCCTGCTGGGGATCCTCATAATCGTGGGAGCCTACTTCCTCCACCGCGCCTACAAGTGGATGCCAGCCACGGTCATGATCGCGCTGGCTGGGGTCGGAGCGCTGGGAGTGGGCCTCTTCCCTGAGACCACAGGAATCTGGCACCACCTCTTCTCGCTGGTCGTCTTCCTCTTCGCCGGTCTGTCAGCAATCTTCACCTACAAGTTCCAGAAGAAGCCCATGGGCTACTTCTCGGTGATCTTGGGCCTGGCGACACTCATCGCCCTCGTACTCTATGCCGGTGGCGTCTATATGGGACTGGGCGCAGGCGGCATGGAGAGGATGATCGTCTACCCCACGCTTCTGTGGGCTCTGAGCTTCGGCGGGCACATGATGGCCTCCGAAGACAGCCAAGTTCCAGCAATGCCCTGATCTTCGCGCCTAGACGCCAAAGGGGACAGCAACGGCGAGCGTAGCTCCTCGACGACTCTCTGGGGAGGCATGGGCGCACGCACTACAGGAAAGCTGGGAGGAACGTCACCAAACCTATCACGAGCTGTAGCGCGATTGCCTTCCGCACGGGAATACCGCTCCTGCTCACCATAACCAGGGCCAGCACGTTCGCGAACGAGCCGACGGGGTCGATGTTCCCGGCGAGGCCCGCTTCCACCGCCAGGATTGGAGCCGCGTGCGCGGTTACAGTCGACGTCGACAGGACCAGCTGCGTCGCGGGGACGTTGCTGATGACGTTGGAGAGCGCCCCGACGAAGAAGGCGGAGTACGGCTGCTCGCCGGCGGCTGCCGACGCGACATAGTGTTCGACGAAGGGCCGCACAACCGCGGCGGCCGCCAGCACCGAACCCACGAGTACGCAGAGTATGAGCAGGCTCCTGACGTCGAACTCCTTGGCCACCTGCGGGAGCCGCCTGAAGTTGAACGCGAAGCCCAGGACGAAGACGAAGGCTAGGGCGAGCACGTCCGGCACCCCGAGGAGGTTCAGCGAGAACACACCCGCGGCGACTATGAGCAGGTAGATTGCCGGCGCCCACGAGCCCACCGGCGTGGTCATCTCCCTCGCGCCGCCGGTTCTCTTCTTGAACGGGAACAGGAGGGCGACCGCCAGAACCCCGGAGATCAGAAGGGGGAGCCAGGTTCCGGCGACGAAGTCTCGCGCGCCCACGCCCGATGCCTGCCAGAGGAGTATGTTCTGCGGGTTACCGAGGGGCGTCAGCGAGCTCGAGATGTTGGTGAACGTTATCTCCGCGACGAGGAGCGGGGTTATGTCGACCTTGAACTGCTTGCAGTACCTGACGAGGACCGGGGTCAGGACCAGGATGAGCACGTCGTTGAGGATGAAGGGCGAGAAGACGGCGGTCACCACGACCACCGCGTAGAGGATGCCTAGCCTCCCCTCGAGCGAGGCGATCAGCCTCCTGAGGAACACGTAGCCGTCGGCGGCCCTGAACTGGGCTGCTATCCCGAAGAGGAAGGCGAGCGACGCGAATATCGTCAGGTCGACGCTCAAGGACCACGGGTCTCCTCACTGCCCTTCTTGAAACTTGGCAGAGGTGCGGGTGGGCGGGACTCTCGCCCAGCACGCTGGGTGGGGAGCTGACAACGTGCGCACGACGTTCGATGCCCCGGCAGAAGGGCCCAGGCACCTGGCACGCAGATTCATCCGCTTGGTCAGGTCATGTCGAGAGTCAGCCGCGGTGGCCCCGTCGTTCCCTCGCTCTCGACTTGTTCAACCCCGCCGTTTCGAGAATGAGCGCTTTCAAGGAAGCCTCATCCGCCGTGTCCCCTTCGTGAAAGTCGATGGCACGGACCGTCCTGCTTTCCATACGCGTGTTGAAGAGCCGCTTGGGATCCTTCAGCTGGGCACCATTGGGGAATGTCAGTCTCACGGCGTTCTTGAGCGTCTCTCCTATGCAAACTATCCCGTCATGCGACCAGACTGGGACCCCCATCGGGTTGCTTGGCTTTTTCCACTTGACTTCTTCGACCACGGCGGGATCGGCTCTCTGGATCAGGGCCCGTAGCTGCGACAGCGTCTCGCCCCGCCAGTCATCCGCCTTCTTGATTATCGCGTCTATCTGCTGGGAGGGAGACTTGCCTTTCGGGGAAGGACTCGGCCGTGCCATCTCAACCCACCGCTTTCTTCACGAGGGCGACGATTCTCGCCTCTTCGGCCCTGGTCAGCTTCTTCAGCGCGAACGAGACCGGCCACATCGAGCCTTCGTCAAGTTTCGCCTTGTCGGTAAAACCGAAAGTCGCGTACCTGGTTTTGAATTTCTGCCCGCTTTGAAAGAAGCAGACCGTCTTGCCGTCTTTGTCGGCATAGGCGGGCATCCCATACCAGGTTCTTGTCGTAAGAGTCGGCGCGTTGGCCTTGACGATTTCGTGGACCCGCTTGGCCATGGCGCGGTCAGGTTCCTTCATCTCGGCGATCTTTGCGAGCACCGCCTTTTCCCCGTCAGCGCCTACCTCTGGACGTGCCCCTTGTCGCTCTTGGAGGTACTCTTTCATCGCGGCCCTTTCCTCGTCCGTGAATCCGGCGGACTTGCTGGCGGCGGGCCTCTTGGAGGACATGTCAGGCCCCTGGTCCCTCATATTACTCAACAACGCGCCCACAGTGTTCGACGGCATTCTTCATACGCAAGGGTCGTTCCCGCCACGCATGCTGGGTTGGAAATGTCTTCCCTGCCTAACTAGGAGTGCGGGGGGTGGGATTCGAACCCACGAACCCCTAAGGGATGGGATGTCCCGTCCGGTGCAGGCGTTGGATCTTGAGTCCCACACGTTTGACCAGGCTCCGTAACCCCCGCGCACCAGCATCCTACTCAACAGTCTGCATATAGAAGTGTCCCGACGCGTACAACACCATGTGTCTTGGCGCTCATTCGCTTTTATAGCAGATGGGCTATCATCCGCCGTCTTGAGCCAAGAACACCGCGTCGCCGGGGCGCCCGACAACCTCGTTCCACTTATGAGGTGCGGGGAGTGTCACAACTGGGAGCCATTGGACACCATGTCGGCCATCGGCGAATGCAAAGGGCGCGACAGCCCGTACTTCAGGAAGCCGATCTTTCGCTCCAACCCATCACCCAGCTGTTTCAAGGCGAGAGACCTTCACAAGGCGGAGTTCCTCTGGTGTGAAAAGTGCAAGGAGACTGTGGCGGAGCAGATGCTCGACAGGCACGTCGGCCACCCGCTTTTCATAGGGACGGCCCAGTTCTCGGTCGAGGACAACCTCGAAGTAACCCACTCAGGGGACTAGCGGTCTCTCTTACTCCACGTGCTGTATGGTGGCCACATGGCTGGATTTCCTAAGCAGCCTGTGGAAGGCTATCTCCGTTATGACGTCGCAATACCCCAGCAGCTGACCGAGGTAGGATACCAGTATCCTCGAGTAGTCATACTGGCCCGAGCCGAACATCTCTCTGCTGGTCTGCTTCTCCAGATCCAGGGCCCGGTTGATCGACCCCACGGACTCCTCGATGAGCCTGATGTCCGGAGTCCGGAGGCTCTCGGCCGTCGTGTCGAACGCCTTCCTGGTCGCAGTCGCGAGCGCCGTTAGCCTGCTGACCACGTCCTTGTCCATCTTCACCTTCCTCTCCTTCAGCCTCAGGAGTTCCTTCGACATGTTCAGAACGATCGTCCCGATCTCCTCCAGAGCCTTGGCCATCATCCTGTCGCCCGACGCGTGGAGAGGCGACTCGATCCCGATCTCGGCCGCCATCTCCCTCCTGCTGAGCGCAATCAGCAACTGCCTGATGACGAGCCAGTAGACCTCGTCCACTTCCTCCTGGCTCCTCCGCAACTCCTCCAGCTTCGAAGTCCTCCTGAGGTCGAAGGCGTCTATCACCCCGTCCAGGCCGCGCGACACCAGTATCTGCAGCCTCCTGATCAGCGAGTCCACAGGGAACTTCGTGGGGTCCATGAAGCTGTGAGCGACCACCCGGTCGTCCTCGACTTCCACGACCTCGAGGCCCCGCAGCCGCTTTATCGTCTCCCTAGAGCGCTCGACGGTCGCCCGGCTCAGCTTGCCCTTCCCCGCAACTTCGATGACGTCGTAGCCCAGCGCGTAGGAGCCTATGATCAGCCGCGAGAGAAGATCGAGGTCCTCTATCTGGTCAGCCTTGATCGCGGCCTTGCTGATTCTCTTCTCGCCGGCCCCGGGCAGCAGCCTGATGGTGCCGTCCACGTCTTCCCGGAAGAGCAGGCTGTCGCCCTGCTTGAGGTGGTGCTCCTTCACGAGGTCCTTGGGAATGGACACCGCCAGGGTCGAGTAGCCGACCTTCTGTATCCTTCTTACTTCGTCCACAGGCGCACCACGCCCGTTCGGTATATCAATCCTCTCGAAAAGGACGGCTCTTGTAAATACTCTATAGACTATACCAGCCATAATCTTATACACACGTCCGGCACAGGCGGCCCGAAGTTAGTTGGAAAGAAACGACTTCGCCTGGATGATCGGCGGGGCTCAGGGCACGGGAGTTGACACTTCAGCCAACGTATTCGCCAGGGCCGCTGCCACTGGCGGGCTCTTTGTCTACGGAAAGAGAGAGTACTATTCGAACATAAAGGGAGAGCACAGCTACTTCCAGGTGCGGCTCTCCAGGACCCCGATCCACTCGCACGTCGACACCGTCGACATGCTTTCGACGTTTGACGAAGAAACGCTGTTCAGACACGCCTTGGAGGTCAGAAAGGACGGCGCGATAATCTACGACCCAGATCTGGGGACCAAGAAGCTCGAGGACGTGCCGACCCTCGAGGGCCCCGTCGTCAAGCGCGTCAGAGAGTTGCTCGTGAAGAACGGCCTCTCAACGGACGTGAACGGGATGCTCGAACTCGTCAGGCGGAACGGCGTGCACATCTACGCCGTCCCCTACCTAGACATCCTGAAGAAGGTGGGCGAGAAGCACGGGGAGTCTTCCCTCAGCTCGCTCGCGCGCATGGTCAACGTCATGGCGGTCGCCGCATCCTTCGCGCTGCTTTCGTTCGATCAGGACGTGGTCAAGGACGCCGTCAGGCGCCAGTTCAGGTCGAAGCCCAAGGTCGCCGAGATGAACGCCGACGCCATCGGTGCCGCGTTCGAGTACATCGAATCGAAGTACAACGGGAGCTTCGGCTACAAGCTCGAGCGCGTCAAGATCGAGGGCGACAGGCTCTACGTCAGGGGGAACAACGTGGTCGCGATGGCGAAGCAGCTCGCGGGCTGCAGGTTCCAGACATACTATCCCATCACCCCGGCCAGCGACGAGAGCGAATACCTTGAGGCCCACGAGGTCATCGAGCTCGACGGGTCCGCGGCCAGCGACAACCCGCAGGTGGGCGAGGTCCAGGGCCTCCAGAAGAGCGCCATGGCGGTGATCCAGACGGAGGACGAGATTTCTGCCATAACCATGGCCATAGGCGGCGGCCTGGCGGGCGTCAGGTCCGCGACCTCTACGTCGGGTCCCGGCTTCTCATTGATGGCCGAAGGTCTCGGCTGGGCTGGCATGAACGAAGTCCCGGTCGTGGTGACGCTTTACCAGAGAGGAGGGCCGAGCACCGGCCTCCCGACCAGGCACGAGGCCGCCGACCTGCTTTTCGCGGTGCACGCCGGCCACGGCGAGTTCCCGAGACTGGTTCTCTCCAGCGGCGACCACCATGAAGCCTTCTACGATACCATCCGGGCGTTCAACTATGCGGAGAGGTACCAGACGCCGGTCATCCACATGATCGACAAGGCCCTGGCGAACTCCGACGCCACGATGGAGCCGTTCGACACAGACAGGGTGAAGATCGAGCGGGGGCTCTTGACCAAGAATCCCGCACCGCCCGAAGGCGGCGAGTTCCCCAGGTTCAAGTTCACCGATTCCGGAATCTCTCCCAGGCCCCCACTGGGCACCAAAGGCGGCGTCTACTGGAACACCGGGGACGAGCACACCGAGCTCGGCCACATCACGGAAGACCCCGAGATCCGCGACATGATGATGGAGAAGAGGATGGGCAAGATCGAGTTGGCCGACAGGGAGATACCCATCTCGGAAAGAGTGAACTTCTTCGGCCCCGAGGACGCCGACGTCACCATCGTCAGCTGGGGCTCGACCAAGGGGGCCATACTCGACGCGATGGAGTGGCTCAAGCAGGACGGCCTTAAGGTCAACTTCCTGCAGATCAGGCTCATACTGCCCTTCCCCACCGAGTACGTCAAGGGGGTCCTCCAAAAGGCCAAGAAGGTGGTCGGGGTGGAGTCGAACTACTCGGGGCAGCTGATCAGCATCGTCAGGGAGAGGACCTGCATCCCCGTCGAGCAGCTCGTCGTCAAGTACAACGGGAGGCCGATGTCCTCCGAAGAGGTCTACAACGCGATCCGTCTAATCGCGAAGGGCGACGCTCCGAAAAAGGTGGTTTTGACAAATGGCGCTTAAGCTGGCAGACCTGAAGTCGGACGTGCACAACGACTGGTGCCCCGGCTGCGGAGACTTCGGCATCATCAACGCGGTGCAGATGGCACTGGCCGAGATGAACGTCGAGACGAGCAACGTCGTCATGGTCTCGGGCATCGGCTGCTCCGGCAAGGTCCCGCACTTCGTGAAGACCTACGGAGTACACACGCTGCACGGGAGATCCCTCCCGTTCGCCCAGGGGATCAAACTAGCCAACGCCAACCTGGAGGTCATCTGCGAAGGAGGCGACGGCGACGGCATGGGCATAGGCGTCGGCCACTTCGTCAACGCCGGCAGGAGGAACGTCGACATGGCGTACATAGTGCACGACAACGGCGTCTACGGGCTGACCAAGGGACAGGCTTCGCCCACGCTGAGGCTCGGCATGAAGACGAAGTCCCTGCCGCTCCCGAACATCAACCAGAACATCAACCCGCTTCTGCTCGCCATGGCGTCGGGCTTCACCTTCGTCGCCAGGGGCTACGCCTACGACGTAAGGCACCTGAAGGACCTCATAACCAAGGCTATCAGGCACAAGGGCCTCGCGTTCCTCGACGTGCTGCAGCCCTGCCCGACCTACAACGACATCCAGACCAAGGAGTACTGGGCGGGAGACGGCAACCTGGGGCCAGACGGCAGGCCGAAGCCGCGCACCTACAAGCTTGAAGAGGGAGGCTTCGATCCGGTCGTCCACAGCGCCGACGAGGCTGAGATGGAGCAGAAGATCCAGCAGGCGATCCAAAAGTCGTTCGAGTTCGGCAACCACACGCCCATCGGCGTCTTCTACCAGAACGAGTTCATCCCCACGTACGAGGCCAGGCTCACCGCAAGGATGCCGAGCTACAAGGCCGTGCCGCCCGCCGCCCAAGAAATAGCCAGACCGGACGGGACGCCGTTGGCCAACATCAGCAAGATGCTGGACGAGCTCAAGGTCTCGTAGCGTCACCATCGCTTATCAACGGCCGCAGCAAGCCATCCGACCATGATAGTGGCCATCGGCACCAAGAACCCAGCCAAGATAGAGGGCGTCCGCAGGGCGTTCACCAGGTACTATCCAGACGCCGAGTTCAAGACCGTCGACACCGCCACCTTCGTCCGCCCTCAGCCGCTCGGCTTCGACCAGATAGCCGAAGGCGCGGTGATCAGGGCCAGATACGCTCTGGCCAACGCGGGCGGCGACTACGGCGTCGGCGTCGAGGCGGGGGTCTTCATGATGAGCGGGTCCTACTTCGACCACCAGCAGGCGGCCGTCGTCGACGGCCTCGGCAGGGCTTCTCTGGGCCACTCCGCCGGGTTCATGCTCCCCGCCGGCCCCATCGAGAAGATGATCAAGGAAGGAAGAGAGCTCGAGCAGTACGCGGTCGAGCTGACCGGCATAGGCCAGATAGGCGACAAGGGCGGCCTCATACACCACCTGACCAACGGCCAGATGTCCAGGACCGACCTCACGGAGCAGTGCGTCATCACGGCCCTGGTCCCCTGGCTCCACAGGGAAGTCTACTCGGCAACCCTTTAATCGCGAGGGCAGCCGCTGAGCGGCATGAATTTTCAGCAGCTCTTCCACGACAAGCCCATGATCGGCATGATTCACATGCCAGCCCTGCCGGGCGCTCCGGGCAACACGATGTCCATGCGCGAGCTGACCGAGTACGCGCTCTCCGAATCGGACAAGCTCGAGACGGCCGGCCTGGACGCCGTGATCGTGGAGAACGTGGGGGACGTGCCCCTCCTCAAGTACGACCTGCCCCCCTACACGGTCGCGGCCATGACCAGCCTGGTGAAGGAGGTGGTGGGCCACACGAAGCTGAAGGTCGGGGTGAACGTGCTGCGCAACGCCTGCGAGGAGGCCTATTCGGTGGCCCACATCGCCGGTGCCCACTTCATCCGCTGCAACATCTTGATCGGCGCCTACGCCACCGACCAGGGGATCATCGAGGGGTGCGGCGCGAAGGTGGTGCGCCTGAAGAAGGCCCTCGGCTCCGAGGTCCTCATCTTCGCCGACGTGCACTCCAAGCACGCCTATCCAATCTTCAACGTGGAGATCGAGTACGCGGCCCAGGACCTCGCAGAGCGTGGCGGGGCCGACGCGGTGATCGTCTCCGGCGCACGCAGCCCCATACCGCCGTCGTTCGAGCGGGTCAAGAAGGTCAAGGATGCGATAGAGAAGCCCGTCCTGATCGGGAGCGGCCTGGGCCTGGCGAACATCAAGCAGTTCTACGAAAGATCGGACGGCCTGATCATAGGCGAGCCCGACTTCAAGATCAAGGGGGTCTGGGGCGGGCCTAGCGACGAGAGGGCCTACGCCAAGGCCGTCAAGCTGTGCCACCGCTGAACCCCGGCACCGACTCCACGTTGCGCGGGCCGACGGATACCCTTAATTCGCCACTTCTGACAAAGAGCAGTGCATGACCGAGATCTCCCGCGGGAGGAACGCGTGGACCATGTGGCTCGTAGTGGTGGTGGTAGCCCTCCTGGCCCTCGTCACCACCGACAACGTATTCGTGATCGTCTTCGCCGCCGCGGTGGTCTACCTCCTGTGGACCTACCACGCGAGGATAAAGAAACTGGAGGAGCGCCTCAGCACTTCGGAGAAGCCGTCGGGAAGCGGCGACCAGACCGTCTGACCTGGACCCCTCCGCAGCCCGCCGACGGCGGCGTCATCACGTCCCTGGCTAGGAAGACTTCGCCAGCCTCCCGGAATTTAGCGGTTCGAGCGGCATTTAACATAAACGCATATATACAGACCTCAGACCGTGGGACAGTTTGCGCACGATTTGGCGGCGTCTGTATCGAGCAAAGGGCATAGCCCGAACGCCATGAAACGCACGACCTCCAGGTGCGCGTACAAAAGTGGGGATCTGACGTCACACGTTAGATCTGACGTGGGTTGTGCTTTACACCTCGCAGAAATGCGTGGTCGTACTCCTCATTAATCGACTCCGGTTGATCCTGCCGGACCCGACTGCTATCGGATTGGGATTTAGCCATGTTAGTTGCGCGCCTTCCGGCCATACGGGAGGCGCAGCGCACGGCTCAGTAACACGTAGTCAACCTACCCTGGAGACGCGGATAAACCCGGGAAACTGGGGCTAATACGCGATAGGCGATGCCATCTGGAACGAGGCATCACCCAAAGGGTGGCGCGAGTATGCTTCGCGCTATGCGCTCCAGGATGGGACTGCGGCCGATCAGGCTGTTGGCGGGGTAATGGCCCACCAAACCTGTAACCGGTACGGGCTTTGAGAGAAGGAGCCCGGAGATGGACACTGAGACAAGGGTCCAGGCCCTACGGGGCGCATCAGGCGCGGAAACTTCGCAATGCGCGAAAGCGTGACGAGGCTAATCCGAGTGCCGTCCGCTGAGGATGGCTTTTCTCGGCTGTAAATAGGCAGGGGAATAAGGGGAGGGCAAGTCTGGTGTCAGCCGCCGCGGTAATACCAGCTCCTCGAGTGGTCGGGACGATTATTGGGCCTAAAGCACCCGTAGCCGGTTCCGTAAGTCCTCTGTTAAATCCAACCGCCCAACGGTTGAGCTGCAGAGGATACTGCGGGACTAGGAGGCGGGAGAGGCGGACGGTACTCCGCGGGTAGGGGTAAAATCCTTTGATCCGCGGAAGACCACCAGTGGCGAAGGCGGTCCGCCAGAACGCGCTCGACGGTGAGGGGTGAAAGCTGGGGGAGCGAACCGGATTAGATACCCGGGTAGTCCCAGCCGTAAACGATGCGAGCTAGATGATTCAATCGCAGTTCGCGATTGAAGTGTCGCAGGGAAGCCGTTAAGCTCGCCGCCTGGGGAGTACGGTCGCAAGGCTGAATTCGGGGACCGACTATTCGGTCTCCGACAGTTCACTTAAAGGAATTGGCGGGGGAGCACCACAAGGGGTGAAGCCTGCGGTTCAATTGGAGTCAACGCCAGGAAACTTACCAGGAGCGACAGCAGGTTGAGAGTCAGGCTGAAGACTTTACTTGACGAGCTGAGAGGAGGTGCATGGCCGTCGCCAGCTCGTGCCGTGAGGCGTCCTGTTAAGTCAGGCAACGAGCGAGACCCTTACCGGTAATTGCTAGCTGGTATCGCAAGATGCCAGAGGCTAGTTACCGGGACTGCCGCTGCTAAAGCGGAGGAAGGAGAGGGCCACGGCAGGTCAGTATGCCCCGAAACTCCTGGGCCACACGCGGGCTGCAATGGTAGGGACAGTGGGTCCCGACCCCGAAAGAGGAAGGCAATCCTCAAACCCTACCCCAGTTGTGATTGAGGGCTGAAACCCGCCCTCATGAATATGGAATCCCTAGTAACCGCGTGTCATCACCGCGCGGTGAATACGTCCCTGCTCCTTGCACACACCGCCCGTCGCTTCACCCGAGTTGGGTTTGGACGAGGCCGGCTCTCATTGGGCCGATCGAATCTAAGCTCGGCAAGGGGGGAGAAGTCGTAACAAGGTGGCTGTAGGGGAACCTGCAGCCGGATCACCTCCTTCGTAACGAACTTGGGGGGTACGACCACGCACTGCAACGAGGGTGTATCTATGTAAAGCACAGCTCATGTATCAAGATGCAACATCCTGTCGTCACGACATGATGTGAAGGGCCAGCGGAGACGGCGACTGCCCGCGATTAAGCCGTGCATAGGGTTCGCGCAAGCATCCGCCGGGATGCAATTCTCATCCGTACGCACCGACGCCGTATGGTGGATGACTTGGCTTGGGATTGCGAAGAAGGGCGTGGCAAGCTGCGAAAAGCCTCGGGTAGGAGCAAGCAGCCTTTGATCCGAGGATGCCCGAATGAGGTATAACTCACTGGGACTGCCGCAAGGCATCCCGGTGCTCCGAGAGGAGCGCAAACCCTGGGGAAGGAAACATCTGAGTACCAGGAGGAAGAGAAATCAATTGAGATCCCGCTATTAGCGGCGAGCGAAAACGGGAGAGCCCAAACCGAATCCGCCATCGAAAGATGGTGGAGATGTGGGGTTAGCCGGCAGCGTATACAACCCTGGAAACGTGCGGCCGAACTTGCCTGGAAAGGCAGAGGACACAGTGTGATACTCACGTAGGCTGTCCGAGTCCGCGGTTGTGCTGTCGACAGAGTACCTGGCCTCGTCAATGGCTAGGGAAGGTGGGGGAAAGCAGCCTCCAAGGCTAAACATTACCCAAGACCGATAGAAAACTAGTACCGCGAGGGAAAGTTGAAAAGGGCCCCGAGAGGGGTGTGAAAAGAGCCTGAAACCATACGGTTACAGACGTGCGCGGCCTGAAAGGAGTGCGATCCCTTAGCGAGTTCCCGCAAGGGAGCTCAATGGGGGGTAAGTGCTCCAGGGTCGCGCCTTCCGTCTAGAAATTCAGTTGAGGGGCGTTTAACTGGTTGAGGGCATTCCGATGCTAGCGTGACGAACAATTCTCTGGCCTACATTCTTGGATTTACATTCGGCGATGGCAACATATCGAAATCAACAAACTTGGTCAGACTCTACGATCAGAATCTCGAATTCGTCAAGACCGTCTTGAGGCAAAGGTTCACTGAATGCTTCGGCATCGAACCGGGCATCTCTTTCGACAGGAGCAACAACTCCTACGTCCTGTACAAGTCATCCGCTGAGGTCTGGCGGAAACTCAACCGGTTGGGAGTCCCAGCTGGCAGGAAGGCGAGGATCATTCGAATACCAAACGACATCCAAAAGGCAAATCCGGTCACGAAATCGGAGTTCATCAGCGGCGTATCAGACGCCGAAGCTTCTTCGACGTCCTACGCGGAGGTCGACAGACATCCACGAGGCTACCCTTACTTCGAGCTCAAAATGTACAGCCCGGGGTTCATTGACGACTTGGCCACGCTCTTGGTCGAGGTATCAGACGAGTTCAGACCGAGGGTCTACCATTACGTTTACGGTTCAATCTTAAGGCTGAACGGCAGGAGGCAGCTAGAGCTTGTTTCGTCGCGCCTTCATCTAATGCATCCTCGATTCAGTCCGCCTGCTCGCTGACCTAGAAACACGGGCCAGGGAGTTAACTGTCATGGCGAGCCTAAGGGTTAGAAGCCCGGAGGCGAAGCGAAAGCGATTCTCCGCAAGGCCGCAAGGTCCCAGGGAGGAGGTATGAAAGCGCCTTTCAGTCATGGCGGTTTAGACTAGAAACCGAGTGATCGTGCCCTCGACAAGGTGAAGCCGGCCGAAAGGCTGGTGGAGGCCTGAAAGGGTCTTAACGTGCAACTTAGTCCCCTGATCGGGGGCAAGGGGCCAAAAGCCTATCTAACTCGGTGATTGCTAGTTCCCACCGAAGCGGATCCCAGTCCTGTCTCCGTGGATGTAGCCAACGCTGTAGAGCACTGATCAGAAGACAAGGATCCGAAAGGGTCCACCTTCAGTTCAAACTCCGAATGTGTTGGCGCAGAAGAAACGGGGAAGCGGGTTTATGTGGGGTAAGCCTCATAACCGAGAGGGGATTAACCCAGACTGGAGTTAAGGTCCCCAAGTTTAGGCTAAGTGTCAAGCTAAAGGGCGTCCATGAGCTCAGACAGCAGGGA
>Ga0335081_10003313_pt1 | contig 25314 bp, 22 predicted proteins | sample Lox_Sample_35_FD_206713 | JGI IMG/M metagenome (GOLD analysis project Ga0335081, IMG submission 206713) | Soil microbial communities from Loxahatchee National Wildlife Refuge, Florida, United States - Lox_Sample_3.5 | ecosystem: Environmental > Terrestrial > Soil > Wetlands | place: USA...
ACCTTTACAGAGAAAACATCGCCGGGAGGCGGAAGAACTTTAATGCCGTCGGCTGAAATTCCCCGTGGCGGTTACCATTAGAATTCGTTGAAGATTTTTGGGAATTTTTGCCTTTGCCAAATACCTGTGAGGCGTACTTCTGTGCACTTTTTGGCCGATAACGCTGTTAGAATCAGAATACTGCTCTACGGATTAGCCATGCGCTGTTTCATGAGACGTATTCCAGCCCTGTTCCTGGCCGCAAGCCTTGCCTTCTTGCTGGCTGCGCCCGCGCAAGCGGAAGATGAAGGCGTGGCCATCATTCGCCGCATCTCGGTGTTGCAAAGCCGCGGCGATTTTGAGTTGGAGATCGCCGGCACCGAGGCGGTCGCGCCCCAAACCCGCGTGCTTACCGACCCTGACCGCCTGGTGGTGGATTTCCTCGGCGCCGTGCCCAGCCGCGCGCTGCATGGCATGCCTATTGCCCGTGGTGCTGTGCAGAGCGTTCGGGTCGGCTTGTTCGTCAACCATCCCCCGGTCACGCGCGTGGTGCTGAATTTGTCGTCTCCGCAGCGCTATGAGGTTTTTCCCTCGGGCCGTAACGTAATTGTGAAGATTCTTGCGGCGGATGCAGCCGTGGCTTCGTCGGCTTCTTCGAGTCCGGCGCTGCGGCCGGTCTCAACTTCGGCTTCCATATCGCAACCGCCGCCGAGTATGCCGCCGGGGCCGCCTCCGCCGCCTGCGTCGCGGCTGGAAGTGAAATTTCATAGCGGCATTTTGCAGATTGTCGCCGAACGCACCACCCTGGCGGCGGTGCTGGCGGAAATTCACCGCCGCACCGGTGCCGAGATCACTGTCCCCCCCGGCGCCGGCGGCGAACAGATCTTTGCCGATCTCGGCCCCGCGCCCGCCCGCGAAGTCCTGGCCTCGCTGCTCGATGGCTCGCCCTTTAACTTCATTGTGGTGGGCTCGGCGCGCGATCCCAACATTTTGCGCAGCGTAGTTCTCACTCCGCGCACGCCGGGCGGCGCCAGCGCGCCCTCCCCGGCCAGCGTCCAGACCACCCCCGAGCCCACAGCAGTGGATATCTCTCCGCCCGAGCCGCCCGCGGCCGAAGAACCTCCGCCTTCTTCCGATCAGCAGCCCTCGGAAGAGACCAGCCCTGAAACCGTCCCCGAATCCATGTCCCCGCCCCCGCCACAGTAGAGGATGTTCATTCGGGCGGCTGAAGCCGCTCGTTTCCAAGCTGGCTCGCGGGGTTCGAGGAGAACGCGTGCGATGAAAGAACGCCGTGCCTATCGCGAGAGCATAGTTGTAATGGCTCTGCCGCTCAGCTCCGTGGAAGCGCCGGGACTTCAACCCGGCGGCACAGGCGAATCAAAAGAATGCGGCTTCAGCCGCTGAGGGAACTCCCATTTTGGGAACTCAATCGCCCGCAGCTCTCAGTTCAGGCGAAGATTTCCGGGTCCACGTCGGCGAAGAACGTCTTGTGCAGGCGCTGGATCACCGCCGGCACGGCATCCTCATCAATCACGAAGGTCAGGTTAATCTCCGAAGCGCCCTGCGAGATCATGCGGATCTTCACGTCATTCAGATCGCTGAACACGCGCGCCGCCACTCCCGGCGTCTCGCGCAGGTTTTCGCCCACCAGGCAGACAATCGCCTTGCGCCCTTCATACTTCACGTCGGCCAGCTTGGCCAGATCGGCGGCCAGCGCCGGAATGGATTCGTTCGAATCCACGGTCAGCGATACGCTGACTTCAGAGGTCGAGACCACATCCACCGGAATGCGGTGCCGGTCGAAAGCCTCGAAGATGGTGCGCAGAAAGCCGTGCGCCAGCAGCATGCGGGGGGCAGCAACATCCACAATGGTGATACGTTTTTTCGCGGCAATGGCCTTGAAATAATTGCGGCAGTGGGGAGCGCGCGCGGAAATGCGTGTGCCTTCGCAAGTCGGGTTGCGCGAGTTCAGAATGTAAACCGGAATGTTTTTCTGCACGGCTGGCAAGACGGTCGCCGGGTGCAGCACCTTCGCGCCAAAATATGCCAGCTCGGCGGCTTCATCGAAGCTGATGACCTTGATACGCTTGGCATCCGGACAAAGATTGGGGTCGGTGGTCATCATGCCATCCACATCGGTCCAGATTTCGATGCTCTCGGCGCTCAGGCCGGCGCCCACAATCGCCGCAGAAAAGTCTGAGCCGCCACGGCCGATGGTGGTGGTCACGCCGGCCTTGGTGGCGCCGATGAACCCGCCCATCACCGGCACTTGGCCGCACTCAACCAGGGGCTGCACCTTCTGCCGCAGGCGTTCGTTGGTCTCGGGAAAAAGCGGCGCGGCCTTGGTATGAGCGCTATCGGTAACGATGCATTCGCGCGAATCCACCCGCACCGCCGGCATTCCCTGGGCGGCAAAGGCGGCCGCCACAATCTTGCTCGAAAGGGTTTCCCCGTAGGCGGCCACGTGATCGGTGGTGCGGGGCGTCAGTTCCCCCACGGCAGTGATGCCGCGCAGCAGCTCATCCAGCGCCTCAAACTCTGTCGCCAGCTCGCCGTGGAAGTCGGTGAACACCGCCTTGCCCACCAGGTCGCTGGCGGTGTCATAATGGCGCTCCTGCAGCGAGCGGCAGAGCCGCAACGCCGTCTTGCGATCGCCATTGCCGGCGGCGCGGGCCATAGCCAGCAACTGGTCGGTCACTTTGGCCATGGCGCTGACCACCACTACCGGCTTCTGAGCGAGTCGCTCCTTCACGATTCGGCCCGCGCGCTCGATCGCCTTGGCGTCCTGCACCGAGGTGCCGCCGAATTTCATTACGATCATTGCGCGAAGGTCCTTGGCGTGGGAAAAAGGAGGCCCTCAGCCCGGTGCGCTGGCGGGCACACAAGCCCGGTCTGCGAACAGTCTTGCATAAAGGTTATTCGCGGATTCTACAACATTGACAGCCTTCTCCCAGAAAGCGCTGCCGCAGCTCTGCACAGAATCCAAAATATGCCGATAAAGTATTAGCAAGGTTTCTGAGGAGTGCCTATGCCCGAGCTTCGCCAGAACTTCTTCACCAAAGAATGGGTCATTATTGCCACCGAACGGGCCAAACGGCCGGAAGAACTTGCCTCCCGCCAAGCCCCGCCCCGTCCCGCCGAATTTGTGGAAAACTGCCCCTTCTGCCCCGGCAACGAAAGTAAAACCCCGCCAGAGATTTTCCGTATTCCGCCCGAGGGCAACGGCTCCTGGCAGGTGCGCGTGGTTCCAAACAAATTTGCCGCCTTGTCGCGCGAGCTTCAGCCGGTGCGCACCATTCAGCGCTCGCGCCGCAGTCTGGCCGGCTTCGGGGTGCATGACGTGATCGTCGAGACCACCAACCACGCGCACACCACGGCGCTCATGCCGGAGACCTACGTGGCCAATGTCCTTCGCGCTTACAAGGCACGCTATGATGCTCTAAGCCTCGATTCGCGCATTGCCCAAATCACCATCTTCAAGAACCACGGCGCCGATGCCGGCACCAGCCTGGAGCACCCGCACTCCCAATTGGTCGCCTCGCCGGTTATCTCTCATCAGGTGCGGGAGCGGCTGGAGGAAGCCCTTCGCCATTACGATGAGTACGGCGAATGCATGTTCTGCCAGATGATCGAAGAAGAGCTGGGAGAACAGTCGCGCATCGTCATCCGCAGCGACCATTTTGTGGCGATGGAGCCCTTTGCTTCCCCCACCCCGTTTGCCACTTACATCTTTCCGCGGCGGCATATGGCCGGCTTTTCCGATATCGGGGGCAATGAGATTTCGGACCTGGCGCGAGTTCTGCGCACCGTGATGGCCAAGCTGTACCACGGCTTGCATGACCCCGACTTCAACTACACGATTCGCAGCGCGCCCATCGAGGCGCTTGGGGTCAAATATTTCCACTGGTACGTGAGCGTGATTCCGCGGCTTACCCGGGTGGCGGGGTTTGAACTGGGCTCGGGAATGTTCATCAATACGGTGCTGCCGGAGGCGGCCGCCGAATTCCTGCGCGGGGTCACAATTGAGCAGGCCGCCAGCGCCGGCTGACGCCACCGCCCGCCATCACTCTCGCGGAGTGATTTCACTGAGGGAATACTCGGTCAGCGGCCCAAAGCGCTTCTTTTCCGCATACAGCCGCCAGCGCTGCCATACGATGCGCAGGCTGGCCATCACCGGAATCGAAAGATAAACTCCCAGCACGCCGGCGATTTCCCCGCCCGCCAGCACGCCGAAAATCGCCGCCAGAGGATGCAGTTCCGTGCTTTTCCCCAGAATGCGCGGGGAAATCACATAGTCTTGCACCAGTCGCCAGCCGCCCAGAAAGCCCAGCAGCAGCAACCAGTTGGGATAACTCAACAGCAGCGACACCCCGACGATCAGCACCGCCGCCACCAGCGGGCCGACTACGGGAATAAATTCCAGCATGCCGCCGGCCGACCCCAGCACCAGTGGGTAGGGCACCTTCATCAGGCTCAGGCCCGTGATATAGACCAGAGTGGAAAGTGCCGCCAAAGTGAGCTGCGCGCGAATAAAGTGCGCCAGCATCTGGTTGAGATCACCGAGCACGCCTTCCAGAAATTCCCGCTGCGGCCGGGCGTGGGCAAAAGAGAGGGCTACCTGGCTGAAGTTGCGCCCGTCGCGGAGAAAGAAGACCGCCAGAATGGGGATCAGCACCAGCAGCCAAACCCGCTGCGCCACTTCGGCCACGCGGATGCCGGCACGTTGCGCCAGTTCCGCAAGTTCCTGCCGGTGGTTTACCAGAATGGATTTGAGCTGCTGGCGGGTATGAATGCTCCAGCCGTGTTCGGCGCCGATCTGTTCGGCAATTTGCCCCGAGCCCACCTTTTCGATCACTCCGGGCAGCGCCTCGCTCAAGCGCTGGCTCTGGTGCACAATCTTGGGGCCCACAAACACGAAAAACAACGCCAGCAACCCGGCCAGAAGCAGATAGATCACGGCGATGGCGCGGCCGCGGCCGCGAGTCCACTTCTCTGCCCAGGAGACCGCCGGATCAACCAGATAGGCGAAAAGAATGGCAAACAGGAAGGCGATCAGGGTGTGCCGCGCCACATAGAGAAAGCCCAGAGCCAGCGCAAAAACCAGCACCGTGAACAGCACCCGCGTGGCACGCAGATCCATAGGCAACCCAACGCTTCGTTTTCACAGGGCCCGAAATCTATTTCGTCCCAGCACCTGGGCTGCCAAACGCCGCTGAATCTTCGCGCAACCCGGACTTTAGTCTCGGACGATCTCGGTGTTCCCGGCCACGATCCGAACCAACTTGAATTGATCGTCCAGCCACAACCCCCAGTCGTCGGCATCGCTTTTCAACTCAAAGTGGTTGAGCTCACGCTGCACCCCGCGGATCGCAACCGGCTCGCGCGCTTCAAATTGCATGTTTACCAGCAGGGAAGAGCGCGAGTGAGGATTAAGAGCACCAAACTGGGTGGGATGGTTGGCGGGGCATTGCAGCACCCCCTTCTCCTGGCGGCAGGCAATGGCTAAATATTTCCAGGCCAGCAGCTCCCGGTCCACAAAAAAGTAGTCGTCGAGCACGCTGGTCGAGGCCGGCAAGAGGAAAGGCTGCTCCTGCTGCTTGGCTCCCGGGTTGTCGGTGCTGCGCTCGATCAGAAATGTGTCGTTCGGCACCACCACGGCATGGGCCTGGCCGGGGCTGCTCTCTTTCCATTCGTACTTGACCAGGTCGCCGTTGGCCCCCAGCTGCAGCTCCGAAGATTGTGCCGCCTCGGCCATACCGGGCTCAGATTTAAAGCTCGATTTGATCAGGCTGCCGGTGGGATCCTGCTGAATCGAAAAGGTCTCCGTGGCCACCCGCCGCCCATTCACAAACACGCCAAACGAGCCTTCATCCACCATCTGCCCGGCGGGGTCCTTCGTCTTGGTGTCGCTCTTGCCCGGCCAGGCCAAGCCCGGCGCAACCAGCACCAGCCACAGGCCCCAGGCCAATAGCGTTCTAACCTTCACTAATCTCTCCCTTTCGAAAAACCGGTTTGGTGAGGCTGAGGATCGCCCGCGCCGAGAACCGGGGAATTTACAACCCCTGCGCGATCTCGGCCGCAACCGCCTCGATGGTCTTTCCGCTGGTCTCAATGCGCGCAGCCGCTTTCCCGTAGTGCGGCCGCCTGTCCTGGTAAAGCCGGCTAAACTGGTCGGCGTCCTTGCCCAAGGGGCGCTCCACTGCCTCCTGCTGGCAGCGCCGGAAAAGCTCCTCTACCGGTGCATCCAGAAAGACCAGGTGGGCCTTCGCCTGTTCCAGCAGAGCGGCGTTGCCCGGCTGGACCATCGTTCCACCACCCAGCGCGACCACCCGCGGCCCCGATCCAAGCTCCGCAACCAGTTCGGCCAATGCCTTATGTTCGGCCTGCCGGAAGGCCGCCTCGCCGGACTCGCGAAAAATCTCTTCGATGCTGCGCTTTTCCCCAGTCACGATTCGCTGGTCGAGGTCCTCGAAGGGCCAGCCCAGCCGCCGCGCCAGCGCCTGCCCCACGCTGCTCTTGCCTGCGCCCATGAAGCCCACCAGGAACACCGAGCGCAAGCTGCCCTCTGGCTTCCGCGTGGACGTGGCTGCCTCCGCCTGCTGGGCCGGATGGAGTCCTCGTGCCGGCTCTTGCATCCGCCGTGAGCCAATCCAGCCAGATTGTCTAGCGTTTCTTGAGGTGGATTTTACCACTGATGGAGAACAACTTAACCGAGGAAGCGGCCTTGCCTATCGTACCCTCGAAGGCACTCTTTGCCTTCACCGGGAACGAGCTGTGCCGCGGCTGCAGCGAGAAGTCATTATCCACCTCGCCGTGCTCGGAACGCGCGACCACGTCCATCGAGGCGTAGCTGGGCGCCACCGCCTCAATGTCGCCGGTGTGGCTGGTCAGGCTGTAATCGCCCGCCGCGCCAAACAGGCCGTCATAGCTGATCTTGCCGCTGTTGGAGTTAACCTGCACCGAAGGCCCATTCACCGCGGTCAAGGTTACATCCCCGCTCACCGAAGTTACTTCCACGTGGCCATCCTCAATGTTGGTCAGGGTGACGGGGCCGCTCAGAGTTCTTACCCGGACGTGGCCGCCGGTAACCTGGCGCACCGTCACATTGGCTACCGTGCCTTCTACCGCAACATCGCCGCGCAAACCCTCCACGTTCAGCGGGCCGGTGGCCGATTGCACGCTGACTGTGGCGCCGGCAGGGACTTCCAATTCGTAGTCCACCCGCCCGGTTTCCTGGGTGGCGCCGGGAAGCAGATGAGAGACGAAATCCACCCGGCTGCCCGCCTGGATGTGATCCGGTTCTACTTTGTCGGAGTAAAGGACCGCGGTAACGAGCACGTCGCTGTTGCTGCCCGGCTTGACTGAAACTGCGCCGTATTGATTGACCACCGAGATGTTGGCCCTGCGGCCGACATGGAAGCGGAACTCCTTGCGGGTTTCCGCCACCGCCAGGCTGGCTCCGGCCAGCACCACCACCACCGCGAGTCTTACCGCACGCTGCCTGTTTTGCATGTCTTCTCTCTCCGCAAACCAGAAACGCCACCGACGGTTTCCCGACTTCGCCCGGCACTACGGCAGGGAACGATCCAATGCCATCTGATAAACCATGGTTTTCTGCTCGTAGGCATTCACCAAATACCGCTGCACTTCCTCGTCATTGGGATTGTCCTGAGCGGAGGCCTCGGCGTCCCGGATGTACTCGTTGATGTTCTGCAGATCTGCGGCGTACATGGCGCGCAACGCGGGCGACCGGGCCCCCACGGCCTGGAGCAGTTGCAGATCATCGGCCGGCATCTCCACCGCGGGATGCGTTCGCGAAGACACGGTCACCACCGGGGCGGCGGGCGCGGAAGCGGAGAGAGTTTGCTGCGCCACGACCGAAGGCCCTTGCACGGGCATTTCGCGGTACTTCACGATGCCGAAGGCAAACATCAGCGCCGCGGCGGTGGGCAGAAGCCATAACGGGCTCCAGCGCCACCGGTTGCGCGGCTCTGCCACCGGATGGGGCTCGTGAATCAGCCCCTCCTGCCGCAGCGCCACTTCAATGGAATTCCATACCCGCGGGCTGGGCTCTTCGCTCGCCCGCAGAAACCTGGCCTGTTGGGAAATGGCCTCCAGATCGGAAGCCAGTTCGGCGCATGCCCGGCACGTCCTTAAGTGCGATTGCAGCGCGGCGGTGCCGGCGCCTTCCAGCATCTCTGGCAGAAGACGCTCAAATTCTGCGCAGTTCATACATCTCTCTCCCCGGTATCGCTCTCGGTCCTGCTCCGGCTACGGCTTGGCGGCCTTTTCGGCTCTGCTCGTTCGCAGGAGCTCGCGCAGTTTCATGCGCGCTTTGTGTAACTGTGACTTGCTGTTGCCGATCGAACATCCCACCAGCTCGGCGATTTCATTGTGCTCGAAACCCTCCACATCGTGCAGCACAAAAATCTTGCGGTAGCCGGGCGGCAGCGCCTCCACCGCCCGCTGCAGCTGCAACCGGTCTAGCGAACTGGCCAGCAGCGGATCGGGCGCTCCCAGCTCTTTTCTCGGCGTTTCCTCTTCGCTCTCCAGTGTATCTTCCAGCGGCACCACCGGCAGGCCCTTCTTGCGCAGCTGCATCAGCACCACGTTGACCGCCATGCGGTGCAGCCAGGTGGAAAACGCAGATTCCCCGCGGAAGGTGCCAATCTTGCGAAACAGCTGAAGGAAGGCTTCTTGCGTAAGGTCTTCGGCCGCAGCTGTGTTGGCCGTCATGCGCAGGCATAAAGAATACACACGCCGTTTGTGGAGATTGTACAAGTACTCAAAGGCTGCTCCGTCTCCCTGCTTGGCGCGTTCGATCGCCTCGCCTTCGGAGAACCGGTCAGCCCGCGTACTTCGCGCGTCCGTCAAAGTCGCCTTTTCCGGCCGCATTAAGTCAGATGCGGCACAAATAGCTTTGCGTTGTACTGCTTGCGGCGGGCCGGGGTAAAGCCGTCCGGCCTAAAATGCTCATTTTCCAACCCCGGGGTTCGAACCCTGGGCGCCGGGCGGTGACCTTAGTGCCTTTCTCGCAGACTACCCGCCAGCCCAGACGCCGGTCAATCGGCTTTCTGGTTCCCGCCAGGGCATGAGGGCGCCGCAGCCTCCCGTCCCGTGCTTCTGATGGATTCCTTACAAATCCAACAGGATGCGGAGAAAAGCAGACTTACCGCGTCCGGCAGCCGCTCCCTTCCTTAAGCCGGCGCGGAAGCCGTGGTAATTGTCTCTAACCCGTGACCATGCGGGCCAGTTTCTCTTTGACGCAACAGAAGGGCAAAAAGCACGCCCAGGAAGCCCAAAACCGAGAACATCCACATTCCCAGCCGGTAGCCGGCGGGGTTCTGGGCGCTGGCATGGCTGTAATCGTTGGCCCAGCCGATCAGCAGGTTCAAGCCGGCCATCCCGATGTTCTGGATCATGGTCATCAGCCCGTAAGCGGTTCCCAGCCGCGATTGCTCCACGATGTAGGCCACGGACGGCCATATCACCGCGGGGACCAGCGAGAAAGCCACTCCCATCATGGCCATGGGCACATAAAGGCTGATCTGGGTATAGGCCATCATGAGATAGACGGGGATGAGCAGCATCGAGCCAAGCATCATGAGCAGGGCGCGGTGGCCAAGCTTATCCACGAACAGACCGAAGATCGGGGTTCCGAACATGGTGAAGGCGGTCAGAATGCTGATCAGGAAGCCCCCCAGCTCGCGGCTGGTGCCATGCGCCTGAATGAAGAACTTGATGGCGAAGGTCTCGAAGGGAAAGATGGCGGCGTAAAACACGATGCACAGCGCCACGATGTACCAGTACGAAAGCCCGAAACGATAGATGTCGCGGAAGACCACTTTATCGGTCGAGCCCTGCTGCCCCAGCGAGAAGTGCCTTTCCGCGTAGCGCTCCATCACACCGTAGGCAATGGGCGCAAGGACGCAAAGCGTGGCGAAGCCTACGGCGATGAAAAGGGGGTTGCGCCAGTTGGTGTACGCCGCCTTGGCCCAGGTGGGCGAGTTTTGCGCCAGCCAGGTGCCGAAGCGGGCGAGCATTAGGTTGATGCCGTAAGCGAAGCTCAACTCCTTGCCGCGAAACCACTTCGCCGCCGCTGTGATCACCGCGACGATGAGCGATTCCGCCCCCAGGCCGAAGATCAGCCGCCCCGTCGCCATGACGGCGAGCCGCGGCGAGAGCGGCGTGACTGCCGCTCCAATCAGGCAGATGGTGCCGAAGATCAGAATGGCTTTGCGGGTGCCGATGCGGTCCACGATATAGCCGCCCAGCAGCACCATGATGATATTGGGCATGCTGTAAATGGCCTGCAGCCAACCGATGTTGGCGTCCGAAAAGCCCAGTTGTTTCGAGAGCAGATCGGCGATGGGCGCAATGCAGTCGTAAACGTAATAGTTGCCGAACATCGCCAGGCTGAGGACTACCAGCACCACCCAGCGATATAGGCGGGAAGGCTCCGGGCGCGAGGTTTCAGGCATTCCGACCTTTCAACAAGCAGCGAACTCACACCCGCAAATCAAGAAGATATCAGATCGGTAACTCCCTGAGGTTGCAAGCGCTTGCATACGGTATCTTCCCGATGCCAGAAGAACACTAGCCACGGTCACTTTCCCGGCCGGTCGCGCCATTGCAGAATACTAGCTCCGAAAAACGCCACAAACATAGCGGGGATACCTATGCGACTCAAGATTGTCTTTGCCGTGCTCATTTTGACTTCACTGGCCTATGCCAAGAAGCCCAAGCACTACGACAGTGGAACCCTGGTGCGCATGGATTCGGTGCAGTGCGGCCTGGATGAGAATAGCGGCAAGAGCTTTGCCGGAGAAGTTCTGGGCACCGACTCTGGCCACAAGAAAACCCAGGAAGTGCTTTGTCAGGAATACATCCTCCAGACCGACCACATGATGTATCACATCCGCCCCAAGGACCAAAAGCATCCCGAACTGCTGCCGGTGGGAGATCACGCGCAGTTTCGCATGGACAAGGACAAAATGGTGCTGCGCGTGGAAGACCTCGACGATAAAGACCGCGATTACACCGTGGTTTCGATTACGCCGCGCGATAGCAGCAAGCCGCCCGATACCACGGCTTCCAAGTAAGCCATCGAGACGGCCAGAATTCATGCGCACAACCGGGCAGGTTTTCGAATCTGCCCTGGCGTGGCACCCGTCCACGAAGTCCGAAGGTACTCCTACAGGGTCTTCCTTCCCAACCGCTGACTCCCTGCGGGCATCTTAGCTTCCGCTCGCCCGGCTTTCGCCTTGGTGCGCCAAGGCCTGCCTGATCGAGAAGGAGACGAACTTATTATGAAACATACATTTGTGTTGGGCCTGTTGCTGTTGGCCTTGCTTGCCCCCTCATGCGTGATGGCACAGGCCTATGATCACGGCGAGGTAGGCGCTTTTGCCGACTACTTCCGCCTGGGCGTCACCAACCCAGAGATCAACTTCGTAGGGCTGGGAGGCCGCGCCAGCTTCAATGTCGCTTCTCACGTCGCGATCGAAGCGGAAATGAGCTACGACTTCGAGCGCAACTTCACCAGCACCTTTTCCAATGGGGCGAGCACCGAATTCGTCACTACCCGGCTGCGCCCGCTGACCGGCCTTTTCGGGCCGAGATTTCAATCGGGAGCTTCTTCGCCCGTGCGGTTCTTCATTACCCCGAAGGTCGGGTTCATCAACTTCACCGTGACCAACCAGAACGCTTCCTCGGGCTTCCAGAGCGCGCTGGGCGCAGTGACCGCGGGAAACACCCGGCTGGCGCTGTATCCCGGAGGCGGCATCGAGGGTTTCTGGGGATTCTTCGGCTTCCGTCTGGATGTAGGCGACGAGATCTACTTCGACAATGGCGCCAGAAACAATCTGCGGGCCACCTTTGGGCCTGTCATCCGCTTCTAGCGGAGGGGCAGTTCGAGGGGGTGAAAGTCCGCGGCCGCCGCAAGGGAAAGGCCGCGGACTTTCTGTATCTACTGCACGGTCAAGCTGACCGAGGCGGTGTGGGTGAGGGCGCCGCTGTTCGCGCTTCCCGTGACTACGATGGTGTAATTGTTCGGCGGCGTGCCCGGGTCGGCAGACTTCAGACCGCCATTGCTGCTGCCGCTGCAGGAAGGCAGCAGGAACAAGGCGGTGACCGCCATTAGGGCGAGGAAGAAGCTGGCCAGCCGCTTCTTGCGCTTCCCAATTCCGGCGCCCACCAGCGCCAGCCCCGCGATCGGCAGCAGAACGGCGTAAAGCGCGCCCCAGCGCGGCGCGGGCGGAATTCCGCGTAGCGCCAGAGGTCCAGTAGTGCTGACGGTCAGGGTAGAGGTGCCTTGCCCGCCGGTTACCGTTGCCGTGCTGAATGCGCATTGCGGGGGAGGGGCGGCGGCGGGTGTAATGCTGGTACAGGAAAGCTCAACATCGGAGCTGAAGCCTCCGGCTGGGCTGATGGTGAGGGTGGAAGTGGCCGAGCCGCCCGCCGAAACCGACGCCGGCGAGAGGGGCGTCGCCGCAATCGTGAAATCAGGCGCGGTTTGCAGCGTGAGGTTAAGGCTCACGGAGTGATCGTCGCTGCCCGAGGTTCCTTCAACGGTCACGTTTACGGCCCCGGCCGCAGCCGAGGAAGTGGTATTGACCGTCAGAGTGGAATGGCCCGAGCCGCCGGTGATTTTTGCCGGGCTAAAAGAGCAGCTCACGCCCGTGGGCATGCCGCTGCCGCAACTCAATGAGACGTCTCCCGCGAAGCCATTCGCCGGAGCGACTGTCACGCTGGAGGTTGAGGAGCTGCCCGCGGCAATGGAGGCAGGGGCAAGCGCGCTCGCCGTAAGCTGAAAGTTTTCCACTTTCAAGCTGACCGTGGCGGCGTGAGTGGCCGCTCCCGCGCTTCCGGAGACGGTGATGGTGTAGTTGCCGGCTTTGGCCGCGGATGTGGTGCTGAAGGTCAGGGTCGAGTTGAAGCCGTCTCCGGCGGGCGTGCCCGAGGGAGGGCTGAAGCCGCAGCTCGCGCCGGCCGGCAGTCCCGAGCAGGAGAGCGTTACCGCGGAGCTGAATGGGCTGTTGAGGGAATTGACCGCAAGTGCAACCTGGGCCGATGACCCGGCCAGGAGCGAGACGCTGCCATCCCCGGCCGAGATGGAGAAATCGGCTGCGGCCGCGCCCACCTTGGCGACGAATGCATCGGTCACGCCGCCGCCATTGCTTGCTTGCAGGGGAGAAGCGGTGGGGAAGCCGCTGGTGCTGTTGGTGTTGCCGGCCACATAAGCGCTGCCTGCTGAGTCCACCGCAACCCCGCCCAGGGCGGATTGCGCCACCGACCCCTGAAAACTGTTTTCGTTGCCTTTGCCCCCGAGATAGCTCGAGTACACCAACCCTCCAGTGTTGCTCAGCTCAGTGATGAAGGCATCGGCCCCGCCGCCGTTGGCCGCCTGGAAGGCCGACATGGTGGGAAAGCCGGCGGTCGAAAACGTGCGGCCGGTGACGTAGGCATCGCCCAGAGGATCGAGCGCGATGGCGGTAGCCTCGTCGTTGGACGTTCCTCCTAGATAGGTTGAGAAGATGAGTCCGCTGCCCTGGGCATTCAGTTTGGCAACGAAAGCATCAGGCGCGCCGGCGTTGGCCTTCTGGGCCGGGGCAGCGGTGGGGAAATCGCCCGAGGTGGTAAGGCCGGCCACATAGGTCTCGCCCGCGGCGTCCACGGCGATGGCGTTGGCGTCATCGGTACCGCTGCCGCCGAGATAAGTCGAATAGAGCAGGACTGAGCCGCCGGCTTTGATCTCAGCCACGAAGGCATCATCGAGGCCGCCGTTGCAGGCGCCGTCGGTGCCGCAACGGGTCTGGAAAGCGCCGGAGGTATGGGGAAAATCGGAGGAGAGCGTAACCCCGGTGGCGTAGATATTGTTTGAGGCGTCAAGGGCCATGCCCGTAACCAGGTCGGCAGCGCTGCCGCCGAGATAGGTGGAATAGATCAGGGCGGTGGCGGCGGGGTTCAGCTCGGCGACAAAGCCATCATCGAAACCGGCGTTGTTGGCTTGGATAGTGCTGTCGGAAGCGCCGGGGAAATCGTTGGAGAAAGTTTCGCCGCCAACATAGGCGTCGCCGTTGCTATCCACCGCAATGCTGTTGCCGGAGTCGGCGTCGCTGCCGCCAAGATAAGTCGCATAAGTGATGTTCCCGCTGGAGTTGAGCTTGAGGGCAAAGGCGTCAAGCGCGCCCTGCCGCGAAGCCCCCAGCACGCCCGCCGTGACGGGAAAGTCGGGGGAACTGGTGGTGCCTGCGATATAAGCATTGCCGCTACCATCTACGGCAATTGAATTTCCGGTCTCATCGCCGCTGCCGCCGATGAGCGTGGTGTAGTTCAAGGCGGAACCGTCGGCCTCGATCTGGCTGACGAAGACGTCTAGATTGGCTTTGGCGGAAACCGTTGCCGAAGCGCCGGGGAAGTTGGGCGAAGCGGTATCGCCGGTGACGTAGGCATGCCCCGAACTATCCACCGCGATGGCCGTGGCATCATCCTGGGCTGAGCCCCCGAGTAAAGTCGAGTAGCTCAGCACCGGATCAATCACCAGCTCGCGGCCGTGGTCATAGCGGCCGAAAGCGAGCGTCACCTGATGGTGGCGGTGCAGCACGAAGCGCGCTTCCACCAGATGGCGCACTCCCTCCTGTTCCTGATACGCGGCCGGCTTGTGCAGGCGCAGCTGCCCGGCCGCGGAGGCCAGGACCAGATCACCGCTGGGGTTTGTCGTAAGCTGGCGGGCGCCCCAGAAACGCAGGCGGATGGGTGAGGTGGCGGCCCCGGGCGCGACTACAAAATCAAACTCCAGCTGGCGCTGCCCGCCGTGGAAAAGCATGTCCACTCCGGGATAGACCTGCAGATAGCGCACCGAGGCGTAGTGCGGCACACTGCGCTGCCAGTGCTGCGGGTCCTTGCCCAGAAAATAGTTCGACACGCCGGGCAACGGCTCACCGGGAAGCGTATGCGGGTGGGCGGCGGCTCCATCCAGGCACATGCGCACCAGGGCCAGCTCCGCGGAATCGCGGGAGCTGCGGCGGCGGAGATTTTCGGCATGGCGTTCCTGCTTTGGGGCTGGCGCCGGCGCCGCCAGCGAAAATATCGCCTCTCGCGCCGTGAGGAAGACGCTGTACCCCGGTCCGTGCGCAAGATACTTTACCCGCCGGTCGGTTTGGCCCTGATTCGCTTCAAAGGCCAGGGGTAGGGCGCCATAAGCCGCGATCAGGCGCTTGGCGGGAGGCGCGACCGGCTTCCCGGCGGTGGGCAATTGGCCTTCGCCCCCGGGCCGGCCAACCAAAGCCTGCAGCCGGTGGGCCACCGGAGTGAACTGCGCCGCCTCCGGAAGTTTGCCCCGAAGATGCAGCCATGCTCCCAGGGCCAGCAGCAGCACGCCGGCCACCGGCACGTAGTTTAGCCAGGAACCCACCCGCGGGCCGGGTCTCCGCACACTCATAACACTCCTCCAGAGGTCAAAGTCAGGCGCACGCCTGCCGCGCGGGCAAGAGCTGCCGCCGGAAATATGTCGCATCACGACATATCGCGCATCATGCGGCCCGCCTATCTCGGAGTATCTTCTGGAGTCTTGAGGAGCGGCAATGGTTCAGCCTGCGCACTTAGGTAGGAAGCACTCCATCCTGGGAACGTTCCTGATCAGGCACCCGGAGCTTGCTTCCGCTGCCGGCGCCGGGCGTGAGATGATACCTGCCGCTCATGCCGCCCAGGCTTGCAGACCGCCGGGAAATCGCCGTCCTGAAGCAGGTCAGCCGCCGCCTGCTGCCTTTTCTTTTTCTGCTTTATATCGTTGCCTACCTCGACCGCATCAACGTCGGCTTCGCCTTTCTGCAGATGCGCACCCAGCTGGGCTTTACCGACGAGGTCTATGGCTTGGGCGCGGGGCTGTTCTTTGCCGGCTATTTTCTCTTTCAGCTGCCCAGCAATCTGATTCTGATCCGGGTGGGGGCGCGGCGCTGGATTGCGGGTCTGATGGTGGTATGGGGGCTGGTCTCGGCCTCGATGATCTTCGTACGCACGCCGCATGGCTTTTACCTTTTGCGCTTTCTATTGGGAGCGGCGGAGGCGGGCTTTTTCCCCGGCATGGTGCTTTATCTGAAGAGCTGGTTCCCGGCGAAGGCGCGGGCGCGCGCCATGGCCTGGTTCATGACCGCCGGGCCGATCTCGGGGGTGGTCGGCGGGCCGGTTTCCGGCGCCTTGCTGGGAATGCGGCACATCGGCCTGCAGGGCTGGCAGTGGCTGTTCATCATGGAGGGCGCGCCGGCCATTATGCTGGGGGGCGTGGTTCTCCTTTACCTGACGGAAAGGCCGAGCCTCGCTGCCTGGCTTGAGGCCGGCGACCGCGCCTGGCTGGTGGAAGTGCTGGAGAGCGAGAGCCGGCATAATGCCGCCCAGGGACGCGCCCGGTTTTCCGCCGGCTTTCGCAGCGGCACCATCTGGCTGCTGGTGCTGGTGTACTTTGGCCTGAACATGTGCGCCTACGGCATGATGCTGTGGCTGCCGAGCGTCATTCAGAGCCTTGCCGGATTCAGCAACTTCGAGATCGGAGTGCTGACGGCGATTCCGAACCTGGCCGCCGCAATCATGATGGTGCTGGTGGGAAGGCACTCCGACCGCAGCGGCGAGCGCCGCTGGCACATCGCGCTTTCCGCGTTCGGCGGGGCGTTTGGGTTAGTCTTGACGGCTTACACGCATTCTCCCATTCCGGTTTTAGTAGGAACCAGCCTGGCGATTGGAGGAGCTTTCTGCATGGATGGTCCTTTCTGGGCGCTGCCCACCAGCCTGCTGAGCGGCGCCGCGGCCGCGGCGGGAGTGGCGGTGATCAATTCTCTGGGAAACCTGGGTGGCTTCTTTGGACCGGCGACGCTAGGCTGGGTGCGCAGCCATACCGGGGGGTTCCGGGGTGGACTGCTGGTGATCGCCGCGGCCTTATCGGTTTCGGGCTGCATCGCCTTACTGGTGCGGACGCACGGTGCCGGGAGAGAGTAATAAGTCATTCTATTTCTGTAAGTTGTAGGAATAATATCTAGCCGTGCTCAGACTGAGCCTCAACCACCGCCGGCCTTTGGGCCCAGGGCTCGCTGTGCCCACCCACCCGCTTTCCGTGGGCCGCATCTGGCTTCGCATGTGCGCGGCTTGCCTCGATTGCTACAATAGTGTGCTTCCACCCGGCTCGGGTGACCCTCGGCCCGCAAGTCTAGCGGCAGAAAGAACTTGGAACCAGCGAAAGCCAATTTCGAACACGCCCCGCGGGTTTATTGGCGCGTGGAAGGGACGCTGCTGGAGCTGACCACGGTCCGCTCCATCGCTTTCTTCACCAGCAATGCGCACACCTTCGCGGAGCGCTCGGTGCGGAGGGGCCTGGTCCTGCTGATGGCCCTGTTGCGGCCCTTCTTATATTCGATCAACCGTGAATTTGCCACGCGGGTGGTGCATTCGGTGCTGCGGGGAGTAACTCGCGACCGCCTCGATCTTCTGGGCGAAGAATACTTCAAGTACAAGTTGCAGCCTCGCCTGAAGCCCGAGGGGGTGCGCGCGGTGCAAGCCCTGGTGGCTTGCGGCGCCAATGTGGTTCTGGTCAGCCACGGACTGGAAAACGTGATGCGGCCTTTGGCCCATCACCTGGGAGTGAAGTGGCTGCTCTGCAACCGGCTGGAGTTCCGCGACGGCGTGGCCACGGGCCGGTTGCTCGACCCTGTGGTGCGGCCGCGGGGGCTGTGGGTGCGGATTACGGGCGAAGGGCGCGATGGCCGGCGCGATCTGGCGCGCCTGGCGCGCGAGCTCGGCCTGTGGAGCACCGAGCCATTGCGTGCGGCAGTGATTCCCGCCAGGCGGCAGATTCCCGTTCCGGAACGACCGATCGTTAACTTCAATGGAAACGGCAAGCACGAACCGCTCAGCGTGCGCAAAGCGCTGGCGGGAAAGCAGGTGCTCCTGATCGGCGTGACCGGATTCATTGGCAAGGTCTGGCTGGCCAATACGCTGCTGGATTTGCCTGAGATCGGCAAGATTTATCTGCTGATCCGGCGGCAGAAATCGAACCCGGCGGGCAAGCGCTTCGAGAAGCTGGTGGGGGAGTCTCCGGTCTTCGATCCGCTGTTTGAGCGCTATCGCGCCGGGCTGGCGCAGTTTTTGAACGAACGGGTCGAGGTGATTGAGGGCGACGTGACCCAGCCGGCTTTGGGCCTGGAGGCAGCCGTGGCGGAACGGCTGCGCCCGCAGCTCGACCTGGTGATCAACAGCTCGGGCCTCACGGATTTTAATCCTGACCTGCGCGATGCCCTGGCCACCAACGTGGACGCCGCGGTGAAGGTGCTGGAATTCGTGCGGCAATGCGACCATGCCGGGCTGCTGCACCTTTCCACCTGCTATGTTGCGGGCGCCCGCGATGGGCGGGTCGGCGAGAGACTGAGGCTGAACTACACTCCCGCCGCCGACCCTGGCTTCGATGCCGAGCACGAGTGGCGCGAACTGCATGCTTTCATTCAAAGGGCCGAACAGAAGGCGGAAAGCGCGGAGGTCAGCAGCGAGCTGCGGCAGCAGGCGGTGGGAAAGGAACACGCCGCCCGGGACCTGCGAGGCGCGGCGCTCGAGCACCAGATTCGCAAGAACCGAATCCGCTGGCTGCGCAATTATCTGACCGAGGCCGGGAGCCAGCGCGCCCAGGAGCTGGGCTGGCCCAATACTTACACTCTCACCAAGAGCCTGGCGGAATCGCTGATTCACAAGTACGGGGCCGGTTTACCCATCGCCGTGGTGCGCCCGGCCATTGTGGAGACCTCGCTGCAGCAGCCATTTCAAGGCTGGAATGAAGGCATCAATACCTCGGCTTCGCTCTCCTACCTGCTGGGCACCAGCTTCCGCCAGCTTCCTTCCAACGAGCGCAAGCGGCTGGATATCATTCCCGTGGATTCGGTCTGCCGGGGGATGACGCTGATCGCGGCGGCGATTGTCGAGCGCCGCCATGATCCCCTCTATCAGCTGGCCACCTCGGTCACCAATCCCTGCGATATGGGCCGCTGCATCGAGTTGACTTCACTCGCGCACCGCCGCCATTACCGCGCCCAGGAGGGCCTGGAATACTGGCTTCGCTTGCGCCTGGATGCCATCCCCGTCTCCAAGCAGCGCTACAACCGCATGTCGGCGCCGGCGCAGAAGGCGATCATCAAGTCCATTCAGCGCATCATGTCGCCCTTGCCGTTGCGCAAGCCGCCGCTGGCCCGCGCCGAGCGCAATCTGGAAAGAGTGGAGAAGCTGGTGCAGCTTTTCGAGCCCTTCATTCTTCTTAATGAGCACGACTTCGTGGCTGATAACGTGGAGAGGCTTTCCCTGAGTCTGGTAGAAGATGAAAGGGCCAGCTTCGGCTACGACACGCGCTCGATAGACTGGTGGGAATACTGGATCAACATCCACATTCCCGCGCTGCGCAAGTGGACCTACCCGCTGATCGAAGGCAGGCCGCTCGAGGCGCGTCCGTTGCGCAAACTGCACCTGGAGGAGCCCCAAGCCAACGGCGAAACCGTCCACACGGGCACAAACGGAGCAACGTGGCGATATTCCTGACCGGGGCGACCGGCTACATCGGCGCGCATGTCGCCGCCAATCTGCTGCAAGGCCATGACGCGGGATTGAACCTCCTGGTGCGGGCGCGCGACCCGCACGAGGCCGAGGTCCGGCTGTGGCGGGCGCTGCAGCTGCACATGGAATTCCCGCGGTTTTACGAGTATCTGCAGACCCGCATCCGCATCTTCCGCGGCGATCTCACCGGCCAGCAATTTGGCCTCAGCCGCGATGATTATGACCGCCTGGTTCACACCACCGATTCGGTGGTGCACTGCGCCGCCTCGCTCAACCGCAAGTCAGAGAAGAGCTGCCTGAACGTGAACCTGCGCGGGACGCTGGAAGTCATTCAGTTGGCGCAGCGATCGAATTATTACCACGGGGTGCGCCGCTTCAGCCATGTGAGCACGGTGGCGGTTGCCGGCATGCGGCACAACGAAGTGGTGACCGAAGATGCCTCGATTGACTGGGACCGCTCGGACTACGACCCTTACGCCCGCACCAAGAAATTCTGCGAGCACATGATCCGGCAGCTTTTGCCGGATGTCTCCAAAACGATCTTCCGGCCGAGCATCGTGCTGGGCGACAGCCGCTATCCACAGACCACGCAGTTCGACATGGTGAGGTCGTTCGTATTTCTCGCCGGCCTGCCGGTGCTGCCCTTCCGCTCCAGCGATAAGATTGATATTGTCAACGTGGATTTCGTGGCCGACGCGGTCGCTACTCTGCATCAGAAGGCGCAGCCGCAGCATGATACCTATCATCTTTCCTCGGGGCGGGAGTCGCAGACTTTTCGCGAGCTGACCAGTGCGCTGGCGGGAGCACAGAACAAGCGCGGCCCGCTGTTCCTGCCGTTTCTCGAGCGCCCGTTTGCCGGGCTGGTGAATACGTTTTCGAACTCGCGCAGCGCGCTGGGGCGCAATGCCGCGCTGATGAAAGTATTCATGCCTTACCTGGTCTGGAACACGGTGTTTGATAACAACCGTGTGACCAGCGAACTGGGCCGCAAGCCGGCGCCGTTTTCCCAGTACAGTTATCCCTTGCTCAAGTTCAGTCGCGAGGGCAATTTCGCCTACCGCTATCAGGAGTGGCCGGCCCAGGCCGGAGGGTCGGCGGCATGATGGATTTTATTCTCGAGGCCTGGGTCAGCAGCAGCATTGAAGCCGCCAAGCTGCGCTGGATGCTGGGCAAGGGCCAGGGCTGGCAGCCGGGCGAAAAGTTGAAGCTGCTCTTCGCCGGCTATAACGGTACCCGCAACATGGGCTCGGATGTGCGCGTGGAAGAGATGCTGCGGCAGATTCGGCACATTCTGGGCCCGGAGAAAACTGCCTTCAGCGTAATGACCCATATGCCCGAGCTTTCCCAGGGATATTTCGAAGGCACGGCGCAGGTGCATCTGCCCGATATTTTCCCGCCTTTTCTTTCCGAAGAAGTGCCGAAGCACCATGGGGTGGTGGCCTGCGAAGGCTCGGCCTTCAAGAGCAAATTCGCCAATGCGCTCACGACCATGATGATCGGCGCGCTGGGCCTGGCGGCGGCCGAGAACAAGCTCTCGGTCGGCTATGGCTCCGAAGCCGGGCACATGGACCCCATGATCCGCAAGATGTGCGCCCGCTTCTGCCAGAATTCTCTGGTTATCACCCGCAACGAAGAATCGCGCGGAGTTCTGCGCGAGCTGGGAGTTCCGACCGAACTTGGAACAGATACCGCCTGGACCTTCGAGCCGCTGCCTTGCGAGTACGGCCACGGTATTCTGAAGAAAGTCGGCTGGGATGGCCGCACGCCGGTGCTGGTGGTTTGCCCGATCAATCCCTTTGAATGGCCGGTGAAGGCTTCGGTGGCGAAGCTGGCTTTGCGTACCGTCGCCGGCATGTACAAAGACAGCCACTACCGCTCGGTGTATTTTCATAATTCGGGTCCCGCCGCCGACCGCGCGCTGGCGCACTATCTGACTTCGATCGGCAATGCCGTCGAGGCCTTCCGCAAGCGGCGCAAGGTGTTCGTCATTCTGGTGGCCACCGAACGCCTGGATGCCCGCCCGGCGCGGCGCATCTCTGAGCAGTTGGGCGGCGTGCCGGTGCTGACCTCGGCCGAATACACCATGTACGAGCTGGTGAGCATTCTGCGCGCCTGCCACATGATGGCCTCGTCGCGTTACCACGGCATTGTGACCTCCATGCCGGGCCTGGTGCCCTCGGCCGGCATCACCATGGATGAGCGCATTCGCAACCTGATGCGCGAGCGCGGCCATCAGGACCTGCTGATGACCGTGGATGATCCTGACCTGGAGTCCAAGTTGCTGGCCGCGCTGGAGAAGCTGGCCTCGGAGGGCGAGCGCATTGCCGATGGCATCGGGCGCACGGTAGTGCGCAATTTGAAGGTCATGGCCCGCATGGGCGTCTATTTTGAGGAGGAGGTGCGGCGGCGCTATCCGGAATTTGAAACACGAAAAGGCGAGTGGAGCTGGGAGTCCTATTTACCGCCGCTGAGCATCGGTCTGCGAAGCTTGCTGGAAGCTTTCAGCTGACCCGCCGGGGAGAAACCAATTGATCTGCCGTATTTGGAGGGGTTGGACCACGCCTGAGAATTCCGAGGCTTACGACCACTATCTGAAGGCGGAGCTTTTCCCGCAGGTGGAACGCGAGCTTTCCAGCCGAGGCTTTCGCGGATTTCACCTGCTCCGCCGGGCGGGCACGGCGGAAACGGAATTCGTAACAATGTTGTGGTTTGATTCTCTGGCGGCGGTACAATCCTTCGCCGGAGCGGACTACGAGGTCCCGGTAATTTCGCAGAAGGCTCATTCGCTGCTCTCCCGTTTTGCTGAACGGGCCGAGCACTTCGAGCTGAGCAGCTCCGATTGCCAGGGGTTCCGCTAAGCGTTCCAAGCTTCAGGGGAAGAAAAATCTGCGATGAGTTTCCTGGAAGACATTTTCGCGCAGCTTCAGGCGGCCAAGGAGATGCCTTTGCTGCAACGGCGCGGAGACCGCAGCACAGTCCGCGTAACCGGAAAAGAACTGCTGCAACTGGTGGGCAAGGCGCGCACTTTTCTTGCCGCTCAGGGCTTGAAGAAGGGCGACCGCTGCGTGCTGCTGGCCGGCAACAGTATTCGCTGGGTAGCCATGGATCTGGCCATGATGGCCGAGGGCCTGATTGTGGTGCCGCTCTACGCCCGGCAGGCGCCGGGCGAGCTGGTGGCCATGATGAAAGATTGCTCGCCGGCTCTGCTCTGCTGCGGCGAGCCGGAACTGGCGCAGGCCATCGCGCAGAATTGGCCGGAGGCGCCGCCGCGCCACATTTTTGAAGAGATATTTGAAACCCGCTCGGCGGTAATCACAAAACCTCCGCTTGCCGAGACCGACCCCGTGACCATCATTTACACCTCGGGCACTTCCGGCGAGGCCAAAGGCGTAGTGCTGACCGCGGGCAACGTGGGCTACATGCTGGGTTGCACCAGCGGCCGTTTGTCAGTGCTCATGGGCAAGCATGAGGCCCAGGACCGGGTGTTTCACTATCTGCCCTTTTGCTTTGCCGGCTCGTGGATCATGCTGCTGACCTGCCTGCTGCGCCGCAGCCGCCTGATCCTGAACACTGATCTCAACAAGCTGGCCGGCGAAATGCGGTCTTCCGAGGCCGATTATTTTTTAAATGTGCCGGCCTTGCTTGAGCGCATGCGCCGCGCCGTGGATGAGCAGCTCTGGCAGACCGGCGGCCTGCCGCGCACCATCTACAGCCGCGCCAAGGGCGCGTGGATGCGCCGCCAGGAGAAAAAATCACAATGGGGCGACCGGTTCTGGCTCACCCTGGCGCGCACCATCATTTTTCCTGCCATCCGCAAGAAGATGATTGGCCCCAAGCTCAAGGCTCTGATCTGCGGCTCGGCGCCGCTGAACATGGAAACTCAGCTTTATTTCATGATGCTGGGCATTCCCGTGCTGCAGGTCTATGGTCTGACCGAGACCACGGCCATCTGCACCATGGATGATCCTGGGCACGTCGAACCCGGCCGCGTAGGCCCGGCCATCGCCGGCCTGGAGATGAAGCTCGCCGAAAACGGTGAGATCGTGGTGCGCGGGCCGAACATTTTTGCGGGATACTGGAACCGTCCGCAGGAAACGGCCAAAGTGCTGCGCGAGGGCTGGTTCCACACCGGCGACCAGGGCGAGGCCGACGGGGCAGGGAGCTGGCGCATTATTGGGCGCATCAAGAACCTGATTATTCTGGGTTCTGGACACAACGTCGCTCCCGAGCCGATTGAAGACAAAGTGCTCGAGCGCCTGCCGGGCGCGCAGCAGGTGATGGTGGTGGGCAACGGCCGGGGTTACCTCTCCGCCCTGATCACCGGAGATGTAAAAGAAGAAAGGGCCCAGGAGGCGATGCAGGCCGTGAACGCCGGCCTGCCCCATTACAAGCAAATTCGCGCCTTCTACATTTCGCCCGAAGCTTTTAGCATTGAGAACGGCCTGCTGACCGCCAACGGCAAGCTCAAGCGTGACGCCATCGCAGCCAGGTTTAAGGCGGAAATTGACGAGATATACCTGATGCAGCAGGCGGTATAGCTGCTACCAGCCATGAACAGCCATCATGCACAATCTCTCTCCTGGCAGCTCCAGGAAGGCGTCATCGAGCTGGCCCTGCACCGTGAGCCATGCAATGAACTGGGTTCTGCCGCTCTGGCGGATTGGGAAGCTTTCGCCGCCGCCCTGGGCGGCCTGTGCCAGCGCGCCCACGCACTGATCGTTTACAGCCAGAGCAGGCCGGGCTTCTGCGCCGGCGCCGACCTGCGCGAGCTCTACGAACGCTCGCAGGGCATGGAGAAGCGAGCGGCAGTGGCCGGGGTGCGCGATTTTCTTGAGCGCATCCATCTTGTGCTCAACGCCATTGACGCCGCGCCTTTGACCACGATCGCCGCGGTGCACGGCGTCTGCTTCGGAGGAGGCTTCGAGTTGGCCCTGGTTTGCGACCTGATCATTGCCGATAAAATGGCGCGCTTCTGCTTTCCTGAGCTGCGCCTCGGCCTGATTCCCGGCTTTGGCGGAATTCCGCGCCTGCAGCGCGATCTGGGCAACGCGGTGGTGCGCGATCTGTTGCTTACCGGCCGCAGCGTCAACGCCTCCAAGGCGCAGCAGGTCGGCCTGGTCAGCCAGGTGGTGGCCGAAGGCGAGGCGCTGCGGGTGGCGCGGGCCACGGCGGCGCAGATCGGGAAATTCGACCGCCATACTTCCGCCGCGGCCAAGGAGTTCATCAAGCCGATTCCCTACGAGCAACTGCGCCGCGAAATTGATATCTTTTGCGATCTGTTCACCCGGCCGGCGGTAGAAGCTGGGTTGAGGAAATTCGTAGAAAGCACGAATGCCCTGCCCTATTTGCCCTGAGATGTCAGGCTGACTGGACGTAATTGCGCCACCTGTGACAACCTTTACCTCATGCAGACTGCCGATCAGACACTCGACGAGATCTTGAACCTGGCCGCCGCGCATTTTAAAGTGCCGCGCGAAAAGCTTACTCCCGACGACGATTTCTTCAAGACCCTCGGCATTGACAGCCTGCAGGCGCTTGACCTGCTCACCCGCCTGGAGCATCACTTCCGTGTGGAGCTGCCCGACTACGAACTGCAAGGCGTCTCGGACTTCCGCACGCTGGCGGCCCGCATTCAGGCAAGAATTTAGCCGGCGGCGCCGAAACGGCTCGTGTTTTTCCTCAACCCAGGCTGACCGCGCTCAGACCCCAGTCCCCGGATTTCAGTTCCCAGCCCTCAATTCCCGCCGGGTAGTGAAT
>Ga0335081_10003314_pt1 | contig 25313 bp, 25 predicted proteins | sample Lox_Sample_35_FD_206713 | JGI IMG/M metagenome (GOLD analysis project Ga0335081, IMG submission 206713) | Soil microbial communities from Loxahatchee National Wildlife Refuge, Florida, United States - Lox_Sample_3.5 | ecosystem: Environmental > Terrestrial > Soil > Wetlands | place: USA...
CGCCGTTATGGATGCCGTTTTCATGCCAGGGGCGGGTGAACCGGATCTCTTCTCCGGGGCTCAATCCCCGCTCCGCTTCCCGGTACACTTCTACCCCACTGCGGCGCCGGGGATCGTATTCAACGAACCGGCCATTATGCTCGACCGAGATGCGGTTACGCTGGGAATCGACCGCCGTGACAACGGCATAATCGCCCTGCCGAATGCCGGCTTCCGGGCTGTTTTTCTGATACCGAAGGACGTTTCCCACCTCATATTGAGCTGCCCATTTCCGGCTGGCGCCGGTCATTTCGTTGCGCGGATCGAGGATCTGAACCTGCCGTTCCTCCCGCCCGAGTTCGCCCGATTTGCGCATTTCCAGTCGTACTTCGGCGTTCAATTTATTGCGGCTGGCATGGTCTGGAGTCACGATCACGGCCTTCTGTTTTTCGCCAACCTCGTGGCCGCTTGACCACTCCCGGTACTGCTTCACGGTGGCCGCAATCCGCTCTTTCTCGCCGGCAATTTCCTGCACTTTGCCGTGCCGGTCAAGCCTCTCAAGTCCCCTCTCACTTCTCCCCTGTGCCATGTCGGTGACCGCCTCGCGGTACCATTCCGTCTTCTGCCGCACTATGGTGTCGAGCTCCGCCGTGGCCATCCCTTCGCGCTGTAATTGCTGGAACGTTACGCCGGCCTCGACTGCCTGATGCTGGCGCTCATCGCCGATCATAATGACCCGTTCATTGGGTTGTAAACGGGCGGTAAAATCCTGCATCATGCGGCTGCTGGCGAGGCTCGATTCATCGACCAGATAGACCCGATTGGCGGCGTGTTGGTGCTCCGATTCGCCGCGTTGCAGGTGTTTCTGGAGGGTCTCAGTGGAGACTCTGGATTCACCCAAACGGGCAGCGGCGCCGGTGGTCGGAGCGAGGCCTTTCACCTCATATCCGGAGCGCTCCAGCTCCTGTACGACAGGCTCCAGCAGCGTCGTTTTTCCCGCGCCGGCACTGCCCTGAATCCCCTGGATTCGGTCCTGGTTGGTCAGCACCTGGTGGGCGACTTCCCGCTGTGCTTCATTGAGTTTTTGGAACTCGTGCTGGTGCTGAATTTGTTCCCAGCGATCCTGACTGACGAAGCTCTTTTCGGTCTCCCGCCCGTGCTTCATCACGTCAATAATCGCCTGCTCTTTGGCGATTTCGCGGTGGGTAGTGAGCACCCGATCGAGCCCTTTGTGACCCCGCTCGACGAAGTCCCCGGAGCGTTCCCGAGCGGCCATTTCCTGGCGGATATCGTCGGGTTTCACCATCCCCTGACACCGATCCAAGGCATCCCGGAACAGCCTTCGCTCGCTTACGGTCGCATCCTTCTCGAGGTTGTGATCGCGGGCGTAGGTGACCGCCTCCCGGGCAGCTTGCTGGCGCTCTCCTGGGGACAGAACACAAGGTCCGCGCTCCCTTGCCTGACCCACAATCCGTCTGTGGTCGATGCCATGTTTCTGGTCGATTTCCTGCTGGACTTGACGTGTTTTTTCGGGGTCGATGGCGCGCTTTCCTTCGCGTGTGGAGACCGCGATCCGGTCCCGTGCCGCGGGACTTTCGAGACCCAGTTCCGCTGCTTTTTCCCGGATCTGGTTGCATCGTTTGCTCACGTCTTCGATCCATTCCCGGGAGTATCCTTGGATCTCCGGTTGGCCGTAAGGGCCGCGTTCGACGGTGTATCCGAGCTCATGTTCCAGGCCATAAGCCATGTGGCTGCGGTAGGTCGCTTCCATCACCGAGCGCTGGGCTCGGTAGAGTTCCTGGGACTCGATGGAACGGTACTTTCCATCGGCCGTTTTGGTGATATTGGCGACGACAAAGTGCGTATGAAGCTCGGGGCTGGCATAACCATCCACAGGCCGGGAGGACGTATGTTCGAAGGAAACCGCCACGAATTTCGCCGTGTGCTGGGCCGGCTTATCCCCTCCCACGCGCGCCTGGACCAGCTCCTCCGCCGCCTTCATGGCTTCTCGAACCGACTCCCGGTGCAGCTTGAAAATGCGTTCATCTTTCCCGAGAATGGCTGCCGCCGAAACGCTCTTCGGTGCCGAGATGGTGATATCCCAGCCGGCCCGGTGGCCGCTGGTTGTCTTCCTCTCCCCTGTGTCGTTTGTGTACTCGCGTGAGCCGACATTCCGGATTAACTGCTCCCCGGTTTCCGGCTGCCGGCCGTCCATCAATCGCTTCAATTCGTCAGGCGTCGCCGGTCCAGAAAGGCCCCATTCTTGGGCGAGCCTCCCCGCCCAAACGCCCTGGATTTGACCCTCCTGGGAGTAATACTGCTCCTTTCCGTTTGCGAAATCTTGCTTGAAATAGTGGCTTGCCTGGGCCGAGGATCGGAGGACGTTGACCTTAGTCATGGAGAGCTTATCTGGCTACTTCACGGCCTCTGCCAGAGCCTCCAGAGCCTTCTGGTGGCGCTGCCGGTTGGAGTCCTTGATGTGGTCCGAGAGCTTGCCGGCGACTGCCCGGAATTCTTCGGGAAACATGAGCATCAAGGCCGGCAAGAGGGTGTCTTTGATGGTGATGACGTTCTCCAGAGTGACCAGGGTTTGGCGTTCCAGCGTGCGGGTTGTTTCCCGGATTGATTCCAGAAGATTGAGCTCGGGCGAGCGCTTATTGAGCGCCTCAACGAGCAGCTCTCGAACGACGCTGGCGCTCGGTTTGGACTGCAGTTTGGCCAGAATTTGGACCCGTTCCAGCACGTCCCTCGGCACGCGAATGGTCACCGGGATCAGGCATTCGGACGGGGCGGTTATAGCTTCCACAAGAAGCTATCGGCGGGTTTTCGGTGAAGGTACAGAGGCACCGGCGAAGTCCGTAAACAAAAGAGCCCGAAAGCGAAGCGCCGAGCACCGCTTTTGCACGCCCCGTTCGGGGGTGTGGTGTGGCTGTTTTCTTCAAAAAACAGCCGGTGCGGATACCGATGCGAGCAAAGCGAGCAGCGCTCGTACGGCTTCTCACCCACGGACGGGACGTTCGGTGGCGCTAAGAACTGCGCTCAGTCCGGCAGCGTGTGACTGCGAGCGTTGTTGCAACTCTTGCGCAGCGCGAGTCTGCCGATATGAGGAACCGAGGAACCCAGAAGCATGTCACGAAACCAGAAATCGCCGCTGATCCCGAAAGTTCGCAAGGAAGACAAGGAGCGCGTGCTCATCAACGTTCCGGCAGATGTAGGCGCAGATGCGCGGTTGTACGCGGAGTACCTCAACGGAGATCTGTCCTACGTGTTCACTGAGGCGCTGCGATACACCGTCCGGCGGGATGGCGCATTTCGAGAATGGCGGAAATCTTCAAAGCTGCGCACTCCGTCCCCCGCGGCTGATGTGCCGGTTATGCCGGTTCCTTCTGAAAAGACAACCACTCCGGGCGAACCTGGTGTCGTGGCGCAGCCGGAGCCAACGGTGTTGCCTCGCAAGCCTCGGATCGCATAGGCGCCTACCGCCGAACTCGCGCGAAATCTTCGAAAGCTACTCGGGGATTTTCTGCGCAGCATCTTGCAGCTCACGTAGCAGATCGGCGTGGTGCTTGGTGAGGTACTGCAAAACATTCTTGTTCCCAACGAGACTGTGAATGTACTTGGTGCTGATGCTGAGCGTGAGCATGTCCTCGGCATATCGCTCTTTGATGGTAGAGATGTCTCGCTGGAGGGTGCTCATTTCCTCTTCCATGCTGGCAATTTGTTCGGGGGTGGCACCATTTGATTGCTTCCTTCCGTTCTGGACCAGATCTTCAGGTTTTGTTGTAATGAGGATGTCCTTGGCAAAGCCGAGACTGAAGTTGTTGGTTGCAATCATTCGCCCCGCAGCTTCAATCTGCCGATATGCGCTCATTCGTTTCAGAACACGGAATGTGTCGCCCGTCACCCGCCGGGTCTTAAGAAGCTCCGCAGCCTCCGGTGCGATGCCGTTGAGCAGGTCGCGTTTCTTCCGTATCTCGCGGACGTCGACTGCGAGGATTGTGGCAAGCCGCTCTTCGCTGCGTCCGCTCTTGATTGCCCTAAGGATCATTTTATGTTCTTGGACCGTGGTCAGAGCGTTGACGTGTTTGTTGTACGTATACCCTTCCTCGATCGTCGCGATCAGGCATTCGACCGTCTGCTCTCCCAATTCCATAAGAATCGTGGCACGCACGTCCCCGTCGACAATTTGGTATCGATTATCGGGTTTCGGATATACCACCAGTTTCTGAACCAACCCGATAGATTGGATGCTGGCCTTGATCTGCTGATATTTGCGGCTGCGCTTGAATGCTGGGCTGAGTTGTTTGCGGAAAATGAGCTGGTCGAGTCGAACCACAATCGTTGTGAACTCGAATGCTGGTGGCACGGGCATGCTGGGATCATCCTTTCGCGACCCGTTCTAGTAGAAAGTTGGGAACCGAATCCAGATGCTCCGCCCGCAACAGCGTAACGAAAGGCCCGTCATCCAGCAGCTTTTTAACAGCGGTGACAACGAGCAGCAAGTTTCGCTCGGCATGTCGGGCGCGCTTAATGAATGATCGGTACTGAGCGACGGACTGCCGATATTCGCGTATGGCTACTCGTGCTGAGAAGCGACGCTTAGTGTTACCATCTTCCGGTGAGCGCCTGCGTTGCGCAAGAAGCCGCTTTGCCGCGCCTAACTGACGGCCACGGAGTTCCCCGCTGTTGTACGCCTCCCGAAGTGCCGATTGGACATCATGGTCCCCGGCTGTGCTGATCATCATGGCGGCCTTAATCGGGATTCGTCCCGATTCCACTTGTTTAATGAGAGTGCGCTCGCCCTTCTCTAGCAGTTGCATGATCCCGTTTATGTACGTCTGGCTGAGGCCCAGCCTTGTAGCTATGGCTGAGGTGGCTAGCCCGGTCTGCTGGAGTCTGTTGATCTCATTCAGCAGTTCAAGTGGAGGGTGATGCCCGCGGGCGATATTTTCGACGAGGCTCATCTCAAGGGCTTGTTCGCGTGTAATGTTCTCAATAAACGCAGGGATCTCTTTATAGCCCAAACGATCGTACGCTTTTAATCGGCCCTCACCATGTGCGAGGTCGTACAATTTCTCGCCCAGTGGTTCGGCACGCAGCCTGACAGTAATCGGTAATTTTAGGCCGACTTCCGCGATGTTCTGAACGATGCTTTCAAAGGTGCCTTTGTTTCGTAATCGCGGATTGAGAATGTTAATCGCGCTAATCGGTACTAGGTACGCGGTGCTCATGCTACCTCCACAAATTTTGTGCGGCTGATTAGCCGGTAGAAGTATGACAAATCGTCAAACCGGTAGACGTCCATGGTGATGCCATTTTGTTCTTTAAGACGCAACTGAGGTATGCGCATATCGATGGCCGGCAGAATGTAGTAGTCGAGTGGCGTTCGGTTATCCGGCTGCATTCTGGTGGCGATGGTCAGGTCTGCCATGCTGGTGAGATCTAGGCGAATAATCCAGCGAAAGGATCCCGCTTTCGTCTTGCTGCACCGGCTCATGATCGTGGAGAGGGTAAAGTCATTAACGCGTAGACAGCGTCCTTTGTCTTCAACGACCGCCCCGGTCTCTTTGATCCGCTTAATGAGTTCATCGTTCAGTGCGCGATGGCGCTCCCGCAGCTTCTGGTTTACTTCGAGGTACGCATAATCGTGGGCAGGATTGTAGCCAACCAGAGCATAGGCTCGGACCAGCGACTTGAATCGGCTGCGGTACAAGCTGCTACTCGGCATGCCTTCGGTTTCGTCGATGATAATCGCGGAAAGCATGCCGCGTTCTTTGAAAAGATTCTGCAGACGAGCCAAAAGATCCTCGGTCGTTAGGTGTTGATGCCGAGCGAGGATGATCGCTTGCGCCTGCGCAAAAATCGCAGAGTCGATGATGGGAGTGAATGCGTGTTCTCGGCGGACCCACATCTCCGGCGGATTGCGCACGCGTTCTTGTTTGAGCTTGAAGCTCACGCGATTGAAGACGTTTTCACCTTGATACTTGGGATTGGTAAGGACTTGGTGAACGCTGCCCCGCGTCCAAGGGCGACCCAAGTCGGTGAGGATCGACTGCCGATTGAGAACGGCGGCAATTGCTTCTTCGTTTAGCCGCTCGTGAATGAACAGATGGTAAATTCGTTCGACGATGGCTACTTCTTCAGGGGGCCCGGGCACCAGGATGACCCGGTCCATTTGTATGCTCTTACGCTCCTTTGGCGAAAGAACGAATTTTCTTTGACCTTGATGGTCTATGAGCATCCGGCGAAGGCCATATCCCGCCGAACCCCCTTGCCGGTACCCGAGTCGTATCAATCTACATTGTCCGGCAAAAACCTTTGAGCTCAGGGTGCGGTTGTAATCGCCGGACTCGAAGCGCTTCACGCTTTTGAGAATGCTCGCTGCCGGCGTGTTGTCGTTGAGGTAGGGTTCATTGCAATACGCTACGCGGATTCCTTTTCGCTTGCATAAAAATTCCCAATACGCGCTCTCGTCGGGATCAAGATACCTGCCCCATCGCGTTACATCGAAAACAAGAATCGTGTCGAAATCCGCTTGATCGCTTTCCACGAGTCGTATTAGATCTTGGAGCGCGTTTCGGCCTTTGAACAACATGCCACTCTTACCGCCGTCCGCATACGTTCGGATAATGTTCAGGCCATGCTGTTCCGCAAACTTTCGGGTCACATCCTGCTGGTTTTCAATTGAATACTGCTGATGTTCCGTCGACATGCGCACGTACTCGACGGCACCTTGGGGCAGCGGGCATTGTGGCGTGCGTTTCCGTGATGTCATTGCCGTTCGGCCGCGGCATCTGTGAGGCCGTCGGACTCCTGGAAGATATGGACCAGATCGAGGCCGTGCTGCTTAACAAAGTGTCGTATAGCTTGGAGCTGGAGCTCGATCGAGCATTCGGTTTGGTCCACCGAGGTGCGCACGTACACTGCAGCCACCCTCGGCACAACGGCGGCTCGCGGGTTCAAGGAATGTTTGCGTCGCTTCATACAAGCAGATCAGAGGCGTTCGGAATGTGGATCCCCAGCCTCCGGAGGTGCCTTTCAGTTATACAGCGACTGTCGCGGTACTGCCAAAACGTTGTTCTTGTCGTGGTCTGCCGAGCACCGCACCGTGAAAGAGGTTTGATAAGAATGATTTCAGCAGAAGCCAGGGTGTTCTTTACGCTCTCATTTGGACAGAGTAGCCAAACCGGGGCTACGCAGTTCTTCAGGTCCAAAGCCAAGTTGTTGTTTACGAGCTCCGGGAGGGTAGCAACTCGCCCCAATTCGATAGCGGATTCGAGCGTTCGGGGCTGGCGATGAGATTTCCGGTACTCGCGCATGTAGTTGGGATGCGCAGCGAGCCAGTTACTTTGGCTCTGCTCGCAGTCGGCGCGATATTTGGAATCATTCCGAATTTTGTTTCGGTGGTATTCGTTCCGGCGGCGGCGCTGACAATCGAGCTGGCTGCAAACTCGTTGGTTGGGGTGATACTTCGAAGCTGTGAAGGACTCCCCGCAATAGGGGCAACGGCGTACGTGCATTTCCTAAGGAAAGTTCGGAAACGACGTAGTACGCAAGTGCGCGTCAATCAATTTCCGCAGTGTTTGTGCCGATAAGAGCAGCATGTGCATCTGGAGGCGCGTAGGGCGCACGAAAATCAGCCTGTTGGCAAGAACCTTTGATCGCGATGCTGGCATTTGGCGGAGGCCATCATGATTCCGCCTAATCTTTACTACCCATCGATTATCATCGTGACGATCCTTGTCGCCGTTGTGGTATTCGTCGCCAGACGCAAAATGCGCGAGCATTACGAGGATAAACGGCTTCTGGTGCACGCGATTAGAAAGCTCAGCCACGAACTTGAGATGGAACGCGCGGAGAATCGAGAGCGCGTTGCCGAATGAGAGCCATTACATGAAGGTTTACGCAGGCGCGCGTCATTGCAGTTCGACTACGGGTATGTTGACGAACTTCTCATACGGTACCGGCAGATGAGCCGAGCTACTGAAATTCTCGCCAATCCGCTGGCACCCTTGGCTGAAGCAATCGCCGAGGTGGTGGTAAGCCGTCTCCAATCCCGAATGCAGCCAGACCACCTCCGGCCTAGACTCTAGGCTTCTTACTGTCCAACAGGCCGCGGAATAGCTGGGTCGTTCGGCGCACTCCATTCGCCATCTGTGCAACTTGGGCAAACTCCCTGTCGTTCGTTTGGACGGGCGGGTGTTTCTCGATCGCGAAGACCTCGATCGTATTATCGAAGAATCGGAACAGGTCGTGCTTCACTAAAGTGTTCTGACACAGAAAACAGAGCAAGGCGGCGTGCGCCGACGGGGAATGATTTGGCGCACCGGGAAACCCGAATTCGGAAAGTACCACCTCAGAGTTTGCGGCGGATGGCGCAACGAAGTGAACACTGTTTTAACAGCACTAAGCCCGACGAGGAACTTCAGAACGAAAAGAGGATTTCTCTGATCGCAAAGACAAGGTTGACGAATCCGCCATATGGACGTCCTTTCCCGTCCAGCCGCCCGGAACTCAGCGCGGAACGCTGTTAACCGCCCCCGCGGCCTTTAGGCGCCATCACCACAGCTAATCCGTTTATTGCTTGACGGATAGGTCCCGTGATGTCCGGCTCACGTCGAGTGGACGCCAAAACGCCACTCGTATACATGCAGCATGTCGGCTCTAGCCGGAGTAGCGGCAGATGTGTGGCGTTAGCGAAGTGCTTTCTCCAGCCCTCGGCTGCGTAATACCGTAACCGCTGAGGTGCGTGCCAGTTTGGATTCCAGACGCGGCCTACGTTAACGCTTATGGGGGTCCGCCCCATTGCATAGGGTGGATGGGATGGCAGACGTATACTAGTTGGGCAGCGCGACTGCGCTGGGAGGCGAGTAATGAAGCTTCGCTTGATCGGGGCCATGGTCCTTCTCGCGTTGAGCGCGTTTGGGGAGGATGGGAACCGTCTGTTGCGCGTCGACCATTATGTCCGGGTGCGCTCGACGGTGCCAGCGATTTCCGGGCAGGATACGGAAATCTATGTACGGGAGGTGACCGAAGCGGGCACGATTCTACGCGGCGGGCCGGCGGCGGACCGGGTCGCGCTCTTCATCCACGGAGCGGGCACTCCGGCGGAAGTTTCTTTCGATGTCCCCTATCAAGACTACAGTTGGATGGCGTATGTGGCGCGCGCCGGATTCGATGTGTTTTCGATGGACATGACGGGCTATGGCCGTTCGACCCGTCCCGCGGCGATGAATGACCCTTGCAATTTGACGAGTGAACAACAAAGCACGTTTGTGCCCGGGCTGCTGGCCGCGCCGTGCGCCGCGACCTACCCCCACCAGATGACCACGCTCGCTTCGGATTGGCATGACATCGACGCGGTAGTGGACCGCATCCGCACGCTTCGCCACGTGGACAAGCTGAACCTGCTGGCTTGGTCGCTGGGCGGCCCGCGCGCAGGAGGGTATGCAGGGCAGCACGCGGACAAAGTCGCCAAACTCGTCCTGCTGGCTCCCGCGTATAATCGCAACGCGGCTGCCGAGGCTCCCGCACAGGTGCCTGCCAACGGCGCGGCCATGAATACGCAGTCGCGCGCCGAATTCATCGCCAATTGGGACCGGCAGGTGGCATGCTCCGATCAGTATGATCCCGGCGCACGCGACTCCGTTTGGTCGGAGATGATCGCTTCCGACCCAGTGGGCGCGACCTGGGGGAGCGGCGTGCGGCGGGCGCCGCAGGTAACGTCGTGGGGATGGACGCAGGCCGTGGTGATGAAAACGCAGATTCCCACGCTGATGGTTTCCGGCGTGCACGATAAGCAGGTGGGCCCGGAACGCGTTCGGGAACTCTACGCGGACCTCGGCTCACCGAAGAAGATCTTTGTGGATCTGGGCTGCTCCTCGCATAATGCAATGTGGGAGAAGAACCACCTGCTTCTGTTCCGCGCATCCGTGGAGTGGCTCACGCGAGGGACGGTGGACGGCAAGCAGGAAGGGATGCTGCGGATGGGGTATTGAGCACTCGCATGAGGAGACGGAGAAAACCATGACTCGGCGCGATTGCGGGAAAGGTCTATTGGGTTTGGCGGCGTTGGCGTGCGATCCGGGAACAGCGGGCGCGCAGGAGGGCAACATACCTTCGCAGGGTATCGGCAAACGCTTTCGGCATCTGTCGTACAGCGATCTGGGGGGACGGCCGGACAGCGTTCAAGTCATGCGTAACCGCGGGCACCTTTATGTGGGCCACATGTTCAGCAACGGAGTGACGATTCTGGATGCGGCGGACCCGCGCAACGTAAAGCCGGTGGGCTTCTTCACCGGCGGAGATTATACGCGTACGCACCACCTGCAGGTTTCCGAGGACCTGCTGTTGCTCGCCAACGGGGCGAATATCGTGGCGATGCAGTCGTACGACAACATGCGCGGTTATTTCGAGAATGCGCTGGCCGATAGCATTACCAATCGCAAGAAATTCCGATCGGGGTTGAGCATTCACGATATTTCCCGTCCAGGCGAGATGAGAGAGATCGCGTTTCTGGAAATGCCGGGACTGGGCGTCAATCGCCTGTGGTGGGCCGGCGGGCGCTATGCCGCGGTGGCCGCGCACTTCGATGGCTTCACCGATCACTTTCTCTGCATGGTGGACCTGCAGAACATCACGAAGCCGGAGATCGTGGGGAAGTGGTGGATGCCCGGAATGAATCGCGCGGCGGGCGAGCCTTCGACATTGGCGCCCGGCCGGCGCGTTGCCCTGCACCACATGATTACGACCGGTAATCGCGGCTACGGGGCCTGGCGCGACGGCGGCTTCACGGTCCACGATCTCAGCGACCCTACCAAGCCGAAGCTGATTGCGCATATCACCTGGTGCCCGCCGTTTCCGGGCGGCACGCACACGCCGCTGCCGTTGCCGGGACGGAAGCTGGCCGTGGTGGCCGACGAAGCGAATGCGGAAAAGTGCGCGAAGGGCTTGTTTCATACCTTCGTGGTGGATCTGCGGGCGGAAGAGAACCCGGTGCCGGTTGCCACCTTGCCGACCCCCCAGGAGAGGGACTTCTGCGGGTCCGGAACGTTCGGGCCGCACAACCTGCACGAAAACCGGCCGGGCACGTTTCGGAGCGAGGAGACGATTTTCGCGACCTACAACGTTGCGGGAGTCCGGGTATTCGATATTCGAGACGAATTCGCACCGAAGGAGATTGCGTACTGGGTGCCCCCGACGCCGAAGAAGCTGATCGATCCGCGTCCGAATGTGGCTCTCGCCGCCAAAGCCGCGGACATCCTGGTGACGACCGATGGGCTAGTGTACGTCACGGATTGGAACGCGGGGTTGCATGTACTGCAGTACGAGGGGTGAGGGGGACGGCGGAAACCTGCAGGCGTCCGGGATCCGAACGTGAACCGAGGAAGGCGGCCAGCCGGGCGCGTCCGGTGACTACTCCCAAGCGAGGGCTTGAAGTAGGGGCACGCGTCCTACTGCGACCGGTTCCCTCGAAGCTCGCCGAAGGTCATCCAGCCGATAACGACTTAGCCGCGGATCTAGAGACTGGGCCGGGTCCAGAAGTCCTGTTGTCTCGTTGACCGCCGTGTCCGGGGTTTGCCTCCATCGGCACCACGACATTGCCTGATGACGTAACCGGCGTGTCACGAGATCTACCTTCAGCGCACACGATAGCTGATAGCGGCTGTCGGATTTCGATTTCTCTCCGAATAGTGCGTGATCCAAGCACGGAGGGGCCATGCCGCTCGCGCCCGATAACATTTCATGTTGCATAACAACACGGGCCGGGAACCGTCGCGGCCGATGGCCAGAGCGCTCGAATGAACGTCTACACGCCGCACTCGTCACGACGGCTACCCCTGCTGCTCGATGCCGGCGCCGACATCCGCAAAGTCCAGGGCCCGCTCGGCCACCGCGCATCACCACCACCCAGATCTACGACAAGCGCCGGCGCAGCACGGCCGAGAGCGCCTCGCACGACGTGCCGATTTGAGGGGCCCTTACTCGGTTACCAAGAAAACAGGAACAGGATGGGGATTTCCGGCGAACTGAACGCGGCGGCTATGGACGGACCGAGAGCAGGTCTTTCGCGAGGGAGTTTCGCACCGCCTCGTCTCGCTCCGCATTCAAAGCCGCCTGTAATTGTGAGATCGCCCAAGGCGTCCCCATGTCGCGGATGCATGTACCTGCGGCCAGTCGAAAGTCAGGCGATGGGCTCTGCAAGTACAAGGCAACGAGACCCCTGACTTCTTCAAGCTGGCTCGACGGTATCTGCTTAAACCTCGAAAGGAGGTTCAGAGCCGTAGGGACAGCCTCATGATCGCCGGGCTCCGACCGGAGCACATCGACAACGTCGGAAAGACACTCTTGACGGCCTAGGCCAAAAACCATGCTTTGGGCCGCAGCCATACGCATGGACGGTGACCAGCTTCGATCTTCACACATACTTTGCAGAGCGCTAACTCCCTCGGGCGCTCCCAGCCGGGACGCCGCCGTAGCCAAAGCGAGTTTGACGTTTTCAACTTTTTCCGAGGCCAATGCGTCTAGAATAGGACGGATTGCGGTTTTATAGCCGTCATTAGCTAGCTTGGTCGCCGCGAACTGCCTTACAACAACTTCCGGATGTCGTAAAGCGCCAATCAGCCCTCCTTCTGTTGCGGCAACATGGTACTTGTTTTGGAGAGTCTGCTCATTCATGTCTGGCAGAGGCTCGGCGGCGATCGCGTGCCCTATGTATGCTGCCCACCCAATGTACCCAATTGCAAGGTAAAAGACTATCTTATTCATAGTTGCCTCACTGTACTGTAGACCCTACCAGCGTAACGGGCGTTCCGAACATGGAAGAATGGGTGAATGTCGTAGTGACCGTGAAACTTCCTATCGTTTTATTACAAGCAGAGAACGTATGCGGCCAAGTCGCCGTACACGAGTAGTTGGCGCTTTGCCCCGAAAGAAAATCATAGTTGAAGCTAAAACTGTTTCGATCCAGAAATTGATTATTACCACTGCCGCTATACAAAGTTCCCAAGTAGCTGCCGGAAGCGTTGAGTGGATTACCAGGGCCAACCGTGAAGTTGCCAGAAAACGAGGTGGGGTTTGGATTAACTGGACAGGTATAACTTGTGCTGGCGCCAGCGAGCTCGGAAACGACGGCCCCGTTCATATTGCCCGGGCCGACCTGCATCGTGAACATATTGCCGACGCCGGTCCTATATCCTTGGGAAAAGGCATTCGAGAGCATAAGGTTCTGGCTGCCCGCTACGCTAATCGTCGTCGGGCAACTAACAGCGACCGTGACTGCGCCGCCGCCCCCGACATCGCCTTGCCGACAATTACAATAGGCTATCTCTGCGCCACTGACCTCGTAGTTCCCTGACACCCCGTCCGTCAACGCGCTGACCGACGATTCGAAGCCGGACTCCTGCGAATCCCCCAACCATGTCCCATTCGGGTCATAAACGGTAGCGTACGCCGTATAGGCGGAATGAACACATCCGCAGAGCGTGCTTGTGTCCTCTGCACTAGTATAGGCGTATACCGTTGTCTCGTCGGCACTGACCGATCCGTCGCTGTAGACGCTAAAACTGAAGACAGGTGTGCACTGCGCGGCGAGGGGCGTGACGCCCAGCAACAACGCGGTAACTGCGGTCCCCAAAAGGCGTAAGTATCTCATGTAGTATGTAGCCCTCTTTTTCTCCGGTGTTTTTGTCTCACATGGTGCTGCCGCCATAGATGACGATGTGTTGCTTGACATGAGTTGTTACATATCCATTCAATTTCGCGAGCCCGTCCGCCGTCAATGACGAGTTCAAAGCAGCCATTGTGCTGCTGAGGAGCGAATCCTTCTGCTGCCTCAGGCTGACGACTTGGGCAGCTGAGGCCTGCGCCAGGAGCGTGGCCTCTATCCCGTCGAGCGTGGCTCGGAAACCGGCCAGCGCCGCGACGAAATTCTGCCGGTCGACCGCCGAAAGATTAAGCGCCAAAAGCTGAGCATTCTGCCGGCCCTGCTCCTTCGCTGTCGGAGTGACGTGGGCGGCGACAGCCGCAAAGAAGTGCCAGTAGGCCAGGTTATCCGGGATTTTTTCAGGGTTTTTGGAGCCGTCGACAAGGACCGGTAGGCCCGGCGCGGCAGACGAACTGGACATCGGATGGACGTGCTGGGCTGAAAGCAAGGAACAGCTCATAATTACGGCCATCGAAAGCTTGATTGGACATTGTTTTACGTTTTGCAACATATGATGATTGATCCAATCTTACATGGTTTTCACTTCAATGCAAGAAAAAAACTGATTAATACTTTGCTACAGCGCCGCGTCGATGGACACGTTCTGCCGGGATATTTCAGTGCGATCCGACTCGTCATCCTGATCAAGCTCAGCTCCGGTGATTCCCTGCATCGTGTCGCCGCGGTCGTTGTGCTCGAAAGTTCGCGGCGCCCAAGCCCCAACGCCCTATCGGCCTCAATCTGACGCTCCGCAGCGCCGTATCGATACACGTTTCGGAAGTCATCTCGAATGGATTAGGCGGAACGTTTGCACGGTCCTTTGCGAAAGTCCCTGCGTCGGGTAGCTCCCGACTCGGCGAGAACGGCTGAAGTCAGGTGTTCACACTAGACGCGATCAAAACACCCGCGTCCGTGTCTATTCTTTTAAAGACGCCAATAGGCCGTAAACAAACCACATCACGGAACGCGGTTGCCGATAATCCGGTGCTATGTCGCCTCCGAGTGTCTCGTCGCCAACTCGTTCAGGGCCTCCAAGGAGTAGTCGAGAGGCTAAGTCCCGTGATGTCCGTTTATACCGGCCAATCCGTAGAGCCGTGCCCGCTACTCCACAGAAAGCAGTATTCTTTTTTCGTCCGACATTGAATGCACTGGGAGGGTGAAGGCCGGCTATCGGGCTACACCTGGCAAGGAGAAACCGGCGGCCGGCCTTCACGCCAGCCGTGATTCTCTTGATCTCACTGCCCGCAGCGGATGACAACCCCGCGTTGACGCGGATCAGTTTGCAGCAGATGCCGCGTTGGTGCCCTCTGTGTCAGCAAGCGTCGATCATCGGGCACGGGCAGCGGCGTAAGGCCGCGCATGACGAGCAGCGCGACTGGATCTGGGTGCGGCGTGGACTGTGCCGTCACTGTCGGAAAAGTTTCACTATCCTACCGACTTGGTCGCCGCCCTTTGGCCATTACTCTTTGCACTGCCGGCGACAAGCCTGGGACACGGTCTGCGCCCACAGCATCGGATGGGAACAGGCCGCACCTCACTGCAAGGATCCTGAGCGATTGCCCGATCCCAGCACTCTGCGGCGATGGGCTTGGCGCAGATTGGTCAGCCTTTGGTGTGGCGTAAAGGCCTGGATGTGCGGCCTCACTGGGAAGTTGTGGCCGTTTTGGGAGACACCCACCATCCTCGCCTGGGATTGGAGCGCCGCCGGCCGTATTCTGCTCCTGGAGGCAAGCTCCCCATGAGTTGGCAGGCGGCGCGCTTACTCAAGCAGCAGATCTCGCTGTTGGACTACTTACAAGGACAGGGGTGGAAGCCAACCCGACGGTCTGCTGGTGGCCGACTGATGGGGCTGTGCCCGTTGCACTGCGATCGCCATCCGAGTTTTCTGGTGGATCCTAACCGAAACCTGTTCTACTGCTATGGGTGCGGCCGCGGAGGCGACGTGATTCGTCTGGCCGAGCTATATATCACGGGGTTCGATTCGCAGACGCCTTGGCGGTGCTGCGGCACCGGAGTGGGCTGGACTCTCTGCTGCCGGACGTCACCAAGTTCTACCAGATGCAGTTACACCGCCACGGCGAGGCGGTCGCTTACCTGCTCCAGCGTGGCCTACATCAGGCCGAAGTGATCGAAGAACTGCGCATCGGCTATGCCCCCGGCCGATGCCTGCGCGCCTGGTTGACCAGCTTGGGGTACTCGCTGGAATCTCTACAGCAAGCCGGCCTGGTGAACCCGGAAGGATATGACACCTTCAGTCATCGAATCGTATTTCCGCTGGAAGGTAATCTGTACGGACGCAGTACCGGCGCCGCTACGTCCCATCGGTTTCTACCCGGAAGCAAGGGAGGCTTGTACGCCTGGGAGAAAGTCCGTGAGTGCCCGGAGATCATCCTGGTGGAGGGCATGTTCGATCTGGCCGTGCTCTGGCAAGCCGGATTCCGCAATGTCACTTGCTCTCTGGGCAGTCACCTGAATGCGCTGCAGTTCCGCCAGTTGTGTGCTGACAACGGGTGCGGGGGCGGACGTCGCACGGTGTACCTGGCCTTGGATTCCGATGCGAATGGCAGCGGTCAGGCGGCAGCACGTCGCTTGTCGCAGCGTTTGCGGGCCCAAGGAATCACTACGCGGCGTGTAGAACTGCCGAACGGCCACGATCCCAACAGCTTCTTTGTCGGCGGTGGCAATGGCCACGAGTTTCAACGCCTGTTGGAGCGAGCTTGCCAGTAAGGTTCTGCGTCACTCAAAAGGACGGACTGAGCAACGCCCACAGTCCGTTTCGTGTGGTGGAGCAGACCGGCCAGGAAGTGGAGTGGGTCAATCGATATCTGGACCAGCAGCGCGTCCGCGGCGTGGCCGATTCCACGCTGCGCAGTTATGCCCATGATCTACTTCATTTTGTGCGCTGGTGGGCCGCTGCGCACAAGACGTCCGCAATCACCCAACAGGCCCTGACCGAATCCACTTTCCTCGACTACATTCGCTTCCAGGTCAACCAGAATCCGCCGCCTGCTGCCGCAAGTGTCAACCGTCGGGTGGGAACGGCTGAGCGCGCCATGCGGTGTCAGTTTCCCGAAGCCGCACGTCTATCTGCGCCGGGCTTTCAGAACTGGTACTGGCGGCAATCACGCCTGGGCTATGGACGGTCACGCCCGGCGCTAACCCAGTTGCGCGTGAGGGCGCCCAAACGGGTGGTGGTGCCATTGTCAGTCGAGGAAGTGGCTCGCTTCTGGTCCAGCTTCCGCACGTCGCGCGACCTGGCCATCGTCGGCCTGATGTTACTGCATGGCTTACGCTCCTGCGAAGTTTTGGCGCTCAACTGCGAGCACGTCCAACTCCCGGAGTCGCAGATCCGGGTTCTGGGTAAAGGAAAAAGGATTCGCGTGCTGCCGCTGTCTCGTGAATCCGTGGAACTGCTCGATCACTATATGTGTCTGGAACGACCTCCCCGCTGCGGTCAGGCTCTATTCGTTAGTCTCAAAGGGCCAGCACGCGGCAACCGGATGACACCTGCCGGTCTGCGTTCCTTGTTCCGTCATCACCGCCAAACCACAAGCGTGACGAAGGCGAACCCGCATCGGTTTCGGCATACCTTCGCTTCGGACATGGTCCGGGCCGGCATCAGTTTGCCAGCCCTGATGCAACTGATGGGGCATGGGCAGATACAAACCACTATGGTCTACATTCAACTCTCGCCGCGCGATGTCTGGGAACAATACACCCGCGCGGTTGCACAACACATCCGCCCCGTTCCACCACCGCAACTATGAAACCAAAGAAGCTTCCTTACCCTCGCCATCCCTTGACTAGGTTCTTCCGGCCGGCAGCGGAATCTGTATCTTCTTCGCTTGCGAATGAAACCGTCCGTTGCTATCGCGTCGCAGCACGGCACTTCCTCGTTTTTCTCGGCACTCACTATCCCGAAGTTCACTCTCTCGATCAACTGCGTCGTGATCCACATCTTCTCGGCTGGTTGGCACACCTGCGGTCGCGCAACCCGCCACTGGTTGCCAACTCGCGAGCCAGGTATTTGATCCACCTGCGCCGCTTGCTGGAAGAACTGGCCTGGACCCACCAACTACCGGCCTTGGCCCACCTGCTCGTCCCTGATGATATTCCCCGTAAGGAACACCGTCTGCCGCGCCCATTGGCCCCGGAACAGGATCAACTGATCCAGCAGGAACTGTTGCGCCGCAATGACTTCACCAGTAATGCTCTGTTACTTCTCCGTCATACCGGCATGCGCATCGGCGAATGTATCGACCTATCAGTCGATTGTCTGCGCGCCGTCGGGCCCGACCAGTGGGCCATCCATGTACCTCTCGGCAAGCTAAAAACCGAACGCTGGGTGCCTGTCGACTCCCTGGTCTGTCAACTCGTAGACCGGCTCCGTTCGATGCGTTCACCGGGTGCACCGAGCACCGGTCGTTTGCTTCTCTCAGGGTCGCGTGGCCATTACATGTTGGTTCGCAAGCTCCGCAACGCCCTGCGAGATGTCACAACGTCGGTCGGAATTAGCGCCTGCATCGTCCCGCACCAGATGCGCCACACATACGCTACGGAGATGCTGCGCGCCGGTGTCACCTTGGCCGCCGTCATGAAACTCCTCGGCCACAAGAGTCCCTACATGACCCTGCAGTATCTTGAGATCACCCAAGCCGACCTGCAGCGCGAGTATCACTTGGCCCGCGTCCATCCCAGACATCTTGTCCCATCCCCGCCTGCGCCATCCGCAGCTTCTCCAGACAGTCTTGACCCCACAGGGATCCTCAACTCCTTGCAATCGGCCCAGCATGTCATCGAAATGTTCCGCCGCACCCTTCCAGAGGGATTCAGCCGACGTCTCCTCGACCGCCTCACCAACCGCCTCGCCAAAATCATCGCCGAGATTGGCAGACTCGACCCGTCAGAAAAATAGGCAGAGATTGGCCGGTTAAGTCCCCTTCCATTCATTTGGCTGGGAGAGGGAGCGTCGCAGGATCGCATCTGGCCGTCCCCGTCAGAGTGGGTCGGGTGGCCGTGGGCAAACCAGCCCCATCGGTCTATTCTTAAAGAAAATGCGCATCGAGCCCAAGGGAACGATCGGCAAGCATCCGGCACTTCTGGTGCGCACGACGCTCCGGCATCTGCGCGGCCGGCTGCAATGGGGACTGCCTGAATTGGAAGCCGCCGCCGGGTTGAAATCCAGAACTGGGCGCGCCCTGGTTAAGGCTCTGAGATCGGAAGGACTGATCGAGCCCGCCGGCCGCGGCGCGTGGACAATAACCCAGGCGGGACAGACCCTCTCCTCTGCAACGGCGGCTAAACGGGTCACACGCGCGACGGCCGAAAAAGCATTGCAGCAATTCCTGGGCCGAGTAAAGCAAGTCAACACGGACCCATACTTCCTCGCCAAGGTGATGAGAGTGGTTCTCTTTGGCAGCATGCTAAAGCCCGAGATCGAGCGATTGAGTGATGTTGACCTGGCGGTTGAACTCGCGTCGAAGGAAGCCGATCGCAATCGAGCACGTGTGCAGAATTACGATCGGGTGGAAAAGCTAGCGCGGGAGGGACAGCGCTTCCGCAACTTCCTCGAGCGGGAGGCCTGCTGGCATTGGGAGGTCTTTGCATTCTTGAAAGGACGGAGCCGCGTCATTTCGTTGGCGGACTATACAGCGGAGAAGACTTTCGTGCTCGCAGTTCCGCATCGATTCCTCCTTGGTAAGCCGGAACAGACGGGCGTGCAGCCGAAGCCAAACGCACCGGTGCCAGCGGCCCGGAGTCGGCGTTCGCGAGACTGCCCATTCTGAACAACGGCAGAGATAGAAGGACGAAAGCCGACTTCCCGGTAGCAATCAGCCCTCCGGGAGATCCCGGATCGACCAGCGCCAACGCGGCGATCAGCCAGCGTGAATGGGTTCAGTCCGCTAACGCCGTCTATCGCCCGGAACCCATGAGCCCGGACTATCGTACTAACAGTTGAGGCCGAACGAATGCTTGAGTTTCTTGAATTGCTATTGGACCCAATGCTAGATGGGATCGTGGAACGGCCGGTGGTGGGGATCATGGTCCTTGCCCTGTTCGTTTATTGGACCTCCTTCGTATTAACGGGTAGCCTTCTGCCAATGCTGTTTGGCTTGTTGACATCGCTCTTAGTCGGATGGGGAATCTGGCCGCACCCGCTGATCAGGCTGGCGCTCTCGGACAGAACTCCACCAGATTGCAACAGTTAAAACGGCCGGGGGGGAGTTTACCAGAGTGACGCCGCCAGCCTGCGCTGGTCGTAGCTGACTTTTCCAGTAATCCCGTTTTACGGCCGTTATCGGAAGAATGCATCTTCACACGAGGACGATCCGCCGCCACTTCGGAAACGATGCCGCTCTCCGGTGGGGTTGTTTCCGAGTTGCCGTGACTCGAGAAACTTCCGAGTCGCTCGGCATCGATGCGAGACTGGCTCTATGCATTTCCCTACTTACCGTAACTTACTTTGGGCGCGGTGCCGACTGTTCCATACTTACCGTGCGCCAGGGAGGCGCGGCAAATGAAAGCTCCACGACGATACCCAGCCTACTTAACCCTGATGATGCTGCTCGCCAGCGCTGCGGCAGCCAGGGACCGGGATCAGGTGGTGATACTCGGAACTGACACTGGCACGTTCACCTATACCGGGACGAGCGACCCGAACGTGATTCAAACCAGCGACACAGGTACTGGAGAAGCCACACTAATAGGCAGGTACCATCTGACGGCAAGCGAAGAAATCAATGTGGTTACCCTTCAGATAACGAATGCGAACTTTACTATTGAGGTGTCGAACGGAGACAAGCTGTTCGGCACGTATGGTGGTGCGGCGCAGCCGGGTTCGGCAGCGGGTACCGTTCACTACCAGGTATCCGGTCCGATTACGGGAGGCACCGGACGATTCGCAAGGGCCACCGGTTCCATCGCCTTTCTGGGACCAGCCGATCTAAACAACAAGACATTCGGGGATGTCGTGCTTATTGTTATAGACAGCAGCAGGTAACGGCCTGCGCCGTAGCATCTTCCATGCGGGCACGTCGGGCTGTCACACCATGTTTCATAGCAACCTCATCCGGACCTCGGCGGCACCTGTCCCGGTGCCGCCCCCACTACGCAATCCAAGAACCCTCTCTCCGATGAATACCGGCGGTACCGGGATCGAACGGGCGGGTTCCTTCCCGCTTTCGCGTTTCTAATATTCGCAGATTCCGTGTCAAGCTCCCTCTCTCGGAGAGGTTTTGACGGTTACTCATTGTCATAAGGACCGGAGGAAGTAATGGCGTGCGCTGTAGCGGCCCCGTCAACCGGACGCAGCGATCGCAACATCGTTTGATACCATGCACACTATGTCGAATTCAGCGAGCAGCGGAGGAGGCGCCGTTCAGACTAGCGACGGCGTGCGGATCCATTACAGAATTGTTGGCACAGGCCCGAGGACCGTGCTGTTCCTCCATGGCTGGGCCGGGAGCGGGTCTGGAACGTTCTGGAACCTCGTCATGGAACAGCTCGGACTCGAGAATGTGCGTTTGGTCCTGCCCGATCTTCGCGGCCACGCCCATTCCGAGCACGCGTCCGAGGGCTTTCGCACCGAGCGCTTCGGGGAGGATATGTTCAACCTTGCGGATCACCTGGGGGTAACGGAACTGATCCTGGTGGCGTACAGCATGAGCGGTCGGTGGGCGCAATGGATGGCCTGCACCAGACCGGAGCGCGTGATCGGGCAAGTTCTGATCGGACCCGCACCGGCAACCCCGATGCCCCTCAGCCACGAGCTGGTTGACGATTGGCTGCGCAGTGTTCGGACGCAGGAAGGGTTTCGTGCCTTGGAGCGCGGGTTTGCGAAGAGGCCCCTTCCGGATGATGTCCTGGGCGATTGTTTCGATGCCGTGCGGAATACGCCAGAGCATACGCTGCGTGAGACACTCCGTATGTGCACCGAACCGTCGTTCACTCACAAACTTTCTAACACCCGAGCAGCCACCGTGGTTGTCGGTGGGATACACGATCCCTTGATGCCTCCCGCCTATTTGCGGGAGGAAGTGGTACGCCATATCCCAGGGGCGCGGCTCGCGCTGCTGGACTGTGGGCATAGCATGCCCCTCGAGGCGCCGCTTGAAACAGCAGCAATCCTGGAAGCCTTCCTCGCGCCGTTGGTGCTCTAGTTCAGCTCTTCAATCAACCGCGCGTTCCGAAGGAGATTCCGAAAGCGGGCATCTCCGCGGAGCCAGTCCAGCCGTGGCTCGCCCCGCAGCCAGAGTCCGATCGACGGCGACGGTTCGGCGTGCGCTTGTTCCAGATAGCCTAGCGCGGCATCGCGCGAGCCGAGCCCAGAGCAGATCAGGGCCAGAGAATAGGGTGGCACATACCCGGCAGCCGACCGTGTTTCCAGTTGGGACAGTAGCATGCGCGCCGTCTCGCCATCGCCTGCTCGTGCGCTGGCATGGCCGAGCGCAGCGGACGCCACGTGGTTCCCCGCGGAGAATTCCACCGCCGCCCGAAGCTGACAGAGGGCATCGTCCAACTGTCCCACCTGTTCCAAGCTCTGGCCGAGAAACAACAAGGCAGGCCAAAACTGCGCGTCGCTGTCCAAAACGCTCTTGCACGTTCGGATCGCGTCGGCATACCGGCGTTCGATATAATACCCGGCGGCCAGCTGAGTCGTGATCATTGGAGAAAGCGGATCCAGATCGAGGGCGTGTTTCAGGAGCTTCAGCCCCGCAGCGAATCGTCCCACTGAGCACAGCGTGAATCCGTACCATTGGAATGCGGGTGCGTGCTTTGGGGCGAGTTCGATCGCTCTGCGAAATCCGGCTTCGGAGTCCCGCCATTCCCACTCCCAAACCGCGCGAATAGCGGCGAGGGTTGCGTGCGCCTCGCCCAAGTCTTCGTCCAGCTCCAAGGCGCGAACGGCCGCAGCCTTGGCACCCGGCATGGTATCGGCGGGAGAAAGAAAACCGAAGGTGCCGAGGACAAAGTAGGAGTCGGCGATGCCGGCAAAAGCGGGAGCGAAGCCAGGGTCCTCATCGAGAGCCCTGCGATAGTACTGGATGGCCTTCATCATGGCTTCCGAAGTACGCTTGTTCCAAAGATACCTACCCTTCAGGTATAAATGGTAGGCCCTGCCGCTATTCGTGTGTTGCTTCCGAATCTCGCTCCTTTGCTGCGCGCTCAAGTGGGGCATGATGCGCTCTGCCAGATCCAGGGTCACTTCATCCTCCACAGAATGGAGCTCGGCGAGTTGGCGATCGTACTTGGCACCCCAGAGATGAGCCTTGTGCTCTGGATCGAGCCACTCGGCGTGTACGCGGTAAGACTCGCCGCGCGCCGTGAGTCTCAGGATTAATAGAGTGCGCACTCCCAACAGCCTGGCGACGCTGGAAAAATCCTGCGCCACTGGTTTCGATCGAAGCGCCATATTCCACGGCGCGACCCGAAGGTTAGGGATGCGCGCGAGGCGGCTCGTGACTCCTTCGGAAATACCATCGCTCAAGTACTCCAGATCCGGATCTGAGCCCTCGTTCCATGCGATGACCGCAATGGATTCGCCGGCACTCGATGGCTGATCCTTGGGGCGCATTCGAATTGCCGGGAGGTAACTGCCTCTTGGCATCTCGATCACCAGCGCGTCTTCGCGTCCAGCGCCAGCATAGTATTCGAGGAGGCGCGACCGAAGCCGGCCCGCTTCAACTCGAATAATGGGATCGGATTGCGGATCGAAAGAGGTACTCTTGTCGTAAACGGCAACCGCAATCGAATACTCTTTCAAGGGCTGCCCCGGCGCTTCGGAAGCCCACTGAAGCACGTACCGCAAGAATCGCTGCAGGCGTGGCGACCGTCGAAAACCCGGACTGGTACAGATCTTCTCCACGAACGGCCCGACCGACCCTACCTCCGGTGACATCGAGGTATTGTATCGAAAGCCAAGGCTCATAGCATGCAGCGTGCACTTCGGTTCAATGGGAGCTCATGGAGTCTATGAATCGTTGAAAAGCTTCAGTCGTAGACGGCCGGCCCTCTCACCGCCGAACAATGTTGACTGAAGGTGTGGCGATGGCATGGGTCCGGAGTTGTGTCTGCGGATTACACTACAGGGTGGCTTGCGGAGGAAAGGCATGGCGAATTCGGAAAAGGAACGTTTGGCAGCGGAAGTCGGGGACCGGTGGGCGGATTTTCAGCACGCACTCTCGAATAAGCGCAGGTATCCTGTTGAGCAGTTCCGGGCATTCTGGGACGCCGGGAAACGCTACGCCGAGCTAACCAGAAACGACCCTCTGATTCACCGAAACGTCGTTGTCGCGATTAACGGGTTGAGAGAGTTCCTTTCGGTTGAGCGGAAGCGGATTCCCGGTACGATTATCCCGGACGCTGACCGGCTGGAGACTATGCTGTTCAGCGGATACGATCCCTATTTCGAGGGCGATGAACCGCCAGGGCTGTAAACGGGTTGGCGGAGCGGACTCGGGCTCTCTGGGTAGTTTCCACAAACGCCACTTAACGGGAGCTTATCGGAAAGTGCGCAACTTCGAGCAGCCAGGGGCTGAACGGTTTGAACAGACCCTTGTTTCAACACTTGCAACCCAAATCTGAAGGCGGTACCGTTTGATCAGCGGCGAGGACGCATAATGCACCTAATCGTTCAGAGTTCGGCGGTGCGTAAAGTTCTCTTCGAGAGTCTTGGGGCCGCCGTTGGATTGTTCGTGGGTTACGTCGCGGTCCTGGCAGTAGTCGCGGTTTTCGTCTGGATAGCTCACCAGTGAACACGTGGCGACGAAGCGAACGGTAGCAATGCGGGCTGCGGAAATCCTAATGACGCAGCCGGTTCAGCCCTGATTGCCGTTCTGCACGAAAGACGGCACTAATGGACTTCATCCGTTGGGCCACTTCTGCCCACGGTCATTCTCCACAAACGCCACATAACGGCAACAAACAGTTGGTCGTTTGCCATGCAAGGTTCGGGCATCATAGTTGTCAGTGCCTTGCGGCACATCACGGAAGCCGACGGTGTCAAAACACAATATGGAGCGATTTCGAATTCTTCACCTTTTGCTCGGGATGATCCTCTTTGTCGTCGGCTGTTCCCGTGGATCTCGCATTATTGATCGGCACCTAAAGGACACCGAATTGGTCGAGGAGGCTCGCATTATTGCGGTTGGCCGAGTCGAGAAAGTGGAGTGGCTCTTGAACGAGCGGCAGCGCCACGGTTTGGAATTCGGTCTCCCAGGCACTCGCCCCCTCTACTGGTACCGCGTTAATGTACACATGACTGTAGAGAATGTCTTGCGCGGTGATCTGAAGGGATCTTCAGCGGACTACATATACTGGCTCCCTTTCTCAGGGAAGGTTGGAGAGTGGAACAGCCTGATGGAGGGTGCCCGATATGTTCACTTCTTACGCCGGGATGGCCATCAGCTGCGTGCAGTCGTCGATTTTTGGCCATCGGCAATCCGTGTCACGACCGGGCGACACCGTTCAATTCCTCAGACTGGAGAGCTGCGGCGAACGATCGCCCGAATACTCTTCGAACCTGGCGAGGATTTCGATATTGCGCGCTTCCAAATAATCCGGGCGCTTCAAGACGGCGAGCGTTTGGTTGGATACCCAGCAGCCCTCTCACTCGCGCGGACGAGCGATC
>Ga0335081_10003315_pt1 | contig 25312 bp, 30 predicted proteins | sample Lox_Sample_35_FD_206713 | JGI IMG/M metagenome (GOLD analysis project Ga0335081, IMG submission 206713) | Soil microbial communities from Loxahatchee National Wildlife Refuge, Florida, United States - Lox_Sample_3.5 | ecosystem: Environmental > Terrestrial > Soil > Wetlands | place: USA...
TATCACGATCCGGTCGTCCTTCGCCTCGGCGCCGACCACGTCCGCCGCGGTGGTGATGTGCACCGGACCGGGGCGCTCGGCCAGCGCGGTGCGCAGCGCCTTGCGCAGCACGCCGCCCGCGGTGTGGGGCTGGAGCGCGGTGGCCCACTTGCACACCGGCGCGAACATGCGACCATGGTCGAGCACCTGGTGGGTGAAGGTCGGCTCGCGCTGGGTCTCGATCTGGCCCGAGATCGCGAGCATCGGCACGCGGTCGAGCCAGGCGTTGGCGACCGCGTTGACCAGGTTGGACGAGCCGGGGCCGAGCGTGGACAGGCACACCCCGGGCAGCCCGGTCAGCATCCCGGTCGCTTCGGCCATCAGGCCCGCAGTCCCCTCGCGCCGCGCGAGCACGAACTCCAGGCCGCCGCGGCGCGCGGCTTCGAGCACCTCGACCGAAGGGTCGCCCGGATAGCCGAACATGTGCCGCACCCCGACCGCGCCCAGAGTGCGCACGATCAGCTCGGAGACGTTCATGCCGCGAGCGCCTGCAGCAGCTGCGGGAAGACCTTGGGCGTCGCCGCGGCGATGTCGCCCGAGCGCATGTAGCCCTGGTCGCCCGCGAGATCGCCGACCAGCCCGCCCGCTTCCTGGATCAGCAGCGCGCCGGCCGCCATGTCCCACGGCGACAGGCCCATCTCCCAGAACGCGTCGAGCCGCCCGGCCGCGACGTAGGCCAGGTCGAGCGCCGCGGAGCCGGCGCGGCGCACCCCGGCGCACGAGCTCATGATCGTTCGCAGCTGGCGCAGGTAGGGGTCGACGCGCGAAAGCTCCTTGAACGGAAACCCGGTGCCGACCAGCGCGTCGTCCAGCTTCTGGCAGCGCGTGACGCGCAGGCGCCGGTCGTTCAGGAACGCACCGCGCCCCTTCGAGGCGGTGAAAAGCTCGTTCCTGCCCGGGTCGTAGACCACCGCGTGCGCCAACGTGCCGCGGTGCTCGACTCCGATCGAGACGCAGAACTGCGGAAAGCCGTGGATGAAATTCGTGGTGCCGTCGAGCGGATCGATGATCCAGCGGTAGTCGGTCTTGGCGCCGCCCAGGTTCTCGCCCGACTCCTCGGCCAGGATCGAGTGCTCCGGGTAGGCGCCTCGGATCACGCGCATCGCGGCCTCCTCGGCGTCCTTGTCGACCTGGGTCACGAAGTCGTGCGCGCGCTTGGATCTGACCTCGAGGATCGCGCCGTCGAGCGTGGCGCGGTTGATGACCGAGCCGGCGCGGCGCGCCGCCTTGATCGCGATCGAGAGAATGGGATGCATGGGCGCGCGCATTTTACCTTGCGTACACTGCGCGCATGGCGAATCCGCTCGAACGCGTGCGCATCGTGCTCTGCCGCCCGAGCCATCCCGGCAACATCGGCTCGGCGGCGCGCGCGCTGAAGACCATGGGGCTGGCGGACCTGCGCCTGGTCGCGCCGCAGCGCTATCCGGCGCCCGAGGCGGAGTGGCTCGCGACCGGCGCAGTCGACGTGCTGCAGGCGGCGCGCCTGCACGCGACGCTCGCCGAGGCGATCGGCGACTGCGTCGCCACGTACGCGCTCAGCGCGCGGCCGCGCGAATGGTCGCCGCAGTCGCTCGCGCTGCGCGAAGCTGCGCCGGCGGCGCTTGCGCGCGCCGCGGACGGGCCGGTCGCGTTCGTGTTCGGCAACGAGACCGCGGGCCTGAGCAACGACGAGGTGCTCGCCTGCCGGGCGCTGGTGCACATACCGGCCGACCCCGCCTACAGCTCGCTCAACCTGGCGCAGGCGGTGCAGGTCGTGTGCTACGAGCTGCGCATGGCGCTCGGGGCGGAGGTGCCATCGCTGCGCGGCGAAAAGCCGGCCACGAGCGCGGACCTCGAAGCGCTGTACGCCCACCTCGAGCAGGCGGCGACCGAATCCGGCTTCATGGCGCCGGGATCGAAGCTGCGCGAGCGATGGCGGCGCCTGTTCTCGCGGGTTCCGGGGCTGGAGCGCGAGGAGGTCAACATCCTGCGCGGCTTGCTCAAGGCCCTGCTGGGGAAGTAGTTGATGAGATTACTCGGATAATCTAGAGTCACTGCATGCTCAGACACCTGCGTGAAGATATCGCGAGCATCTTCGCCCGCGACCCGGCCGCCCGCACGACGTTCGAGGTGCTCACCTGCTACCCGGGGCTGCACGCCGTTTACATCCACAAGCTCGCGCACTGGTTCTGGGGCCGCGGGCTGCGCTGGCTCGGGCGGCTCACCTCGCATTTCGGGCGCTGGGCGACCGGGATCGAGATCCATCCCGGCGCCACCATCGGGCGGCGCGTGTTCATCGATCACGGCATGGGCGTGGTGATCGGGGAGACCGCGGACGTGGGAGACGACTGCACGATCTACCAGGGCGTGACGCTCGGCGGCACTTCGCTCTATCGGGGCGAGAAGCGCCACCCCACCCTCGAGGCCGGCGTGGTCGTGGGCGCCGGCGCAAAGGTGCTGGGAGGGTTCCGCGTCGGTGCGGGGGCGAAGATCGGCTCAAATGCGGTGGTGGTCAAAGAGGTGCCCGCGGGCGCCACCGTGGTCGGGATTCCCGGCCGCGTGGTGGACGCCGCACCGACCAAGGAAGGCGCGCGCTTTGCCGCCTACGCGGTGGTGCAGAACCAGGACGACCCCTACGCCAAGGCGATCCAGTCGCTGGTGGACCATTCGAACGAGCTCGAGCGCTCGCTCGCCGAGCTTGGCGCCAAGCTCGCCGAGGTCGAGCGCGAGCTCGCGCGGCATGCGGCCGACGCGGCCCAAACGGAGACCCTGCGCGTGGTTAAGTAGTTGTTCCTGCAAGCCATAAATAGTTGATTAAATTCGTCGGGATTTGCTATACTTGAGCTTTCCGATCAGGTATTCGGCGAGGCAGACATGAGACTCACGACCAAAGGCAGGTTCGCGGTGACCGCGATGGTGGACTTGGCGATGCGCCAGGGGCGCGGGCCGGTGACGCTGGCCGCGATCAGCGACCGGCAGCACATTTCACTCTCCTACCTTGAGCAGCTGTTCGGCAAGCTGCGCCGCCACCGTCTGGTGAGCAGCGTGCGCGGACCCGGCGGCGGCTACAACCTGGCGCGGCCGATGGCGGGCGTCTCGGTGGCCGAAATCATCTGCGCGGTCGACGAACCGCTCGATGCGACGCAGTGCGGAGGCAAGGAGAACTGCCTGGACGACAAGCGCTGCATGACGCACGACCTGTGGGCGACGCTGAACGCAAAGATGTACGATTACCTCAACTCCGTGACGCTCGCGGACCTGGTCGCGCACCAGAGCGGCAAGCACGTCGCGGTGCTGCACGACTGGCGCGCGGCGGAGGCGAACAAGCCCGAAGTGGCGGTGGCGGCATGAAGCTTCCGATCTACCTCGATTACTCCGCCACCACGCCGGTGGACCCGCGCGTGGCGGAGAAGATGATCCCCTACCTGACCGAGCATTTCGGCAACCCGGCCAGCCGCTCGCACGCCTTCGGCTGGAAGGCCGAGGAGGCGGTCGAGCAGGCACGCGCCAACGTCGCCGCGCTGGTCAACTGCGATCCGAAGGAAATCGTCTGGACCTCCGGCGCGACCGAGTCGATCAACCTCGCGCTCAAGGGCGCGGCCGAGTTCTACAAGACCAAGGGCAAGCACCTGATCACGGTCAAGACCGAGCACAAGGCGACCCTGGACACGGTGCGCGAGCTCGAGCGGCGCGGCTTCGAGGCGACCTACCTCGACGTGCAGCCCGACGGCCTGCTCGACATGAATCAGCTCGAAGCGGCGTTCCGCCCGGACACGATCCTGGTGTCGGTGATGTTCGTCAACAACGAGATCGGCGTGATCCAGGACATCCCCGCGATCGGCGAGCTGTGCCGCGCCAAGGGCGTGCTGTTCCACGTCGACTCGGCGCAGGCGACCGGCAAGTGCCCGATCGACCTGGCGGCGCTCAAAGTCGACCTGATGTCCTTCTCGGCGCACAAGACCTACGGCCCGAAGGGCGTCGGTGCGCTGTACGTCCGGCGCAAGCCGCGCGTGCGGCTGGAGGCCCAGATCCACGGCGGCGGCCACGAGCGCGGCTTCCGCTCGGGCACGCTGGCGACGCACCAGATCGTCGGCATGGGCGAGGCGTTCCGCCTCGCGCGCCAGGAGATGGCGCTGGAGGGCAGCCGCATCCGCGCCCTGCGCGACCGGCTGCTCAAGGGCATGCAGGAGATCGAGGAGGTGTTCGTCAACGGCGACCTCGAGCGGCGCGTGCCCCATAATCTGAACATTTCGTTCAACTTCGTCGAGGGCGAGTCGCTCATCATGGCGGTCAAGGACATTGCGGTCTCGTCGGGCTCGGCCTGCACCTCGGCTTCGCTCGAGCCCTCGTACGTGCTGCGCGCGCTGGGGCGCTCGGACGAGCTGGCGCACTCGTCGATCCGCTTCACCCTGGGGCGCTTCAACACCGAGGAGGAAGTGGACTACACGGTCGATCACCTCAAGGCCAAGGTGGCCAAGCTGCGCGAGATGTCGCCGCTGTGGGAAATGTACAAGGACGGGGTGGACCTGAGCTCGGTCCAGTGGGCCGCCCATTGAGCAATTAGCAGCAGGAGGCAGTCATGGCATACAGCGATAAGGTCATCGATCACTACGAGAATCCGCGCAACGTCGGCGCGTTCGGCAAGGACGAAGAGGGCGTCGGCACCGGCATGGTCGGGGCGCCGGCCTGCGGCGACGTGATGAAGCTGCAGATCCGCGTCGGCAAGGACGGCGTCATCGAGGACGCGCGCTTCAAGACCTACGGCTGCGGCTCGGCGATCGCTTCGTCGTCGCTGGTCACCGAGTGGGTCAAGGGCAAGACGGTGGACGAGGCGGCGACGATCAAGAACACGCAGATCGCCGAGGAGCTGTCGCTGCCGCCGGTCAAGATCCATTGCTCGATCCTGGCCGAGGACGCGATCAAGGCGGCCGTGGCGGACTACAAGAAGCGCTACGGCGACGCGCAGCAAGCCAAGGCCAAGGCGGTAAACGAATAGCGCCATGCCGATCACGCTTACCGAAAAGGCGGCCAGCCACGTGCAGGCCTTTCTCGCCAAGCGCGGCAAGGGCGTCGCGCTGCGCCTCGGGGTGCGCACCTCGGGCTGCTCGGGGCTCGCCTACAAGCTCGAGTTCGCCGACGAGGTGCGGCCCGAGGACGCGCAGTTCGAGAGCCACGGCGTCAAGGTCGTGGTCGACCCGAAGAGCCTGCCCTACCTGGAGGGTACCGAGCTCGACTTCGCGCGCGAGGGCCTGAACGAGGGATTCAAGTTCAACAACCCCAACGTCAAGGATGCCTGCGGCTGCGGGGAATCGTTCAACGTCTGAAAAACCATTTCGAGCTCTTCGGCCTGCAACCCGGCTTCGCGCTGGAGCGCGAGCGGCTGGAGCGCGCCTACCGCGAGATCCAGGCCCGCGTGCATCCGGACCGCTTCGCCAGCGCGGGTGACGCCGAGCGGCGCGCCTCGATGCAGTGGACCACGCGCGTGAACGAGGCCTACCGCACGCTGAGCAGCCCGGTGCAGCGCGCCAGGTACCTGCTCGAGCTGGTCGGGGTGGACGTGGCGTTCGAGACCAACACCTCGATGCCGCCCGAGTTCCTGCTGCGCCAGATGGAGCTGCGCGAGGCGCTCGAGCAGGCGGGCGAGGCGAGGGACGCGCAGGCGCTCGATGCGCTGCGCCAGGCGCTGCGCGCCGACAAGCGCGAGCTCGAGCGCGCGCTGGCGGAGGCGCTGGATGCGCGCCGCGACCATGCCGGCGCCGCCGAGCTGACCCGCAAGCTGATGTTTCTCGACAAGCTGGACGCCGAGATCGACCTCGCCTACGAGGCGCTGGAAGCCTGATGGCGCTGCTGCAGATATCCGAGCCGGGCATGTCGCCGGCGCCGCACGAGCGGCGGCTCGCGGTCGGCATCGACCTGGGCACGACCAACTCGCTGGTCGCGACCGTTCGCAACGGCGTGCCGGGCGCGCTGCCCGACCAGCAGGGCCGCGCGCTGCTGCCCTCGATCGTGCGCTATCTGCCCGAGGGCAGGGTCGAGGTCGGCTACGCGGCCCAGGCCCGCCAGTCCGAGGACGCGAAGAACACCATCGTCTCGGTAAAGCGCTATATGGGGCGCGGCGTGAAGGACGTGGCGCACGTCGAGAACGCGCCCTACGACTTCGTCGACTCGCCCGGCATGCTGCAGATCCGGACCTGCGCCGGGGTGAAGAGCCCGGTCGAGGTCTCGGCCGAGATCCTCAAGGTCCTGCGCGCGCGCGCCGAAGCCTCGCTCGGCGGCGACCTGGCGGGCGCGGTGATCACGGTGCCGGCCTACTTCGACGACGCGCAGCGCCAGGCCACCAAGGACGCCGGCAGGCTCGCGGGCCTGAACGTGCTGCGGCTGCTGAACGAGCCGACCGCCGCCGCGATCGCCTACGGGCTGGAGAACGCCTCCGAGGGCATCTACGCGGTGTACGACCTGGGCGGCGGCACCTTCGACATTTCGATCCTCAGGCTGTCAAAGGGCGTGTTCGAGGTGGTCGCCACCGCGGGCGACGCCGCGCTCGGCGGCGACGATTTCGACCAGCGCGTGTTCTGCTGGATCGTCGAGGAGGCGAAGCTGCCGCCGCTCGGGCCGCGCGACATGCGCAAGCTGCTGGTGAAGTCGCGCGAGGCGAAGGAATACCTTACCACCCACGGCGAGGCGCAGCTGAGCGACCGGCTGTCCTCGGGCGAATGGGTCGACCTGTGCCTGACGACCGAGAAGTTCTGCCAGATCACGCAGAACCTGGTGCACAAGACGCTCGGCCCCACGCGCAAGGCGTTGCGCGACGCCGGCCTGACGGTCGACGACATCAAGGGCGTGGTGATGGTGGGCGGGGCGACCCGCATGCCGCAGATCCAGCGCGCGGTAGGCGAGTTCTTCCGCCGCGCGCCGCTGAACAACCTCGACCCGGACAAGGTGGTCGCGCTGGGCGCCGCGATGCAGGCCGACGTGCTGGCGGGCAACAAGCCGGGCGGAGAGGACTGGCTGCTGCTGGACGTGATCCCGCTTTCGCTCGGGGTCGAGACCATGGGCGGGCTGGTGGAGAGGATCGTGCCGCGCAACTCGACCATCCCGGTGGCGCGGGCGCAGGAGTTCACCACCTTCAAGGACGGCCAGGGCGCGATGAGCTTCCACGTGGTGCAGGGCGAGCGCGAGCTGGTGTCGGACTGCCGCTCGCTTGCGCGCTTCGAGCTGAAGGGCATTCCGCCGATGGTCGCCGGCGCCGCGCGCATCCTGGTGACCTACCAGGTCGACGCCGACGGGCTGCTGTCGGTCTCGGCGCGCGAGAAGACGACCGGCGCCGAGGCCTCGGTGACGGTCAAGCCGTCCTACGGCCTGAGCGACGGCGCCATCGAGCGCATGCTGCGCGACTCCTACGAGCACGCGCGCGAGGACATGCAGGCGCGCGCGCTGGCCGAGCACCGGGTCGAGGGCGCGCGCCTGCTCGAGGCCACGCGCGCCGCGCTCGAGGCCGACGGCGCGCTGCTCGAGCCGGCCGAGCGCGCCGCGATCGACCAGGAGATGGCGGCGCTGCGCGCCGCGCTCGCCGGCACGGGCCATCGCGCGGTCAGGCAGGCGACCGAGGCGCTAAGCCGCGCCACCGACGCCTTCGCGGCGCGGCGCATGGACGCGAGCGTGCGGCGCGCGCTCGCAGGCCGCAGGATCGCGAGCTTCGAACCCTAGCGGAACCCTGCGTGCCGAAGCTGAAAGTGCTGCCCCACCCCCAACTGTGCCCGCAAGGCGCCGAGCTCGAAGCGAAGCAGGGCGTCTCGATTCTCGACACGCTGCTCGACAACGGCATCGAGATCGAGCACGCCTGCGAGAAGTCCTGCGCCTGCACCACCTGCCACGTGGTGGTGCGCGAAGGCATCGGCTCGCTCGACGAGGCCGAGGAGAAGGAAGAGGACATGCTCGACAAGGCCTGGGGGCTGGAAGCGAACTCGCGCCTGTCGTGCCAGGCCAGGGTGCGCGGGGCGGACCTGGTGATCGAGATTCCCAGGTACACCATCAACTACGCGCGCGAGGAGCACTGATGAAGTGGACCGACAGCCGCGCGATCGCGATCGCGCTCGCCGAGCGATTTCCCGACACCGACCCGAAGACGGTCCGGTTCACCGACCTGCGCCGCTGGGTGCTCGATCTGCCCGGCTTCGACGACGACCCCAAGCACAGCGGCGAGAAGATCCTCGAGGCGATCCAGATGGCCTGGATCGAAGAGGCGGACTAGGCGCCGTCACGGACGGCCCGCCTCGCTGCCCCAGAGCTGCTTGACGCGCGCGTCGCGGCCGCAGCCCTCGCGGTAGAAGTGGTAGCGCAGGGGGTTCTTCTTGTAGAAATCCTGGTGGTATTCCTCGGCCGGCCAGAATTTGCCCGCCTTGACGATCTCGGTCACGATCGGCGCCTTGAACGGCTTGGTCTTCTCGATCCGGGCGAGCGACTCGTCGGCCTCGCGCTTTTGCTCCGCGTCGAGGTAGAAGATCGCGGTCCGGTACTGCGTGCCGACGTCGCAGAACTGGCGGTCCTTCACCGTCGGGTCGATGCTGTGCCAGTACACCTGCAGCAGCGTGCGGTAGCTGACGAGCTTCGGGTCGAACACGATCTCGACCGATTCGGCGTGTCCGGTGCTGCCGGAAGAGACTTCCTCGTAGGTGGGGTCCTGCGTGCGACCGCCGGTGTAGCCGGAAGTGGTCGAGACCACGCCTGGCACCTTGTCGAAGTCGGATTCGACGCACCAGAAGCAGCCGCCGGCGAAAATGGCCGTTTCCAGGCCCTTGGGCTGGCCCGACGCGGCGCTGCAGGCGAGGGCGAGGGCCAGGGCGGCGATTGGCCGGTAGGTCATGTCAGGATCTCCACGGGTTGTTCATCTTGGTCTGTACGCGCGCGCGGTCCTTACGGACGCAGGCCCAGCTCGGCCAGCACCGCCTCGATCACCGGCTCGTCGCGCAGGCAAAGGCGGATCAGCCCGAGCGGGCCCGCCGGCTGCGCCTCGTACCAGGCGCGCACCGCGCTGTCGTAGGCGCGCGCGCAGACCGGCAGCGGGACCGCGAATATCCCGCTCGAGACCGCGGGAAACGACAGCGCGCCCCAGCCCGCCTCGTGCGCGCAGCGAAATGCCGCGCCGAGCGCGCGCACCAGCTTTTGCTCCTCGTCGCCCTCGCCCTGGCGTGGACCGACGGCGTGGATCACGCCCTTGAACGGCAGCTTGCCCGCCCCGCTCACCACCGCGCTGCCGGTCGGCAGCGGGCCGCGCTCGCGCACGATGCGCTCGCACTCGGCCTGCAGCGCGGGTCCGGCGGCGCGCGAGATGATTCCGGCCACCCCGCCGCCGTGGGCCAGGTGGCCGTTGGCCGGGTTGACGATCGCGTCGACCGGCTCCTTGAGCAGGTCGCCGCGCACCACCTGGAACATGCGGCCGGCGGGAAACGCCAGCTCGGCGAGAATCATGCCGTCGCGGCCGCCCGGCGGCTTACTCGATCTTCGCCTTGGCGCGCAGGCCTTCCACCAGCTCGTGCAGCTGGTTCTGCCTGAGCTGCTGCTCGATGCGCGGCTTGACCTCTTCCAGCGACGGAAACTTTAGCGGGCGCACGTCTTCGACCTGGATCACGTGGTAGCCGTAGCGCGTGTGGACCGGCTTCTCGCTGTACTTGCCCTTGTCGAGCTTCACCATCGCGTCGCCGAATGCCTTGTCCAGGCTGCCCCCGGGCGCCATCCAGCCCAGCTCGCCGCCGCGATCCCGGGTGCCGGCGTCCTTCGACTTCTTCGCCAGCTCCTCGAAACTGGCGCCCTTGTCGAGCGCCGAGATCGCGCTCTTGGCCTCGTCCTCGGTGTCGAGCAGGATGTGGCGCACCTTGTACTCGTTGCCGCCCGCCTTCGCCTTGGCCTGGTCGTACTCCTTCTGTATCGCGGCGTCGCTGATCGGATGCTCGCGCAGCCAGTCGCTGACGTAGTGCTGCACGATTACCGTCTGGCGCACCAGGGCGAGCTCGGCCTGCAGGCCGGGTTTCTTGGTGTAGCCGCTGCGTGCGGCCTGCTGCGCGATGAGCTCGCGGTTGATCAGGTCCTCGCGCACCGCATCGCGCATGGCCGCATTGTCGGGCGCTCCCTGGGACTCGCGCTCGTGCAGCAGCACGTCGGCCCACGCCGCCGGTATCGCGACGCCGTTCACGGTGGCGACGGGCCCGGCCTTGGCGGCCTTCTTCGGCGCATCCTTCGCGGCGGCCTGCGCCAGGACGCTCGCGGGGAGGGCAAGGGCGGCCGCCGCGAGCGCGGCGGCGGCGATTCGGCGTAGCTTCATCTGTTTCCTTTGTGCCAAGAGTGGGCGAGCCCGCATTATGCGCCGCCTTCGTCCGGCGCGCGGGCGGTGATGGCGAGCGCGTGGATCGGGTGCTCCATCAGCTCGCCCAGCGCACGGTAAACCATCCGGTGGCGCGCCAGCGTGGGCTTGCCGCGGAACGCCTCGGCCACGATCGTGAGCCGCCAGTGGGTATTGCCGCCCGGCTGCCAGCCGGCGTGGCCCTGGTGCCTGGCGCTCTCGTCCAGCAGCTCGAGGCGGACCGGCTCGAGCGCCGCGAGCCGTTGCCGGATGCGGGCCTCGACGCTCATTGCTTGTCGCCGTCCTGCTCGATATGCCGGGCGAGGAACAGCGCCTGGGCCAGGATGAACAGCAGCATCAGCCCGGTTACCCCGAACAGCTTGAAATCGACCCACTGGTCGGTCGGAAAGTGAAACGCCACGTACAGGTTGAGCGCGCCCATGGCGGCGAAGAAGCCGGCCCAGCTCCAGTTAAGCTTCGCCCACGCCGGCGCCGGCAGCTGCAGCTGGGCCCGCATCATGGCGCGGATCAGGTTGCGGCCGAAGAAGCGCTCCGAGATCACCAGCACGAGCGCGAACAGCCAGTAGAGCACGGTCGGCTTCCACTTGATGAAGACCTCGTCGCGCAGCAGCAGGGTCGCGCCGCCGAACACGACGATGATCGCGAGGCTCGCCCACAGCATGCCGTCGATGCGCTTGCCGCGCAGCAGCAGCCAGCCTATCTGGACGAAGGTGGCCGCGATCGCCGCCGCGGTGGCGACATAGATGCCCTGCAGCTTGAACGCGACGAAGAACAGGATGACCGGGAAAAGGTCGAAGAGAAACTTCATGCCTTGTCGAACTTGAGCGAGGCCGAATTCATGCAGTAGCGCAGGCCGGTCGGCTGCGGGCCGTCGTCGAACACGTGTCCGAGGTGGGCATTGCAGCGGGCGCAGTGCACCTCGGTGCGCTTCATGAGGAAGGAATAGTCCTCCTCGGTGGCGACGTTCTCGGCCTTCAGCGGCTGCCAATAGCTCGGCCAGCCGGTGCCGGACTCGAACTTGTGCTCCGAGGAGAACAGCTCGGCGCCGCAGCATACGCAGCGGTAGACGCCCTTTTCGTGGTGGTTCCAGTACTCGCCGCTGAAGGCGGGCTCGGTACCCTTGCGCCGCGCCACCTTGAACTGCAGCGGGGTGAGCTCCTTGCTCCACTCCGCATCCGTCTTTTGCACCTTGCCCTCCATGTTTCCCGATCCTCTAGCGCCAGTTGCCGAGCGCACGGCGCGCGGCGTCGTTCTGCGGCCGCACCGTCAGTCCGCTGGTCGAGACCGCGACCGCGTACTGCGCGCCGTCGGCCATCGGCACGTACGCGGCGCTGCCGTACAGCGCGTCGGCGAGCGGCAGGTAGTCATGATACCGCCTGACAAGCGCCCATAGGTCGAGCGCGCCGGTCTGCCGCAGCGGGTAGACGGTGCGCAGCCCGGTCCGCTCCTGCGCCGCGTCCGAGTAGCGCCCCGAGAGCCGCTCGAGCCGGTACACGGTGTCGAAGCCGATCAGCGTGCCGAGCGCGCGCCACTTCAGCACCCGGGCGTCGACCTGCCATTCGTCGCCGCGCAGCTCGTACTCGAGCGGCTCGGCGCCCGGAATGCTCAGCGTGAGCACGAAGTCCTGCGGCCCGAGCGCGCGCAGCGCGACCTGCGCGGCCTGCTGCTCGTGCGTCAGGCGGGTGTAGGAGTGCAGGCTGGCCGCGATCACCGCCGCGAGCACGCCGAGCAGCACCACCGCCGCGCCGAGCAGCAGCAGCAGCGTGCCGCGCGCGACCTGGGCGCGCCGCAGCCGGCGCAGCGCCGCCAGCTCGAGCGGCAGGGCGAGGACCACGCCCAGCAGCGCGAATCCGATCAGCAGTGCCTGGGGCGAGAAGCCCGAAAGCCAGTTCAGCATCGGAGGTACTATATTCGCGCGTAGACAGCGAGGGAAGCGGGAGGAAAGCGTGGCACTGGTGAAGCTCATCGAGTACGCGGAGGCGCCGCCCGAAGTCAGGGCGGTCTACGACGACATCATGCAAACGCGCGGCGTCGACTGGATCAACAACTTCTGGAAGGCGCTGGCCAACGACCCGGCCCAGCTGCGCCGCATGTGGCAAAACGTGAAGCAGGTCATGGCGCCGGGCGCGCTCGATCCGCTGCTGAAGGAGATGATCTACGTCGCCGTCAGCGCGACCAACGGTTGCGAATACTGCACTCGTTCGCATACCGCGGCCGCGCGCAAGAAGGGCATGAGCGACGCCATGCTGATGGAGCTGTTGGCCGTGGTCGGGCTGGCGAACGAGACCAACCGCTTGAGCAACGGGCTGCGGATCGAGGTCGACCCGCAATTCAGCTAGCGGCGCGCGCTTCCTTCGAGCGGTCCCAGAGGTTGGGCGTCACGCTGTTGTGGTAGCCGGAGACGAACTCGCGCGGCGCGCCGCTCGCGGGATCGAAGCTGTGGCGCCTGAGCGCGCCGATATTGGCGCCGTAGACGTGGATGCTGATCGCGGTCCGGTCGCTCGTGGCGTTGGAGACCACGTGCACGTCGCCGATGCGCGGCGAGACGCGGTCGACGTCGCCGGGGCGCACGCGATGCGTCCCGGTCATGCGCATGGGCTTGCCGGCGGAATACTCCTCGCACAGCTCCTCGCCGCGCATCACGCCCACCAGACCCCACACGGTGTGGTCGTGCAGCGGCGTCTTCTGGCCCGGCTGCCAGACGAAGCTCACCACCGAGAAGCGCTCGAGCGGGTCGCAGTACAGCAGGTACTGGCGGTAGGAGTCCTGCGCCGGCCGGGCGAATTCCTCGGGCAGCCAGTCGTCGTGGCGCACGAGCTCGCGCAGCAGCTTCTCGCCCTCGTCGAGCAGGGCGGGCTCGTCGCCGGCGCGGCGCTCGACCAGGGTGGTCATGTCCTGCACGAATTTGCGCAAGCGCTGGATGTTGTGCATGGGCGGATTGTGAAACGGGGTCCGTACGCCATTATCCTACCGTTAAGATTCATGACATGACAGGCTCGGAAACCGCTTCTGCCCGGATGAGCGCGCAGGCGCTGCGCGCGATGCTGGGCGACGGGCGCGAGCTCGCGCTGCTCGACGTGCGCGAGGAGGGCGTTTTCGCCCGCGGCCACCTGCTCACGGCGGCCTGCCTGCCGCTGTCGCGCCTCGAGCTCGATCTCGAGCAGCGCGTGCCGCGGCGCAACACGCGCGTCGTGCTGTGCGACGACGACGAAAGCCTGGCCGCGCGCGCCGCGGCGGCCATGCGCCGCTTCGGCTGGCGCGAGGTGTCGCTGCTCGCCGGCGGGGTGGCGGCGTGGAAGGCCGCCGGGCACGAGCTGTTCAGCGGGGTATACGTGCCGAGCAAGGCATTCGGCGAAGCGGTCGAGCACGGCTGCAACACGCCGCGCATCAGCGCGGCCGAGCTCAAGGCCAGGCTCGACGCGGGCGAGGACGTCGTCGTGCTCGACTCGCGCCCGATGAGCGAGTACCGCGTGATGAACATCCCCGGCGCGCTCGACTGCCCGGGCGCCGAGCTGGTGTACCGCGTGCACGAAGTGGTCAAGCGACCGCAGACGCTGGTGGTGGTGAACTGCGCCGGGCGCACGCGATCGATCATCGGCGCGCAGTCGCTGATCAACGCAGGGCTGCCGAACCGGGTCGTGGCGCTGCAGAACGGAACCATGGGCTGGCACCTCGCCGGCCTCGAGCTCGAGCACGGGCAGCAGCGGCAGGCGCCGGCGCCGTCGGCCGAGGCGCTGGCGAAGGCGCGCGCCGCGGCGGCGCGCGTCGCCGCTCGCTGCGGCGTGCGCGCACTCGCGCTCGCGGACCTCGGGCCCCTGCGGGGCGAGAGCGCGCGCACCACATTCTGCTTCGACGTCAGGACCCCGGAGGAGTACCGCGCCGGCCACCTGCCGGGCTTCGCGAGCGCCCCGGGCGGGCAGCTGGTGCAGGCGACCGACCTGTACGCCGCAGTGCGCAACGCGCGCATCGTGCTCGCCGACACCGACGGCGTGCGCGCGCGCATGACCGGCTCCTGGCTGGCGCAGATGGGCTGGCCCGAGGTCTACGTCCTCGAGGGCGCGGACGCGGGCGGCATGAGCGAGCGCGGTGTGCCGCCCGCGCGCGTGCTCGGGGTCGGCTCGGCGCGCGCCGAGCCGGTCGGCGCGCGGGCGCTCGAGGCGCTGCTCGCGGCGGGCGGGGCGACGCTGCTCGACCTGGCGACCAGCCTGCAGTACCGCGACGGCCACATTCCCGGCGCCTGGTTCGCGGTGCGCGCGCGCCTGACCGAGGCACTCGCCGCGGTCGGGCCGGTGAAGAAGCTCGCCTTCACCTCGCCCGACGGCGTGCTGGCCGGGCTCGCCGCGGCGCAGGCGGGCGCACTCGCGCTCGAAGGCGGGACCGCGGCGTGGCGCGCCGCGGGCCTGCCCCTCGAGCAGGGCACCACCCGGATGGCGTCGGCGGCCGACGACGTTTACTACCGGCCGTACGACCAGCGTTCGCAGATCGAGCAGGCGATGAAGGACTATCTCGACTGGGAGCTGGCGCTGGTCGAGCAGCTCAAGCGCGAGGACTATCTGCGCTTCGATCTCAAGCCTGCCTGAGGTGAGCGCGCTCTCGCAGCGGCTCGGCATCGCGCTGCTGATGCTGCTGGCGAGCATGTTCGCCAGCAACCACATCGCCGCGCGCCTTGCGTTCGATCACGGCACCAGCGTCTCGGCCGCGGTCGGGGTGCGCTCGGGCGTGACCGCGCTGGCGATGGTCGCCCTGCTGAGGCTGAACGGCTTTGCGCTCGCGCTGCCGCGCGCGACGCTCGCGCGCGGGCTCGGCATCGGCCTGCTGGTGGCGCTGCAGAGCTTCTGTCTGTACTCCGCGGTGGCGCGCATCCCGGTCGCGCTCGCGCTGCTCGCCTTCAACACCTTTCCCATGCTGCTGGTGCTCCTGACCTGGGCCGCGACCGGGGAGCGGCCGCCGCGCCGCGCGCTGCTCGCGATTCCGGCGGCATTGTGCGGCCTGGCGCTGGCGCTCGACGTGGTCGGCAGCGCGCGCGCGATCGCCGGCCGCTGGGCCGAGATCGGCGGCGGGGTGGGATTCGCGCTCGGTGCGGCGTGCTCATTCGCGCTCGTGCTGTTCCTCACCACGCACTGGCTGAAGCAGGTCGACGGCCGCCTGCGCACGCTGCTCATGATGGGCACCACGGCGGTGGTGGTAAGCGGGATCGGCGCCGCGACGCATGCGCTCGCGCTGCCGGCGGACGGGGAGGGCTGGGTCGGGCTCGCGCTGCTGACGCTGCTCTACGGCACCGCGATCACGGTCGTTTTCACGGTCGTGCCGCGCCTCGAGGCGGCGAGCACCACCGTGGCGCTGAACTTCGAGCCGGTGATGGCGCTCTTTCTCGGCTGGGCGATCCTGGGGCAGGCGGTCGCGCCGCGCCAGATCCTGGGCGCCTTCCTGGTGGTCGGCGCGATCGTCTACCTCAGCACCGGCAGGCGCTAGCCGGTACGCAGCACCTGCCGGATCGCGTCCACCAGAACGCTCTTGCTGTAGGGCTTGGTGACGTAGGCGTCGGCTCCCAGCGCGAGGCCGCGTTCGATGTCCTCGCGCTCGGTCTTGGCGGTGAGCATCACCACCGGCAGCAGGGCGAGCTTGCGATGGCTGCGTATCTTGCCCAGGATGTCGAAGCCGTCGCCGTCGGGCAGCATCACGTCCAGCAGCATGATATCGGGTGCCTGCTGCGTGCGCAGCTCGGTCAGCAGCTCGGCGGCGGTGCGCGCGACGCGGACCTTGTAGCCGGCCATGCTCACCCGCAGATCGGCGAGCGCGAGCTGGTCCGGGTCGTCCTCGACGATCAGCACGGTGGTCTGCGCCGGCGCGCGCTTGGTCGGCGGCCTGTTCGCGATCCTGCCGCGGGCGAGGAACAGGCCGCTGCGCTCGAGCGCTGTTCCGGCTTCCGCCGCGGCGCGCTTCAGGCGCTCGGCGTCCTGCGGCAGCACCCGGGGGCCGCTCGGGCGGCTGGAGGTGAAGTGGTCGGTGAAGTCCAGGTCCGCGCCGGATTCCGCCGGCAGCGTCTCGACGAAACCGAGCTCCTCCAGCTCCGCAAGCCACTCCTCGAGCAGCGGGTCGGGGTACTCGCGCAGCCGCCCGCGGATCACGTTGAAGTGCGTCTTGGCTTCGATCAGCGCCAGCAGGCGGCGGTAGTCCGTGGGAATGGCGGTGTCGTCGCTCGCTCGAGCGTGCTTGCCGGTGGCGGTGATGCGGTAGCTGCGATCTGCCATGTGCGTTCCTCAGAGCTTTATGACGTCCGGCGAATCGCCGTACAGCTTTTCCACCAGCGCGGCGCGTCGCTCCAGCACCGCGCGCTGATTCATGTAGCCCTTGTCGGTGATCTCGTTGGCGTCGATCGAGGGCGGTTCGCTCATCGCCAGCAGGCGCACCGGATGGGTCGAGCTGCCCGCGTCCCGCGCCAGGCTGCGCAGCGCCTGCGCGAGCTGTGCGCGCAGCGCCTCGGGCGCCAGGTCCGCGGCGGCGGCCTGATTGAGGAATACCAGCGCTCCGACTTCGTTCCGGTCGTGCCCGGTGATCACCGCGTCCTGGATCAGCGGGTTCGCCGCGGCGATAAGCTTCACCCGCACCGCCCCGACATGGACCCAGGTTCCCGTGGCGAGCTTGAAGTCCTCCGCGATGCGGCCGTCGAACTCGATTCCCTTGGCCGGATCGCCGGGGTCGGCGAGCTTGACCGCGTCGCCGATGCGGTAGTAGCCCTCCTCGTCGAACGCGGCGCGCGTCAGGTCCTCGCGCCGGTAATAACCCGGGGTGACGTTGGCGCCCCGCACGCGCACCTCGAGCTTGCCCGCCGAGGGCACGAGCTTGAGCTCGCAGCCGGCGACCGGCAGCCCGATGACGCCGGCGCGGTCCATGTGAAAGTGCACCGAGGTGGCAAGAGGCGAGGTCTCGGTCGAGCCCCAGGCCGAGAGCATCGCCAGCCGGCCGTTCTTTTGCTCCAGCGCGAGCGCCTCGATGCGCTGCCACAGGTTCTGCGGCAGCGCGGCCGCGGCGTAGAACAGGAGATCGAGGTCGCGGAAGAAATTGGCGCGCAGCTCGGCGTCGCGCTCCAGATGAGGCAGCAGCAGGTCGTAGCCGCGCGGCACGTTGAAGTACATCGTGCCGGCCACTTCCTTGAGGTTCCTCACCGTCGTCTCGACCAGGCCGGGCACGGGCTTGCCGCCGTCGATGTAGAGCGAGCCGCCGTTCCTCAGCACCATGTTGAAATTGTGGTTGCCGCCGAAAGTGTGGTTCCACGGCAGCCAGTCGATCACCACCGGCGGGCGGTCCTCGACGAACGGCCAGGCCTGCGCCAGCATCTGCTGGTTCGCGCACAGCATGCGCTGGGTGTTGACGACGCCCTTCGGCACGCCGGTCGAGCCGGAAGTGAACAGGATCTTGGCCACGCTGTCGGGTCCGAGCGCGGCGAACGCATCGTCCACGCGCCGCGTCGGCTCGCGCTCGAGCAGCTCCGCCACGGGCGTCGCTTTCGCCCCGAGCGCGCTTAGCGCGGCGCCGTACCTGGCGGGATCGGCGGCGTAGACCAGCCCGGGGCGCAGCAGCTCGAAAATGTGCCTCAGCTTGGCAAAGTCCTTCGACATCAGCGAGTAGGCGGGCGAGACCGGCGCCACCGGCACGCCCACGTGCATCGCGCCGAGCGCGAGCAGCGCGTGGTCGATGCCGTTGTCGGACAGGATCGCGACCGGACTCTCGGCGCTCAGGCCCCGCTCGAGCAGCGCCTGGCCGATGCGCCGCGCCGCGCCGAGCGCCTCGCGGTAGCTCAGCTTGCGCCAGGCTTCGCCCGAGCGCTCGGCGAGGAAGGTCCGCTCGGGTGCCGCGCCCGCCCAGTGCACCAGCCACTCGCCCACCGCGCGCGCGTACGGCGCGAGCCGCTGCGGCGAGCGCAGCAGCAGCGTGCCGTCGGAACGGCGCTCGGACAGGACCTGCGCCGGCGCGAAGCGCAGGTCGGAATGCAGCCGCACCCCCATTGCGTGCTCTCCCCTAGATCGCGCCCCTATTCTAGCCGCACCGCGGGAACTTGATCTGGCGCAACATCCGGCCGGGCGCCCCGGCGTAGGCTGATGGCACCATGAGCGAGCCCGAATCGCCGGCCTCCAGCGAAGCGCTCGGCGCCGCGTTCGAAGCTTCCGCCGAGCGCCTGAAGGCGCTGCACCGGCACGCCGACGCGGTCGTCGACCCGCTCGGCATGGTGGCGCCGCTGGCGCATGCGCAGAGCGCGTGGATGCTTCACCCGCAGGAACTCGGGGCGCTGTGGATGCGCTTCTCGGGCGACCTCCTGGCGCTGCAGCTTCATACCGCGGCGAAGCTGATGGGCCGGCGCGGCGGCGACCTGGTGCGGCCGCATGGCGACGACACGCGCTTTTCCGACCCGGTGTGGTCGGACGAGGTGCAGTGGGACCTGCTCAAGCAATGGTACCTGTTCTTCACCCGCCACATCCAGGACGCGCTGTTCGAGACCCCCGGCCTATCGCCCAAGGAGCGGCGCCGCGCCGCGTTCTGGTGGCGCAAGTGGCTGAACGCCATGGCGCCGACCAATTTCTTCTTCAGCAACCCGGTCGCGGTGCGCAAGGCGCTCGAGAGCCACGGCGAGAGCCTGCAGCGCGGCTTCGAGCTGTTCATGGAAGACATGCAGGCCGGCACGGTGCGCATGACCAGCCCCGAGCACTTCCAGGTGGGCAAGAACCTGGCGACAACGCCCGGCGCGGTGGTGTTCCGCAATCGCCTGATCGAGCTGATCCACTATGCCCCGCTCGCGCCGCGGGTAAGGCGCACGCCGGTGGTGATCACCACGCCCTGGATCAACAAGTTCTACGTGCTCGACCTGACGCCCAAGAAGAGCCTCGTGCACTACCTGCTCGAGCAGGGCTTCGACGTCTACATCATCAGCTGGAAGAACCCCGGCGCGGAGATGGCGGAGCTGCGCTTCGACGACTACCTCGCGCAGGGCGTGCACGAGGCGGTGCGCGTGGCGCGCGCGCTCTCGGGCGCGGACAAGGCGCACCTGGTCGGCTACTGCATCGGCGGCACCCTGGTGGCGACCTACATGGCGTGGCTCAACCGCAGGCACCCGCGCGAGGAGGTGCCGGTATCGAGCTGGACCCTGCTCGCGACGCTCACCGACTTCCAGTCGCCGGGCGACATCGAGGTGTTCCTGGACGAGGGCAGCGTGCGCTGGATCACCGACCTGATGCGCGCGCGCGGCTTCCTCGACGGCGCGGAGATGGCGGCGAGCTTCCGCCTGCTGCGCTCGAACAGCCTGATCTGGCACTACGTGGTGCACGGCTGGCTCTACGGCGAGCGCCCGGCGCCGTTCGACGTGCTGTACTGGAACATGGACACCACGCGCATGCCTTACCGCATGCACGAGTACTACCTGCGCGAGATGTACCTCAAGAACCACCTGATCCAGGCCGATGCGTTGACGATTGCCGGCGAGCCGATCGACCTCACGCGCATTCACCAGCCGATGTACGGCGTCTCGGCCGAGGACGACCACATCGCGCCCTGGCGCCAGACTTTCCGCATCAACGCCTACGTCACCTCGCCCAAGCGCTTCGTGCTCTCGAGCTCGGGCCACATCCTGGGCATCGTCAACCCGCCGGTCGAGCCGCCCAAGCGCAGCTTCCGCGTCGCCGCGGCGCACCGCGGCCAGACCGCCGACGCCTGGCACGCCAAGGCCGAGGCGCACGAGGGCAGCTGGTGGCCGGACTGGAGCGCCTGGCTGGCCGAGAAATGCGGCCCGCTCGGCGCGCCGCCGCCGCTTGCGAACGACGCCTTTCCCAAGCTCGCCGACGCCCCGGGCGGCTATGTTCTGGAGCGCTAGCGAAAGCTTGCGCCAAGCCATCGCAAGTGCGCAGGTGGTGTCAGCCTGCGGCAAGGCATGGTTCAGCCTGAATAGGTAGAGTCCCCCCGGTCGAAGCAATGACGTGCGCGGACGCTCTTGTTTGTTCGCTGCCGCGCAGCTTCCGTAGAAAAAGAGCCGGGTCTGCAGGCGCAACATCGGCACCGTCCACGCGAAACCGTACCGAGGAGACAGTAATGACAGTCAAGGATTCTTCCAGCAAGAAGGTCAGCCGCCGCACCGTGCTCAAGGCTGCGGCGACCGTCGGTGCACTGCAGCTCGTGCCGCCGTTCATCATCAAGGCGCGCGGGGAAGAGCCGATCAAGTTCGGCCTGAACGACCCGTTCACCGGTACTTACGCGGAGCTCGGCACGAACGAGAAGATCGGCTGCGAGTACGCCATTGCGGAGATCAATCGCAAAGGCGGGATCCTGGGCCGCAAGGTGGAGTTGATCTCGGAAGACTCGACCAGCGCGGACACGGGGCAGGCGGTGCAGAAGGCGCGCAAGCTGATCCAGCGCGACAAAGTCGATTTCCTGCTCGGCAACGTGAATTCGGCCATGGCGCTGGCGATCGGCCAGGTGTCGAACGAATTCAAGGTCCTGCACATCGTGACCGGCGGCCACACCGACGCGGTGACCGGAACCGACTGCCACTGGAACGTGTTCCGCGTCTGCAACACGACGCGCATGGAGACCAACTCGGTCTCCGCAACGCTGTTCAAGAAATACGGCAAGAGGTTCTACTTCATCACGCCGGACTATGCGTTCGGCCACACGCTGCAGCAGGGCTTCGAGGCCGCGCTCAAGGCGAACGACGGCACGGAGGTAGGCGCGTCGCTCACGCCGCTCGGGGCGACCGACTACTCCCCCTACCTGATCAAGGCCCAGGCCGCGAACCCGGACGTGATCATCTTCCTCACCGCCGGCCAGGACGCGGTGAACTCGCTCAAGCAGGCGGTGCAGTTCGGCCTCAACAAGAAGTTCCACATCGCCGGCGCGCAGCAGGAGCTCGAGGTGCTCGAGGGCCTGCCGCCGGAGGCGCGCATCGGCACCTGGGTGTTCGAGTGGTACTGGAACCAGCCCAAGGTGCGGCACGTGAAGGAGTTCGTCGCCGGCATGCGCAAGGTGAATCACGGCAAGGTGCCGACCGCGCGCCACTGGTTCGGCTACGTCGCGGTGCATACCTGTGCCATGGTGGCCAACGAGCACAAGACGCTCGACGCGGTCAGGCTGGCGAAGGCGCTGGAAGGCTTCACCCTGCCGCCCGAGATCGCGCTGATGCCGAACAAGGTGTTCTACCGTGCCGGCGACCACCAGCTCATGCCCGACCTGTACGTCGGCCACGCGGTGGAGAAGGGGCCCGTGGCCGAGGACCTGTTCCGCGTGGACGAGATCGTCAAGGGGGTCGATGCCGCGCTGCCAGTCGAGGAGACCGGCTGCAAAGTGACGTGGCCGGCCTGAGCACCCGCTTCGCGCACCAGGACCGCTAACCGCCCCGAGGGGGACTACAACTTCGCTTGCGGAAGATCGCCGGCTCGCTAACATGGGGGCCGGCTTTCCGCGTGGAGGCGCTCGCTCGCGGCGGGCGCAATCTCCGAATGACGCAACTGATCCTGTTCAACGTCTTCAACGGGCTGATCATCGGCGCGTTCTACGCCCTGATGGCGCTGGGCCTGTCGCTGATCCTCAATCTGAGCGGCGTGATCAACTTCGCCCATGGCGGGTTCCTCGCGATCGGCGCCTACCTCGCCTTTGCGCTGATCCCGCACATCGGATTCTGGGGCGCGCTGCTGGTGGCGCCGTTCCTGACCGCCGCGATCGGGCTGGTGGTCGAGCGCTTCCTGATCCGGCGCCTGTACGGGCGCGATCCGCTGTACAGCCTGCTGCTCACGTTCGGGCTTGCGTTCATCTTCGAGGACGGCACGCGCTACATCTGGGGCCCGCAGACCCTGCCGTTCACCGTTCCAGACTGGCTCAACCGTCCCCTGAGCGACCAGTATTTCTTTCTCACCGGCTATCGCCTGTTCATGGTGCTGCTGGTGGTGGCGGTGGTAGTCGGACTGTTCCTGATCCTCAACCGCACCCGGCTCGGGATGCGCATCCGCGCGGGCACCGGCGACCTGGAGACCGTCTCGACGCTGGGCGTCAACGTGCGCATCCTGCGCACCCTCAACTTCGGGCTCGGCATCTTTCTTGCCGGGCTGGCAGGCGTGCTCGCCGCGGGCATGCTCGGGCTGCAGCCCACCATCGGCAGCACGCTCATCATGCCGAGCTTCGTCGCGATCATCGTCGGTGGCCTGGGCAGCCTGCCCGGCACCCTGCTCGGCGGGCTGCTGATCGGCGTCGCTTCGGGCGTGACGGGAGTGTTCTTTCCCTCGGCCTCGGAAGCGGTGATCTACGTGATGATGGCGCTGGTCCTGATGGTGCGCCCGCAGGGGCTGTTCGGCGAGGAAGGGAGGATCCAGTGAGCGGCCTCGACAAGCGTGCCGCGAACGCGCTGATCTGGCTGCTGCTGCTCACCATGCCCTACTGGATCGGCTGGATCGGCGGCTATACCTCGCTCGGCAGCCGCGTGCTGGTGCTTGCGCTGGCGGCGATGTCGCTCAACTTCCTGCTCGGCTTCACCGGGGTGCTGTCGTTCGGCCACGCGGCGTATTTCGGCCTCGGCGCGTACGGCGCCGGGATGACCATCAAGTACCTGCTGCCGAGTACGCCGCTCGGCATCCTGGTCGGCGTGCTGGTCGGCACCGTCGCCGCGGGCGTGGTCGGCGCGCTGATCGTCAGGCTGCGCGGCGTGTACTTCGCGATGGTGACGATCGCTTTCGGCCAGGTGTTCTACTTCATCGCCTATCGCTGGAACTCGGTGACCGGCGGCGACGACGGGCTCTCGGGCTGGAAGCGCATGCCGCTCGACCTCGGGTCCGCGCACGTGGACATCCTGAACGACGACAAGGCGTTCTATTTCCTGGTGCTCATCTGCTTCGCGGTGGCGGTGGGGATCATGGCCGCGCTGCTGCGCTCGCCGTTCGGCCGCACGCTGCTCGCGATCCGCGAGAACGAGCGCCGCGCCCGCTTCCTCGGCATCCCGATCGAGCGCCATATCTGGCTGTCGTGGGTTATTTCATGCCTGTTCGTCAGCCTGTCCGGGGCCCTGTATGCGCTGCTCAACAATTTCTCCGATCCGCACAACCTGCACTGGTCTCAGTCCGGCGACTTCGTGATCATGGCGGTGCTGGGCGGCATGCGCTCGTTCTGGGGCCCGTTGATCGGCGCCGCGATCTTCGTCGTGCTGCAGGACTACCTCTCAAGCCTGACCGACAACTGGCAGTCCTTCATCGGCCTGTTCTTCGTGCTGGTGGTGCTGTTCTTCCCGCGTGGCGTGCTCGGGATGATCCGCAGACGGGCCGGACCGTGAGCCTGCTCCAGGTCGACAACGTCACGCGCCAGTTCGGCAGCCTGGTGGCGGTCAACGGCGTGTCGCTCAACGTCGAGCCGGGCGAGCTGCGCGCGGTGATCGGGCCCAACGGCGCCGGCAAGACGACCTTCTTCAACCTGATCAGCGGCTTTTTCCCGCCGACCGCGGGGCGAATCGTGTTCAACGGCGAGGACATCACCCCGCTGCGTCCCGCCCGGCGCGTGTGGCGCGGCATCGCGCGCACCTTCCAGATCACGGAGATCTTCCCCGAGCTCACCGTGCGCGAGAATCTGCGCATTCCGGTGGAGGGCGCCGCCGGCTACCGGCTGCGGCCCTGGCTGTCGCGCGACGCGAACCAGGAGATGCACGCGCGCGTGTCGGAGCTGATGGACATGGGCGGGCTGAGCGAGAAGGCCGACCGGCTGGTGGGCGAGCTTTCGCACGGCGACCAGCGCGCCACCGAGATCATGATGTCGCTCGCGCTCAAGCCCCGCCTGCTGCTGCTCGACGAGCCGACCGCCGGGATGGGCGACCAGGAGACCTACGACATCACCAGGCTGATCCGCCGCCTGCACAAGAGCCAGCAGCTCACGATCGTCCTCATCGAGCACGACATGCGCGTCGTCTTCCACCTCGCAGACCGCATCATGGTCCTGGCCGAAGGCTCGGTGCTGGCCGAAGGCACGCCCGACGAGATCGGCAAGGACGAGCGCGTCCAGGCGGCCTACCTGGGGAAAGCGGCATGAACGCGCTCGAAGCCGAAGCGCTTCACACCTTCTACGGCAAGAGCCACATCCTGCATGGCGTGAGCCTCGAGGTGCGCGAGGGCGAGATCGTGGCCCTGCTCGGGCGCAATGGCGCCGGCAAATCGACCACGCTGCGCAGCCTGATGGGGCTTACGCACGCGCGCGAAGGCGTGGTGCGCGCGTTCGGCCACGCCACTACCGACTGGCCAGCGTATCGCATCGCGGGCCTGGGCGTCGGGTTTGTGCCCGAAGGCCGGCGCATCTTCGCCAACCTGACCGTGGACGAGAATCTTAAGGTTCCGCTGGAGCGCGCCGGGCCGTGGACGGTCGAGCGCGTCTACAAGCTGTTTCCGCGCCTCGAGGAGCGCAGGAAAAACAGGGGACGCCAGCTTTCCGGCGGCGAGCAGGAAATGCTGGCGATCTCGCGCGCGCTGCTGCTCAATCCCAGGCTGCTGTTGCTCGACGAGCCCTCGCAGGGCCTGGCGCCGATCATCGTGCAGGACGTGTTCAAGGTCGTGGTCGCCGCGCGCAAGGAGGGCATCTCGGTGCTGCTGGTGGAGCAGAACGTGCGCGCGGCGGTCGAGGTCGCCGACCGCGCCTACGTGCTGGACGACGGCCGCGTGGTCTACGAAGGGCCCGCGGCCGAGTTCGCCAAGGACGAGGAGCGGGTCAGGGCGCTCGCCGGTGCGAGCGCGGAGAGCTGGGAAGAGATCGATTAGCCCGGGGCCGCGTCCCGCCGCGGCCGGCTCAGTTCAGGCTGGCGACGATCCTGCGGATCTCTTGCGGCGTGTGCTCGCCGGCCAGCGGCGTTCCGGGGATCAGGTACTTGCCCATCGCGAGCGGTCCGACCAGGACCGGTTCGAAGCCGATCTCGCGCACCAGCCGCGAGGCGAC
>Ga0335081_10003316_pt1 | contig 25309 bp, 20 predicted proteins | sample Lox_Sample_35_FD_206713 | JGI IMG/M metagenome (GOLD analysis project Ga0335081, IMG submission 206713) | Soil microbial communities from Loxahatchee National Wildlife Refuge, Florida, United States - Lox_Sample_3.5 | ecosystem: Environmental > Terrestrial > Soil > Wetlands | place: USA...
CTCGAACTCGGCCAGCGCGCGGGCCGAACGCGCCACGGCCTGCGCCCGGCTGGCACCGGTCACGATCAGCTTGCCGATCAGCGAGTCGAATACCTGCGGGACCGTCATCCCGGCCGTGTACCCGGCGTCCAGCCGGACGCCGGGCCCGGACGGCGGGTTCCAGCTGCTGATCGTGCCCGGCGCGGGCAGGAAGTTCCGGGCCGGGTCCTCGGCGTTGATCCGGAACTCGATCGAGTGCCCGCGGGCGGGCGGGTCGTCGTAGCCGAGCGGCTCGCCGTCGGCGATGCGGAACATCTCGCGCACCAGGTCGATGCCGGTGACCTCCTCGCTGACCGGGTGCTCGACCTGCAGCCGGGTGTTGACCTCGAGGAAGCTGATCGTGCCGTCCTGGCCGGCGAGGAACTCGCAGGTGCCCGCGCCGACGTAGCCGGCCAGCCGCAGGATGTCCTTGGAGGACCGGTACAGCGCCTCGGTCTGCGCCGCGGACAGGAACGGGGCCGGCGCCTCCTCGACCAGCTTCTGGTGCCGGCGCTGCAGCGAGCAGTCCCGGGTCGAGACCACCACCACGTGCCCGTGCGCGTCGGCCAGGCACTGGGTTTCCACGTGCCGCGGCCGGTCCAGGTACCGCTCGACGAAGCACTCGCCCCGGCCGAACGCCGCGGTGGCCTCCCGCACCGCCGACTCGTACAGGTCGGCGACCTCCTCCTCGCGCCAGGCCACCTTGAGCCCGCGGCCGCCGCCGCCGAACGCCGCCTTGATCGCCAGCGGGTAGCCGTGCTCCCGGCCGAACGCCAGGACCTCGCCGGCGTCCCGCACCGGATCCGGGGTGCCGGGGGTGAGCGGCGCCCCGGCCGCCAGGGCGATGTGCCTGGCCTTGACCTTGTCGCCGAGCGCCTCGATGGCCTCGGGCGGGGGGCCGATCCAGGTCAGGCCCGCCGCGGTGACCGCGCGGGCGAAGCCGGCGTTCTCGGCCAGGAACCCGTAGCCGGGGTGCACCGCGTCCGCGGCGCAGCCCATCGCCACCTTGATGATCTTGTCGATGTCCAGGTACGTCTCCTGGCTGGTCGACCCGCCCAGCGCATAGGCCTCGTCGGCCATCTGCGCGGGCAGCCCGTCCAGATCGGGTTCGGCGTAGACGGCCACGCTGGCCAGCCCGGCGTCCCGGCAGGCCCGCACCACCCGGACGGCGATCTCGCCACGGTTCGCGATCAGCACCTTCCGCACGGCGGCCTCCCTGGTGTGTTGCTGCACAGGAGTCTAATGCTGACCTAATTGTCGCCCGCGCGGTCCGGCCGGAAGTCCCGTCATGGGGGTGACGAACAGCACTAGCCGCGCCGGGTTTGTCTCCCGCCGTAGGCCCTTCCTCAACCGAAGTGTGATCTTGGGTACGTAGAGTGAACGCCAGGCCGGTCGGGAGACCGTCACTTGGGGCTGGGGATTCGGCGGTCGTCGGCGCACTGACCTGCGGCGGCGACATCTCGTTACGACGTGGTAACGAAAGCGTGACTAAGCTATCCGCTTTTGCCCGGCGTGCGTTGAGTACTAAGAACAGCGGGGCGGAACGGAAGGAGCCCGGGGTGCGCCTGATCATCTCGGAGCACCGGCGATGAGCGTGCTTGGCATGCTGGCGTGGTGCGCGGCGGCGGTGAGCCTGTGGCTCGGCGCGCGCCGGTACGACCACGGGGTCGCGCGGGGCTACCGGTGGCTGGCGCTCGGCGCCGCGCTCTACTGCGCCGGGCTGGTCGTGGCCGGGATCCGCGGCGTCTCGCCGAACCCGGCCCCGGACCTGTCGTTCACCGACCTGCTCCCGTTGCTGGCCCTGGCCGCGCTGGCCGTCGGCACCGCGGTGCTGAGCACGGCCGAACGGGACGGCGGCAGCCGTGCGCAGGCCGAGGCCCCGGCCGGGCCCAGGGATTCGGTCCTGCCCGGGCTCGCCGACGGCTACGTGCTGGCCGTCGCGCTGCTGGTGATCGGCTGGATCACGCTGTTCAGCGGGGAATTCCACCGGTCCGGCGAACGGCCGGGGACCTTCCTGCTCGCGCTCATCCACCCGCTGGCGGACCTGGCCGTGCTCGGCGCGCTGCTGCCCATGGTCACCGCCGCCTGGCGCCGGGCGGCGCTGCCCTACCTGGCGGTGCTCGCCATCGCCGTCGGCGACGCGCTGGCCGTCGGCCAGCGGGTGCTCGGCGGCCACCTGGGCGTCGCCGCGCAGCTGATGCCGGTGCTCGCGGCGCTGCTGCTGGCCGTGGCGCCGTGGCGGCTGACCGGGGACGCCTGGGCCCGGCGGACGACGAGCTCGGCCGCGACCACCGTGATCGCGGTGCTGGCCGCCGCGGTGGCCACCGTGGTGGTGATCGGGAACGGCCTGGCCGGGGCGCCGGCCTCCGGGATCGCGCTGGTCGTGGCGGGCGGCGCCGGGGTGCTCGTGCTGGCCACCCGGGTCGTCATGCTGGTCCGCGAGAACGGGGTGGTGCTGCGGATCTGGCGGGAGTCCAGCCGGAGCCTGCGCGACCTGGCCGCCCGGACCAGCGACGTGGTGGTGGTCTGCGACCTGGACGGCGTGATCAGGTACGCCAGCCCGGCGGTCGGGGATTACGGCTACCCGCCCGGCGCGCTGGCCGGGCACCGGCTGCTCGACTACGTCCACCCGGAGGACAGGTCCGCCGCGCTGGCGTCGGCCCGGCTTGCCCTCGGCGGCTACCATCCCGAGGGCTCGCTGGGCCCGGCCGGGTCGCCGGCGGGGGAGGCCGCCGAGGGGGCCGAAGGATCCGAGGGGTCCCAGGGGCTCACCCGCTCCGGCCGGTTCCCGGTCCGGGTCCGGGCCGCCGACGGGACCTGGCGGCACATCGAGTCCACCGTGCTGCGCTACCAGGCGCCCGGCGAGCCCATCCAGATGCTGGTCACCGCCCGCGACGTGAGCGACCAGGTGGCGCTGCGCCAGCAGGTCACGCACCTGACCTTCCACGACGGGCTGACCGGGCTGCCGAACCGGGCCTACGTCGAGGAGCGCGCCCGGGACGTGCTGCGCGACGCCGCGGCCGCCCGGCGCACCGGCGTGATCTTCCTCGACCTGGACCGCTTCACCGCGGTCAACGACTCGGTCGGCCACGGCGCCGGCGACCTGGTGCTGGCGCAGGCGGCCCGGCGGCTGCGCGCCGTCGTCCCGGTGCACGACACCGTGGCCCGCTGGGGCAGCGACGAGTTCGCCGTGCTGGCCGAGAACGCGGGCAGCGTGCAGGAGGTGGCCGAGATGGCCGAGCGGCTGGCCGGCGCGGTCGCCGCGGAACCGTTCCGGGTGGCCGGCCAGCGGATCGCGCTCACCGCCAGCGTCGGCGTCGCGCTGGCCGACGTCGAGCCGCCCGGCCTGGTGCTGCGCAACGCGGACGTGGCAATGTCCCGGGCGAAGGACGCGGGCGGCGACCGGGTCGAGGTCTACGCCGCGCACATGCACGCGGACGTGGTGCGCAGGCTCGAGATCGTCAGCGACCTGCAGCGGGCCATCGGCGACGGCGAGCTCGCGCTGCAGTACCAGCCGGTCGTGGAGCTGGCGACGTCCCGCGTCGTCGGGGCGGAGGCGCTGGTCCGCTGGTGGCACGGCGACCAGGCGGTCCCGCCGCGGGAGTTCCTGGCCGCCGCCGAGGAATCCGGCCTGATCGTCCAGCTCGGCGAGTGGGTGCTCCGCGAGGCGTGCACCCAGGGCGCCGCCTGGCGGCATTCGGCCGCGGGGGACGTCGGGATCTCGGTGAACCTGTCCGCGCGGCAGATCGCCGCGCCCGGGTTCGGCGGCCGGGTGAGTGCGATCCTGGCCGGCACCGGGCTGCCGGCCGACGCGCTCACCGTCGAGGTGAGCGAGCGGATCCTGGTCGAGGAGGACGAGCTGATCATCGAGCGGCTCGCGGACCTGCACCGGCTCGGCGTCCGGATGGCCGTGGACGACTTCGGCACCGGCTACGCCTCGCTGGCCCACCTGCGCCGGCTTCCGCTGGACATCATCAAGATCGACTCCTCGTTCGTGGCCGGCCTCGATCACGACGACACGCTCACCCTGCTGACCAGGACCGTGGTCCAGCTCGGGCGCGACCTCGGCCTGCGGGTCATCGCCGAGGGCATCGAGCAGCCGCGCCAGCTCCGCGCGCTGCGCGAGATGGGCTGCGACTACGGCCAGGGCTTCCTGGTGGCCAGGCCGATGGGCGCGTCCGGGGTGGCGGCGCTGATCGACGCGCCGGGCGGCGCCGGAGACGGGCCGGACCCGCGGCCCGTCTCGGAATGTGAGACAACACCCGCCATCGGTTGACGTCCGGTTTCCGGATGGCAGTAAGGTGATACCCGTGAAGTGCCCGCAGATCCTCGTACTTGGCCGGCGCGCAGGCAGCTGACCGAGCAGCTCACTGCGCGCTCCCCTCGACTGCCGTCAGGCACGAGGGGATTTTTTATGCCGCCTGATCCGAGCAATGGAGACCTACCGATGACCGAGCAGATGACGGGCCGCAAGGGACCCACGGGCACCGAGCGCCCAGCCGGGACTCTGTCGGCTCCCCCCGGGGCCGTGCCGGCCCCGGGGGGGACGACCCCCCCGGGCCCCTCCGCGGCCGCGACCGGACCGTCGGGTCCCAGCCCGCGGGACCTGGCCGCACGCTCGCCCCACCATCAGAGCGCCCGCCCCGCCGACCAGTCCCGCCCGGCCGGGGCCCCGCTGCCCGCTGCCCCGGGGACCCCGGCGCCCCCGCCCGCCGCCGTCCCGGCCGCGCCGCCGGGTGCCGCGGCCGCGCCGCGCGTGCCGGTCACCAGCCCGGGCAAGACGCGGGCCACCGGTGCCCAGGCGCTGGTGTACGCGCTCGAGCGGGTCGGCGCGGACGTGGTGTTCGGCATCCCGGGCGGAGCCATCCTGCCGGCCTACGACCCGCTGCTCGACTCCAAGTCGATCCGGCACATCCTGGTCCGGCACGAGCAGGGCGCGGGCCACGCGGCCACCGGGTACGCCCAGGCCACCGGGCGCGTCGGCGTGTGCATGGCGACCAGCGGGCCGGGCGCCACCAACCTGGTGACGCCGATCGCCGACGCCTACATGGACTCGGTCCCGCTGGTGGCCATCACCGGGCAGGTGTCGACCAGCCTGATCGGCACCGACGGCTTCCAGGAGGCCGACATATCCGGCATCACGATCCCGATCACCAAGCACAACTTCCTGGTCACCAAGCCCGAGGACATCGCCCGCACCATCGGCGAGGCGTTCCACGTGGCCGCGACCGGCCGGCCGGGGCCGGTGCTGGTGGACGTGGCCAAGGACGCGATGCAGGCCGGCACCGAGTTCACCTGGCCGGTCCCCTTCGACCTGCCCGGCTACCACCCGGTGACCAGGCCGCACGCCCGCCAGGTGCGCGAGGCCGCGAAGCTGATCAGCGAATCGCGGCGGCCGGTGCTCTACGTCGGCGGCGGCGTGATCAAGGCGCGCGCGGCCGGCCAGCTGCGCGAGCTCGCCGAGCTGACCGGCATCCCGGTGGTCACCACGCTGATGGCCCGGGGCGCGTTCCCCGACCGGCACCCGCAGCACATGGGCATGCCCGGCATGCACGGCACGGTGGCCGCGGTCGGCGCGCTGCAGCAGGCCGACCTGATCGTCGCGCTGGGCACCAGGTTCGATGACCGGGTGACCGGCAAGCTGGACACGTTCGCGCCGGATGCGCTGATCGTGCACGCCGACATCGACCCGGCCGAGATCTCCAAGAACCGCCACGCCGACGTGCCCATCGTCGGCGACTGCCGCGAGGTGATCGCCGACCTGGCCGCCGCGGTGCGGGCCGAGCACGAGCAGGGTCGGCGGGCGGACCTGACCGCCTGGCGGGCCCAGCTGGACAAGTGGCGGGAAACCTACCCGCTGGGCTACGACGAGCCGGACGACGGCACGCTCGCGCCACAGCACGTGATCGAGCGGATCGGGAAGATCGCCGGCCCCGAGGCGGTGTACGTCGCCGGCGTCGGCCAGCACCAGATGTGGGCGGCCCAGTTCATCGACTACGAGCACCCGGGCACCTGGATCAACTCCGGCGGCCTGGGCACGATGGGCTTCGCCGTGCCCGGCGCGATGGGCGCCAAGGTCGGCCGCCCGGACGCCACCGTGTGGGCGATCGACGGGGACGGCTGCTTCCAGATGACCAACCAGGAACTGGCCACCTGCGCCCTGGAGGGCATCGCAGTCAAGGTGGCGATCATCAACAACGGCAGCCTCGGCATGGTCCGCCAGTGGCAGACGCTGTTCTACAACGAGCGCTACTCCAATACCGACCTGCACCCTGCGGAGCAGGCGCGCAAACAGCCCGGCACCCGCGTCCCCGACTTCGTCAAGCTCGCCGAGGCCTACGGCTGCGAGGGCATCCGCTGCGAGCAGACGGCCGACGTGGACAAGGTGATCGAGCGGGCCATGGCCATCGAGGACCGCCCGGTCGTGATCGACTTCATCGTGCACAGGGACGCCATGGTCTGGCCTATGGTCGCGGCCGGCACCAGCAACAACGACATCAAGTTCGCGCGCGGCATGGCGCCCGACTGGGGAGGCAGTTCCGAATGAACGGGCAGGACGCGCAGCTGCGCGCGGACGCCAGGGGAGGAGCGGCAGCATGACGAGGCACACTCTCTCCGTCCTGGTGGAAAACAAGCCAGGGGTCCTGGTGCGGATCGCGGGCCTGTTCGCCCGGCGGGGCTTCAACATCGACTCCCTCGCGGTCGGGCCCACCGAGCACGAGGAGATCTCCCGGATCACGATCGTGGCCAACTGCGACGAGCACCCGCTCGAGCAGGTGACCAAGCAGCTGAACAAGCTGGTCAACGTGCTGAAGATCGTCGAGCTCGAGCCGGCCACCACCGTGCAGCGCGAGCTGATCCTGATCAAGGTCAGGGCCGACGCCGAGAGCCGGTCCCGGGTACTCGAGGCGGTCAACCTGTTCCGGGCCAAGGTGGTGGACGTCGCGCTCGACGTGATCACCGTCGAGGCGACCGGGAACCGGGACAAGCTCGACGCGCTGATCAGGGTCCTCGAGCCGTTCGGGATCAAGGAGCTGGTCCAGTCGGGGATGGTCGCCATCGGCCGCGGCGGCCGCTCGATCACCGACCGCGCGCTGCGGCCCGTCGAGCGCAGCGCCTAGATTTCCACCGATCACAAACAGTGCTTCACCCAAAAGTTCGCGTTATGCAAAGAACCCGCTGTGGTTGCTGGCTTCTCACCTGCACCGATCGCTCGCGTAGGCCCCAAGGGTGGGCCCGGGGGAAAAGCCCCGGGTAAAAGCCCCGGGGGAAAAGCCCCGGGGGAAAAGCCCCGGGTAAAAGCCCCGGGTAAAAGCCCCGGGTAAAAGCCCCGGGTAAAAGCCCCGGGTAAAAGCCCCGGGGCAAAGCAGGGCCTGCGCTCGCGAGCCGGTTTTGCATAACCCTCACGGAAAGGCCCGATCAGTGGCAGAGATTTTCTACGACGACAGCGCCGACCTCTCCGTCATCCAGCGCAGGCATGTCGCCGTCCTCGGTTACGGCAGCCAGGGGCACGCGCACGCGCTCTCGCTCCGCGACTCCGGCGTGGACGTGCGCGTCGGGCTGCCCGAGGGGTCCAAGAGCCGGGAGAAGGCGGCAGACGACGGCCTGCGGGTGACCACACCCGGCGAGGCGTGCGAGGAAGCGGACCTGATCATGGTCCTGATCCCGGACCACCTGCAGCGCCAGCTGTACGCGGAGGCGATCGCGCCCTCGCTGGTGGAGGGCGACGCGCTGTTCTTCGCCCACGGCCTGAACATCCGGTACGACCTGATCACCCCGCCGGACGGCGTGGACGTGTGCATGGTCGCGCCCAAGGCGCCCGGCCACCTGGTGCGGCGCCAGTTCGCGCAGGGCCGCGGCGTGCCCATGCTGGTGTGCGTCGAGCGGGACGCGACCGGCCACGCGTGGCCGCTCACCCTGGCCTACGCCAAGGCCATCGGCGGCACCCGCGCGGGCGCGCTGAAGAGCACCTTCACCGAGGAGACCGAGACTGACCTGTTCGGCGAGCAGACCGTGCTCTGCGGCGGCGTGGCCGAACTGATCAAGGCCGGCTTCGCCACCCTGGTCGAGGCGGGCTACCAGCCCGAGTCGGCCTACTTCGAGTGCCTGCACGAGATGAAGCTGATCGTGGACCTGATGTACGAGGGCGGCATCTCCAAGATGTACTGGTCGGTGTCGGATACCGCCGAGTACGGCGGCTACACCCGCGGCCCGCGGCTGATCAACGAGCAGACCCGCGAGGAGATGCGCCGCATCCTGGGCGAGATCCAGGACGGCTCGTTCGCCCGCGAGCTGGTCGAGGAGTTCGACGCGGGCAAGCCCAACTTCCTCAAGCGCCGCGAGGCCGAGCGCGGCGAGCAGATCGAGCAGGTCGGCGCGCGGCTGCGGCCGCTGATGTCCTGGCTCGCCGAGGACGAATAGCGCGGCTGACGTTTGACCGCCCCGGACGGGGTAGCGGGTCCTGATGGCAGTGAACAGCACGCAAACCAGGACCCCAGACCACGCCCGCACCGGCCCGGACCCGGCCACCCCGGTGTCCTCCGCCCGGCGCACCCGTCCGGGGCAGGCTGTTCCGGCCGCCCCGCCGGGCCCGGTCCCCGTCGCCGGTACCGGGCCGGAGCCGTCGGCGTCGGCCGCCCACGTGCTGACGGCCTACCTCCGATTGCAGGTCGCCGAGCTGCGGTCACTCGATCCGAAGGTACGCGCCGACGAGTTCGATGCGGTCCACCAGAAGCGCGTGACCACCCGCAGGCTACGCGGAACCCTGCGCTCGTTCGGCCCGGTCATCCCGCGTCCGGCGACCGGGCCGCTGGCCGCGGAGCTCAGCTGGCTCGGCGGCCTGCTGGGCGCGGCCCGGGACGGCGAGGTGCTGCCCTGGCACCTGCAGGCCAGCCTGGAGCCGGTCCCGGTCGAGCTGATCATCGGCCCGGTCCAGGCGCGGATCCAGGGCCACTTCGCCCCGCGGCGGGCCGCCGCCCGGGCAGCGCTGATCGAAGCCCTCGACTCCGAGCGCTACGCCACCTTGCTGGCCGGCCTGGACCGGCTGGCGCTGGAGCCGCCGCTGGGCCCGCAGGCCGCGGCCCCGGCCGGCGACGTGCTGCCGGCCGCGGTGCACCGGGCCTACCGGCAAGCTGACAGGCGGATGCGCCGGGCCAGGCGCGCGCCGCGCGGCCAGGCCAGGGACACCGCCTTGCACGAGGCGCGCAAGTCGGCCCGGCGCGCCAGGTACGCGGCCGAGGCCGCCCGCCCGGCGGTCGGCCGGCCCGCCGCCAAGTTCGCGAGGCAGATGAAGAAGGTCCAGACGGTCGCCGGGGACCACCAGGACACCGTGATCGCCCGCCAGGCGGCCCGGGATCTCGGCATCGGCGCGCACCTGGCCGGCGAGAACGCCTTCACCTACGGCCTGCTCTACGAGCGCGAGCTGCACCAGGGCGAACGGCTGCAGGCCAGCGCCTGGAAGACCTGGAAGCGGGCCGCCCGCCCCCGGTACCGCCGCTGGATGCGGTAAGTTCTCCGAGATCAGGATCGCCTGCACGCGTTCCAGGCTCTGCCGGCGGCGCAGTTCCAGCTGTCCGCCGTCGCGCCGCTGCGCTGAGATCGACGCCACCTTCTCCGCCGGCGCCTGAGCGTCCAGGTTGCCGACGTGCACCAGCCGGGCCGTCCAGGCCAGCCCGGCCACGATGAACAAGATCACGCCCGCGAGCGCGATCGCCAGGATCACATGCTGACCGTAACTCGCCCGGCGTCCGGCGTCATCCGCAGCCCCGTTTCCCGGGCGTGCCTGGTGCTGCGCGAGGTGGCCGCTAGGACGTAAAAATAGTGTCTCGCATGCTGAGACGGCAGGCCGGCAGCCAGCCGGGTCCGGGTAAGCTGGCAAGAACTATGCGGCGCTTCGTACTCGTAGCCAGCCGCAGCGGGGTTCCGGGCACCTGATCCAGGCAGGCCAGCGACCGCTGCGGGGATAGCGGCTGGCCGTAAGACCGTTCTGGCTCACGATCAGGAGCGTAATCGTGTACGACATGTATCCCTGGGACTCTGCTAGCCAGGGGGACTACCCCCCCGACCCCCTCCGTTCCCGGAGGAAATCGTCGCCCGCCCGCGAGACCTCGCCGGCCCGGGCCATCCAGGCCGCGCTCGACCGGCGCGACAACGGCGGGGACACGGCCGCCGCGGCCACGCCGCCCGCGGCCGGGCCCGCCCCCGCGCCGCCCGCGGCCGGGCCCGCCCCCGCGCCGCCCGCGACTCAGCCCACTGCCGGCCGGACCGGCCAGTAAGGTTCTGTGCATGGGTTCACGGACTATCAGGCTCGCCGTCGTCGGCGGCGACGGAATCGGCCCCGAGGTGACCGCCGAGGCGCTCAAGGTGCTGCGCGCGGCGGCGCCCGGGGTCATCATCGACCAGACCAGCTACGACCTCGGCGCGCAGCGCTGGCACCGCACCGGGGAGACGCTGCCCGACGCGGTGCTCGAGGAGATCAGGGGACACGACGCGATCCTGCTCGGCGCGGTCGGCGACCCGAGCGTGCCCAGCGGCGTGCTGGAGCGCGGCCTGCTGCTGCGGCTGCGGTTCGAGCTCGACCACTACGTCAACCTGCGGCCGGTGCGGCTGTACCCGGGCGTCACGACGCCCTTGGCCGGCGCCCGCCCCGAGTCGGTCGACATGGTGGTGGTCCGCGAGGGCACCGAGGGCCCGTACACCGGGGCCGGCGGCGTGATGCGCAAGGGCACCCCCGCCGAGATCGCCACCCAGGAGAGCGTCAACACCGCGTTCGGCGTGCGGCGGGTCGCCAGGTACGCGTTCAACCGGGCCATCACCCGCCCGCGCCGCAAGCTGACGCTGGTGCACAAGACCAACGTCCTGACCTACGCCGGCGACCTGTGGCAGCGGACCGTGGACGCGCTGGCCAAGGAGTTCGCCGACGTCTCGGTGGACTACTGCCACGTCGACGCCGCGTCGATGTTCTTCGTCTCGCAGCCCGAGCGGTTCGACGTCGTCGTCACCGACAACCTGTTCGGCGACATCCTGACCGACCTGGGCGCCGCGGTGGCGGGCGGGATCGGGCTCGCCGCGAGCGGCAACATCAACCCCGAGGGCACCACGCCCGGCATGTTCGAGCCGGTCCACGGCAGCGCGCCGGATATCGCCGGCCAGCGGAAGGCGGACCCCACGGCGGCCATCCTGTCCGCCGCCATGCTCTGCGAGCACCTGGGCCTGTCCGCCGAGGCCGTGCGAATCGAGCAGGCCGTGGCCGAGGACCTGGTCGAGCGCCAGGGCGCCTGGGCGGCGCGCACCACCGTCGAAATCGGCGACGACATCGCCGAGCGAGCAACCGGCTTACCGGCCGGCGTATGCGCCTGCCGGGCTCCCCGGCAGGCGCCAGCCGGGACATCCCGGGCAGGCGCCCCGCCCGGCAGGCCCGCAGCGCACCCGTCCAGGTGAGACCCTAGTGTCAAGGTTTGCCCGCGCGGGCGAGGAGGAAGTTCCGCACCATGATCGATTTTGACATCCGCCCCTCCGGCCACCCGGTGCCCGACGCCGAGCGCGAGGCGCTGCTGCGGTCGCCGGGCTTCGGCCAGCTGTTCACCGACCACATGATCACGCTGCACTGGTCGGCCGAACGGGGCTGGCATGACGGCCGCCTGGAACCGTACGGCCCGTTCGCCCTGGACCCGGCCACCTCGGTCTTCCATTACTCCCAGGAATTCTTCGAGGGCCTGAAGGCGTACCGCCAGGACAACGGCTCGATCACGATGTTCCGGCCGGACGCCAACGCGGCCCGGTTCAACAGCTCCGCCTGTCGCATGGCGATGCCCGAACTGCCCGAGGAGACCTTCATCAGGGCCCTCGAGCTGCTCGTCGCCCAGGACCGGGAGTGGGTGCCGGGCGGCGCGGGAAACAGCCTGTACCTGCGGCCGTTCATGATCGCGACCCAGCGCGGGCTCGGCGTCAACCACCCGTCGAGCGAGTACCTGTTCTGCGTCATCGCCTCGCCGGCCGCGTCGTACTTCAGCAGCGGGGAAAAAGGGATCAAGCCGGTCGCCGTGTGGCTGTCGCAGGAGTACACCCGGGCGGCGCCGGGCGGCACCGGCGGGGTGAAGACCGGCGGGAACTACGCGGCCGCGTTCGTGGCCCAGCAGCAGGCCGTCGACCGGGGCTGTGACCAGGTGGTCTGGCTGGACGCCGCGGAGCACCGCTGGGTGGAGGAGATGGGCGGGATGAACCTGTTCTTCGTCCGCGGCTCCGTCGGCGACGGCGGGCGGCCGTGGCTCATCACGCCCCCGCTGACCGGGACGCTGCTGCCGGGGATCACCCGCGACTCGCTGCTCAAGCTGGTGCCCGAGCTCGGCCTCAAGGCGGTCGAGGAACGGATCACCATCGACCAGTGGCAGACGGAGTGCGCGGCCGGCGAGCTGACCGAGGTGTTCGCCTGCGGCACCGCGGCGGTGATCACGCCCGTCGGCCGGGTCAAGAGCGAGTCCGCCGAGTGGACGGTCGCGGACGGCGAGCCCGGCCCGGTGACCATGCGCCTGCGCGAGGAGCTGATCGGCATCCAGTACGGTCACCGCCCCGACCCCTTCAACTGGATCCACAAAGTCTGCTGACCCGGCGGGCTTCATGATCGTGGGCAGTTTCGGATCAGTTTCGGGTCAAATGCGACAGAAACTGCCCGCGATCATGGAAAAGCCCGTCCGCATGGTGAGATGAAGGCGTCAAGAACCGAACCTATGTGGCAGACTGTCACCGTGACGTCAGGCCGCATCATTATCGGCTGGCGCGTCGGCACCTAGGGCACCAGCCCTAGCGCCCGGGCAGTGGCAGCCCGGGGGGACGACCCCCCGGCCCCGCGCGAATCCCGGGACGTCGACGCGCAGACCTCTCGCGTATACGCGAGGGGTCTTTTGTTTTGCGGCGGCACCGAGAAAACCCACATCCCAGGAGACAATCCGATGCTCGACGACAGCTTTCACGTCTACGACACGACGCTCCGCGACGGCGCGCAGCAGGAGGGCCTCAACCTCAGCGTGGCTGACAAGCTGCTCATCGCGCGGCAGCTGGACGAACTCGGCGTCGGGTTCATCGAGGGCGGCTGGCCGGGCGCGATCCCGAAGGACACCGAGTTCTTCCGCCGCGCGGCCAGGGAACTGGACCTCAAGCGCGCGCAGCTCGCCGCGTTCGGCGCGACCCGCCGGCCCGGCGTCAAGGCGGCCGACGACCCCCTGGTCGCCGCGCTGCGCGAATCGGGCGCGCCGGTCGTGACTCTGGTTGCCAAGAGTCACGACCGGCACGTCCTTCTCGCCCTGCGCACCACGCTCGGGGAAAACCTGGCGATGATCGCCGACACGATCACCCACCTGCGCGAGCACGGCCAGCGGGTCTTCCTCGACGCCGAGCACTTCTTCGACGGCTACAAGTCCAACCCGGATTATGCGCTCGAAGTCATAAGAAAGGCCGCCGAGGCCGGCGCCGACGTCATCGCCCTCTGCGACACCAACGGGGGCATGATGCCGAACGAGCTCGGTGACACGGTCACCGCCGTGCACCAGGCCACCGGGGCGCGCCTCGGCATCCACTGCCACGACGACACCGCCTGCGGCGTGGCCAACACGCTGGTCGCGGTCGACGCGGGCGTCACGCATGTGCAGGGCACGGCGAACGGGTACGGCGAGCGGGCCGGCAATGCCAACCTGTTCAGCGTAGTGGCGGGCCTGCAGCTGAAGAAGGGCCGCGAGGTGCTCCCGGGACAGGGCCTCAAGGAAATGGCCAGGATCGCGCACGCGATCAGCGAGGTGACCAACGTCGCGCCGGACACCCACCAGCCGTACGTGGGGCTCTCCGCCTTCGCGCACAAGGCCGGCCTGCACGCCTCGGCGGTCAAGGTGGACCCGATGCTCTACCAGCACATCGACCCCGGCCTGGTCGGCAACGACATGCGGATGCTGGTCTCGGACATGGCAGGCCGCGCCTCGGTCGAGCTCAAGGGCCGCGAGCTCGGCTACGACCTGTCCGGCGACAAGGAGGTCATCGGCCGGGTCACCGACCGGGTGAAGGACCTCGAGGCCGGCGGCTACACGTTCGAGGCCGCCGACGCGAGCTTCGAGCTGCTGCTCCGCGACGAGCTCGGCCAGCACCGTGAGTACTTCGCGGTCGAGTCCTGGCGGGTGATCGTCGAGCGCCACCGGGACCATCGGATGACCAGCGAGGCCACGGTCCGGCTGAGCGCCAAGGGGGAGCGCCTGGTCGCGGTGGGCGAGGGTAACGGCCCGGTGAACGCGCTGGACAAGGCGCTGCGCGCGGCGCTCGAGCAGATCTACCCCGAGCTGGCCCGGCTCGAGCTCACCGACTACAAGGTCCGCATCCTGGCCGGCACGCACGGCACCGGCGCGGTGACCAGGGTGCTCATCGAGTCCGACGACGGCACCGGTGACACCTGGAACACGGTCGGCGTGGACGAGAACATCATCGCCGCGTCCTGGCACGCCCTGGAGGAAGCCGTCACCTACTGCCTCCTCCGTTTCGGCCGCGAACCCGGCTAGCTCCAGGCCCCCTCGGCTGGCAGGCTCGGGGCCGTCCGGAACACCGGAAAGACCTTTGGACCGAACGAGCCGCGGTGCGTGCCCACCGGACGCGATGTCCGTTTTGCCCGTGTTGCAGAATAGCGGGAGCGAGGCTGTCAGCCCGGTTCGTTCGGGTCAATTAACGGACCCACGGCCGCGGCGGGACGGCCAGGGATTTACGGTAGGGGCATGGACGACAAGGAGATCATGGCTCACATCGACGAGCTGATCGAGACCGAGCGCCAGCTCCGTCAGCAGCTCGCGGCCGGTGAGCTCGGCGCCCAGGCGGAGCGTGAGCGGCTGAAGTCCGCCGAGGAGGCGCTGGACCAGTGCTGGGACCTGCTGCGGCAGCGGCGTGCCCGCCGCGAGTTCGGCGAGAACCCGGACGGGGCGATGGCGCGGCCGGTCAGCGAGGTCCAGGGCTACCAGCAGTAGCCGGGCCAGCACACCGACACAAAGGAGTGGCGTGCGTATCGCGAGATTCGCCAAGGGCGACGGGGTCGCGTACGGCGTAGTCGAGGGCGAGCCGGTCGGCGGGGGACCGGGGCTGCCGCCGCGGCCGAACCTGACGGTCGCGGAACTGCACGGGCACCCGTTCGGCGTGGATCCGGGCGGGGTCCGGCTGACCGGCAACCGGTACCCGCTGGCCGAGGTCAGGCTGCTCGCGCCGGTGCTGCCGAGCAAGGTGGTGGCCGCGGGCCGGAACTACGCGTCGCACGCGCGGGAGACGGGCGGCGAGCCCCGCCCGGGTAAAGAGTCCGACCCGGTGATCTTCCTCAAGCCGTCCACGTCGGTGACCGGGCCCGGGGACGCGATCAAGTACCCGGTGAAGCTCACCGACCGGGTGGAATTCGAGGGCGAGCTCGCCGTCATCATCGGTCGGCTCTGCCGCGGCGTGCCGCCCGAGCGGGCCGAGGAGGTGGTGTTCGGCTACACCTGCGCCAACGACGTCACCGCGCGCGACCTGCAGGCCAGGGACGGCCAGTGGACCCGGGCCAAGGGCTTCGACACGTTCTGCCCGCTCGGGCCGTGGATGGAGACCGGGACCAACCCCGCCGACCTGGAGCTCATCACCACCGTCAACGGCGCGGTCCGGCAGCAGGCCCGCACCTCCGAGCTGCTGTGGGACGTGCCCGCGCTGATCGCGTACGTCAGCCAGGTGATGACGCTGCTGCCGGGGGACGTGCTGCTGACCGGGACCCCGGCCGGCGTGGGGCCGCTCACCGACGGGGACGAGGTTTCCGTGACGATCGAGAGCATCGGCACGCTGACCAACCGGGTCGCCATCGGCGACTGAGCGATCGCTGGTGGAAGCCCTCGGGGCTGGTTTAGGATTGCATTCGGGGCAGGCGTGAGCACGCCTTGAGCCAAGGGTGGGCGCTATGGATGGGGGCTACGTTCCTGATTCCGGCCGGCCGGCCCCGTCGTATTCCTTCTCCCACCTGGTGCCGATCCGGCACTGGGCGCGCGACCCGGCCCTGCGCAGCTGGCCGGTGCTGCTGCTGGTCGCGCTGGTCTGCGTGCCGCCTATCGGCCTGGTCATGCTCGACAACGCGACCGAGGCCACGATCCGCGACATCGCCTGGATCTTCGCGGCCTACTTCGCCGTGGCCTGGCTGCTGCTGCTCGGTGTCATCGTCCGCCCGCAGCACGTGACCCGGGCCATGCTGGCCGCCGTCGCGGTGGTCGGCATCGTGACCCAGGCCCCCACCGCGATCTTCCTGGAGACCCGGCTGCACAGCAACACCGGCAGCCTGCTCGACATCGTCACCGTCGGCATCCCGGAAGAGCTGGCCAAGGCCATCCCGATCCTGGTGGTGGCGTGGATCTGGCGGCAGTACTGGCACACCCAGACGCCGCGGGACTACCTGTTCCTTGGCGCGGTGAGCGGCCTGGTGTTCGGCGCGGCCGAGGTCGTGCACTACTTCACCGACGTCCTCGGCTCGCTGTCCGGCAACGCTACCGGTCCGGAGCTGCAGGCCCTCACCCTCGAGTACGTGTGGCGCTTCCTCACCGACCCGATCGACCACGCCATGTGGGCCGGCATCACCGGGTACTTCATCGGCCTGGCCATCACCGGCCCGCACCGCAAGTACTCCCTCGGCCTGGTCGGCATCGGCATCGCGGCCGTGCTGCACGGCCTCAACGACTGGAACCTGATCAACAGCCACGCCTCCTGGGTGCTGGTCACGCTGGTGAGCGTGCTGCTGTTCCTCGGGTACGCCCGGGCCGGAGCCTGGCTGCCCGAGCAGACGATGGCCGCCTCCCCGGTGCTCACCCCGTCCGGCGCCATGCCCCCGCCCCAGGGCCCGCCGTCCTCCCGCCACGGCGCCCCGCCCGGCTACGGCGCCCCGCCCGGCTACGGCGCCCCGCCCGGCCACGGCGCCCCGCCCGGCCACGGCGCCCCGCCCGGCCACGGCGCCCCGCCCGGCCACGGCGCCCCGCCCGGCCACGGCGCCCCGCCCCGTCACGGTGCCCCGGCCGGCTACCGCACCCCGGCCGCGCCGCCGCCGGCGTCAGCCGAGACCTGGTGGCAGCATCTCCCCGCGGCCGGCAGCCGCCCCGGCCCGCCGTCCCCCGGGCCGCGGCCGGCCCACGCCGCGTCCGTCCCGCCGGACGGCACCGCACCCCTTCCCGCGCCGCCTCCTCCCGCCGACGCGCCCCGCAATCCCGGCGCCGCGCCTACCGTGGTAGAGCAAAGGCCGTCCCGCAAGCCCTGGTGGGAGCAGTAGCGGTGGTCACGCCCGACCGCAGGAAGCTGGCCGCGCCGTTGGTGGCGCAAGCCGCCGCGTTCGTCGCCGTGCTGGTCATCGGCGGGTTCACCCACCACGCGTCGACGGCGACGCCCGCGTCGGGGACCACGCCAAGCCCCGGTGTCAGGCCCAGTGTCAGGCCCAGTGTGAGGGCCAGTGTCAGGCCCAGTGTGAGGGCCAGTTCGGCCGCCGCCACGGGGCCCGTGCTCAAGCTCACCGTCAAGGTGACGCAAAACGGCACCGACGGCCTGAGCGCGGCAGGCAGCCAGGTGAACGTGCTGCAGGACGGGACGCTGGCCAGCGTGGCGTCCGGCGCGCTCGACCCCGCCCTGGAGTTCGCCGCGAACGTGCCCGCCGGCCAGTACCAGGTGTGCGTCAACCCGCCGATCGGCTGGGCAAGCGCGGTCCGCGGCACGCACGTGCTCGGCAGCTGGATCTGCTCCGCCGCCGACCTCAGGACGGCCCCCCAGCTGGTGAGGTTCCGCCTCGCCCCCCAGGTCCCCAAGGTGGGCCAGTGAACTCCCGCGGCCGCCGCCGAAGCGGCCGGCAGCCGGCCGGCCCGGCCCAGCTGGGCTGGGCCCTGCTGGTGATCGCCGCGGCGCTGATCGGCGGCCTGGCCGCGGCCACGCTGGTACACGCCTCCGTCGTCATCGCGGTGATCGTCTCCGTGGTCGTGGGCGCTGTCGCGCTCCTCGCCGTGTTCCGGTCGCCCGGGCAGCCGCCGGAACTGGGCACCGGCGAGCGCGCCAACTCCGGCGGTTACCAGGCGACGCACGGCCGGCAGGCCCCGTCCGTCCCGCGGTCCCCGCGCGTCCCGCCCGTCCCGCAATCCCCGCCCGTCCCGCAATCCCCGCCCGTCCCGCAGTCCCCGGCCGCCTCCGGTCGGCCCAGACCCGACGGGCAGGTCGGCGGCGGCCCGCCCGCCGGCCGCGAGACCGTGGTCCAGTTGCTGCCCCTGCCGCCGCAGCCGGGCCAGCCGGCTCCGCCGGACGTACCCTGGTGGGACTCGGCCCAGGGGGCGCCGCCGCCGAGTCCGGCTGCCAGGCGGGCAGCCGCTCCGGACCTGTCCACCTACCTGGCGTCCACCTTCGTCGCGCAGTGCCCGCGCTGCGGGGGGTTCCGGCTCGACATCCGCCACGGTCGGAACGGCTGGGATTTCCGCTGCGAGTCGTGCGAGTGCACCTGGACGTGGCAGCCTGGTACGCCGTGGCCGCCGGTCCGGGTCATGCCCGGGGGGCGCTCGTCTGGCCCCTGAACCCGCCCGTGCCCGCGCCCCGTATTTTTCTGTTGTCGCCGTAAGTGCCGGAGGTAATTCGTGTACGAGAGAGACATCAGCCGGAGAGATCCAGGCTGCGTGGTTTTCTTGCTTGATCGTTCCGATTCCATGAAGACGATGTGGGCGAACACGCACGAGAGCCTGGCCGAGGGAGCTGCCCGGGTGCTCAACGAGACCCTGCTCGAGTTGCTCTTCACGTCGCAGGGCGAACCGGGGAAGGCGCGTCACTATTTCGATATCGGCATCTTCGGGTACGGCGTGCGCCCGGTGGCCGGCGGTGAGGGCGTCGAGCCGGCTTTCGGCGGAAAGCTGGCCGGCCAGCCGCTGGTCGCGCTGCCCGACCTGCGGGACAACCCGATCGCGGTCCGGGAGACGCCGTCGGTGGACGTCGGCGCGCCGCCGAGCCGGGTTCCGGTCTGGGTGGAGCCGGTGCATGGCTACCGCACCCCGATGTGCCAGGCGGTCGCGGCGGCCGGCGCGCACGTCTACGAATGGGCGAACGCGCACCCCGACTCGTTCCCGCCGATCATCATCAACATCACCGACGGCATGGTGACCGACAGCCCGTACGAGGGCGCCACCCTCGAGCAGTGGGCGCAGCGCCTCGTCAACATCCAGACCAGCGACGGGCCCGCGCTGTTCTTCAACATCTTCCTGTCCCCGGCGGCGTCCAACGGCGTGCTGTTCCCGTCGACGGACTACGGCCTGCCGGAACCGGGTCCCGAGCTGTTCCGGATCAGCAGCCCGCTGCCCCCGCCGATGATCGTCAGCGCGCAGAGCACCGGCACCACGCTGGAACCGGGTGCCCGCGGCTTCGGCTTCAACGCCGACGCCACCATGCTGGTCAGGTTCCTCGAAGTCGGCACCAGGGTCGACGTGCGGGACTGAGCGGCCGGCCGTGCAGATCCAGATGGTCACCTTCAGCGAGGCCAAGGAGGGCAACGCGCCTGCCGAGTGGCAGGACGGCGCCTGCGGCGGCGTCGCCGCCGGCGGGCGGCGGGCCCGGTTCGTCGTGCTCGACGGCGCCACCACGGCCTACGACCCGGTGCGCTGGGTGGATCAGCTGGTGCGTTCGTTCGGCGGCGCGGCGGGGCCCCGGCTCGAGCCCGCCGCCATGCGAGCCTGGTTCGCGGAAATGCAGGACCAGTGGGCCGCGGACGTACCGTACTTCGACAGCATCATCGAGGAACGCAAGTTCACCGAGGTCGGCTCCTTCGCGACCATGCTCGGCTTCGAGATCGACGAGCTCGACGGCCCCGGACCCCGCTGGCGGGCCGTGGCCCTCGGCGACACGGTGCTCTTCCACCTGCGGTCGGGGCGCCTGATCGACGTGTTCCCGCCGATGGGACCGGACGACTTCGGTACCCTGCCGGACGGCGTGCACACCGCGCGCGCCAGCCTGGACCGGATGACCGAGCGCCTGCTGACCGGCGGCGGGACGCTCCAGGCCGGCGATTTCCTGTTCGCCGCGACCGACGCGATGGCGCAGTGGATCCTGCGCGCCGTCGAGCGAGACGAGGCCAGCCTCTGGCCGGCCCTGACCACGCTGGTCCACCCCGACGTATTCGCCCGGCTGGTCGAGGATCAACGAAGAGAGCAGGACAGCGCCAAGAGGATGAAAAACGACGACGTCACGCTCATGCGCCTGCGGCTGCTGGCCGGCCAGCCCGCCTTTCTCCTGGCCTGCCGGTGAACCCGTACCCGGCCGCGGGCGACTACTACAAGGCGGTGCAGGCGCCGGCCCGCTCGTTCACCGTGCCGAGGCTGCAGGCGGCCGAGTTCGTCTGGGACAGCCTCGGCCCGACGCTGGCCCGGGGCAGCAGCGCCGTGGTGTTCCAGGCCGCCGTCGAGGGCAGGCCCCAGGCCCTGCGCTGCTACATCAGGAACGACGCCTCAAGCCGGGAACGGTACAGCGCGCTGGACGCCTACCTGGCCTCCCGCGACCTGAGCCGGTACGTGTCCGGCACCACGTGGCTCGACGACGCCATCACGGTCAACCGCGCGACCTGGCCGGTGCTGACGATGGAGTGGATCGACGGCCGGACGCTCAACGAGTACGTGGACTTCCTGGTCACGAACTCCAACGCGGCCGCGCTGACCACGCTGGCCGCCCGGTGGCGCGAGCTGGTCGCGCTGCTGCAGGACAGCGACTTCGCCCATGGCGACCTGCAGCACGGCAACGTCATGGTGGATCAGGACGGGCGGCTGCGCCTGGTCGACTTCGACGGGGTCTGGATCCCGCAGCTGGCGAGGCACTCTCCGCCCACCGAGTTCGGCCACCCGAACTACCAGCACCCGATGCAGCACGTCTGGGACCGCTGGCTCGACACCTTCTCCGCGCTGGTCATCTACCTGTCGCTGGTCGCGCTGGGCCAGGACCCCGCGCTGTGGCTGGCGCTGTACAACTCCAAGAACCTGCTGTTCGCCAAGAGCGACTTCTTCCCCCCGTTCCGGACCGATGCCTGGAAGCAACTGGCCGCGCTGGGCGACCCGCAGGTCGACGAGCTGTGCCGGCGCCTGCAGGAATGCTGCGATCCGGACTGGGTGCCGGCCAAGAGCCTGGAGATGACCCTGGACCAGCAGGCCGTGACCCCGGCCCGGCAGCCGATCCCGGTCGAGCAGCGCTGGTGGGAGTGGAAGCCCGTGCCCGGCTCCGGGCCTGATTCGGTCGCCGTGCCTGGCTCGGTCGCGGCGGCTGGGCCTGGCTCCGGGCCCGGCTCTGGTGCCGTGCCTGGCTCGGTCGCGGCGGCTGGCGCTGGTGCTGCGGCCGCCGGGTCGCCCTCGGGGCCCCGGCCCGAGGCGGCGCCGCCATCCGTCCCGGGCGTGCCCGCGGCGGCCGCGCCCGTCGCGGCCACGATGGCGGCCCAGGCCGAGACCGCGCGGATCGCCGCTCGCTCGCTCCCGGCCCCGCCCCCGCTGTCCGCGCCGCTTGGCGTGGCGGGCACCGGGCCGATGCCCAAGCTGAGCCAGACGATGGCCGCGCCGGGCGAGACCGCCTGGTGGACCGCGTCCCCGTCCGGCCAGGCATCGCCCGGGTCGGCCCCGCGCGGCTACCCCGCGTCCGGCCCTCAGCCGCCCGGTTACCCTGCGCCGCCCGGTTACCCTGCGCCGCCCGGTTACCTTGCGCCGCCCGGTTACCTTGCGCCGCCCGGTTACCCTGCGCCGCCCGGCTACGCCGCGCCGAGCCAGGCGCCGGCCGGTCCCGCACCCCAGGGGCCGGCGCGCCGGGGTGATGCGTCCTACGGGTCCCCGCCCCGCGGGCCCGTGCCGGGACCGCCGGTGCCGGGACCGCCCGGGCCCGCCCCGCAAGTCCCGCCGGTGAGGCGGCAGCCGGGTCCGGTGGTCGGTGCCGTCGTACTGGCCCTCGGGATCTTGCTCCTGGTCATCGGCGCCGCCAGCCACGTGGCCATCATCGTGATCGGCGGGCTGGTCGCCGGGGCTTGGGGCATCTGGCGGCTCGTCACAGGGACCGGACCCCGGAGCGGCGGCGCCCCCAGACCTCCCGGCCAGACCTGACCCCGGCCAAAGCGCCGTCAGGCAGTAACCACCCACTGCAGCTGTTTCCAGTACGTCAGCAGGTCACCGTCGTTCGTGCCCACCAGCACCGCCATGACCTGCTGCTGACTGTCACTGGTGACGATGATGGGATTGTTGCTCTGGTTGGCGTATTCGGCGATAAGGCCGGTCACGCTCGGTGACGTGCTGGTGAAGTTCGACTCGCACTCGACGGTGAAGTTCACGAAGTCGCCGTCGGTCGTGCACTCCGTCTGCTTCCTGAACTTCACGGCCGTGAGGAAGTTGCCGAACCCGCTGCTGAGCGCCGTCCGGCTCGGATACAGGTAGTAAATGAGGGTCCCGGCGGCCAGCCCGCGCGGGGCCGTGCACTGGCTCACCGCCGTCGCGCCCGCCGAAGTGCCGATGTTGTGGCAGTTGTCCGAGCCCTTGATGTTGCCTGGGATCTTGGTCAGCAGGATCTGGTAGTCCGAGGGCGGGGTGGGGTCGGGAGACGGATCCGGCGACCCGGCCTGGCTCGGGCTCGTCGTCGCCCCCCCGCTGGCCGGCGGCGGCGACGTCGCCGCGACGGTCCGGGCCGGGAAGGGGCTCAGGTGTGCCACCGCCGCGACGCCCAGGTACCCGGCGACCAGCGCGATGGCCGCGGCGATGCCGACCGTGTTGCGGTTGAGCACCCGTGCGGAGGACGGCGGCCGCCGCGGCGGCGACCCGCCCGCGCTCCCCGGGCCCGCGCTCCCGACGCCGGCTCCGGCGCCCCCGGCGCCCGCGCTCCCCGGGCCCGCGCTCCCTGGGCCCGCGCCGGCTCCCGCTCCCGCGCCCGCGCCGGTTTCCGCGCCCGGATCGGTCTCACCGATGCGGGCCGTCGGCTGGGTTCCGCCCGGCGCGATCAGCCCGAGGGCGCGGGCGAACTCGCGCACCACCCACAGGCACGCGGCGTTGTCCAGCCCGTGCGCCTCGGCCAGGGTGGCCGCAGCGGACTGGATCGCGCCGTAGTTGCCCATCCGGGGGATCAGCTCCCGGAGCAGCGCGGGCACGTCGCTCCGGGCCGCACTGCCAATGAGGACGGCCTCGCCGGGCAGGTCGGCTAGGCGGTCCTGGCAGATGGCGTCCATGATGACCGCGTTCGACAGGGCCTGCGGACCGTGCCCGGCCACGGCCGCCTGCAGCGCCCGGCGAGCCTCGCCGTCCGGATCGATTACGTGCCCGTTCCCCTCAGCCACCGAGGACCTCCCCAAACGGCGTCCATAGCACCGCTACGGTCACCTTAGTGCCACGCGGTGACCGATGGTCGGGACGCGCGATGGCGGTGATACCCGTGGACACCGTGAGGCGCATCAACCACGGGAAAAGACCATTGATACCGAACGGGCGTGCGATCACCCTGGCGGCGACGCTGCCAGCGGTACCGCCGGACCGAACCATCCCCGGGTCAGCTCAGCGCAGCATGTCCCTCAGCTGCCGCAACTGGCCAGAAGGCCGGCCAAACCAGGGCATTAGTCTCTGCTGTCCGGCAAGACGCCCGGATGTAGCCCTACCATTTTCCTTGTGACGGCGGATCCCGAGGCGCGCGGTGACCGATGGCACCGCGCGCCCGGGGCATACGGTAGCCGGGGCCCGGCCGGCTCCGGCGGGGACGGCCGCCAGGGCGACGGGATGCACGCCGATGGGACGTTCGGTAGCCGCGCCGGCGCTGCGCAGGCTCCGGGACGATCTCCGGGGCGCGGGCGACGCGCCGCCGCCGTCATCGCCCTGGTCCTCGGCGTCGCCGGGTTGCTGGTCTCCCTGGCCGGCCTGGCCATCCAGCTGCTGCCCAGGCACTTCACCGCCGACCAGCAGCGCCAGATCGAGGCGTGGGAGGTCAGCCGCCGGTGGCAGACCCTGCCCGCCGGGCGGATCTTCCCGGACTCGGTCTCCTACCAGCTTCCCGCCGGCGTGCTCGAGGACGCGAACCCGCTCACCCTGAACGCGTTCCGGGTCAGCATCGCGCCGCAGGCCTTCGACTGCGCCAAGGCCGTGACCAGTTCGGCGGCCGGCGCGGTGCTGCGCAGGAACGGGTGCGAGGCGGTGCTCCGCGCGACCTACGTGGACGCCACCCGGAGCTACGTGATGACCGTCGGCGTGGCGGTGCTGCCGAACGCCGCCGCGGCTGCCAGCGCCGGCGGCGGGCTGGCCCTGCCCCGGCTGGCCCTGCCCCGGCTGGCCATGGCGCGCGAGGCCGGCGGCGCCGGCCGGCTGCCGGCCGGCGTCCTGGTGATCAGGTACGGCGGGGCCGGCGCCCGCCGCTACGACTACAGCCGGCAGATCTCCGCCAGCTTCACGGCCGGCCCCTACCTCGTCATGTACGCCGCCGGGTACTCCGACAGCCGGCCGCGGGTACCGGTGGCCGACGACAGGTACTCCTACGACGAGATGACCAGCATGGCCGCTGGCGTCGCGCGCTCGGTGGCGGGCACGCTGGCTGCCAGCCCCGCCCCGCCGCACTGCCCTGGGGCGCCCGGATGCTGAAGCGCCGATGGCGGCCGTGGCTCGTCCTGCTGGCCGCGTGCGGCGCGGTCGCGCTGGCCGTGCTGCCCGTCCCGGCGCGCGCGGCCGCCGCCGACGGCATCAGGGACAACCAGCAGTGGGTGCTGAGCATGCTCGACACCGACACGGCGTGGCAGGTGACCAGGGGCGCCGGGGTGACCGTCGCGGTGATCGACAGCGGGGTGAACCCGGACGTCAGCGACCTGGCCGGCTCGGTCGTCACCGGCCCGGACTACACCGGCGTGGCCACCAGCCCGGACAGCCCGCAGTGGGGCGTGCACGGTACCTGGATGGCGTCGCTGATCGCCGGGCACGGGCACGACGGCGGGCTCAGCGGGGTGATCGGCGTCGCGCCGCGGGCCCGGATCCTGTCCATCCGGGTGATCCCCGACCGCGGCGATCCGCACTACACCCGGTATGAGCGCGAGCCCGAGACGGCCATCCAGCAGTCGCTGGCCAACGGGATCCAGTACGCGGTGACGCACGGCGCGCAGGTCATCAGCATGTCGATCGGCTACAGCGCGCCGAGCGGGACGGTCCGGGCCGAACTGCAGCAGGCCTACGACCACGGCGTGGTGGTGATCGCCTCGGCCGGCAACTCGGGCGGCCCGTCCGCGGGCCGCGACGGCGAGGCGCCCGAGTCCTTCCCCGCCAACTACCCGGGCGTGATC
>Ga0335081_10003317_pt1 | contig 25303 bp, 21 predicted proteins | sample Lox_Sample_35_FD_206713 | JGI IMG/M metagenome (GOLD analysis project Ga0335081, IMG submission 206713) | Soil microbial communities from Loxahatchee National Wildlife Refuge, Florida, United States - Lox_Sample_3.5 | ecosystem: Environmental > Terrestrial > Soil > Wetlands | place: USA...
TGGGCCAGCGGAGCCAGCGGGAGCGTCCCGCCGTCACCGTGGGCCTGGAGCATGCCCTCGGCGCGAAGCCCGGCGATGCTGGCGCCCAGCATGATCCGCGCCGCGGCCTTGGCCAGCGGCACCGCGGTGGCCTTGGACACGAACGGCACGGTGCGCGAGGCCCGCGGGTTGGCCTCGAGCACGTACAGCACTCCCCCGGCCAGCGCGTACTGCACGTTCAGCAGCCCGCGCACCCCGACGCCGCGGGCGATGGCCTCGGTGGCCGCGCGGACCTGCGCGACGTCGCCGCGGCCGATGGTGATCGGCGGCAGGGCGCAGGCGGAGTCCCCGGAGTGGATGCCGGCCTCCTCGATGTGCTCCATGACCCCGCCGAGGTAGAGCTCGGACCCGTCGTAGAGCGCGTCGACGTCGATCTCGATCGCGTCGTCGAGGAACTTGTCGATCAGCACCGGGTGGCCGGGGCTCACCTCGGTCGCCCTGGTCATGTACGACCCCAGGGTGGCCTCGTCGTAGACGATCTCCATGCCGCGCCCGCCGAGCACGTAGGAGGGCCGGACCAGGACCGGATACCCGATTTCCCGCGCGATCTCGGCCGCGCCGTCCTGCGAGATGGCGGTCCCGTTCCGCGGCGCGCTCAGCCCGGCTTCCTCTAGCACCCGGGCGAACGCGCCGCGGTCCTCGGCCAGGTGGATGGCCTCCGGCGAGGTGCCCACCACGGGGACGCCCGCGGCCTCGAGCGCCCGGGCCAGGCCGAGCGGCGTCTGCCCGCCGAGCTGCACGATCACGCCCGCTACCGGTCCGGTGGCCTGTTCGGCGCTCACGACCTCGAGCACGTCCTCCAGGGTGAGCGGCTCGAAGTACAGCCGGCCCGAGGTGTCGTAGTCGGTGGACACGGTCTCCGGGTTGCAGTTGACCATAACGGTCTCGTATCCCGCGGCGGCCAGCGCGAACGACGCGTGCACGCAGGCGTAGTCGAATTCGATGCCCTGGCCGATCCGGTTCGGCCCGCTGCCGAGGATGATCACCTTCGGCGTGCTGCCCCGCGGCACCTCGGTCTCGTCGTCGTAGGTCGAGTAGAGGTACGGCGTGCGCGCCGCGAACTCGGCGGCGCAGGTGTCCACCGCGTGATACACCGGGCGCACGCCGAGCGCCCAGCGGACCTCGCGGATGACGGTCTCGGTGGTGCCGCGCAGCTCGGCGAGCTGGGCGTCGGAGAAGCCGTTCTGCTTCGCGCTCGTCAGCGTCGTCGCATCCAGGGCCTGAGCCTGTTTTACCTGCTCGGCGACCTGGTTGATGTGGTGGATCTGCTCGATGAACCAGGGGTCGATGCCGGTCGCGCCGGCGACGTCGTGCTGGCTGGCGCCGGCCCGCAGCGCCCGGTGGATGGTGGCCAGCCGACCGTCGTGCGGGGTCCGGCAGTCACGGAGCAGGCCCTGGGCGTCCCCGGGCGGGTCCTTGAAGCCGAACGGGCCATGGTTACTCTCTATCGACCGCAGGGCCTTCTGCAGGGCCTCGGGGAAGCTCCGGCCGATGGCCATGGCCTCGCCGACGCTCTTCATGTGCGTGGTGAGCGCGGGGTCGGCGCCGGGGAACTTCTCGAACGCGAACCTCGGCACCTTGACCACCACGTAGTCCAGCGCGGGCTCGAAGCTGGCCGGGGTCTGGCCGGTGATGTCGTTCGGGATCTCGTCCAGGGTGTACCCCAGGGCCAGCCGGGCCGCGATCTTGGCGATCGGGAAGCCGGTGGCCTTGGAGGCGAGCGCGCTGCTGCGCGAGACCCGCGGGTTCATCTCGATCACGACCATCCGGCCGGTGCGCGGCTCGACCGCGAACTGGATGTTGCAGCCGCCGGTGTCCACCCCGACGGCACGCATGATCGCGATGGCGGTGTCGCGCATCCGCTGGTACTCGCGGTCGGTGAGCGTCATGGCCGGGGCGACCGTGACCGAGTCGCCGGTGTGCACGCCCATCGGGTCGATGTTCTCGATCGAGCAGACCACGACCACGTTGTCGGCCCGGTCGCGCATCAGCTCGAGCTCGAACTCCTTCCAGCCGAGGATGCTCTCCTCGAGCAGGACCTCGTGGGTCGGGCTGGCTTCCAGGCCGGTTCCGGCGATGTGCCTGAGGTCTGCTTCGGTTCTCGCGATGCCGGAACCGAGGCCGCCGAGCGTGAAGCTCGGCCTGATCACCACCGGGTAACCGAGGGTCCGCGTGACCGCGACGCACTCATCGAGGTCGTGGCAGATCTGGCTGGCCGGGACCTCGGCGCCCAGGCCGGTGACGATCTCCTTGAACCGCTCGCGGTCCTCGCCGGCCCGGATCGCGTCGATGCTGGCACCGATCAGCTCGACGTCGTACTTGTGCAGCACTCCCTGGTCGTGCAGTGCCACGGCCGCGTTCAGCGCGGTCTGGCCGCCCAGGGTGGGGAGCACGGCGTCCGGGCGCTGGATGGCGATGACCTTCTCCAGCGTCTCGGGAGTGATCGGCTCCACGTAGGTAGCGTCGGCGAACTCCGGATCGGTCATGATCGTCGCCGGGTTGGAGTTGACCAGGCTGACCCGGATGCCCTCTTGTTTCAGCACCCGGCACGCCTGGGTCCCGGAGTAGTCGAACTCGCAGCCCTGCCCGATGACGATGGGGCCGGACCCGATCACCAGCACCGACTTCAGGTCTTCACGCCTCGGCACCGCTCACCCCCGTCGCTCGAGCATGGTGCAGAAGTGGTCGAAGTGGTCGGCGGCATCGTGCGGGCCTGGAGCGGCTTCCGGGTGATACTGCACGCTGAACACCGGGCGCTCCAGCAGCCGCAGGCCCTCGACCACGCCGTCGTTGAGGTTGACGTGACTGACCACGGCCGGGCCGTAGGGTGTCTCGAACGGCTGCCGCGCCTGCGGCGGGATGTGCGCCCAGGTGGAGGGCCCCTGCGTTTCCGCGGAAACGGGGGGTTCCCCAGGACCGTTCGGTACTCGTTGTTCCGCGGGCAGCGCGGCGGCGAAGCCATGGTTGTGGCTGGTGATGTAGACCCGCCCGGTCGCCAGGTCCAGCACCGGCTGGTTGATGCCGCGATGGCCGTAGCGGAGCTTGTAGGTGCCCAGGCCGAGGGCCAGGGCGAGGATCTGGCTGCCCAGGCAGATGCCGAATACCGGGACGCCCGCGCCGAGTACCCCGCGCATCGCGTCCACCGCGTACCCGGCCGCGGCGGGGTCGCCGGGGCCGTTGCTGAAGAACACTCCGTCCGGCGCGGCGGCCAGGATGTCGGCGGCGCTGCTGGTCGCCGGCAGCACCAGGACCTCACAGCCCCGGGCCGCGAGGTTGCGCGGCGTGGACGCCTTGATGCCCAGGTCGACCGCTGCCACGCGGTACCTGGCCTGCCCCTGCGCGCGGACCGTATAGGGCTCTGGGGTGCTCACCACCCGGGCCAGGTCGGCGCCGGTCATCTCCGGGCTGGCCAGGACCCGGTCGAGGAGCCTTTCCGGGCTGCTCTCGGTGGTGCTGATGGCCGCCCGCATAGCACCACGCTCACGCACCCGCCGGGTCAGCAGCCGGGTGCCGCGGACGGCGATGCCGGTCACGCCCTGCCCTTTCAGGTAGTCGCCGAGGTCCTGCTGGGCCCGCCAGCTCGACGCCAGCCGGGCCGGCTCGCGCACCACGTATCCGCTCACCCAGGCCTGGCGGGACTCCGGGTCTTCGGAGTTGACGCCCGTGTTGCCGATGTGCGGCGCGGTCATCGCGACGATCTGCCGGCAGTACGACGGGTCGGTGAGCGTCTCCTGGTAGCCGGTCATCCCGGTGTTGAAGACCATCTCGCCGAATGTCTCGCCGTCCGCGCCGAACGCGGTGCCGCGCAGCGTCGTGCCGTCCTCCAGGACGAGGAGGGCCGGAAGTGTCATAGTTCAGGCCAGCTTTCCGTCGAGCACGGCCGGGACGCCGCGCAGGAAGGTGGCGACCACCCGGCCCGGCAGCTCCATCCCGGCGAATGGCGTGTTCCGGCTCTTGGACGCCCCGGCCGACGTGACCGCCTCGGCGGGCGCCGCCGGGTCGTACAGGGTGAGGTGACCGGGCGCGCCCGGTGTCAGCGGGTGGCCGTGCCCGGTCAGCCGCCCGATCCTGGCCGGCCGGACCGACATCCGGTCCGCGACCCCGGCCCAGTCCAGCAGCCCGGTCTCGACCATCGCCCGCTGCACCACCCGCAGGGCGGTCTCGAGCCCGGTCATGCCGAACGCGGCCTCGGCCCACTCCGACTCCTTGGCCTCCACCGGGTGCGGGGCGTGGTCGGTGGCCACGCAGTCGATGGTGCCGTCGGCCAGGGCACGCCGCAGTTCGGCCACGTCGGCCTCGGTGCGCAGCGGGGGGTTGACCTTGAACACCGGGTCGTAGCCCGCCGCGAGCTCGTCGGTCAGCAGCAGGTGGTGCGGGGTGACCTCGGCGGTGACCGGCCATCCCTTGGACTTGGCCCAGCGGATGATCTCCGCGGATCCGGCGGTGGAGACGTGGCAGAGGTGCAGCGCCGAGCCGACGTGCGCGGCGAGCAGGCAATCACGCGCGATGATGGCCTCCTCGGCCACGGCGGGCCAGCCGGCCAGGCCGAGGCGCGCGGACATCTCGCCCTCGTTGAGCTGCGCGCCCTCGGTGAGCCTCGGGTCCTGGGCGTGCTGGGCGATCACGCCGTCGAAGGCCTTGACGTACTCCAGGGCGCGGCGCATCAGCAGCGGGTCGGATACGCACCGGCCATCGTCGGAGAACACCCGGACCCGGGCGGCCGAATCCGCCATCGTGCCGAGCTCGGCCAGCCGGACGCCGCCCAGCCCGACGGTGACGGCACCGACCGGCTGGACGTCGCAGTGGCCCGCGGTGCGGCCGAGCCGCCAGACCTGCTCGACCACCCCGGCCGTGTCGGCCACGGGGTCGGTGTTGGCCATCGCGTGCACCGCGGTGTAGCCGCCGAGGGCCGCCGCCGCGGTCCCTGTCTCCACCGTTTCCGCGTCTTCGCGCCCGGGCTCGCGCAGGTGCGTATGGAGGTCGACCAGGCCGGGCAGGGCGATCAGGCCGCCCGCGTCGATGGTTGTGGCGCCGGGGTGATCCAGGTCAGGCCCGATGGCCGTCACGGACCCGCCGGCGATCAGGATGCTGGTGGCCTTCTCGTCACGTCCGGGGATCGTGACACCCCGGATCAGCCAGCTGCCGTCGCCCGTCATCGGACCTCCCCCGTCGCCGGGAACTCCGTGCCGCCGAGCAGCAGGTACAAGACCGCCATCCGGGTGGTGACCCCGTTGGCCACCTGTTCCACGATCGTCGAGCGGACCGAATCCGCCACCTCGGCTGCGATCTCGACCCCCCTGTTCATCGGCCCGGGGTGCATGACGATGGCATGCCCAGGCAGCCGCGCCATCCGCGCGGCGTCCAGCCCGTAGCGGCGGCTGTACTCGCGGACGCTGGGGAAATAGGCGGCGTTCATCCGTTCCTGCTGCACCCGGAGCATCATCACCACGTCGCTCTTCGGCAGTTCGCTGTCCAGGTCGTAGCTGACGGCGCAGGGCCAGCTGCCCACCGCCAGCGGCAGCAGCGTAGGCGGGGCGGCCAGCGTCACCTCGGCGCCGAGGGTGCTCAGCAGCAGCACGTTGGACCGGGCGACCCGGCTGTGCAGCACGTCCCCGACGATCGTCACCCGGAGGCCGTCAAGCCCGGCGCCACGTGCCCCGGCCGCTCCTACAGTGCTGGCCCGGGGGGACGAAACCCTGATCCCCCCCTGCCCCCCCCGCGAGGCCATGAGCCTGCGCCGGATGGTGAACGCGTCGAGCAGGGCCTGCGTGGGGTGCTCGTGGGTGCCGTCGCCGGCGTTCAGCACGCTGCCCCGGACCCAGCCGGCCAGCCGGTGCGCCGCGCCGGACGCCCCGTGCCTGATGATCACCGCGTCCGCGCCCATCGCCTCCAGTGTCAGCGCGGTGTCCTTGAGGCTCTCGCCCTTGGCGACGCTCGACCCCTTCGCCGAGAAATTGATCACATCGGCGGAGAGCCGCTTCGCTGCCGCCTCGAACGAGATCCTGGTCCTAGTCGAGTCCTCATAGAACAGGTTGACTACGGTCCGGCCGCGCAGCGTGGGCAGCTTCTTGATCGGCCGGTCGGCGAGGCTGGCGAGTTCCTCCGCGGTGTCCAGGATGAGCACCGCGTCGCCCCGGCTGAGGTCGGCGGCCGAGATCAGGTGGCGCTTCACGGCTTCCCCTCCTCGCCGCTGATCGTCACGCTGTCCTGCACGTCCACCTCGGTGAGCAGGACGTGTACCACCTCGCGCTGCGACGTGGGCAGGTTCTTCCCCACGTAGTCGGCCCGGATCGGGAGCTCGCGGTGGCCACGGTCGACAAGGACCGCGAGCTGGACGGCGCGCGGCCGGCCGAGGTCGTTCAGGGCGTCGAGCGCGGCGCGCACCGTCCGCCCCGAGTACAGCACGTCGTCGACCAGGACGACCGTCTTACCGTCCACCCCGCCGGGCGGGAGTTCGGTCCGGCCCAGCGCACGGGCCGGATGAAGCCGCAGGTCATCCCGGTGCATGGTCACGTCGAGCGAGCCGCAGGGAACGTCGAGGCCCTCGAACTCGCCGATCCGCGCCGCGAGGCGGCGTGCCAGTGGCACTCCGCGCGTCGGGATGCCGAGCAGGATGACCCCGTCACCGCCGTGCGTCCGTTCCAGGATCTCGTGAGCGATCCTGGTCAGCGCCCGCCTGATTTCCTCGGGGTCGAGCACCGCGAGGCCATCACGCCCCGCGACCGGATTACTGGCCGCGCACATAGAAGCGACCTCCTTCCCCGCCTCACCGGACGGTCCTTAAAGGATGTCTACGCTGAGGATCATACGGGGAGTTACCGCCGGTGCTGGCAGCTTTGCACCCAGCCGGCTAACATGTGATTTACATCACACAGGAAAGAGTCCGGCGGAACATGACGAGAGATGACTATATGGCGGCAACACGCCCGCAGCGACGGGAAACCTGATTTCAGCTAGGTTCTCGCCCGCCGGCGGAGGGTACATAGTGATCCGGGAGAGCTAGCCGGTTACCGGCCGAGTTAAGCCAGTTTTTTCCATTCGGCTTGACCTTATAGCGCTCGCCGCCTACCGTCACTGAGCGTAACCGTTACCGTAAGCGACGACTGGCCGGGGAACCGAGGAAAGAATGCCATCTGAGTACGCCAAGACCCTTGGCGCGCGGCTGCGCGCCATCCGCACGCAGCAGGGCCTCTCGCTGCACGGAGTCGAAGAGAAGTCCCGCGGCCGCTGGAAGGCCGTTGTGGTGGGCTCCTACGAGCGCGGCGACCGGTCGGTGACCGTCCAGAAGCTCGCCGAACTCGCCGAGTTCTACGGGGTTCCGGTATCCGAGCTGCTGCCCGGCGACGCCACGCCCACGCCGCTGGTGCCCACGCCCAAGCTCGTCATCGACCTGGAGCGGATGGGCCAGCTGCCCAAGGACAAGGTCGGTCCGCTGGCGCGCTACGTCGCGACCATCCAGAGCCAGCGCGGTGACTACAACGGGCGCGTCCTATCCGTGCGGCACGAGGACCTCCGCTCGCTGGCCGTCATCTACGACAAGTCCCCGGCGGACCTCACCGAGGAACTCATCAGCTGGGGCGTGCTCGACGCCGACGCCCGCGGCGCGATGGAAGGGTTCTTATCCTCCAGGTCCGCTAGCCTGCCGGCCTGAGCGGGAGCGGAGACTGCACCTCCACGCCGAGTGCGGTCTCCGCCAGTGACAGGAAGGTCTCCGCGTCCCGCAGCAGGTCATCGGCCTCCCGCGCCGACGCCGCGCGCGGCAGCCCCGCTTCGGCGGCGGCTCGCTTGCCCGCCCCGGCCGCGAAGTAGGCGGCCCACTCGGTAAGCGCGGGCTCGACCTGGGGCAGCAGCTCCCACACGCTGTGCGGCTTCCTGCGCCGCGTCCGCGGCTCGCCCCGCGCCGCCACCACCGCCGCTGCCGCCCGCAGCGCCGCCAGGTGCGCCGTGACATACCGGGCGCCGGGCGCCGATTCATCGGCCGCCTCCGCGAGCCCCCGCCGCGCGGACTGGAGCATGCTGAGCACGGTCGGTGCCACCCCAGGATGCCGTGGGCTCACATCACCCAGGCCCATCCGCATCTCTGCTGCGTTCACCATCGCTCCTCATCTCCTCTTCTGGCCCGGCCAGGCGAGACGCTTCCTCTCACCTCACCCGGCCGGCGTTGCTCTATCTATTCGAACCTAAATTCGTTCGAATGTCCAGTCGTATTCGATGTCTGTTCGAAGATAGCGCGAGGGTCTGACATTCTGACTCACCGGACGGCCGCGGGGCCGCGGCCGGACCGGACCGGACCGCTGAGGTTGCGTGGGGGCGGCCTGGGCTACTGAGACCCTCCAGGCTCTCTGCCCTCCAGGCTCCCTGCCCTCCGGGTCGGGCCGGATCGCCGCCAGGGCCTCGCATGCACGGGGCCGCGAACCTAGGGCCGCGACCCTGGGACCAGAGTCTGAGGACGTTCACCGCCACAGCCACAGCGTTCTCCACGCTCCAATGGCTCCGGGCTGCGGTCCGGGCTCAGGCAGAGTCAATGGTTGGGCCGTTCTACCCACTCTTTCGGGTAGAGAGGGCCAACCACTGAATCGGGCGAGCCACGGAAGCGGGACGGGTGGGGTAGGTGGCGCGACTGGGACCGGGGTGAGCCGACGGCCACGGGATGGCGGGCCTGAGTGGGAGGCGGGCGGGCCGGGGCAGCGAACTCGGCCTGAGGTGGATCTGGTTGTGGGGGAAGGCTTTCCTGGGACGATTGGGGCACCCGGGAGGAGCGGCGCCGTCTATAGTGCCGAGGGATCCGTTTGAGCCCGGATCCTCCCCGATCTGCCCTGGGGCAGGAGTATGAGGGGCTTGCCTGGCACGTGGGCGGAGGGGGCCGCAGCGGCGGGGTGCGCGTGCTGGCACGCGCAGCCGATCAGGCGCGTTGTACTGACATCGGACCGGGAACGGGGAGGATTTGCGCGCAACGCGACCGTTTGTGCGGAGGGCTATGCCGGACCTGTATTTTAATCGCGTGCCACCCCCGCCCGCCTCCGACGACGGGAGCGGGAAGCCACTCACCGAGGATCTGAGCACGGGCTCAGACGACGGCGAGGACATCGCCTGGGATGCTGACACGGCCGAGGCTGGCGAGGTGCCCGTGGCGGCCAAGATCCCATCCGGGACGCGTCCGGCCGACGTTGCGTCCGAGACGCGTCCGGACGGGGCTGAGCCGCGCGACGGCGAAGCCGACGCCGGTCCGGAGATGGCCAGGCCGGACGGCGAAGCAGAGTTCAGCGAGGCTGACGTCGCGTTCGCCGCGAACGGGACCGTAACCGAGGACGCGCCAAGACCGGACGCCGCGGGTGCGATCGGCGAGTCGGGCCGGTGGTTCCGGCCGGCCAAGGCGAAGAAGTACGTGCCGATCCCGCCGGAGGACCAAGACGGCAGCGCCGGGCTCGACGCCGCCCTGGCGGACCCGGAACCGGGCGACGCCGCGGCGACGGAGGAGCCCGCGGAACCGGCCGCGGAGGACACGGAGAGCACGCCATCTGGCCCGGCTGAGACAGAGGCAGAGGCAGAGGAGGACGGGGACGCAAGTGCGGCTGGCTGGGCAAGCCAGGAGCAGCCGGAGGAGGGGAGTCCGCAGGCGCCACGGCCAGCCCAGGTCTGGACCCCGCCGTACCAGGCTGCGGGTCGGGTCGGGTCGGCCGCCGGCCGGATGGGCGCCTTGCTGCGGCCGGGCGGGGCGGCGCTCGCATCGCCACCCGAGGGACCGGTGCTCGCGCCGTCGCCCGAGGGACCGGTGCTCGCGCCGCTACCGGACGGGCCGGTGCTCGCGCCTGGCGACCGCCGGCTCTCCCGGCGGAGGATGCTGCAGGCCGGATTGATCGGCGGCGCCGGGGTGGCGGCGCTGCCGCTGCTCGCGCAGGTCGGCAGGATCACGCGAACGGATCAGCAGGCCGCCGGCCTCGCCTTCTCGATGAACGCGAACTGGCTGTTCGGCGGGCGGTATACGGCCGGCTCGGAGACCAGTTCCTACGATGACAGCAGCTTCGCACCGGTCACGGTGCCGCACACGGTCGTCCCGCTGTCCTGGAAGGACTGGGACTACTCCGCCTGGCAGCAGGTATGGATCTACCGGCGGCACTTCAGCGGGGCCGGGCTGCTCGACCCGCACCGCCCGGGCAACCGGATCCTCGTCGACTTCGACGGCGTCATGGTCAACGCCACGGTGAGCGTCAACGACCATGTGGTCGCTACCCACCAGGGCGGGTACCTGCCCTTCTCCGCCGAACTCACGGGCAGGGTCACCGGCGCCGGCAACCTGCTCTCGGTCGTGGTGGACTCGCGCTGCATTTCGGTGCCGCCGGTCGGCGTCGGCCGCGGCCCGGGCAGCGTGGACTTCTTCCAGCCCGGCGGCATCTACCGGGACGTGCGGCTGCGGGTACTCCCCCAGGTGTTCCTGGCCGACCTGTTCGCCCGGCCGGCCGGGGTGCTCGGGTCCCAGCCTCGCGTCGACATCGAGTGCACCCTCGACTCGGCCGCGGCCAGGCACTCCGAGGGCACCCTGCTGGTCCAGCTGTTCGACGGTCAGCGGCGGATCGCGTCGCAGACCATGGCGGTGACGGCTGCCTCGCCGGGTACCAGCACCGCCCGGCTGAGCCTGACCGGGTTCGGGCCGGTCAGCCTGTGGTCGCCGGACAGCCCCAGGCTGTATACGGTCCAGGCCACGCTGAGCTTCCCCGGCATCGGCAGCCACACGCTGTCCCGGCGGATCGGGTTCCGCGAGGCGTCCTTCCGCCCCGACGGCTTCTTCCTGAACGGGAAGCGGCTGCAGCTGTTCGGCCTCAACCGGCACCAGCTCTACCCGTACGCCGGAATGGCCATGGGCGCCCGGGCGCAGCGCAAGGACGCCGAGATCCTCAAGAACGAGTTCAACTGCAACATGGTCCGCTGCTCGCACTACCCCCAGTCACCCGACTTCCTCGACGCGTGCGACGAGCTCGGCCTGCTCGTCTGGGAAGAGGCGCCGGGCTGGCATAACGTGAGCACCATGGCGGCCTGGCAGGACGCTGTGGTGCGGGACGTCAGGGACATGGTGATCAGGGACCGCAGCCGTCCCTCGGTGATCATCTGGGGCACCCGGCTGAACGAATGCAAGAACTTCCCCGGGCTGTGGGCCGCAACCAGGCAGGCCGCGCGGGAGCTGGACAGCACCCGGCCGAGTTCCGGCGCGATGGCCTTCCACGAGGACGGCACCTGGGAGGAGGACGTCTTCGCCTACAACGACTACGGGACCGAAGACAAGACCGGGTACGTCGCGCTCAAGCGGCCCTTTCCCGGGCTGCCCTACATGGTCTCCGAGGCGGTCGGCGTGGAGGCGGTCAAGCCGGAGCACTTCACCTGGACGGACCCGCCGGGGTGGCTGGCCCGTCAGGCCGCCATGCACGGCCAGGCGCAGAGCCAGGCGCGGTCCAACCCCGGGTATGCCGGCCTGCTGGCCTGGGCCGGGTTCGACTACGGCTCGCTGCTCGGCCCGGGCCCGTACGACATCAAGTGGGCCGGGGTGGCGGACGGCTTCCGGGTACCCAAGCCCGGCGCCGCCATCTACCAGGCCCAGGGCGACCCGGCCGTGCGGCCGGTCATCGTCCCGGTGTTCTTCTGGGAGGCCACCGGCGCGGTTCCCGCACCCGATCAGATCGCCATGATCGCCAGCAACTGCGAGCGGCTCGAGGTCTTCATCGGCGGAACGCGGGTGGCCAGTGCGCAGCCCGCCACGAGCTCCCCGCTGTACGGCGGCCTGGCCCATCCGCCCTTTCTCGTCCGCCTCCCCAAGCGCCTGCCGGAACCCCCTCCGGACCTGCTCATCCGGGGTTTCGCCGGCGGCCGGCCGGTGGCGCAGGTGCGGATGTCGGCCCACCCTGGTAGCGATGCCCTCGCCATGGCGGTGGACGACACGACCATCTCCGCCGACGGCTCCGACGCGACCCGGGTGGTGTTCCGGGCCATCGACGCCTTCGGCAACCAGCGCAGGTACCGCAGCGGCCAGGTCGCCCTGACCCTGTCCGGGCCGGCCACGCTGCTGGGCGACAACCCCTTCGAGTTCGGCCAGTATGGCGGGCTCGGCGCGGTCTGGATCCGCTCGCGGGCGGGCCAGCCGGGGGCGATCACGCTGACCGCGAGCCATCCGCTGCTCGGCCAGGCCGAGGTGCAGGTCGGGTCGGCCGTGGTGAATAACGCAAGCGAGCTGGGCTGATGGTCACGCGGCGCTCCTGGCACTTGTTCGGGGCGAGGAACCAGGCCCGTTCGGGGTCATCTCCGGCAGCGGTCACGGCCGGCGAGCTGACCCCGGTCGAGTTCATCGCCCGGCTCGACCAGCTGGTCGCGGTGTACGCGGCCGCGATGCGCCCGGCCCCCGAGCTGCTGGCGGGCCGGCGGACGATCATGGCCGGGCACGCCGGCCACCCGGGGTTCCGCGCGCTGGCCGTCACCGACGACGGGACCGGCGAGACGGTCGGCTTCGGCTACGGCTTCCACGGCGCGGCCGGCCAGTGGTGGCACGACACGGTGAGCCGGGCGCTGGCCGCCCGCAGCGGCGACCGAGCCGCCGCGGCCTGGCTCGACGACTCGTTCGAGGTCGCGGAGCTGCACGTGGTGCCGGGCCACCAGGGTCACGGCGTGGGCGCCGGGGTCCTGCTGCGGCTGAACGCCGGGCGGCCGGAACGTACCGCCTTGCTGTCTACCAGGGACGCCGACACGCCGGCGCGGCGGCTTTACCGCGGGACCGGCTTCACCGACCTGCTCACAGCGTTCCGCTTCTTCCCCGGCGGCGAGCCGCCCTACGCCGTGATGGGCGCCGAACTCCCGCTGCGCACCCGCCCAGCCCGGTCGTAGAGACCGAGCCGCTGGTAGATCTCGCGGGTCGCGCGGGACCAGTTGAGCGTGTAGAAGTGCAGCCCGGGCACGCCCTCGGCGAGCAGCCGCTCGCACAGGCCAGCCGCGTAGTCCACGCCGATCTCGCGCACCGCGGCCCGGTCGTCCGCTACCGCCTGCAGCCTCTCCCACAGCTCGGTGGGTACCCGGCAGCCGCCCAGCTCGATGGCCTTCTCGATCACCCGCAGGCTGGTGATGGGCATGATGCCCGGGATGATCGGCACGTCGCAGCGAGCCGCCGTGACCCGGTCTCGCAGCCGCAGGTAGTCCTCGGGGTAGAAGAACATGTTGGTGATGGCGAAGTCCGCCCCGGCCCGGCACTTGGCCACGAAGTGGCGCACGTCCGTCTCGGGATCGGGCGAGCGCGGGTGCTTCTCGGGGAACGCGGCCACCCCGACGCAGAAGTCGCCGGCCGACCTGATCAGAGCGACCAGCTCCGCCGCATAGCTCAGCCCGTCGGGGTGCGGGACCCAGTCGGCGTTCGGGTCGCCGGGCGGGTCGCCGCGCAGCGCGAGCACGTTACGCACCCCCACCGCCGCATAGGACCCGATCACCTGCCTGAGCTCGGCCACCGAGTGGTTCACCGCGGTGAAGTGGCCGACCGGGGTCAGCGTGGTCTCCTCGGCGATCCGGCCGGTGACCCGGACCGTTCGGTCCCTGGTCGACCCGCCGGCCCCGTAGGTCACCGAGACGAAAGTGGGCCGCAGCGGCTCGAGCTGCCGGATCGCCCGCCAGAGCTGCGCTTCCTCGGCCTCGGTCTTGGGCGGCATGAACTCGAACGAGAACGCCTGGCCGCCGGAGGCGAGCAGGTCGCGGATCAGCGGGGGGTGCGGCGGGCCCACGGCCCGCCCGGGCCCTGGTCGCGCGGTCCGGTACGGTCGTGGCGGGCTTGGCGGCATGCCGTCAGCCTAGCCCGTCCGGCTAGAACGCGAGTGCCTGCGCGCGCCGGTTGACCTCGGTGCCGCGATGCTTGACGATCGCGTCGATCGGCGTGCCGGGCAGCGAGTCGTCGGCCGTGAACAGCCAGCGCATCGCCTCCAGGTCGTCGAAGCCGCAATCGAAGAGCAAGGTCAGCGTCCCGCACAGGCCCTTGACGATCTGGGAGCCGTCCAGGAAGGCGGCCGGTACCGCGACCGCCCCTTCGGGACGGGTCACGGCGAGGAGTTTACGGTCGCGCAGCAGCTGCTTCACTCGCCCTGGCGGAATGCCGAGCCGGGCGGCTACATCGGTGAGTGACAGCCATTCGCCGACGAGAGCGTCGGTCGCGGGGTCGATCTGTGTCACGCAACCAATGTCCCACGCCAGGGGTTCTACCAAACACCCTTCATCTACGAGGAATGAACAGCTATCGATTGCAATTTGCCCGGCCTGGCCGGACCTCAGGTGAGGGCGGTCTCCCTGACGGGGATAGCGGGGTCGGTGAGACGGGACGCATCTACCGGGGCGGCGGAGGCGATGAGGCGGCGGCCCTGGAGCATGTCGCGGGGGCGGTCGACGGTCAAGATGGCGACCAGGCGGCCGGCCGCCAGCCAGCACGCCGACCAGGTGGGTTCGGCCGGGTCGCCGCGCCACAGCAGGCTCTCCGCACCGCCGTGGTGGCCGACGTACTGCACCATCCGGCCGAACTGCTCGGACCAGAAGTACGGCACCGCGTCGTAGGCCTCGTCCCCGCCGAGCACGTTGGCCGCGATGACCTCGGGCTGGTGGAGGGCCACGTCCCAGTGCTCCACCCGCAGCCGGCGGCCGAACCGGCGGGATTCGAACGAGGCGCAGTCCCCCGCCGCAAAGACCCCGGGCCGGGAGGTGCGCAGGCCGGCGTCGACGGCCACACCGTTCTCCATTCGCAGGCCGGAGCCCTCCAGCCAGCCGATGGCCGGGCGCACCCCGACCGCGGTGACCACCTCGTCCGCCTCGATCCGGCCGCCGCCGGCCAGGTCGAGCCCGCCGGGCCGGACCGCCTCGACCGCGGTGGCCACCCGCAGGTCCACCCCGGCCGCGGCGTACCAGCGGGCGGTCTGGGCTCCGAGCGGGGCTCCGATCGCCGCGGCCAGCGGCGCGGGCCCGGCCTCCACCACAGTGACCTGGCTTCCGCGGGCGGCCGCCGCGGTGGCCAGTTCGGCGCCGATCCAGCCGGCTCCCACGATGGCCAGCCGCAGTGGTTTCCGGCGCTGGCCGGGCTCGAGCAGGTCGCGCAGGGCCAGCGCGTCTTCGTAGGTGCGCAGGAAGCGCTGCCGCCCGTCGCCGGGCAGCGCCACCGGCAGCGCCCCGGTCGCCAGCACCAGGTGGTCGAAGGGGTACGCGCCGCGGCTGGTGAACAGCTCGCCGCCAAGACCGGTGGCGGCCTCGTCCGGCCGGAAGTCCACCTCGAGCGCGGCGAAGTCGGCCTTCAGCGACGGGTCGAGGCCGGGCTCGGCCAGGAACTTCTTGGATAGCGGCGGCCGGTCGTACGGCGGTCGCGGCTCGGCCCCGACCAGCGTGATCGGGCCCGCGAAGCCGCGCTCACGCAATTCCTCCACCGTCCGGAACCCGGCCAGGCCCGCGCCGGCCACCACCACCCGCCCGCTCTCGGTCATAACCGCGAGATTACGCCTGGGCCGGACGGGGCCCGGCCGGGTCCTTTGGGGTCCTGCCGCTGCGGCCGGTCCCCTATGATGTGCCGAACGGGCCGAGGTAGCCGCCTCAGCGACAACTTCGAGTCCCGCCTGGCCGCCGGGGACACCATGATTAACACGCCGGATAGGCAGAACAATCGTAAAATCGTCGCGATGGACGATACCCTGACCGATCCCCTCACCGGTCGCCTGCTCGACGGGCGGTACGCGGTGACCGCGCGCATCGCGCACGGGGGGATGGCCACGGTCTACCGGGCCACCGACACGCGGCTTGACCGCGAGGTGGCGCTCAAGGTCATGCACGCCGAACTGGCCAGGGACGAGGAATTCGTCCGCCGGTTCATCGGCGAGGCCAAGTCGGTGGCGCGGCTGTCGCACCAGAACGTGGTCGCCGTCTTCGACCAGGGTGCCGACGGCCCGTACCTGTACCTGGCGATGGAGTACGTGCCCGGGCGCACGCTCAAGGAGCTGCTCAGGGACAGCGGCCGGTTCCCGCCCGCAGCGGCGCTGGAGATCATGGCCGGCGTGCTCGACGGGCTCGCGGCCGCGCACGCCTCGGGGATCGTGCACCGTGACGTCAAGCCCGAGAACGTCCTGCTGACCGCCGACGGCCGGATCAAGGTGGCGGACTTCGGCCTGGCCCGGGCGCAGTCGGCGGCCGGCCACACCCGGGCCGGACTCCTCGTCGGTACGGTCTCGTACGTCCCGCCGGAGCAGGTGACCGGCGGGACCACCGGCCCGCGCGGAGACGTCTATTCGGCCGGCGTGATGCTGTTCGAGCTGCTCACCGGCCGGCTGCCGTTCACTGGCGACACCCCGCTCTCGATCGCCTACCAGCACGTCAACACCGATGTCCCGGCCCCGTCCGCGATGGCGCCCGGCATTCCGGCGCCCGTCGACCAGCTGGTGCTCGCGGCCACCAGCCGGGATCCGGCCCGGCGCCCCGCCGACGCAGGCGAGTTCCTGCGTGCGGTTCATCACGTCCCAGGAGGGCCAGGGGGGTATGGGGGGGCGGGCAGCCCGGGGGTAAGCGCTGTGATGGGAGCCGGCGTCCTGGGCCTGGGCGAGGCGCCATGGCTGGACCTGGACGCGCCCGCGGTGACCGACGGGCGGTGGGCGCGTCAGTTCAACGGCGGCGGGCACGAGGATTCCCACACGCTCGTCGTGGACCGCGAGGACGGCGGGCGCCACCATATCGGCCGCGAGCCGTTCCTCGGCCGCTGGCTGTTCGGCCCGCGGCTGCTCATTGTGGTGCTCGTCGTCGCGCTCGGCCTCGGGCTCGGTTTCGGCGGCTGGTGGCTCTTCTCCGGCCGGTTCGCGCACGTGCCCGTGGTGGCCCAGGACAGCGTCGGCCAGGCCACCGCCATCTTGACCGGCGACGGCTTCATCGTCAGGCAGGGTGCCCGGGTACACAGCAACACGGTCCGCAAGGGCAAGGTGGTCGGCACCAGCCCGGCCGGGCGGGTGTCCAAGGGCACCACGATCACCCTGCTGATCTCGAGCGGGCCCTTCACCTCCGTGGTGCCCGACGTGCGCAATGACACGCAGGCCGCCGCGCAGGCCGCCCTGGCGCACCGGCACCTGGTCTCGACCGTCCAGAAGGTGGGCGCGAACGCCCCGGTGGGCACGGTGGTGGGTACCAGCCCGCCGGCCGGCTCGACCTGGCCGCAGACCAAGACGGTCACGATCCTGGTCGCGGCCGGTCCGCCGCTGCCCGATTTCACCGGGCAGAGCATCGATGCGGACCTGCAGCTGGCGAGCCAGAACAACGTGAAGCTGCAGGAGGAGTCGGACACCAACAGCCAGGATCCCGCGGGCACCGTCGTCAGCCAGGAGCCGGCCGCAGGCGCCATGTTCCAGCCGGGCCAGACCGTGGTCGTCCGGGTATCTACTGGCCCGCAGCTGGTCAACGTGCCCGACCCGATCGGCATGGACGCGACGGACGCCACCCGGCTGCTCGAGAACGCCGGATTCCAGGTCAAGATAAACAGGTTCGGCTTCAGCAACAAGGTATGGGACTACAGCCCGGTGAGCCAGGCGCCGCCCGGCAGCGTCATCACCCTCGAAGTCGGTCCCTTCTGACCCCCGGGCTTGACGGCATGCGCTACCATGACCGTCATGCGTCAGCAGTTCTGGTTTTGGTTTGGCTACCGGTCCGGGTCCCGGACGGTCGCCTGCCATGTGCTGCACTGACAGAAGCGACCTAACGGGAACCCCGGGCCAGACGGCCCGGGGTTTTCTTTATGACTGGAGGCGGACGAGATGGTCGTGGTGATGACGGCGGAGGCCGGGGACACGGAAATCGACGGCGTCGTCGACCGGGTTCGGTCGGCCGGCGGCGACGCCTTCGTGAGCCGCGGCATGTCCCGGACGATCGTCGGCCTGGTCGGCGACGTGGATCACCTGGACACGCTGAACCTGCGCGGCATGCCGGGGGTCAGCGACGTGGTGCGGATCTCCTCGCCGTACAAGCTGGTGAGCCGGGAGCACCACCGGGAGCGCTCGGTCATCAGGGTGGCGGGCGTCCCGATCGGGCCGGACACGCTGACCGTCATCGCCGGGCCGTGCGCGGTCGAGACGGCCGAGCAGACGATGGCCGCCGCGCTGATGGCCCGGGCCGCGGGCGCGTCGCTGCTGCGCGGCGGCGCGTACAAGCCGCGCAGCTCGCCGTACGCGTTCCAGGGCCTGGGCGAGGCCGGGCTGAAGATCCTCACGGAGGTGCGCGAGGCGACCGGCTTGCCGGTGGTGACCGAGGTGGTCGACCCGGGTGACGTGGACCTGGTAGCCAGCTACGCGGACATGCTGCAGGTCGGCACCCGCAACATGCAGAACTTCCCGCTGCTGCAGGCGGTCGGCGGGGTAGGCAAGCCGGTGATGCTCAAGCGCGGCATGAACGCCACCATCGAGGAGTGGCTGATGGCGGCCGAGTACATCGCCCAGCGCGGCAACCTGGATGTCGTGCTGTGCGAACGCGGCATCAGGACGTTCGAGAAGGCGACGAGGAACACCCTGGACATCAGCGCGGTGCCGATCGCGCAGCGGCTGTCGCACCTGCCGGTGATCGTGGATCCGTCGCACTCCGGCGGTCGCCGCGACCTGGTGCTGCCGCTGTCCCGGGCCGCGATCGCGGTCGGCGCGGACGGCATCATCGTGGACGTGCACCCGTACCCGGAGTCCGCGCTCTGCGACGGCCCGCAGGCGCTGGTCGAGTCCGACCTGCGTGAGCTGGCCGCCGTGGCCGCTCACCTGTCCCCGCTGGTCGGCCGCACGCTGACCCCGGCACCCGCCGTTCCGCGCGAGCCCGCCGTGGCCTGAGCGCGCCGCAGCCCGTTCGGTTAGAAGGGTTCCGACTGGCGGTATTCGTGCGCGCCCGCGGCCAGTTCCTCGGCTAGGTCCTCGGCGTCAAGCCGGACCTCGATGCGGCGCAGGTCGTCGATCCGGGCCCGGGTCTCGACCCGGCGCGGGGTGAGCAGCGTGCAGCAGTCCTGGTCGGGGAGTTCGGAGATGGCCAGGGTGCGGATGCGACGGGCCTCGGCCATGATCTCGGTCTTGTCCCAGCCGATCAGCGGGCGCAAGATGGGCAGCTTCACCGCGTCGTCCAGCGCGGTGATGTTGGTCAGCGTCTGGCTGCTGACCTGGCCGAGCGAGTCGCCGGTGACCAGCGCGGTGGCGCTGAGCCTGCGGGCCAGCGCCTCGCCGGTCTTGAGCATCAGCCGCCGCTGGGCCACGATCAGCAGCCGGTCCGCCCCGGAAGACTTCAGGGCCTGCTGCGCCTTGCCGAACGGCACCACGAACAGCCGCGACCCACCCTGGAACCGGTCGAGCCCGCGGACCAGGGCGTAGGCCTTGTAGATGGATTCCGGGCCGGTCAGCGGCATCCCGGAGAAGTGCAGGAAGAAGCAGCGCAGGCCGCGCCGCATCATCCGGTAGGCGGCCACCGGCGAGTCGATGCCTCCGGACATGAGCACAACCCCGCGGCCGCTCATCCCGACCGGCAGCCCGCCCTGGGCGGCCATGCCCTCGGTGAACACGAACACCTCGTCCTGGTCCACCTCGATGAACACGGTGGTGTCCGGGCGGGACAGGTTGACCCCGAGCCCGTGCGCCTCCTGGATCTCCCGGCCGATCAGCACGCTCAGCTGGGAGGAGGTGAGCGGGAACCGCTTGTCCCTGCGGCGAGCACGCACCGCGAACGTGCCGGAGGCGCCCTTGGTCAGCGCCATCGCGGCGGCGGAGACGGCCTCGGGCGCCTTGGCCACCCGCAGCGGCATGCACACCCGGGCGATGCCGGGCACATCCTGCATCCGCTCCGCGATCTGGCCCGCTGCCCGCGCCAAGCCCGCCTCACCGCGCTGCTCTCCGTCGGCGACGCGGAGCAGGATCACCCCCTCCCGCTGCCGCAGGTCGACCGGCACCCCGAGGTCGCGCACCGCGGTGCGGATATTGCCGTGCAGGATCTTCTCGAACTGCTGTCTGTTCCGCCCCTTGAGCACGATCTCGCCCAGCTTGAGCAGGACGCACAGCTCGTCGGCGGCGGGGGAATCTGGCACTCCCCTAGTCTGCCAGCAGATTCGGGCTTCGTGGGGCCAGCCGGAGCCGGGAACCGGGTGCTAGCCCCAGTGTTTCCGGCACGGCCGGCCGTTAGCGTGGGCTCGTGAGCATCTCCGATGAAGTCCGGGCCTCGGCCGCGGCGCACCGCGACCTCGGCCCCGGCTACGACGTCGCCGTGGCTGAGGGTCTCGTCGAGCGCATCGGCGAAGAAATCGACAAGCGTGTGGACGCCCGGCTGTACGGCCAGGCGCCGTCCCAGGCTCCGGCGCCGCGGCCGCGGCCGCGGCGCGAACCGCTGGCCGGGCGGCTGGGGTTCGGCACGGTGGTGCTGGCCCTCGGCTCGATGGGCATGGCTATCGGGGCCACGGCGACGGTACTGCATCCGGGACAGGCCAGCGGGGGCATGCAATGGCTGGTCGCGCTGATCTGGATCGTGATCGGGGCCGTCAATGTCGCCTACGCCCGGCACCGATGGTGACGGGGCCGGCTTATTTGTGGTGATTACCCGGCACGCTGTAGCGTGCGCTCATGAGCAGGGACCCCGAGGCCGAGATCCGCGCTTCCGTGGGCGCGCACGCCGACCTCGGTCCCGGCTACGAGGACGCGGTCGCCGAGGGCCTGGTCGAGCGCATCGGGGCGGAAATCGACAAGCGGATTGACGCACGGCTCGCGCAGGCCGGCGCGGCGGGAGCGCCCGGGCCCGCGGCGCCGGCTAGCGCCGGTGCGGCTAGCGCGGCCGGCCCGGCCGGGTACCCGGGATTCCAGGGGCATCAGGGTTACCTGGGGCCCGTGCTGCCGCCCGGATACCAGCTCGGGCCGCCGCCGGTCCGGCCCTCCCCGGTCGGGGCGCGGAACGTGGCGACGACCATCACCGCCCTCGGCTCCGTGACCCTGGGCGTCGCGGCCACCGCGATCGTGTCGTACGCCGGCAGCCTCGGCGGGCGGGTGTTCATCATCTTGCTCATCTGGGTCGCCATCGCGATCATCAACGTCGCCTACGCGCGGCGTCCCTGACTCTTACTCCTTACTTTCCGGGGCGGAGCGATGTTCGAGAGGTTCACCGACCGGGCGCGACGGGTCGTGAACCTGGCGCGGCACGAAGCCAGGACGCTCGGCCACGACCACATCGGCACCGAGCACATCCTGCTCGGGCTCATCGACGAGGGCCGGGGCGTCGGGACCACCGCGCTCACCTCGATGGGCATCAACCTGGACGAGGTGCGGCAGGCGGTGCAGGACAGCATCGGCCGCGGCGCCCAGCCGCCGCCGGAATCCGAACACACCCCATTCTCGCCGCAGGCCAAGAAGGTGCTCGAGCTGTCCCTGCGCGAGGCCAATCAGCTCGGCCACAACTACATTGGCACCGAGCACATCCTGCTTGCCCTCATCCGTGAGGGCGGTGGTGCGGCGCAGCTGCTGGCCGGGGCCGGGGTAGACCACGACCGGGCCCGGCATCAGGTCACCGAGCTGCTGTACGGACACCGCGAAGCAGGCTCGGTCACCGCTCCCCCACCCGCGGCCGCGGCCGAGCTCATAGGCCGGCTGACCTCGATCGCCACGCGGCTGACCGCCATCGAGCAGCGGCTCAGGCAGCCTCCCCCGGCATGACGCCGCACAGCAGGCGGTTGTCGCCGCGCTGCCAGAGCGTGCCGATCTCGGCGAAACCGGCCGCCCTGAGCGCCTCGACGTGCGTGGCGAGCAGCGTCGACTCCGACTCGTGGTGACCGGCCTCCACCCGGCGGCGGGCCCGCTCGGCGACGTGGCCGGCCAGCACCGGATCCGCGGCCGCGGCGTCCCACCAGTCGTGCCAGTTCTCGGGGTGCCCGCCGGGGAAGCGGCGCTTGTCCTCGCGCTGGCGCAGCTCCCGGTCCAGGCGGGCCAGGACCGGGAATTCCTTCGCGTCCAGGGCGAACTGGTCGCCGTCGAGCAGCAGGCCGCCGGGACGCAGCACGGAGGCTAGCTCGGCGTACATGGCGCGCAGTTCAGGCTCGTGCAGCCAGTGCAGCGCGGTGGTGCTCACCGCGGCGTCCGGCGCCCGTGTTCCCAGCCCCAGCCGCGCCGCCCAGCCGGATAGGCGCAGGTCCTCCTCTACGAAGCGCAGCCCGGGCACGTCGGAGTAGGCCGCCCGGCCCAGGGTCAGCGACACCGGATCAGCGTCGATGCCGACGACCGTGGCGCGAGGCAGCCGGGCGAGCAGCCTGATCCCCAGCGAGCCGGGCCCGCAGCCGATGTCGAGGATGAGCGGGTCGGGTCGTCCGGTACCCTCCTCGACCGCGTCGATGAGCGCGGTGAACCTGTCTTCGCGGTCCGGCAGGCTCTCCTCCTGCTGCCGGTCCCAGCGCTCGATCCACTCCCGGGCGGTGTCGCGGTCGAGTTCTGGCACGGGGCCGCCTCCTCGGTTCGTTACTGGCTAAGATATCTTTGACAGTTACAACCCTAACTACCGAAATGTAACTGGTCAAGTGAACTTCAACAGTCACACCGATGTCGTGATCAGGGTGGCCGTGGACCTGGTGAACCTGCTCACCCCGGGAGAGGAGCGGGGCCGCAGGTACGCGCCGCCCGAGGCGGACGAGCGGACGGCCGCCGTCGGCGCGGTGCTGCGCGGCGCCGGCACGCGCGAGGCGACCTGGGAGGAAGCAGCCAGCCTCTGCTTCGTGGCGGCGGAACTGCGCGGCGTCTTCGAGGCGGTCAGCACCGGGGCGGTGGACGAGGCGGCCGGCCAGGTCAACGCGCTGCTCGTCCGCACCGGGGCGCGGCCGGAACTGGAACGGCACGACGGCGAGCCCTGGCACCTGCATTTCCATGCTGCCGACAGGTCCCTGCCGAACGGCTGGGCGGCAGGCTGCGCCACCGGCCTGGCGGTCGTCCTCGGCGGCTCCCGGTACGACCGGCTCGGCGTGTGCACCGGGCCCCGGTGCGACCGGGTCTACGTCGACACCTCGCGCAACGGCACCCGGCGGTACTGCTCGACCTCATGCCAGAACCGGGTCAAGACCGCCGCGTTCCGGGCTCGCCTGGGATGAGCCCGGCGGGTGCACACTGGAGGTACTGAGCGGGGGCAGCCTGACACGGGAGTGACGCCATGTTCGAGCGGTTCACCGATCAGTCCCACCGGGCGGTCGTCCTGGCCCAGGAAGAGGCCAGGCGGCTGAACCACGATCACGTCGGCACCGAGCACCTGCTGGCCGGCCTGCTCCGGGAGGAGCGCGGTACCGCCGCGCAGGTCCTCGCGTCCTCCGGCGTCACCCTGGACGCCGTGCGCGGGCAGATCGCGGCCCTGGCAGGCCCGGGGCAGGCGCCGCCACGTGGGCACATCGCGTTCACGGCCCGGGCCAAGAAGGGCTTCGAGCTGGCGCTGCGGGAGGCAACCAGGCTCGGCCAGCAGATCGGTACCGGGCATCTGCTCCTCGGGCTGACCGGGCAGGCTGACTGCGTGGCCGCCCGGGTCCTCGGGGCGCTCGGCACGGACCTGGCGGCGTTGCGTGCGCGGGTGATGGCGGAGACCGGGAGCAGGCCAGAGGGGCAGGAGTACCCTTCCCTGCCGCGAACGCGGATGCGACCGCGGCGCGCGGCCATATCCGATCCGGTCCAGGCGCTGCTCGACTCGATCGACGAGCGGCTGAGCGCGATCGAGCGGCATCTCGGCATGAATCCCGGCGGCCCCGAAAATGTCATACCCCCCTCGTAGTGTGTGGTCCATGAACCCACCACGCAGACGCCGCGCCAACCCCCCGGACCAGTCTCCGGGGCCTTGCAGGTGCGCGGAGTGCGAGGCGCTGGCCGAGGGCGCCGACCTCGACCCGCAGGCCTGCATGCAGGCGGTCGCCGAGGACATTCGCACGGTCGGCTGGTCGGTCTCCGCCGTTCTCGGCGATGAGATCGCGCCGCCCTGGGCCTACACGGTAGGGCTGTGGCTCAGCCACCAGGGTCCCGAGCTGACCATGTTCGGCCTTCCGGTCGAGCACATGACGGTCATCCTGAACTCGATCGGCGAGCGCACCGCCCGCGGTGCTCCGACCGAGGCCGGAGACCGGATCGATGGCATCTGCCCGTGCTCGCTTGCGATCCGGCCCGTGCACGAGAGCTGGCGGATGACCAGCATGTTCGCGGTCTCGGACCGGTATCACGGCTACGTCAGGCCGCCGTACCTGCAGGTGGTCTGGCCCGACCGCCGGGACCGCTATCCGGGTGACGCCGGGTTCCAGTTGAAATACGAGGGGAGGCAGCCGCTGCTGTGGCTGCCGCGCGACGACAACCCGCCCGGCGTGTGGACCAGGATCGATCAGCTCTGCTGAGCCCTTCTCGCGGCGGAATAAAACCAGTTGCCGGCGCGCTACGGGCCTGGTTAGCGTCAGATGGCCTGGACCAGGCTGGAAGGGGTCGGGAGGGACAGGGCCGATGTCGCGGGGTGGGTTCTTCCGCCGGTTCCCCGTGCTCGGGATCCGGGACTTCCGGCTGCTGCTGACCGACCGGCTGATCGCCCCCGCGTCGGTCGGGTTCTCCATCGTCGGTGTCTCCTTCGCCGTGCTGAAGGTGACCGGTTCCGCCGCCGACCTGTCGTATGTGCTCGCCGCCCAGATCGCGCCGTCGCTGGTGTTCGCGCTGCTCGGCGGCGTCGCCGCCGACCGGTTCCCGCCGCAGCGGGTCATCGTCGCGGCCAACCTGCTCATGGCGCTCGGCGAGGGAACGTTCGGCCTGCTCGTGCTGACCAGCAGCCCTCCGCTGTGGGCGATGATCGGGCTCGAGGCGATCACCGGGACGGGCGTGGCGATCTTCTACCCCGCCTCCCAGGCGCTGCTCCCCCGCTTGGTCCCGCGTGAGGCGCTGCAGGAGGCGAGCGCGATCAGCCGGCTGGTGATGAACGTCGGCCAGATGTCGGGCGCGGCCGTAGCCGGCCTGCTGGTGGCGGTCGCGGGGGCGGGCTGGGCGCTGGTGCTGTGCGGCATCGGCATGATCAGCACCGTCCCGATACTGCTCGCCATCAGAGGCTCGCGGTCGGTGACCGGGCCGGAGGCGACGGCGGCCGGCCCGGACGCCGCGGGCCGGAGCATGCTGACCGAGTTGCGGGAGGGCTGGTCGGAGTTCCGCTCGCACACCTGGCTGTGGGTGATCGTCGCCCAGTTCTGCGTGGTGATGATGGCCTGGTACGGGGCGTTCTCGGTCCTCGGCCCGGTGGTGGCGCGTGAGCACCTCGG
>Ga0335081_10003318_pt1 | contig 25292 bp, 18 predicted proteins | sample Lox_Sample_35_FD_206713 | JGI IMG/M metagenome (GOLD analysis project Ga0335081, IMG submission 206713) | Soil microbial communities from Loxahatchee National Wildlife Refuge, Florida, United States - Lox_Sample_3.5 | ecosystem: Environmental > Terrestrial > Soil > Wetlands | place: USA...
GATTGCTCTTGTTTTTGGCATGTTCTTTGAGAGGCGTTCAAAAGCCATCAGTAACGCCGGGTCTTTCCGTACAGCGATCCACGAACTTTCAATGATCAAATGTCTCGTCGTTGACATAGCCCGGAATCAGCAATATATTCGACTTGGACATTGAAGCCGACGTGGCATGATCATTACTACTAAACCAGAAAACATTGCAGATCCGGTGTCATCTAGGGAGCTCGTGATCTCCTTGTTAGGTTTCAGATACGGTCTACGAACCAACTATACCTTCAAGCACTCAATAAAATGGACACAGCTTTTGGGATGCTGGCTCATAAGGTCGGAAACCCCGAACTGCATCTTATAGGCAATGGATACGTCTACCGCTACAAAGAAAAGTCAATCTATCAAGCGATTGTGCAAAAGCTAGCACGAGTACTTACTGCCTACGAGCTATAAGCATGTTGAACGAAGGAGGGAGAGAACAAGCAGCGTTGCAAAGAACCCTTGATGAATTCACTGAAGATCTGATGTTTTTGTGTTTCGGATTGATCTTCCATGAAATAACCGACCTGCACAAAAAATACCTAGCTGCTTTTTACGAGGAAGAGTTCGATAATCCAGATAGTGCCATCTCCTGACCCAAAAACGCCCGACGATTCCGAGAAAAAAAATCCGAGCCTTCAACAGTAAGGATAGAGGCGTCGGATATGACCCGAGTTTAACGAGAGAAGTTGGAAGGACAATCAGTAGGCTCTATTCAGGATATGTTCATGGAGCCTCGCCTCACCTGATGGAGCTCTACTACGGTGATCCTACATCTTTTCATTTGGAAGGTGGAATCGATTCTCCTTCCTATACAGACCACACTAATGATCTCCTCAATTATTTCTATCGAGCGATTCTATCCTTTGCATTCGCTGCTAAGGCATTCGGCGAAATAGAATTATTAGAAAAAATACTCGCTTATTCTCGTGAGTTCGTTATTACGTCAGGTCGAGAGAATCATCTTCGTGATACAAAAAACCTAACCAATCGGCTACCTTTAGGCGGAAATAGACAGAAAAAAGAATGCACCTCTCCCCTCAACAGGCTCCGTCTCTGGTTGTGCCTTGGATCTATACTGCATACGTGAACCTTTAAAACAAGGGACAGGGAAACTATTTTCTCCTTGACAACTGTCAACCAAATCAGTACGTGAAGGTGACGAAATATAATGCACAGTGTGATACAATATTTCAGCATGAAGAAGGTAGTGCCTGAGTGAGAATCACTGGAGTTTAAATTGAACTTTCGGCAAACTTATGGTTCCACTGCGTTTAGATTCATGATAAAAAAGACTTATTTTTTAGCTGTTTTCCGGAAATCTTATATTTCCACAGGCGGCAAACTTATGGGTAAAGTAACAGGTCCCTTGGCGGATATGCATTAAGCCCGTCCTTCGGCGCAGACTCCTTCCTTTTCTAAGTAGTTAAAGTTTCTATTCTCTGCAACATTTAAATGATCAACCTATTTGCCGGCATTCCCCATAAAACTAGACCAGTAGGCCATCCAAAGAGATATCAAGATACATTTGACATATTAATTCAGCATACCTACAATGTATGTATGTGTGAGATCACGTACCGGGATAAAGATAAAAAACCATTAAACCAGAAAACATGGTGCCATCGATGAAGCCCACGCGTTGTTCCTAGTCGTAACAAGTTTGTGAATATGGGTATGCACTTTACTATCGAAGGGTAATCGAGAAGCCCTCGCTTTGTGCTAACAACGATAAAAGGAGATAATGGGTAATGAGAGTCACCGCGAATTTGATGATAACATGTATCCTGCTCGGCACATTAACGTTAATTCCTGGGTCTTGCAGTAGTGGAGGGAGCGGATTTTTTAGTAGCAGTGGTGGTACATTCACCATAACCTACAACGGGAATGGAAATACCAGCGGTAGCGTCCCCGTTGATTCAAACGAGTATATGCAGGGACGGGTCGTCACGGTATTAGGTAATCCGGGCAATCTTGCCTGTAACAATGTGACATTTGCAGGCTGGAATACGCAGGCAAACGGGTCCGGAACGACCTATTCGCAAACGCAAACTTTCATTATGGGCTCGTCAAATGTTACCCTGTATGCGATGTGGACTGCCAGCCCTGCCTATGCCGTAACCTACAACGGTAATGGAAATACCAGCGGCAGCGCCCCCAGTGACACGACCAATTACGTGCAGGGTCAAACCGTCATGGTTCTTGGCAATACGGGCAATCTTGCCAATTCCGGATATTCCTTCATAGGTTGGAACACCCAGGCAAATGGATCAGGAATAGCCTATACACAGGCACAGACCTTTACGATGGGCCCGTCCGATGTTACCCTGTATGCGATGTGGACTGACAACCCTACCTATACCGTAACCTACAACGGGAATGGAAATACCGGCGGCAGCGCCCCCAGTGACACGACCAATTACGAGCAGGGTCAAACCGTCACGGTTCTTGCCAATACGGGCAATCTTGCTTATACAGGATTTATTTTTGCGGGCTGGAACACCCAAGCAGATGGTTCAGGAACGGCCTATGCACAGGCACAGACCTTCGCAATGGGTTCATCCAATGTTACCCTGTACGCGATGTGGTCAAATACCCTTACAACTCCCACGAACGTACAAGCAATAGCAGGAAATGAGCAGGTAAGCTTAAATTGGACGGCATCAAGCGGCGCAACATCGTATAATGTCTATTATTCCCTGTCATCTAACGTATCAGTAACAAGTTATTCATCCTTCATTACGTCGGCTGCAACTTCAACCGTCGTATCGGGGCTTGAGAACGGGGCAACATATTATTTTATTGTAACTGCCAGGTATGGTACGGTAGCGAGTAATGCGTCAATCGTGGTTTCAGCGACTCCCTTGGAGCTTGTTTCTCCCGGACAGTGGACATGGATAAACGGGGCGGACATAGTAAACCAATCCGGTGTCTATGGCCTAATGGGCACGGCTGCTGCATCCAATATCCCAGGTGCACGAAGCAGTGCTGCTTCCTGGGCGGACAAGAGTGGAAACCTCTGGCTTTTCGGAGGTTCAGGATACGATTCAACGGGCACTTTTGGTTTACATCTTAACGATTTCTGGAAGTTCGACGGGGCAAACTGGACATGGATGGGAGGATCCAACGTTACAGAACAGAGTGGTATCTACGGCACCAAGGGGACAGGAGTACCCGCTACTATCCCGGGAGCGCGAAATTCAGCCGCTACATTTGTTGACAATAAAAACAATCTCTGGCTTTTTGGAGGTTCTGGCAATGGTGTTTTCGGTTCATCGGGTTATCTCAATGACCTTTGGAAATTTGACGGGACCTACTGGGTTTGGATCAGCGGCTCCAGTCTTGGGAACCAACTTGGCACTTACGGTGTAATGGGTACAGCTGACCCGTCCAATATCCCAAGCGGTAGAAGCGGTGCTGTGTCGTGGACAGACAGTAGCGGCAATCTGTGGATTTTCGGAGGTTGGGGTGCTGATTCTAACAACGTGTACGGATTTCTTAACGATCTCTGGAAATTCGATGGAACAAACTGGACATGGGTGAGCGGTTCCAACATGGGGAACCAATATGGAGTGTTCGGCACAATGGGCGTTGCCGCATCGTCCAACGTCCCCCCGGGACGCGCCTACGACGTCTCTTGGCTAGACAAAAGTGGGAATCTCTGGTTTTTTGGCGGGATGGTATATGATCCCTCATCAGATAGCGTTGCCCCAATTAATGACCTTTGGAAATTTGACGGAACAAACTGGACATGGGTGAGTGGCTCCGCTGGCATAGGTCAACCTGGTATCTACGGCACCGAAGGCACACCTTCACCGGAAAACGTCCCTGGCGCCCGCTATTATGCTGTTTCCTGGGTAGATAACAGTGGGGACTTCTGGCTTTTTGGAGGGTTTGGATATAATTCTACGGGCGCATACGGTGTTCTTAACGATCTCTGGAAGTTTGATGGCACCAATTGGACTTGGGTAAGCGGCTCAAATTATATTGGCCAATCTGGAATTTACGGCACAAAGGACACGGCTGGCTTGTCGAATATACCAGGAGGGCGCGTTTCCAGCGTTTCCTGGACAGACAAAAATGGCAATTTCTGGCTCTTCGGCGGTAGTGGTTTTGATTCCACAGGCGCGATGAATACGCTTGGCGATCTCTGGCAATATCAACCGTGACTGTTACCAGGACTCCACGCCATGACAACCCCCATTGCAATTTGAACCATCAAACCGAGCGAAGCTGGTAATCGTCGATGATGCTACCAATGCCGTCATTGGTGACGTTAACGTCTTAAAATGCACTGCGGAGAGCAGCGTCGTATCGTGGCATTCGGTGCAGTAAAGCTTTGGCTGAGGGCCGTTGTTAGGGTCAAAAAGATGCAATTCATGCTGCCCCGACCCGTAGTTATTTGCTTCCGTCACGTCTGGAAGCGGTTCGTATATATGGCAGGCCTCGCATTGGGTGCTTATAGTAATGCTTCCCCCGCTCCATGTCGGGGTCGTTCCTAACGTGGATCCGGGCGGGACAGCCAATGCCTGCGCCAGATTCTGCGTCCGTGAGCCTCCATGACAAGACACATAGGAACAGGTGCTGGACGTATTATCATAAAAAGCCAACCCCTCAAACGAACTGTATTTTGGTTCTATGTTTACTTCGACAATCCCGTCAAAATGATATATGGTCCCGTATCCAGCACCGAAATGGCAGGTATCACAGGAGTCAGGGAGGATAACTTGAGATGCAAAATGGCCTGTCACGGTATTGTGAGCATCCGGTCTATTTGGAGGATAACCATGGCATGAAACACATCCGGTCGCAGTGAAGGGGAAAACTCCGTTTACATGACAGGAAACGCAGCCAGGACCACTGTTGGGTATCCCGCCAAGCATGGCCCCGTGACAGTAATTGTTCTGGCATGACACAGTGCCATTTGTTGCTATGTAGGGAGCATGGGTAAGTAAAACCTGAGATCCAGTCCCCCAGGAAACCGGATGAACCGAGGTAGGGGTGCCGATATGACAGCTGGTGCAGGAAGGACCGGATCCTGTGACGCCGGTAAGTGATTCTCCATGACAATTTGCATTCGCGCAACCGCTCGTCCCATTGGCTTGCACATAATCTGCGTGGTTCAGGGCAATCGGAACCACCCAGTTTGAAGGATGCGGAGACGTAGGGCCGCCGAGATGGCAGCTCGTACAGGATGGCCCGCTATTGGCCACGCCCCGCAGATCGGTACCGTGGCAGTAGACATTTGCGCAGCTTTGAGTCGTATTTGCGGCGGCATAGACTCCATGCTGCGTAAGAATGTCGGTGTCCCATTCCGCAGGATGTATTGTCGTAGTACTTCCAATATGGCAGCTTGTGCAGGACACGCCCGAAATTCCTCCGGACAAATCAGCTCCGTGACAACTTTCACATACGGTTATATCGGACGATGCCGCGGCACTATGCCCGGCAGGAAGCCAGTCCGATGGATGAGAATTGCTTGAGAATACTGAAGATTTATTTGGTGAACTACAGCCAGCGAGAATAACAAAAATGATTGCCAGTACGAAAGATGATTTTTGAATGATACTTGTCAGTAGCATATTCATCTCGATGAGCCCTCCATCATAGGAGTTGTCGAATTTATAGGGCGATAATAGCATCATTACAGGTAATTTACCACTGCTGTTCTATTAAAAAAGCGCACCCTGTATGTGTTCATCTCGGAGCACATGTTGGCAGCAGATCCGGTTTGAAGAACGATTCGGTGAATACTCGATCTCTTTCCTGTTCATTCGGAACGGGCTTTACTTGTGAGACCCCTCCGCAGCAGGGGTCTGTGCATCGGTATAGCCGAGATTTGCAGATGTTTTCAATGCCGCAATGAGGATTAGCCCAGCGCTTGCAACATGCCAGAGATGCAACTGCTTCAGATAGAGAAAAAAAACAGCAAGATTCAGCGGTAAGATCGAGTCCCCGATATAGGTGACATAAGAAACAAGTGCAGTGGCAACGCGGGCGGCTAGTGGCATCGACTGCATGGACTGCGCTGCGCCCCAAGCGCGTTGCACGGAGTGTGTAATGACTCTTTCAACACAGGCCGGATTTTAGGAGTTGGAGAACATGAACATATTCAAAAAAAGAGTTGTTTTTGGCCTTGTAATGCTTCTGGTAATCCTAACTTATTTTGGTTATGAGAACAGGGAAAACGTCCAACAGCTTTCGATCGGCTGCGCCTTCAAGGCTAAAACTCTATGCGATGCTGTTTTCGTTTCCGGCCGTGATCGGCTTGGGATCGAGCAGGAGGACATAGGTTTCAGTCCCCTCTTCAAATTATTCAAGGCGAAGATTGATCGGGGTGATAAAAGTGTCACTTGTTCGCTACTCGGATTAGGCCTTGTAAAGAAGAAAGCGGTATTTGTCGGACAGTTGGGTTGCGTGCTCCTCTCCGATGAGCCAGAGGAGATAATCCGTGCCTTGAAGCCGGCTATTCCCCTTCCTGAACCCGCCAATGCTGAGGCTGTTCCCTGGCCTATGGGCTACCGCCTGCCCCAATATCACCCCCCTGCGAATACCGATATGGCCAAACTAAACTCGGCCGTTGACCAGATCTTCATCGAAAAAGATATTAAGAAAAAACTTTATACCAGGGCTCTGATCATAATCTATGACGGACGACTCATTGTCGAGCGCTACGGATCCAATATTACAAAAGATACCCCTCTCCTGAGCTGGTCTATGGCGAAGAGTGTTACCAATGCCATCGTCGGAATTTTAAAAATGAAGAGCAAGATATCACTTGACGAGCCGGTACCCATTCTCGAATGGCAGAAAGCCGGTGATCCGCGGCAGGCGATCACCTTGGACCAGTTTCTCAGAATGAGTTTAGGCCTGGAGTGGTTCGAAGCTTATGCAGAGCGTCCCGTTTCGGATGTCAACATCATGTTGTTTCTGAAACCCGACATGGGGGCTTTTGCGGCCGCCAAACGCCTTGTGACCCAACCGGGCAGTGTATGGAATTATTCGGGAGGGACGACCAACCTCATTAGCAAGCTCATCCGTGACCAACTCGCCAACAGAGAGTCCTATTTGGAATTTCCCCGGCGCGAACTGTTCAACAAAATCGGTATGCGCAGTGCCATCTGGGAGACGGACGCCTCGGGGACCTTTATCGGATCCTCCTACTTACACGCTACCGCTCGCGACTATGCCCGCTTCGTCCTGTTATATTTAAATAAAGGATCTGGCAGGGTGAACGAATTTTACCGGAAGGCTGGGTCGCCTATAGCACTACCCCCACACCTGCTGTCCCGAAAGGCCAGTATGGCGCCCATTTTTGGCTGAATAGGGGCAACGATTCGAAATCCACGGACAGAATGTTTACCCAATTGCCGAGCAATGCATTCTTCGCCATGGGCTATCAGGGGCAGACCATCGCCATCATCCCTTCCCGCAAACTGGTCGTGGTCCGTTTGGGCAAGTCGAACTTACGCAACCCCAAAGGAGAATCTCATGGCAATATGCCAAATCGCTCAGTATCAAGTTAATTCGCGGGCAGCAGATGCATTGTCAAAAGTCACGACCTACTATCCTGCACATCGAGCGAGGCTCGATGAGTTCCATGGTCGTGGGGTTTTGCTTATGGCTTATCCTCTCGGCAAGACACCAGAAGGTGCTATGGCTGTTTTTACTACACGTGAAGCAGCAGGGTAGTTTATTAAAGGTGACCCCTTTGTAACAGACGGTCTCGTAAGCAAATGCCGTCTGGTAAAATAGAATGCGGCGTTTATTTAGTTTTCAATAATTGCGAGGTATCCCGGTTCCTCTTTCAAAAAAAATAAAAAAGAACCCTGAGCATAAAGTAAATTGTTCAGGGTTCTTTTTGGCTTCACTACAGAACGGTTGAATCACGCGGCTTTCCTCTTGATTTCCTTTGCGTGTTCTCCGGCACGCCTCAGTTCGTCCTTGAACTGCTCATAGTCAACCTGCATGCCATTTAAATATGCGCTCCAGCCAGCACTTGACTTGGCATAATGTACGGCTTCCTCGATTTCCTTATCAGTAGCGCCGAATAACTTCGCCATCTCAGTATGGTAGAGCGTACAGTAACGGCATTTGGAAACAGCCGAAAGCCCCAAGCCAATAAGCTCACGGTACTTATTCGGTATGGCGCCTTCTTCGAACTGTATTTTCTTAAAAAGTTCCCACTCATGTTCAAGCGTCGAGTCCGGTATAGTTTTTAGGAAACTTGGGACAAGCCCAAATGTCTCTTCCATCTCTTTATATATTTGTACTCTGTTCTTCATAGCATTTTTAAGGTATTAACCCTCTCCTTTCTCTGGACTTCCATTCCGCCATTTAAACTTTGCACTGACTTCAACGGGCTTAGAACGGAATGGCATGGAGCATTCCTTTTACAATCCCATATCCTGAACAGCACCATCTCAATTATAAATAAAGTTTACCACAATCTTATAGCCTTATTTTAATGGTAGATGCGTCTAAAGTATATAAAACTATAATGAACTACATTAGAGGCTGAACTATTGTGGCTAACAGCATCTGAAGACTATTGAAAAATGGGTTGAATGTTTTCAAGACTGTAGAATTTATACAAACATTTTAGTGGTCAATTGTCCATAAATTATTATACGACAAGGCTGTGGTATCTATATAAACTGAGATTTTACACTTGCGGCAAGCTTATGCATCCGTTTTGAACTTTCAGCAATGTCGTGGTTTGTGAGGTGAACTGCTATAGAATTCCATGCCTTAATCGGGAATTTACGGTAAATTTATTATTCCAGTTCTGACCATTTTATAGGTATAGTTTCACTTTTTTTTAAGCGTTTCCCTTTACCTTATTTTGATGTACGGTAAAACTATAAAGGTCTAAACCCATTTTTGCAAAATGTCTCCTTGTTTTCAATTCTTCTTTTGATAATTTTAAGACTGCTTTGATATTGTTCACTCTGGAAACTCCACGATGCCGGATGCCATAAATGAAATACAATAGCCAGCCCTCGGACCGACCGTATTTTTTTACCCTGGTTCAAGACCCTGATCCCTAGATCGTTATCCTCGAGTGATCCATCAGAAAAATCCTCGTCGCAGCCGTTAATCGAAACGAATAGGTCCTTATACAGGCTGAAATTGCATCCCCAGACACCATCGTCGGTTATCCTGTCGCGATGCGAAATGCGTCGAAGAATAGAATTTCTGATCATCAGTGCTTCTTCAACCTTGCGTGATTCGCCCTTAGCTGCATCCCAGATAAGTCTCGGGCTCAATGCATTGAGAATCCTTTTGCGTGCAAGTAGACTTTCCGTCAATGTTTTCCCTATTTCAACCCGTTTGCCACTCAGAATCGCATCAGGACTGCTGCATTCAACATGAGACCGTACGAAATGCTTATGCGCCATACAGTCTCCGTCGACAAAAATCAGGTAGTCACCACTCGACTGACGCACCGTTTCATTCAATATCTTGGGTTTTCTGAAGCCAATATCATCCTGCCATACGTGCTTTACAGAAAATAAATCCCGAAGAGCCATCTTCATTTCAAACACCGTATCACGGGTCTCCCTGCCGCTGCCGTCGTCGGCAATCATAACTTCATTCGGCAGCAAGCTTTGATCAGCAAGACTCAGGAGAGATAGCCTTAGAGCCCGCGGGCGGTTATAAGTCGGAACAATGACCGTAATATTCATCTAACGGCGTTCCTCGTGTTTATTGGTTTTTTTCCAAAGAATATAAAACACATCACAAATCCCGCTTTGAGTCAGCCATATGCTTCCCCGCATGGTAGGAACTTCTTACCAGTGGGCCGGCTACCACATGTCTGAAACCCATCGCAATGGCCTGATCACGAAGTTCAAGAAATTCATCCGGATGGTAATACCGCTCAACCGGCAGGGAATTCTTACTTGGCCGAAGATACTGACCGATTGTCAGGAGGGAACAGCCAGCTTTCCGCAAATCTTGCAAAACCGAGAGAATTTCCTTTCTCCCCTCCCCTAAACCGAGCATTATCCCCGTTTTTGTTACAGCGCCGAACGCGTGCGCTCTCGACAGCAGTTCAATTGACCTGCCATAATCGGCCTGAGGACGGACGCATTTGTATAGAGACGGCACAGTTTCTATGTTATGGTTCAGAACATTGGGATTTGCTTCAAGCACCATATGGAGAGCGGTTTCAGAACCTTGAAAATCGGGTATCAGTACTTCCACTCGACATAATGGTATCCGCTTGCGAATCGCCCTTATGGTCTCTGCAAATAGTTCGGATCCACCATCGGGCAGATCATCTCTCGTGACCGAGGTAATTACAGCGTAGGTAAGCTTAAGCTCTTCAACAGCGCTTGCGACGCGGGCCGGTTCATCCGTTTCAATACTTTGCGGTGCCCCTTTTGGCACGTTGCAGAACCCACATGAGCGCGTGCAACTGTTCCCGAGGATCAAAAATGTCGCAGTGCCTGCATTCCAGCATTCTGTCTGGTTCGGGCAGGCCGCGCTCGTGCAGACAGTATGCAGTCTGTTCTTTCTGATCAGACTTCGCACTTCCCCGAGACGCTCGCTCGTCGTAAGTCGTATTTTGAGCCAAGGCGGAAGCCTTTCTGCATTTCTTGCTTCATAATCCTTATGCATGAGTATCCACTTTTTTAAGTGCCGAGTCCTGAATTATGCCTATTCCAAACAAAGAACAGTGTGCTATATTAACGCGTTGTTAATGACTTGATCGATGGTGTCCGCAAAGATAAAATTCATTTCTTGCCGCAAATCCTCGGGTACGTCCTCCAGGTCGTTCCTGTTTTTTTCCGGCAGAATGACTGTCTTGATCCCCGCTCGTTTAGCAGCCAGCACTTTCTCTTTCACCCCGCCAATCGGCATAACCTTGCCCCGGAGCGTGATTTCGCCCGTCATGGCCAGGTCATGCTTCACTAGCCTGCCGGTGAGCATGGATACGATCGCGGTGGTCATAGTAACACCCGCGGAGGGTCCGTCCTTCGGAATTGCTCCCGCCGGCACATGAATGTGGATATCGGACTTTTCAAAGAAGTCCTTTTTGATTCCGAATGCCTCGGCTTGCGAACGGACATAGGACAACGCCGCCTGGGCTGATTCCTTCATAACATCGCCGAGTTGTCCGGTGAGCGTCAACTGCTTGTTCCCGGGCATCTGCGTCGCTTCTACAAAGAGTATATCCCCTCCGGACGGTGTCCAAGCTAGCCCGGTAACCACACCTGGCCGGTCGATCATGATCGCCGTTTCCGCAAAAAACTTCGGCCTGCCAAGGTAGTCCTGAAGTTCTTCCGCCTTGATCGTTATCGGTGTCGGTTTTCCTTCAGCCACAGCTTTGGCCACTTTGCGGCATACATTCGCGATTTCACGTTCAATATTCCTGACGCCAGCTTCGCGCGTGTAGTCCTTGATGATCGCCCTGAGCGCATCTTCCTGAAATATGACTTCCTCAAGCTTGAGCGCATTGGCCTTGATCTCCTTCGGGATGAGATATTTCTGTGCTATAATCAGTTTTTCATACTCCGTGTATCCTGGCAGCGTGATCAATTCCATACGGTCGAGCAGCGGCGGTGGAATCGTTTCGAGCTGATTGGCCGTCGTAATGAACATGACCTTCGAAAGATCGAAAGGTACATCGAGATAGTTGTCGCGAAAGTCCTTGTTCTGTTCTGGGTCGAGCACCTCCAGGAGGGCTGACGACGGATCGCCCCGCCAGTCCGAGCCGATCTTGTCTACTTCATCGAGCATGATAACCGGGTCCCTCGTTTCTACACGTTTGAGGGCCTGGATGATCCGGCCGGGCATGGAACCGATATAGGTGCGACGGTGGCCGCGGATCTCGGCTTCATCATGCAGCCCGCCAAAGGACTGGCGCATAAACTTTCTGCCCAGTGCGCGGGCGATGGACTGGCCCAGTGAGGTTTTCCCCACGCCCGGGGGACCGACAAAACAGAGGATCGGCTCTCGCGTCTTTATCCCATCCTGGGAGCCTCGTTCTTCACCCAGTTTCTTAACGGAAAGGTATTCCAAAATGCGGTTTTTCACTTTTTCGAGATCATAGTGATCTTCATCAAGGGTGATCTTGGCCTTCGCAATATCTATGGCTGTGGCCGAAGTCTTGTTCCATGGGAGGTTTGTCATCCATTCGAGGTAGGTGCGAATGACTGAATACTCAGGGGATGATGAAGAAAGCTTTTCCATGCGTCCCAGTTCGCGCCTAGCTTCTTTATCCGCTTCAGTAGGCAGCTTAGCTTGATCGATCTTTTCACGAAGGTTTTTAATCTCCGAACCTTCATCAGTCTCCTCGCCGAGTTCCTTGCGGATAGCTGAAAGCTGTTGCCGGAGAAGATATTCCCGTTCCGCTTTCTGCATCTGGTCCCGAGCCTGCCCCTGGATTTTTCTTCCCAGTTCGAGGACCTCGACTTCGCGATTCAGGTATTGCATAAGCTTGTTTAGCTTGTCGAAAACCAGGTCGGACTCAAGTATCTCCTGTCGCTGCGGAAGGTCAATCCGGATATTCGTAGCAATTAGATAAGCTAGCTGCCGCGGATCATCAATATTAACCGCAGCCGAGGATAGCTCTTCGGGCATGTTCGGTGTCAGCGATACCATTTTCTGAAACATTTCGGATATCCCACGCATAAGCGCGTCAAGCTCGACTGATTTATCCGATTTGTCCGGCTGCGCCGAAACACGTGCTTTTATGTAGGGCTCGGCTTGGATGAACTCCGCTATTTTTATCCGCTCGATTCCCTGAACAAGAACCCGGAGCGTGCCGTCAGGCACTTTGATCATCTGGAGGATTCGCGCCATCGTCCCCACCGGGTAAATGTCTCCCATACCGGAAACTTCGATATCTATTTTCCGCTGCGCCGTCAATGCGAGAATTTTATCACCCACGGTCACGTCGTTGATGAGTTTGATCGACTTTTCCTTGCCAATCACAAGCGGATACACTGTGAGGGGGTATACAACGGTATCTTTAAGTGGCAACAAAGGGAGTTCCGCGGGCACTGATGGAATTTTTTCCTGGCTGCTGTCTTGCGGTATATCCATTGATTTACTCCTCTTTTGTTTTTTTAAATATTTTAATAAGGTATCGCGTAATTTCAAAGTAATTCCTTAGCTCTTAATTTTTACGCAGGGTTATAATAAGCAGGCCGTTCTTGTACTCTGCTGTGACCTGCTCGTGATTAACAGGGGCATGCAGCGCTATCTCGGCCCTGAATTCGCCATATTTGATCCCCAACTGATGGCAGGCATTCATTTTTGCCAATTCCGGTTGTTCCCTTGCACCTTCCACCACGAGGAGATCGCTGAACAGCGTTACCAACATGTCGTCCTCGGCCACACCGGCCAATTCGACTACGACAATGATTTCATCGGTCGTTTCATAAATGTCTGTAGGTGGTCTCCATACAATTGTAGAATGAAGAGGCCAAGTGCTGAACGACTCCCAGATATTCTGCGTAACAGCTTCAGGACGTCCCCGTCGAGAATATTTATAAGCAATATACCGATAGCGCACGTGGGAAGCCTCCTTTCATAACAAGAGTTTTATATTTAATTCATTATAACGTTTTTTAAGAGGAAAGAAAATGGAATTAAATCAGCAGATATTATTGATATTGCAAAGAATAGCAGATGTCATCCCGATTGTCAAAAGCAAAGGCCTGTTTTTACTAAAATATTATCAAGAACTGCCTGAAAAAAATTATTTTTGATCCATTCTCGACATTATAGTGTTTCTTTGCTATAGTAAACGCAAATGGATTCATAGATAATCTCTGATCTCCATGATTTCATATTATCATATCTCAACCCTCAACTCCAGTTGATCAACGGCTCATTGAGCTTCCGGGCATTATATTCCTTGCATCGATCATAAAAGAAGATAATCAAAATAGGTATATTAGGTATATGAGGAGGAAGGTATATGGAGGTATCGAGACGTGAGTTTATGAAGCTCTCAGGCAGTTCCGTTCTGCTCGGATCAGTCGGTATCAGTGTTGATCCGGCAGAGGCCGCTTCCCAGGAGCTCAGGATCAAAGATGCCAAGGAAACGAAAACCATCTGTCCTTTCTGCTCTGTCGGGTGCGGAATTATCATCCACACCAAGGATGGAATTGTCGTGAACACTGAGGGCGACCCCAATCATCCGATCAATGAGGGAACGCTCTGCTCCAAAGGCGCATCGCTGCTCGAGGTCATTCATAATCCGCAACGGCTTACCAAGCCGAAATACCGCGCATCAGGCGCTACGGAATGGAAAGAAGTGGAATGGGATTGGGCCCTTGACGAAATCGCAAAAAGAGTGAAGGACACCCGAGACCGGAGCTTCAAAACGACCTCGAGATCGAAGGTAAAGGAAAAAGCCATTGACGGTACGGACAAGGAGGTCGAAAAAAACTTTGTTGTGAATAGAACCGACGCCATTGCTCACGTAGGAAGCGCGGCCCTGGACAACGAAGAATGCTATATGCTTCAGAAGATGCTAAGGTCCTGGGGCCTGGTATATATAGAACACCAGGCGCGCATCTGACACTCTGCGACGGTAGCGGCTCTGGGAGAGTCGTTCGGACGCGGTGCAATGACAAATCACTGGATCGATATTCGCAATGCCGATATCATTCTTGTAATGGGGAGCAATCCCGCCTCCAACCACCCCATTTCCATGAAATGGATCATGAAGGCGCAGGAACGAGGTGGAAAGCTGATCGTTGTCGATCCACGTTTCACACAGACCGCTGCCAAGGCGGATTTCTACGCGCCGATGCGCTCTGGTACAGACATCGCCTTTCTCGGCGGCATGATCAAGTACATTCTTGACAATAACCTTTACTTTAAAGAATACGTCGTCAAGTACACCAACGCCCCGTTCCTTGTCAACGCCGATTTCAAGAGCCCCGTCGACCTGAACGGCTTGTTCTCGGGCTATGACGATAAAACAAGGAAGTATGACAAGAAAAGCTGGTCTTTCCAAATGGATGAGAATGGTGTTCCCAAGAAAGACCTCACGCTCCAAGACCCCCATTGCGTGTACCAGCTCCTGAAGAAGCATTACTCGCGATATACCGTCGACAAGATTTCGACTATCACCGGCACACCCAAGGAAAAACTTCTTGAAGTCTATAAACTTTATGCTTCCACGGGGAAACCGAACCGGGTTGGGACTGAGCTGTACGCCATGGGGTGGACGCAGCATACAATCGGGACGCAGAACATCCGGGCCATGTCGATCATTCAGCTGCTACTCGGGAACATGGGCAAGGCGGGCGGAGGCATCAACGCACTACGCGGAGAAAGCAATGTTCAGGGCTCGACCGATCACGGCCTCCTGTTCAATACGCTCACTGGTTATCTCCCGACACCGACGGGTCCGATTACCGATCTGAAATCCTATATCGAAACATACACTCCCAAGACCAAAGACCCGAAGAGCGTGAACTGGTGGTCAAACCGCGGGAAATACATCACCAGCTACCTTAAGGCGATTCACGGTCACGCGGCACGGAAGGAGAACGACTTCGGCTATTCCTGGCTTCCGAAGCTTGACGAGGGCATGAATGCCTCGTGGCTCATGCTCTTCGACCAAATGCTTAAGGGAAAATTCGAAGGTTTCTTCGCCTGGGGCCAGAATCCCGCATGCTCGGGAGCGAATTCAAACAAGACCAGAAGCGCGCTCGCCAAGCTGAAATGGATGGTGAACATAAACCTTTTCGATAATGAAACCGGCTCATTCTGGAGAGGTCCGGGAATGAATCCCAAGGACATCCAGACCGAAGTATTCCTTCTTCCGGCTGCTTCATCCGTGGAAAAAGAAGGAAGCATCTCGAACTCCGGCCGATGGGCGCAATGGCGGTATAAGGCCATCGAACCAATTGGACAATCCAAGCCTGATGCAGCCATCATGAACGAACTTTACTTCCGGGTAAAGAAGCTTTATCAGAAAGAAGGCGGCAAATTCCCGGCTCCCATCCTGAACCTTACATGGAACTACGGCGAAAAGGGTCCTGACGGCAAGGTAAAGGAAGTCAATATCCACAACGTGGCCAAAGAGATCAATGGCTATTATCTGGAAGACGTTTACGACAAGACCGCGACGCCACCGAAGCTCCTCGGTAAAAAAGGCGACCTTTGCGCGACCTTTGTTCACCTCCAGAGCGACGGAACAACCTCCTGCGGCAACTGGATCTACTCCCAGAGCTACACACAGAAGGAAGGCAAGATCATAAACATGATGGCGCGTCGGGGGAAGAACGACCCTACCGGTCTTGGCATGTACCCAGAATGGTCCTGGGCATGGCCGGTGAACAGGCGCATCATTTACAACCGCGCCTCGGTGGACACTCAAGGTAAACCATGGGATTCAAAGCGCGCGGTCATCAAATGGGACCCGATCAAGGAAGATCCGGTTTCGAAAAAACCCGGTACTTGGGTCGGCGATGTGCCTGATGGCCCTGCGCCACCCATGGCAACGGAAAAAGGCAAATACCCTTTTATCATGATCGCCAGCGGTGTGGGAAGTATCTTCGGGCCCGGTCTGGCCGACGGTCCGTTCCCCGAGCACTATGAAGCGCTCGAATGCCCTCTCGAAGAGAATATAATGTCAAAACAGCGGATAAACCCGACGATCAAGCTCTTCGGCGAAAAGGAGGATGCTTACTTCTCCTGTAACGTGCAGTACCCCTTTGTGGCAACCACCTACCGCGTGTCGGAACACTGGCAGACGGGGGTTATGACGAGGCATGAGCCTTGGCAGCTCGAAATGCAACCTCAGATGTTCGTCGAACTGAGCGAGGAACTGGCCAAGGAAAAAGACATAAAGAATGGGGAAAAAGTCATCGTCAAGTCAGGACGCGGACAAGTGTGGGCCATTGCTGTCGTGACGAGCCGGTTCAAACCATTCAAAATCGCTGGTTCCACCGTACATCAGGTCGGCATTCCGTGGCACTTCGGATGGCAGTATCCCGAAGACGGCAGCGGCGGAGACAGCGCAAACCTGCTCACCCCAACCATCGGGGATGCCAATACCATGATACCGGAATCCAAGGCGTTCATGGTCAATGTGGTTAAGGCCTAGGGGGGCAATCATGTCGACAATTACAGAAAGCAGAAAAGGATTGCTCATATCACCAGAGCTTTGCATCGGGTGTAGAGGCTGCCAGACGGCGTGCAAAAACTGGAATCAGCTGCCCGGACAGAGGACGAAAAACTCTGGGACCATGCAAAATCCTCCGGATTTGACACCAACGGCATTCAATATCATTCGCTACAGCGAGGTCCCTTCGGACACCAATGCCATGCGGTGGCTCTTCATAAGCCGGAGATGCATGCACTGTGGAGATGCGGGCTGTCAAAAAATCTGTCCTGCTCCCGGTGCGATCTACCGTACGAAGGAAGGTGCGGTTGCGTATGATAAGGACAAATGCATCGGCTGCAAATTGTGTGTGGCTGGATGCCCCTTCGATGTCCCCAGATACGATGCGCAGGGAAAGATATCAAAATGCCATCTCTGTTTTGACCGCATAGCCGAGGGACTATCCCCCGCCTGCGCAAAAACCTGCCCCACCGGCGCTATCAAGTTCGGAGACCGCGATGCATTGATCGAATCGGCCCAAAAAGCTGGATACGCAAAAGTATACGGCGAAGCGGATCTGACTGGACTTGGAACTCTTTACGCCTTCAAGGACGCTCCAAAAATCTATGGGATGAATGAGAACCCCGCAATCCCGGAAAGCGTCATCTTCTGGAATACGGTGCTGAAGCCGCTGGCCGTGATCGGACTCGGTGGCGTCGTTGCCGGCGCCCTGCTACACTATGTCACCGTCGGACCGCACAAGGATGCTGACGAGGAGGTGAAAAAATAATGAGTGAAATGGTGAGAAAAGCATCGGTTGAAGAGATCATCAATCACTGGATCTTGGCGGGAAGCTGCATCCTCCTGATAATTACAGGCTACGGATTTCTTTTCAAAATTGAACAGATCTATGCCCTTTTCGGAAGTAATATGACTATGAAAATCGTTCATAACTGGGCCGGCGTGGTGTTCACTGTTTCCCTCTTCGCCACCCTATTCAATTATCTCCATGAAGCGCTGACATACGATGCGGATGACTGGGCTTGGATCAAGATGGGCGGAGGATATCTGTCCAAAAAACATACGGTTCCCCCTCCCATGGGGAAATTCAACACGGGACAGAAATTCTACTACTTGGTGATCCTGCTTGCAGGCATCGCAATATCCGCGTCAGGCCTCTCCATCTGGCTGGTTCATGATAATCGCTCTCTCACGCTTGCCTCCCACCTGATGCACAATCTGGCTTTTGTGATCTTCGTGATTGCTGTTCCAGCCCATGCCTATCTCGGGACACTCGCAAACCCTGGAACGCTCCGGATCATGATTTATGGCACAGTACCCTTGGAATTCGCCAGAAAGAGGTATCCTAAATGGATGAAGAAAATAGGGAAAATCTAAGCACTATTCACGGTTAAAATAAAAACCCTGCCTTTAAATGAAATAACTGCTCTTTAAAAAAATATCAGATGGTCGTGTTTGGCAGATTATTGTAAATAACAAAAAAGGCTTAGGATATAACTCCTAAGCCTTGATATTTACGGTGCTGCTCTTCTAGCAGCAGTTTTACGCTATCTGCTGCCCCGTGCCATTTCATTCAGCCGTTTCACACGCTCGGCAATAGGCGGATGAGTACTGAATAGGTTCATCATGCCTCCGCCCCGGAGCGGGTTGACGATAAACATGTGCGCCGTGGCAGGTTTTGCATCCTCCATGGGAATGATCTGAGAACCCTTCTCTAGTTTCAGGAGCGCATTGGCCAACCAAGTGGGGTTGCCGCACATTTTGGCGCCACCCTTGTCAGCATCATACTCCCTCGTTCTCGAAATGGCCATCTGCACGAGCATAGCGGCAATGGGCGCTACTATCATCATCGCCAGTGCCACGATCGGGCTGCCACCTTCATCGTCGTTCCGCCTGCTGCCGCCACCGAAGATCATGGCCCACTGCGCCATCTGTGCGAGCATACTGATCGCTCCCGCGATTGTCGCAACGATCGTGCCGGTGAGCATGTCGCGATGTTTGATGTGTGCCAGTTCGTGGGCAATCACACCGCTCAATTCCTCGCGCGACAAAATCCGCATAATACCGTGGGTCACGGCGACGACTGCATGCTCGGGGTTCCTGCCGGTTGCAAACGCGTTGGGGGTTTCATCGGGGATAATGTATATTTTGGGCATGGGCAAACCCGCCTTCTGAATCAGCGTCCGCACGATAGAGTAAATTTCAGGAGCCTCCGTTTCGGTTACGGGCTGGGCCTTATACATTCGCAGGACAATCTTGTCACTGAACCAATACATCCCAACGTTCATTATCGAAGCAAACAGAACGGCCATGACCATGCCGCTTCTGCCGCCGAGTGCTCCACCAATGGCAACAAACAACACCATAAGAAATGTCATCAAACCAACTGTTTTTACCGTGTTCATTGAATTTTTCTTTCCCTCCGTTAATATTGCGTGATAGTATTATTAAAGTACCACACTATTGCTCGCGCGTCAATAGAAACGACGATACTTTTCTGTTGACAAGGATATACCACTTTGATATATTTGCAAGGCTTGAAGGGCGAATTTGAGGTTCATGCGAATGCGGGTGTAGCTCAGCTGGTAGAGCACAACCTTGCCAAGGTTGGGGTCACGGGTTCGAATCCCGCCACCCGCTCCATTAAACTCCGAATAGGTAGAATAAGAATAATTAGATAACATTTTCCTCTACGATCCCAGCCTCAATCGCATTCCTACAACTGTGCTAGTTTTGTGTCAGTTCGATCGACGGTCGTTTTCTGCCACTCCAAAAACCTTATCAATTGCGGCTACTGCTTTCTGCATGTGCTACGGTGCACTGTATGAAGCGCATCGTCATCTTTTTATGTTAACATAGCAACTTCGAGAGGGTAGCAATGTCAATTTTTCCGCTCATCATAGCCAGACTTGCACGAGCGTCTCTAAGGTCGTGAAAATGAAATCTCTTTCTCCCTACCTGGTCAAGTGCCGTATGGAAATTCGCTTTACATCTTTATCTTTATATCCCCTATAGGGTTTGAACGTCTCAGGATCGTGGAATATATATTGGACACGCTGCCTTTTTTCTCTCCCGTTGGTGAAATGCCGAGGCAGCTTGTTTAACGTTTCTCGTGATCTTATCAATCAGAATGTCCCATCTCTCGCCGTTCGAGGGATCATGATAAACCCATTCTCTAGGTCCATCTGCTCCCTTTTTTGAGAATTTCTCCCTCATGCAATGGACTATTAAAGAAATAATTAGCCTAAAAAAACTAAAGGTTTTACATTTTTATCCGATATATAAACATGAATGAGATAAAATTAGTGCAAATCGTATATCACTATCCGTCCGTCAATTGAGGAAACTATTTTTTTTCTTTTTCCCCATTTTACTTGACAAACTATATTTTTTCCTTTAAATTACTGCGTCATGTGTTAGTGAGCCATGTGCCAGTAGCTAAAGGAAAAGGACGGAAAACGGTTCCTCCCAGACAATCCGAGAAAGGGCAATAAAAAGAAATAGAAAGGCAAAGGAGGAACGTAAGCAGGTTCATTCGCCAACCTTACTAAGATTCGGGGTCATGGGTTCGAATCCCACCACCCTGCTCCATTGCCTAAAAAGTTTTGAGTTCTGAGTTTGGAGTTTGGAGTTAGCGGCCTCTTCAGAGACTCCAAACTCCTACACCTCATCTTTCAACTCCCAACTCATAACTCCGAACTTTAAGACCGGCGGCGTAGCCAAGTGGCTAAGGCAGAGGTCTGCAAAACCTTCATCATCGGTTCAAATCCGATCGCCGCCTCCAATTTTTTTCATTTCACCACAGAGTACATGGAGACCACCATCGCAGATAAACAAAGAATCACTGTTTTTCCGTGTCCTCAATCCGCTTCTTCTCATCTGTGTACATCCGTGGTTCCATAAATATTATTATTAGGTCCTAATCTATGCATCATGCCGACTTCGTCCACCTTCACCTTCATACCGAATATAGCCTTTTGGACGGTGCCATAGGCCTCGACAAACTTATCACAAAGGCAATGAACCTGAAAATGCCAGCAGTTGCCGTTACCGACCATGGCAACCTCTTTTCCGCGCTCGATTTCTACTTGAAAGCGACTAAAGCGGGAATCAAACCCATCATAGGGTGCGAAATCTATGTTGCACCAGGCTCGCGGTTCAACAAAAACGCTCCTGCGGGCCAGAACGACGAAGCTTCCTATCACCTCATTCTTCTGGCGCGGAACAAGCAAGGCTACAAGAATCTTGTCAAACTTGTGACCGCCGCTTACCTGGAAGGATTTTATTACAAGCCACGGATCGACAAAGGGCTTCTTAAAGATCACCATGAAGGGCTCATCGGCCTTTCAGCATGTCTAGGCGGAGAAATCCCTTCTCTGCTCATCCAGAAGCGGTACGAGGATGCGAAACGTGTTGCGCTGGAATACGAGCAGCTCTTCGGCAAGGATAACTTTTATCTTGAACTTCAGGACAACGGAATTCCCGAACAGGAAGAGGTCAACCGGGAGCTCGTCAAACTCACTAAGGATACGGGCATTCCCGTAGTAGCCACGAATGACTGCCACTATCTTGACATGGAGGACCACAAATCCCACGATGCACTCCTCTGCATACAGACCGGTAAAACCGTAAAGGACGCAAACCGGCTGCGGTTCTCGTCCGAGACCTTCTACATGAAAACACCGGAGGAGATGAAAAAGGCTTTTTCCTATATTCCTGATGCTATCACGAACACCATCAAAATCGCCGAGCGGTGTAACCTTGAACTGGACTTAGGCAAATATCACCTCCCCAACTTCCCGGTTCCTGACAGTTACACTAGGGAATCGTTCATGGCTGAAATGGCGCGGAAGGGTCTCGAAGAACGGTTTGTGGAGATCGATGCCGTTCGCGGTGCCAATAGCATCGACCGGGGGAAATACAAGGAACGGCTCGAGTTCGAAATCCAGATGATAGACAAAATGGGGTTCGCCGGTTATTTTCTGATCGTGTCGGACTTCATCCGCTATGCTAAGGAACATGGTATTCCCGTAGGACCGGGACGCGGATCGGCTGCTGGCAGCCTGGTGGCCTATTCTCTTCGAATCACGGACCTAGATCCCATTCCCTATAACCTGCTCTTCGAGCGATTCTTGAACCCCGAGCGCATCAGTATGCCTGATATCGACGTGGACTTCTGCCAGGACCGGCGCGATGAAGTGCTCAAATACGTCACGGAAAAATATGGTCAAGACCACGTGACCCAGATCATCACCTACGGTACCATGATGGCAAAAGGCGTGATCCGAGACGTGGGCAGGGTGCTCGATATCCCCTACTCGGAGTGCGACAAGCTTGCCAAACTCGTCCCGAACAAGCTCAATATCACTTTGAAAGAGGCACTGGAGCAGGAGCCGAAACTCAAGGAAATAATCAAAAAAGAGCCGCGCATGGCCGAACTCATGGAGATCGCCCTCCGTCTCGAAGGCCAAGTGCGTCACGCGTCGAAGCACGCGGCGGGTGTAGTCATTTCTCAGCAGCCGCTCACTGAATACCTCCCTCTTTTCAAGACGCCGAAGGATGAGGTAACTACTCAGTTCGACATGAAAGGTGTCGAAAAAATCGGACTTGTGAAGTTCGACTTTCTCGGTCTCCGGAACCTCACCGTCATCCGCAAGGCCGAGGACCTGACCAACCAGAGAATGCAAAAGGCGCCACTTGAGCATGCCGACCCCTTCTCGGTCACACGCCTACCGCTCGACGATGCCAAAACATTCGAGCTCCTCGGCCGCGGCGAGACCACAGGCATCTTCCAGCTCGAATCATCGGGCATGCGCGATATCGTCATAAAAATGAAGCCGAATGTTTTTGAAGATCTGATCGCGCTGGTGGCCTTATACCGGCCTGGCCCTCTCGGCAGCGGCATGGTCGACGATTTCATCAAACGAAAAAAAGGATCCACCAAAATAACCTATGAACTGCCCCAACTCGAACCGATTCTAAAGGACACCTACGGCGTGATCGTGTACCAGGAACAGGTAATGCAGATCGCCCGCACTCTAGCAGGCTACTCCCTAGGAGGAGCGGATCTCCTTCGCCGCGCAATGGGGAAAAAAGACCCCGAGGTCATGGCAAAGGAAAAGGTTCCGTTCCTTAAGGGCGCTGAAAAGGAGGGTATCGACCTCAAGAAGGCCGAGGCCATCTTTGATCTGATGGCCAAATTCGCGGAATACGGGTTCAACAAGTCCCACAGCGCGGCCTATGCTCTCATCACCTACCAGACAGCTTACCTGAAAGCTCATTTCCCCGTGGAATACATGACCGCCCTTCTTTCGAGCGAAGTCCAGGACACAGACAAGGTGGTGAAATATATCTATGAGGCGCGCCAGATGGGGATCAGCATTCTGCCGCCCGACGTGAACGAAAGCCGTTGGGACTTCACTGTTGTCGAAGCCCATGACCGTGAAAACATCGAGCCCGGAAGTTCTATCGGCTCGATCCGTTTCGGCCTTGCTGCTGTCAAAAACGTTGGTATCTCGGCTATCGAGGCCATGATCGAGGCACGGGAAACGAAAGGTGCCTACACCTCGCTTGCCGATTTTTGCAAAAAGGTGGACCAGCGCAGGGTGAACCGGCGTGTGATCGAGGCCCTGATCAAGTGCGGTGCCTTCGACCACACCGGCGCGCGGCGCGCTCAGATGATGGAGGCCATCGATATGATGATGGAGGCCGCTGCTAAGCATCAGGAGCAGGAATCCGTGGGCCAGTTCAGCATTTTCGATTCAATGGACGACAAAAAAGATCTTGACCTGCCTGACACCCCTGAATGGAATGAAAGTCATCTCCTTTCCTTCGAGAAAGAAAGCATGGGTTTCTACATTTCAGGACATCCCCTTGCCGCCTTTCAGGAAGACATGAAACGCTACGGCACCGCCACTACGGAGACCCTTGACTTGATTCCCGACGGCAGGGAGGTGACGATTTGTGGCATCATTGCTGGGCTGAAGCAAAAAGTAACGAAGAAAGGCGACAAGATGGCCATTCTGAATCTTGAAGACCTGACAGGTACTGTGGAAACCATCGTTTTTCCTGATCTGTACGCATCGGCGACCCACTTGCTTCTGACCGACACCCCCTTGATCGTAGCGGGACAACTCGACAAGAGCGAACAGGGAAATAAGATCAAGGCTCTGCGCATTCACCTTCTTGCCGAGGTAAAGAAAAAGGGTGCAACGCGAATGGACATTAAACTTAGCGCCACTGGACTGACCCAGGATGATCTACTCAAGGTAAAGGACATCCTGATTCGTTATAAAGGCAACATCCCCGTCTATCTTCGTCTCAAGAACCCGACACGCAAGGACTCACTCGTTTCCGTGGGCCGCGATATTCGCGTGAACCCATCTGACCAGCTTACGAACGAAATCGAAGCCGTGCTCGGAGTCGGCGCAGTGACGCTAGTATAATACTATAACTGTCATTGCGCCTTCACATGCGTATCTTCTTAATTTTAATAATATTTTTCAAATTGTTGTTGCTCGCTTATTATTCGGATAAAGTAGTATTGAATAGACTGAGTAATACTACTACAGAAGGCGTATTTTCATCGGGCCATGTGTATTTGTGAGGCGCGACACGGCAAATATTCAAGTCGAACGGAAAATTATGCCGCGTAAGCCTGAACCGCCATCAATCGCTTCGGAAATTGGCTGCTCTTCAACGCATCTCAGGATCATTCAATCTTGACATGCTTCTGCGCTTGCGGCATACTAAACCATTCTTTCCAAAGCGTTCAAAATAACATCATCAGCGGATGATTCCTTGGCTCAACAAGTGGAGGAATTACTGAAAGATTATCCCGTAGTCGTATAAGTGCCCGTTGCGTGGGGCGAAATGGACGCTTTTAAGCACGTCAACAACGTCGTCTATTTTCGCTATTTCGAGAAAGAAACACGGATCGTTTATTCCGAAAAGGCCGGCCTGCATGCGTTCAAAGAGCGGACTGGAGTCGGCCCGATCCTAGGGTCGACAAACTGCAGGAACAAGTTGCCCTTCACCTACCCTGACACAGTATCCAGGAGCAAAGACCATTCATCTAGCCGAGGATCGCTTCACAATGCAGTATCTATAATCTTCAATAATACTGTTGCTATTTATGTAATTATGTGCTAATATATGCCTTATG
>Ga0335081_10003319_pt1 | contig 25285 bp, 24 predicted proteins | sample Lox_Sample_35_FD_206713 | JGI IMG/M metagenome (GOLD analysis project Ga0335081, IMG submission 206713) | Soil microbial communities from Loxahatchee National Wildlife Refuge, Florida, United States - Lox_Sample_3.5 | ecosystem: Environmental > Terrestrial > Soil > Wetlands | place: USA...
TATTAGGCGAGTTGCTCTCTCGCCAAGGGGACATTCCGGGCGCCATCGCGCACCTGCGGAGGGCGGCGGCAGGATCAGATCCGACCACGGCGAAGTTTGCGACCCAAGCGTTACAGCGCCTCGCCCAATGAGACCAACCGACTTTAAAGGGAATTCCTTCCGGCTTCCCGATTCGCGGTAATGTGGAATGTAAAGATCGCAACCTTCCGGAGGCGAGCCTGCGCCACAGCACTACTTGGTCTCGGCCATCGGCGAGGTCGCGAACCGAATCGAGGCGCGGTTTAATCCTGGCGCGAGCCAGGGTACCGGCACGAACGCGGAGCGTTTACTTTGCCCTTCTTGAACTCGTTGGTTAGCAATATGACGCGGGGAAAGCCGCGGTTAGCACTTCGTCTGGCGGCTGTTTTCCTCGGCGTTTTCACGGTCTTTTGCCCGTCTGTCTTTGCTCTTAGCCCATTCTTGGAGATCAGCCAATACGCGCACACTGCATGGACAGTCCGAGACGGATTTTTCAAAGGCGCAATCAACGCAATCGGCCAGAACCAGGACGGTTATCTCCTGCTGGCAACCGAACGCGGTCTATTACGGTTCGATGGCGTCAGACCGACGCCCCTGACCGCCAACGAACAGATCTCGCGCGGCGATATTCGTACCGTGTTCGCCGCGACCGACGGTTCCCTTTGGATTGGGATGGAGTCGGGGGTTTCCAGCTTGAAGGGCGGCCGCCGGACGGACTACCCTGAACTCGCGGGGCAGAGGGTTCTTTCCATTCTGGAAGATAAACAAGGAACGATATGGGTTGCCGGTTACGCAATTCCTACCGGCAGACTGTGTGCCTTTCGCGATGGTAAGGCCGAGTGTTCGGGAATGGCAGCCGAGTTCGCGCGTGGCGTTACCTCCTTGTATCAGTCTCCGAGCGGCGAGCTGTGGGCGGGTGCGCCGAACGCGCTCTGGCGTTGGCGGCCCAATCCTCCAACGCGGTATTCGACGCCAGGTGCCACTTCAGGTATTCGCGCGCTAGCCAACGGCGGCGGTTCGTTCCTGATCGCGACCGAGGGCGGAATGCGCCAACTTATTGACGCGGAAGTGAGGCCGTACCCACCCCTGGCGAAGTACAAATCGACCACCCTGAGTGTGCTTGAAGATCGCGATGGTGATCTATGGGTTGGAACCGACGGCCAGGGATTGCTGCACTTGCGTCAAAATCGGGTTGATCGCTTCACACGCTTGGACGGCCTCTCGGGGAACACTGTGAACAGCATTTTCGAGGATCGCGAAGGCAGCATTTGGATCGGAACCGACACCGGCGTCGATCGTTTTCGGGACTTCGCCGCCCCTAGCGTTTCGATAACGCAAGGCTTATCGAGTGCCGCGGTCGGTGCCGTCCTAGCTGCGCGCGATGGCAGCATCTGGCTCGGGACGCTGAATGGTCTGCACCGATGGAAAGATGGGGAAATGACCATCTACAAGAGGCCTGGGGGATCGCCCGTTAATGGCGAGGCGCGGGCGCGCGTGATCGTCGACGACAACCTGCCCGATGACAATGCCCAAGCCATGTTTGAGGACAGAGAGGGGCGAATCTGGGTCTGCTCGCCTCATGGAGTGGGCTACTTCCAGGCTGGCGCTATGACACGCATCAGCACCCAACCTGACGGGTTTGCCTCAACCATCGCGGGTGATCGCGGCGGCAATCTCTGGGTCAGCGACGAATACAATGGCCTGATCCATTATTCCGCTACCAAGAAGATCGAGCAGGTACCATGGGCAAAGTTGGGCAGGTCGGATTACGCCTCCGCGATGGTTGCTATGCCTTCCCCCAACGGCATTTGGCTCGGGTTCCGGAACGGCGGCGTCAGCTTTTTCAGTGATGGCCGGCTGCTTAAATCTTACACGGCGGGAGACGGGTTGGGCCAAGGCCCCGTTAACGGGCTCACGCTTGATGCGGATGGAACCGTTTGGGCGTCCACAGAAGGTGGACTGAGCCACATACAGGCGGGCTCGATCATGACACTCACGACCAGGAATGGACTGCCCTGCAATGCTGCCGATTGGATGGCGCAAGATCAGGATCTCTCCGTCTGGATCTACATGGCTTGCGGCTTAGCGCGGATCGACCGGTCGGAGCTGAGGGCTTGGCTCTCCAATCCGGATTACGTCCTGAAGTTAATGACTCTCGACGGTTCAGACGGAGTCGTCAGCCACTCGTTGACCACGGTGTCAAGCGCGGTCGGACACGTTCCGGGCCCCTCCCTGGCCCCCGACGGGAAACTTTGGTTTTCAGCTGTAAATGGTGCCAGCTTCGTCGATCCGCGTCATCTACCGTTCAACAAACTGGCGCCGCCAGTGCACATTGAGCGGATCATCGGCGACCACGAGGTCGCCCATAGCCGGGGCCTCCCCGCGCTGACCCGCTATCTGGAGATCGACTACACCGCGCTGAGCCTGATCGCGCCGGAGAAGAACCGGTTCAAATACAAGTTGGAAGGTTACGACGCCGACTGGGTCGACGCGGGCAATCGCCACCAGGCATTTTATAACGATCTCCCTCCGCGTCAGTACCGCTTCCACGTCATCGCCTGCAACAACAGCGGCGTGTGGAACGAAACCGGCGACGCGCTGGAGTTCTCCATCGCGCCTGCCTACTACCAGACGAATTGGTTTCGCACCCTCCTCGCGGCCGCGGTTCTGGCCCTGATGGGAGCAGGCTGGCAGTTCCGCATCTGGCAGGTTCAGCGGGAGTCCCGGCGGCTGCGGGACGTCATCGAAACCATCCCGGCCTATGTGTGGAGCGCACAGCCCGATGGCTCCGTCGATTTCATTAACCGGCGCTGGCTGGAATTCAGCGGTTTTTCTTTAGATCAGGCCCTGGGCTGGGGCTGGGCCGACACGCTTCACCCCGAGGATCGCGATCGCCTGGTCAAGGCATTCCGCGCTGCGATCGCCTCCGGGAATGCCATGGAAGCGGAAGCGCGCATGCGCAGCGCCGACGACCAATACCGCTGGCTGTTGTTCCGCAGCGTGCCGCAGCGCGACCGGTCGGGGAAGATCCTGAAGTGGTACGGCAAGAGCATGGACATCACGGAAATCAAGCGGGCGGAGGAAGAGCGCGAGAGGCTGCATGAACTCGAGTCTGAGCTCGCGCACATGAACCGCGTGAGCATGATGGGAGAACTGGTCACTTCGATCGCGCATGAAGTCAACCAGCCGCTGTCGGGCGTCGTGAGTAATGCCAGCGCAAGCCTGCGCTGGTTGGCCGGAGGGGTGCCCAACCTGGAGGAAGTGCAGGAGGGTCTCCGGCGCATCGTTCGCGACGGGAAGCGGGCCGGTGAAATTATCAACCGCATTCGGGCCATGACCAAGCGCGCTGTGACGCCGAAAGAAAGGCTGGACCCGAATGAAATCATGCGGGAAGCTATGGCCCTGGTGGGGGACGAAGCGAAGAAAAACAGCGTGAGGATCCGAACGCAGTTTGCGGATGAGGTTTCTCCGGTTTACGCAGATCGGGTGCAGTTGCAGCAGGTGCTGTTAAACCTGGTCATGAATGCCATTCAAGCCATGAGCAACGTAAGTGACCGGGAGCGCCAACTTGTGATCACCACCCGGAACGCTGACCAGGACCACGTGCAGGTAACGGTGGAGGACTCGGGGACAGGCCTGGGCCCGGAGAAGATAGCCAAGATCTTTGAGCCATTCTACACCACAAAATCGGGCGGTATGGGGATGGGACTTTCGATTTGCCGTTCCATTGTTCAGAACCACGGCGGCCGGTTGTGGGCTACGTCTAATGACGGGCCGGGAGCTAGCTTCCACTTTACACTTCCGAAGTGCAAAGGAGAAGAAACGAAGGCCGGGGCGGAGGCGGACTAAGCGCTGGACTGCCGCGGCCACGAGAATAACAGCGTAATCTGGTTGGGTCCTGGATCCCGTAACCTGAAATCGAGATACATGCGTAACGGCTGTTCTCTACTTTCGCGGGCCGCCCGCCGGGCGCCGGACTCTTGATTCAGCGATTGCTGGTCGGCGGCGCTCTGGTATACAGCGCGATCGCGACACCGAGTGGAACCTTTGCGGCGCCGCAATTGGTCGGAGGGTTGGCCGGTCTCCTGCTGATTGCCGGCTTGTGGACGCCCATAGCCGGAGTTGTGACGGCGTGCGCCGAAGCGTGGATCGCCTTCTCATCGCCGGGCCATTTGTATGATCCGCGTAGAGTCAAAGAATTCGGAGCAGGTTGAACACGTGCGGTATTATGGCCGCTCCAGATGAATGAAAACAAGTGGATACGCCTGCTGGCGTACGTGACCGGCCTGGTCAACCCAAAACTGCTCCTCCAGAATGAGTATTTGGCTGCGGAGAATCGATTTTTGCGCGCACACTTGCCCGCCCGATTGCGCTTGTCTGATCCCGAAACATCCACTTTGCGGAGATCGGCAAACGACTCCGTCGCAAGGCGCTGGCCGAAGCGGCGTGTGTGGCCAAACCTGACACCTGGCCTGTATCGGAGACTCATTGCCCAAAAGTTCGATGGTTCCAAACACCGCAGGTATCCTGGAAGGCCACGCATCGAACCGAAGCTGGAGGCGCTGATTCGGCAGATGGCCAAGAGAATTCCGGTTGGGGTTACGACCGCATCGTGGGAGCGATGGCCAATCTCGATTATCGCGTGTCGGGCAACCTCGTGCTCGACGAACTCGACCGGGAGTTAGAGCGCCTGGGACATCGCTTCGTTCGTTTTGCGGACGACAGTAACATCTACGTTCGCAGCGAGCGGGCGGGTCAACGGGTGATGGAGAGCGTTACGCGATTCATCACGCAAAAGCTCAAGCTCAAGGTCAATGAGGCGAAGAGCGCGATGGCGCGACCGCAGGAACGGAAGTTTCTCGGATTCAGCTTTACGGAGGGCCCGGCAGTGAAGCGCACGATTGCGCCGAAGGCTTTGGCAACGTCAACAGCACCCACGTGATGGGCCGCAAGCTCATGAATGGCATCGGCGGCAGCGGCGATTTCACGCGCAACGCTTGTCTTTCCACCTTCACCTGCCCGTCCACCGCCAAGGGAGGCAGGATCAGCACCATCGTGCCGCTGGTCAGTTATGTAGACCACAGCGAGCACTCCCTGTAGGCGGTCGCGACCGAGCACGGCGTAGCCGACCTGCGCGGCAAATCCCCTTACCAGCGCGCCATCGAGATTATTGACAACTGCGCCCACCCGGAATACCGCGAACTTCTAATGAGCTACCTGACTATCGTCGAAGGCGGGTACACGCCGCACACGATGTCAGCCGCCTTCCGCATGCACGAGCAGTTTCAAAAGAAAGGGGACATGCGCGGCGTCTCCTGGGACCACGCGCATGCGGATATTCGCCAGCGGGTTTAAGGCGCAAGCTGGATAGCCCCAAAACCACGAACAGCACGCGCAAGGCGGCCCTTTCCGAAGGGCTGCTGAACGATATCGAAGCATGGCGGGCGGCGGCAAGTCACCACGGCAGACGATGCCTGGGTCTTTCCGTCCGAACGGATGACGCCTTTATCGAAGGACAATTGCTGGCGGCGTGAGATGTTGCCAAAGCTGGCAGCGGTCGGCCTCGGTTGGGCGAATTTTCCGGTCATGCGGCGGACGCATTCAACGCTGATGAAAGAAATCGGAGGATGCGAAGCTGGTCGCGGGCCAACTCGGCCATGAGGTCGATGTCGATATCAACACGTACGCGCTGACAAGCGTGGAACTGCGGCAAGCGGCGGTGAACCGTCTTGAGAGCTTCGTGGGCGCTAAACAGTGCTCAAATGGTGCTCAGCAAATCCGGGATGCTCGCAACTTGTTGAATTAGTTGAGCGGGAGACGGGACTCGAACCCGCGACGTCCAGCTTGGGAATCCATGCGTCTTTTGAATCTAAATCACTTGCGCGCCTCTGTTGCGAAATCCTGAATCTGCAACACCTCGCTGAATCAGCGTTTCCCAAATCAGTCGGGTTAATCGAGGCACAAACGAGACAAGGCTGCGCAGGCATTGAAATGCTTCTTAGCCATTCGCGATGGCGCGGCCGAGGTCCGCCGTTGCCAACGTGCCCATCGCCGTGATTGTGGCCTGCAAGGCAGAGCCTTAGCTGTCAGCGCCTACGCAGTCTGGAGTGTCAGCCGAGAAGTTGAGTAGTTAAATGCGAATGAAACGAAATACCAGATTTAAGCCGGGTGTGTCTGGCAACGAAACGGCGAAATGGAAGCCGGGGCAATCCGGGAATCCGGCTGGAAAGTCGAAGTGGCGCGTGCAGTTCGAAGAGGCCTTTAATGAGGCCTTGATCACTCAAGGCGGTCCCGAGGAGGCTGCTGAGCTTCTCTGGAAAGCTGCCCGCGCCGGGGAACCCTGGGCAATTCAGGAGCTCTGCCGCCGCTTTGCGCCTCAGACCGAGTCCCTGCGAATGATTCACGAGGTAAACGATGAAACTATCGACTACTCTAAACTCTCCGACGAGCAGCTCCATCAGCTTGAGGCAATCTTGGCCCAATCCGGTCGTCAATCCGGTCCTATTGCGTGCGGAGAAGGCCCGACGCAACCTGTATGAATTCGTTTTGCAGGCCTGGCATGTCCTGGAACCCGAGACGCCGTTTGTTGCCGGTTTCCACTTACGAGCGATCTGTGAGCACCTGCAGGCCCTGACGGAGGGCCGCATTCGCAATCTGATTATCAATGTTCCGCCGGGTCATGCCAAATCGCTGCTGACGGCGGTCTTCTGGCCGCCATGGGTCTGGATTGATCATCCGGAGGCTAGATGGCTGTTCAGCAGCTACCGGGAACCACTGGCGGTACGAGATAGTGTCCGGTGCCGCCGCCTGATCGAATCCGATTGGTATCGGGAGAGATGGAGCGGAAGGTATCAACTTTGCGGCGACCAGAACCAGAAGCACCGGTTTGAGAACACTGCGACCGGTTATCGTGTTGTGGTGCCGATGTGTGCAGGAACCGGCGAGCGCGGCGATTACGTGGTCGTAGATGATCCTCACAGCGTGGACCAGGCAGAGTCCGATGCGGAACGGCGAAATGCCGTTGAGTGGTGGAACGGCAGCATGGCCACTCGTGTGAACGACTTTGCGACCGGCCACAAAGTTGTCATTCAGCAACGCCTGCATGAGGCGGATCTCACCGGTGACCTACTCACCAAAGGTGGCTACGAGTTGCTTTGCTTACCAGCGGAGTTTGAGCCAGAAAGGCGGTGCTCGACCTCCATCGCCTGGACGGATCCGCGGGAGAAACCCGGCGATCTGCTCTGGCCCGAGAAGGTCCGCATAGCGGATCTGGACAGCTTAAGAGTGACGTTAGGCAGCTACCGTTACGCTGGCCAATATCAACAGCGGCCATCGCCAGCTGAAGGTGGCATCTTCAAGCGCCCATGGTGGCGCTTTTGGCGGCCTGCGCACTTGGACTTGCCTCCCGTCCAGGTAGGAACCCCGGACGGAGTGCCGCAGAGTATCCAAGCGATCCCGATCCCCGCAGAGTTTGACACCAGCATTCAGTCCTGGGATATGGCGTTCAAAGATCTCGCCACCAGCGATTATGTGGTGGGCCAGGTTTGGGGAGCACGGAGAGGCGATCGGTTCCTGTTGGATCAGATCCGGCACCGTATGGATATGCCATCAACGAAAGATGCGGTTAGAGGGCTCTCCCGGCGCTGGCCAAAGGCCGCCGCCAAGCTGATCGAGGACAAGGCCAATGGCCCGGCTGTGATCCAGGAGTTGCAGCACGACGTACCGGGATTAATCGAGATCAACCCAGAAGGCGGCAAAATCGCACGCGCGCATGCTGTGTCTCCGCAGGTCGAGTCGGGGAATGTGTATCTCCCTCACCCGGCAATCGCGCCTTGGGTGGAGGCTTTCATCGAGGAGGCAACGAGCTTTCCCAACGGGCGCAACGATGACCAGGTGGACGCTATGACCCAGGCGTTGAACCGGCTGCGAAACAACAATGGCATTTTCTCTGTCGCCGAATCTCAGATCACTGTGAAACCTTTTGAAATCCCAGAGGCATGGCAACGAGCCTATGGCGTGGTGGTGACGCCGGCAGCAGTCGCGGCCTTATGGGGTGCGCGAGATCCAAGTGGAACGATCTTCCTCTACGCAGAGCACCTATTTTCGCATCCCGAACCATCCCAAAACGCCACGGCCCTCCAAGCGCTGGGCGCATGGATTCCGGGCGTGCTCAACGTCAGGGGATCACAGCTAGACGGGTACAGAGTGGTACGGCTATATCGCCAGCTTGGCCTGAACCTCCAGATCTCGACGTCGGGCGACGAGGCCGGTGCGTTTGAGGTTTTGCAGCTACTGGCCTCGAACAAGCTCAAGGTATTCGCCTCTTTGGCGAGTTTCCTGGCCGAGTACCGGATTGGTGATGAGCGATCACCTTTGCTCCTCTGCTGCCAATCGTTGATTCTCTCTCGCGACCGGATGCGCACCAGACCCGTTCTTAGACCGGCGCCGCTGTCCCGCGTCTCATCAGGCGACAGGAGCTGGATGATTTAATGAGTCGAGGCCAACTAAATTCTGAAAGTCGCGAAGCGGATGAAGGATGGCGTTCGCACACCTCGGTAGAGCGCGGCCCTGAAAAGGCTGGCGTCGGCGGTTCGATTCCGTCCCTGGCCACCATGTTTTCAAAGACTTACAGACCCTCCCGAGCACAAGTTGGTTCCAATTGGTTCCAATTCCAAATTCAGGCTTGTCAGAGTTTGTCTCCCAACGGAATGGGGCAATCGGTCCCCGCCCCAAACAAACCGCATACAGGGGGATCATGATCGCGTGACAAAAGCTTCCTCGCGTTTCTCTTGCAGCGCCTAGTAAGGATAGCGGTTCGGAATGTAACCGTTTCGGCACACGGACACGTTGCTTCCGACCGGGATCGCTTGTTACTTTGGGATTCGCAACAGCTATCACAAGCTGTTCGCGCCTTTGCCTGGGTTGGCCCATAAGCTGTTGTTTAATTCTTGTTCCGCAGCTTGCTTACGTCGCCAACGGCCGCAGCACCAGGTTTCTGCGGCTCCCTCATTGCCATGCGCTGATATCGCCTCGGCCTGGTCTCCCCTGGAATGATAGCCATCGCGTGATAGTTTCTCAGCCGGTTCTGCGCCTACTGGAGATTAGGAGGATGTATGATCCGTTCAACGTTTAAGCGCCCTTTGTTGTTTGCCGGCGTGGTCGCATTAGCCGCAGCTGGTACAGTCACGGCGCAAAATCCGGTCATCGATTGGAAGAACATTGCCATGACCACTGCGCACGGCAGCCGTGCGACGATGTGGGCAGGTGGCAACCACATGTCACAGACGAATCGGCCGCTGCCGCAAACCTCGTTTGGCGCCATGGAGACCAACAACAACGCGCGCTACAAAGTAGTGCCTATTGGCGTGCTGCCCGGCAAAACGACCTCGTTTCTTACGACATTGAGGGCGGTAAACAACATCGAACACGTCACTGGGTATTCCTATGTCTGCACGGGCGACATGTATCTGACCGCCCAAGGTTTCATTTGGCAACAGGGCACGCTCAAGCCGTTGCCTTTGCTCAACGGATGGCCGGGGGCGTTCGCCTATGGCATCAACGACCGGGATCAGGTGGTTGGCACTGCCAACAATATCGACAGCAGCGGGAATTACCTCCAAACCGCTGTGTTGTGGGATCACGGGCAGCCAGTGAATCTCGGTGCTCTGCAGCCAGGCTGGGTTTCGGAGGCATTTGACGTTAACATCTGGGGGGTGGCGGTGGGCCGTTCCGGCGCGGTGAACGCCGACTTCAACACTCCTGTCGCATGGTCTGGAGGCAAGATACATGCCCTTCCACTGCTACCGGGCTTCAATGGTGCTTTTGCGTGGAAAATAAACGATCTGGGTGTTATCTCTGGACGGCAGAGATCGGAGGACTTCAGCCTAATCCCGTGCATCTGGTATTGGAACGGTACTGGATACACTGCGGTCAACCTCGGAAGCTTTGGTGGGGACTATGGCGAGGCGTATGGTATCAACAACCTCAACCAGACGGCTGGGTACTCATATTACCGCGGAGACAACCACTTTTCAGGCTTTCTCTGGGATTCGAAGCATGGGCTGCAAGCCCTGCCGCTACTACCCCAGGACACAGACGCCCAAGCTTATAACATCAACAACCTCGGCCAAATTGTTGGGGATAGTTATGTGTTTGATAGCAGCGGAAACTTTATCTCCCAACGGTCAGTGATCTGGGAGAAGGGCGCAGTCACCGACCTTCAGACACTCGTTCCCGCAGGCACCCCCCCTCTCACATACGAGACGGGAAATATCAACGATCGTGGAGAGATCACAGTGAACGCGACGAATTCCGATGGTTCGCCAGCCGCTTTGCTGCTCGTGCCGATACATCATTAACAGATCGGTGGGTCTCACCTTATCAGGGGCGGCGCCGTCGCCGGCGCTCACGGGCAGCGAGTGGCGCGGATAGCTACCATGCACCAAGACGTTAGGTGCGATCAATCAGATGAGCACGCCCAAACAAAGCACAGGTCGGCTTTGGTTGCTCTGAAGAATTTCTTCAGAACGCCGCACGTGACGTTAGTCGTTGCGAGCCGCATCACCGGCACAACTCACACGTTGACCGGCACTGAAGATCTCGAAACGGAAGCTGAGAATGCCCTTTTTTTTCGCCGGCTTTCATTACCACCATTCAGTTGTGCAGGGCGCAGTTCTGGGCAGGAAGGTTGCAGGCGAAATTTCGGGGAATTATTCCAACCTTTCAAAAAGTAGCTCGTAGGCTTTTTCCAGCCGGTCGTGCGGTCATGGCACTTGACGGCAAGCCGGGTTTGTCGCCGTTTCGTTGGCGCTATCGAACGGATAGTTTCGATTTGCACGAACGCTCGGAGGTCATGCCTTCCTCGTTGGAACTGTCTCATCTCGAAACGCCGGAGCGGTTACAAATCCAAGTTGACGGTTTATCGCTGTATCGGAAAGTGAGTTGGGATGTGCCGAAGGGATGCCAGTGCGACGTTTGGAACCCACTGATTCCAATTGGAACTGGACCGCTATCGAGTCCGTGCGAGAACCGCATGGTTTCGACACGAACAGACAGACTCCCCAGAACGCCGTATCAACCAAGCTCGAAGCGCGGTGCTGCGCCCGCCTGGGACAGCAGGACAACAGTGCGGAGTGATGTAATCAGAGAGATGGCACGGCGCTTCAAGAAACCTAAACCAATCCGGTCGCGCACACCATCCGTCACTTTGCCGAAGCCCAGCCCAGCGCTTGGGGAGTTCACCGCGTATTTGGCTGCGCAATTCAATCGAACAACCCTGTTTCTCAGAAACGAAATGTTCGCAAACGTCGTTGCAGCCATTGACGCAGCATATGCAGCAGCAAGAACAGACAATCAGCATGTAACGCCTGGACTTGCTCGAATGTGCCTAACTTGTCATCAAGCCATGTTTTCTGGGGCAGCGTGTATAGCGCATGGCGTTCCGCTTGATGCTGCCGCCGCGTCGAGACGCGCACTTGAGACTGCGCGGACAGCACTTGCCATAAAGCTCGACCGCACGAACGGCGAGCGCTGGATTGCGTATGAAGATCGGATGTCGCGATGGCGAACTCGCGATACGGGGGAAAAGCCACCGAACCTGAAAATCAAGTATGACGTTCTGATTGACGATGAGATGGGTAAGCAATTGGCCTGCTTATTTGGCATTCTTTCGGATGCAGCTGTCCACTTCACCCCGGAATTCCTCTCCCGCTTGAACTTTAAGGAACAGGACTCGGGGAGGATGTTGTTCTCGGAGTACCTCGAAACTGACGAGCAGGAAATTGCACATCATCTCAAAATGTTGGCGGCAGTACACCTTCTGATCCTTAAGGCGCTTGATAGGTGCTGCGACGGCGGTTTTAGTGCAGCACCGAGCTACTCTGCTTCTATGGAGTGCATCGTGACGGCTGCGCGAACGCTCTACGGGAAGTACCCACGCACTTTAGATCCGGACCTCGAAAAACAACTTTTGAAATAGTTTGGGCGCTGCGTGGCATCGGTCACATTCGGCTGTTTCAGAAACATGTAGTTCTCGCACGGACCCGACAGCCTTGCGGCTCCGATTGGAATCAGTAAATTCCAAGCCGCGCAAACGTACCCCTTTGGGCACATCCGAACTCACTGTACGATATGGCAACAAATCGTCAACTTGGATTTGTAACCGCTCCAGCGTTTCAAGATGAGAGAGTTCCAACGAAGAACGCATGGCCTCCGAGCGTTCGCGCAATTCAAACCAGTCCGAAAGCGCCAATAATTACGTAGACAAACCCGGCTTGCCGCCATTGCCATCAGGCACCGGTGCGCAGTCCTGGAAAGAGCGCCATGACCGCGCGACCGGCCGAAAAAAGACAACGGGCTATTTGTTCAAAGGCTGGAAATAATTGTGGGACACCTCATCCGCAACCTTCATGCCCAGCACTGCGCCCTGCACAACGGAGTGGTGGTAATGGAAGCCCGCGTAAATGCGGGCATTCTCGACTTCCGTTTCCAGATCTTTGGTGCTGGTGAACGTGTGAGTTGTGCCAGTTACCCCGCTCGTAACGACTAGCGTTACCTGAGGCGTTCCGAAGAAGTTCTTCAGAGCAGTCGCGATCGAGCCTGTTACGCACCCGTGAGCCGCGGGATATTCCGGGTGGTTTGGCGTGACCGCCAGCGGCGTCCAGGAGGGGTCGGCCACTGTTTCCGGGTTCCCATCAATGCTGCCGTTCTGAATGGCCGTGATCGGACGCCAAAAACTGTAGTAGAGTTTGCCGTCCCAGCAGCCGATGCCCGCATCGGCGGCGGTGATGTAGAGCGTTGCGAAGAGACGGGCTGAATCCGAGATGTCGAGACCTTGCGCGGTTGCGAGTGCCCGGAATGCCCGCGCATACTGCTTTCCGGAGTGATCGGTCCAGAACAAGCCGATCTCGGTTTGTTCGGGCGTACGCACCGTGCTGTTTTTCGCACCTAACGTTCTGGTTAGATTGTAGTCGTTTGCCCACTCGTTGCTCGTGAGCGCCGGCGGCGGCTCAGGCCGGAATTGCGATGGGCTACTCATTGTGAACGGGACCATTCTGCTGAGCCACGGGATCGCAGGCGCCGCAAATGCGGGAGGCGTTGGGATCCACACACCGGGAGTTGGTACGCTGGGCCACATGAACGGTACCACAGCCCCCCGTCCGTCGCCGGCCCGCAATCGGGTGATCGAATTTGCTGCCTGCTGACCGACGCCAATACCGTCCAATTTCGCTGAGCCGTCCGGAATCGCGGCGAGCGCGGCATTGTACTGGGTCAGTAACGTAGCGGCCTGATCCGGGAAATAGGAGATCAGCGTATAGTAAGCCGCGGCGATGGCCGCGCTATCCTTGGATGCCCCAGCAGGAGCGAAGGGATCCGGCCCATAAGATTGAAACCTGTGATCGATCGCATTTACGGCATCGTAAATCGCAAGATGAACGTATGCCATATAAACAAAGCTACCGACCTGCGAGTTCGAGCCGGGCGCGGTGGCCTGGCTGGCGGCAAGCGCCGTGGTAATCGCAATGTTGTTCCAGTCGATGACTGGATTCTGCGCCGTGACTGCACCGGCCGCGGCTAATGTAATCACGCCAGCGAGTAACAGAGGGCGTTGGAACGTTGAACGGATCATGTGTCCTCCTATGTTTTTCTACTTCCCTATTCCTAGTAGGCGCAGTATGTGCAAGGAAACTATCAGGCTAGGGCGTAAATGCCGGAGAGACCAACGCTAGGCGATATAATTCACCTGATGGCCATGAAGGAGCCGCAGAAGGCTCGTGATGCGGCTGTTGGCGACGTCAGTAAGCTACTGTGCGCATGGAGTGACGGGGACCAGAGTGCGCTCGAAAGGCTTACCCCCATCGTTTATAACGAGTTGCATCGGCTGGCACGACGCTACATGAAGGGCGAACGATCCGGCCACAGCCTGCAGACGACAGCTCTGGTAAATGAAGCCTACATGCGACTAGTGAACTATAAGCGCATGCAGTGGCAAAATCGGGCACACTTCTTCGCGGTTTCGGCCCAGTTGATGAGGCGCATTTTGGTTGAGCATGCGCGGCGGCATAACGTGAAGCGCGGTGGAGGCGTGCAACACCTCTCCCTGGAAGCAGCGGCCGCGGTGGGCGGCAACCGAGCCGAAGACCTAGTCGCGCTCGATGACGCGATGAACGCGCTAGCGCGTCTGGACGCGCGCAAGGCGCAAGTCGTCGAAATGCGCTTCTTTGGCGGACTTACTGTGGACGAGACGGCTGAGGTGCTTAAGATATCGGCCATCACCGCCATGCGTGACTGGAACACCGCTAAGGCGTGGCTCTACCGCGAACTGACTGGGCAGGGCGGGTGATGGACCCAGAACGATGGAAACAAGTCGATAGCTTGTTGCAGTCAGTGCTGGAGCGTTCACCCAAGGACCGTGACGCGTTTCTGCGGCACGCTTCTGCGGGCGATGAGGCACTGGAGTTGGAAGTCCGCACTCTGCTGATGTCGCAGGAGCAGGCAGGAAGCTTCCTGGAGATCCCTGCTATCGAAGTGGCCGCGCGATCCCTCGGCCGCGAGCAGAGTAGCACCCAAACGGGCGCCGCACAACAAACTGATTTCCCGATAGGAGCCACTTTCTCACACTATCGCATTGTCGGAGAGCTGGGCGGCGGCGGGATGGGCGTGGTCTACAAAGCCGAGGACACCCGTCTGCAGCGTTTTGTGGCCCTCAAGTTCTTGTCTGACGAACTCAGTCGCGACACTGATGCCTTGAACCGCTTCCGGCGCGAGGCCCGAGCCGCCTCTGCCTTAAATCACCCGAACATTTGCACAATTCATGACATCGGCGAGCAGGACGGCCACTCCTTTATTGTCATGGAGTTCCTGGATGGAACTACCCTGAAGCATCGCATCCATTCCGGTACCGGTGGGCGCCCTTTAGAAATCGAAACACTTCTTCTGCTAGCCGCTGAAATCGCCGACGCCTTGGATGCGGCTCACTCCGCAGGGATCATACACCGCGATATCAAACCGGCGAATATCTTCGTGACCGCGCGCGGTCATGGCAAGGTTCTCGATTTTGGATTGGCGAAAGTCGCTCCCGCCATCGACCATCGCGCAGACGCGGCGGCCCACACGATTGAAGACGACCTGACCAGTCCGGGGAGTGCGCTGGGGACCGTATCGTATATGTCGCCGGAGCAGGTTCGCGCCAAACCTCTCGACGCACGCACGGATTTGTTTTCGTTCGGCGTGGTGCTCTATGAAATGGCTACGGGCAAACTGCCATTTCGCGGAGAAAGCACAGGGATTATTTTCGACTCCATTCTCAACCACGCTCCCGTGCCTCCTGTGCGCCTGAATCCCGACTTGCCGGCCGAATTGCAGCGCATCATCGACAAGTGCCTTGAGAAAGATGCTAACCTGCGCTACCAGCATGCTTCGGAAATCCGCGCCGACCTGAAGCGCCTGAAGCGGGATTCGGATTCCGCGCCGGTGACAACTAATGCGAATCCCACGACCCGACACGCAACACGGTGGAAGATGATGGTTCCGGCCTCCGCAGTGATGCTGCTGGCCGCCATTGCAGCCGGCTGGAGCCTCTGGCCGCGCCCGGCTTCCACCCAACAAGTGCGTTCCATCGCCGTTCTGCCCCTCAAGAACCTCTCTGGCGACCCCGGCCAGGAATACATCGCCGAAGGCGCCACTGAGGAATTGATCGCCAATCTCGGCCAGATCCACGCATTTGAAAAGGTAATCTCGCGCACCACAATGGCCCGCTACGCCGGTACCGAAAAATCGATGTCCGAAATCGCTCGCGAGCTCGGCGTGGACGCTATCGTGGAAGGCTCCATACAGCGCGGCGGTGGCCGTACCCGCTTTCGCGTCCAGCTCATTTCCGCTACCGACGCACAATTGTGGTCCCAGGCCTACGATCATGAAGGAGCCGACCTGCTGAGCATCGAAGCCGACGTGGCCCGCGCCATCGCGCAGGAAATCCGCGCGCGCATCACGCCCCAGGAAAAAGAGCACCTAGCCCGCGCAGGAAACATCGACCCGGCTGCGCAGGAAGCCTACTTGCTTGGGGCCTATCACGTGGTCCACGTCACCGAACCGGATGTGCGCCAGGCGATCGAGTACTTTGAGAAGGCTATCCGGCTGCAGCCCGACTACGCTCCCTCCTACGCCGGCTTGTCAGAGGCTTGGCTAAGCATGGGAATCTTTGGCTGGGTTGGTTTTCACGACTCGGATCTGCCGGCACGGCAGGCGGCGCGGAAGGCTCTGGATCTGGACCAGAACCTCGCCGCCGCACACTGCCAACTCGGCGAGCTGCTCATGACCTACGACTGGGACTGGAGCGGGGCGGAGCGGGAGATGCGGCGGGCTGTGGACCTGGACCCAAACAGCCTCCGGGCACGGGTTGCGCTTGGAGATCTCTTCACCGCCTTGGGACGTTTTCCCGAAGCACTGGAACAGAAGCTCCGGGCCATCACCCTGGATCCTCTCTCCGCGATGGCGCAGTCCAGTTACGGCCGGACTCTCTATCGCGCCCGCAGGTACGAGGAAGCCATCCCTCACCTGCAACGCGCGATGGAGCTCGAGCCCCAAGTCAACCTCCACGCCGCCCGGCTCGCGGACGTGTACGAACAAATGGGAAGGAACGAAGACGCCCTGCCGATCCGGCAAAAGAACGCAGAGGCATCCAGCAGTTACGATCTAGCAAGCCTGTCACGGATTTATGCGCGACTCGGGCGTCTGCAGGAAGCACACGCGGCCTTGGCCAAGGCGATAAGCGCCGAGCCCCAGAATATGTTGTCCATTGCGCTTGCCTATTTCGTGCTGGGAGACAAGGACCGTTGCTTCGAATGGCTGAACAAAGGCGTCAACGATCGGCAGAACGTCCTGTTCTGGAAGGTCGACCCTCAGGTTGACCCGGTCCGCTCCGACCCGCGCTTCCAGGGTCTCATCGCGCATCTTAGGATGCCAGACACCCGCTGAATTCCGGGGGAGTCTTCTCCATACCCGTTCGCTATGAAAGCGGAATCAGACAACCACGTAGTCTGCCGGTGTTTTAGGAATCCTGGAGAGAATTCAACTTGACCAGAAACGTCCAAACCGCTGAAGTGAGAGATTCCGCTTACCGTGCCCCTCCACAGCGTTTCGAAACGATTTCGTTTTGAGCACCTGCAAAGATCGAAAGCGCCCGATTAGCAGAGAATGTTGTTGGCCGACGTTTAAGATGCTCAGAGACCTTGCACAAAAAGCTTATGAGCCCTTTTGGCACAGCCGTCCTGGGTGTAGCATAGCTAGTCTTCCAGCACCTTTTTATAACGAACGTTCGTGCAAAAATGGATATCTCTGACCAATGGTTTCCTGGCGTTCTATGGCTCAAAAACGCCCCAAATCCGGCACGGAGCGCATCTCGCGGGGTGAAGACCAACGCAATCGCATTCTGCGTGAGACAATCCGGATGGCCTCCGAGGAAGGATTACAGTCTCTTACCATCGGGCGGATGGCAGCCAAGCTGGGAATGAGCAAGAGCGGCTTGTTCGCCCACTTTGGTTCCAAACGAAAACTGCAGTTGGCCACTATCGAACGCGCCCATGAGATTTTTGAGAAACGCGTCTTGACGCCTTTAGTGGAGAGAGGCCCAAAGGGGATCTTTCGCATTTGGATCTTGTGCGATCTCTGGAGTAAGCACCTGGAAACCAGACTGTTTCCCAGCGGCTACTTCTTCACCGGGGCGTTTATGTCGCCCGACAGCCAACAAATTGCGTTCGACTTAGAGGCAGGCGGTCATTTCGAAATCTATGTCGTGAATGCGGAGGGCGGCCGGCCGGTTCCCTTGATGGCGGGCGCCACGAACAACGTTACCCCGAGTTGGTCGCGAGACGGACGGTGGATCTACTTTGCCTCCGACCGGACCGGTGACTGGCAGACATGGAAGATCCCGTCTGCGGGCGGTCAGGCCGTGCAGGTGACGAAGCGAGGTGGCTTTGCAGCGTTCGAATCTTTCGATGGCAAGACGCTTTACTATGCAAAGGGCCAATCCGTCGCGGGGCTGTGGGAAGTTCCGGTCGCCGGCGGGGGAGAGAAGCCGACCCTGGAGCAGCTTGGTGCCAGCCTTTGGGGTTATTGGGCTCCGACGGCCGAGGGCATCTACTTTTATGACGCGCCCGCGAAGGCCATCGAATTCTTCAGCTTTAACACGCGCAAGGTGGCTAGGGTTGCCAAGCCGGAAAAGCCCCCGCTGTTTTACAGTCCAGGCTTTGCGGTTTCCCCCGATGGCCGCTCGATTCTCTTCGCCCAGCAAGACCAAGCTGAATCGCACATCATGCTGGTAGAGAATTTTCGCTGGTGAGGTTCGGGAATAAAAGCAAAACGTGTGGCCTATATCGGGGAGTTACAGAACCAGTTCGTAGACGAAGGCAAGTGAAAAACCATCAGCACCCCTTTTGACACAGGTTCACGGCCATAGCATGGGTGGTTTCCCAGACACCTGTATTCTAGAACGAACATTCGTGCTGAAATGATGACGCTGGCCCACTAGTTCCCTGACGCCTTATGCCTCGAAAGCGACCCAGCTCCGGCGGGAATGGCGTCTCGCGGGGCGAAGCGCAGATGTGCTGGAGACCACCCGCTCTACTACTAGAGCCGGCCCTGGTGGGAGGACTTCCGCGCCGGCATGAGCAGTCGGAGTTGGGGCGTGCCGCCGTAGCCATCGCCCACGAGGTGGCGCGGCTCGGGCACCTGAATTTGTGGTTCGAACCGCAGCACGCCCGAACCATCGAGGAGCAGTGCCAGGGCGATCTGATCGTCACGGGACGCTGGGCCGTCGAGGTCAAGGCCGATCTGCCGGCGGCGCGCACGGCAACCTGTTCTTGCAGACACACGAACGCAACCCAAGGAGGCCAATCCTTGCCACCGAAAGGCACTACAGCGTGAAAGAGGTGGCGGAGATGCGGCATTTGTCTTAGTGGACGGTGCGCCGTATGTTCGAAAACGAGCCGGGCGTATTCAAGATAGACCGCCCGGGCACGCGGCGGAAGCGCAAGCAAACGACGCTCATGATATCCGAGAGCATTTTGGACCGCGTGCATCGCCGGATGTCGAAGCCGATCCTATGACGACTTCACCAAACGCAGACGGCGCGCGGGCTTCGGAAGAACCCGCGCAGTCGCTCGGTTTTTTGCGCGCCGCCAGCGCCTCGTCGTGCCACAGGCCGCGAAACTCCTGCATGTGCTCGGGCTGGATCTCATCGAGGGTGGTGAGACCTTTTTGGCGGGCGTACTCGTCGAGCGTGGGCGAGTAGGGCGCAGAGCGGTCGAGCTTGAGCAGCCCCTGCCACTTTTCTTTGGTGGCTTTGGCGCGGCCCGCGTTGTCGAGTTCGGCGAGCATGAGGGAAATGGCTTCCTCGATGGTCTTGCCCACGGAGGGCTCGGGCAGCAAGTCCCAGGAGCCGCGCTTGATGGCTTCGGCACAGCGGCGCTCGGCACGCTTGCGGTCGCGGTGTTGAGCGAGCGCCGCCTGTTTCCCTTCGAGCGTGTGATCCACGTAGAAGGTGCAGCGGCAGTCGTCGCCAGCGCGGCCGTACTGTTCGTACTGCTTGAGGCAGCGTCTGGCGTGGCCAAATAAGTTATTGAAAAGAAAAGGGGTTTTGGTGAGCCGGGCGGGACTCGTGACCGGTACCGGCATTTCCACAAGGCAACTTATTGATTTCTCGATGGATCAAAAGGTCTAAAAGGACTCACATTCCACTCCATCATGAGGCTATCATGAGAGCGGATCAGACCCGATTCGCAACCAGAGCCGCGGCCCCTCCCGTCATCTATACCTGCTTCGGTCCGGACACATTTATCTAACGAACCGCCGCGGAGCAATCACGGACTACCTCGCCCCGGGTAATTTCTTCGGTGAAAAATGCTTGCTTGGATTCCGCTTGCAGGACCAAATCGCGACCAGCCGTTCGCCGCTCAAAGTGAATGCGTTCAGCAAGTCTGAGTTGTTGGACCGCTTGCAGCTTGACCGCCGCTTCGCACTCCGCCTGTTGAAAGATCTTGCTCTTCGCCTGGATCGGTGCGAGCAGGCGCCTGGGGATTTAGTCATGGACCGGACCGAATGGAGGCTGGCACGTCTGCTTTGCCGCCTCGTGCCCGCCAATGCCGTGTCGGGCTGGGTGGCGTTGCGGTACAGTCCGACCAATCCCGAGCTGGCCCGCACCATTGGAGCATTGGCACCACGCGATGGCAGGTCTCTCATTACATGCGCCGTTTTCGGCAGTTGGGTTGGCCGCAACGGCGCCCGCGCCTCTGGGTTCAACGCGAAAGCCTGAAAGAGTTTCTGGAATCGTTCGCCAAGCGGCCATGGCCTCCGGTGCCGGGTAAGAAAATGTCAACGTAATGCTCCGTGATGGCCGCTCTCTGACGAGTCCAGGGGCATGAGCAGATCCGCGCCGCCGTTTGCAGTGACTATTGAGCGTTTGTCGCCCGCGCTGAGGAAGTGAGTTGCGTGAGCAGCTTATATAGCAGAGAAGCCCAAGCTCAAAGAGACTTACTAGCATCCCACAGGCCGAATCTGCAGGCCAGCCGAAATGGCCGACATCATTCTCTTCCTTGCATTCGATCAGGCCTGCTGGTTAACTGGGCGGAGAGTCCACGTAGTCGCCGGCATCGGATGTAAATGGCTCACGGCAGCTCTTCCATGGACTTGGAATTGGGACGACTGGGAACGACATGATGTAAGTCCGCGTCTATTCTGTGGGAAATGAGGTAAGGGCAATGCGTAGGATCCTTGACTTCCTTAGTCCAAGTGCCTGATGCCGACGGTAGCTGTGGTGGCAGCACTTAAATAGGGTTAAAGAGGTATTAAAATATCTTCCAGGCGTGATTCGTAAATCGAAGTCGAAGGCGTCTTTGGTGGCGTCGCTGATGCTCGGTTTGGTTTTCTGACCCTCAGAAGACGTGCATGATCTGCAATCGCCCCTCGCAATACGCTGTCCGGGCCCTGGTACCGCCTGGCTCAAGTTCCGCAAGGTTCTTATGCCAGCGTGAGGAGTATCGCAGCCGCGGAGAACATCCCACTCGACTACCTCCAGAAGATTCTGGCGCGTCTCGCGCATAAGCGGATGCTTCAGTCGAAAAAGGGCTACAGCGGTGGGTTTGCTCTTCGTGTGCCGCCCGAAAGGGTCCGTCTTCTGGATATCATGCGGGTCTTCAATGGTCTCGCTGCATACGAGAGGTGTGCTTGCGGCCTCGGTATGTGCTCCGACGACATGCCGTGCGGCCTTCACAATACCTGGAAGGTGCTGCGTGCACGAATCATGAGTTATCTGGCGCATAACACGATTGCAAGTTTGGCCGCGGTGAACCGTCAAAAACGCCGGCTGCTTAGTGATCACCGCCGGCGCGGCCGCTCTGCATATTCTGCGCCACCAAAAGAAATGCGGTTCCGGGATCTTACGGGGCCACACGGAGGGGAATGAAATGATACTCACGGCTTTGACAAGAGGGCGGACCTCGCCGGGTCCGGCGTTGGAGACTACGCGGAACTAGAGCAGATACTCCCGGCCAACTACCGGCCCCTGCTGGATGCCAAGGAGACGCAAAAGGCTCATCTCGGAAACGAAGAGATACATCGAGGAGAACCTCTGCCGGGAACTCAACTTAATGATGGTTACGATCGCCTCTGATCGTGGATGTGGCAAGCGGCGCAAACGATCTGCTCGATAGCGTTTTCCGCACCAGCCGGCGGTGGGTGAAATTCCCCAACGGGCCCTTCCACAACACGATGCGATGAGGAGATTAGTCCGAAGCGGTTGCAAGCGATGCCTTGGGCCGCGTATTGCCTCGCCTGCCAGGATGCCTTGGATCGAGGTGAAGGAAAGAACCTCACCAAGGGAGAGCAGAACGACGAGAACCCGCGAGAAGGCAGTGTCATGGCTACTACCACACACGGCATCATGCAGCACATTCCAACTCACAGCGCTTCCGGCGGAATGTGAACAGAAAGAGGCCTGCATGATCCGGCTCTCTGATCTTCGTCCGGACCTGCAAATCGTCCACAATGCCGAGCCGGTAGAGGTTCTATGGTTCGAGTGCAAGAACCTTGCGGGGGAGTTATGGATGGTTCACCCACTGTTTGTCGATCTGCCGGACCGCCCCGAAGTGTTTCGAGCGATCGACTCCATTTCGTATCTGCACACGGAAGACGCCTGTAGAACAGACAAATTGCAGAATAGATTTGTTGCAATAGCTGAACTTAACCGGCATCGTGCGGCGTGAAAACAGGGAAAGATCAGGACTCAAACCCAAACCGCTCTTTTGCCCCAAAATCAGGCTCCTGATCTGCACCTGTCTCCAGAAGGTCCGTTCGACGTAAGTGCATGAGCCATAACGACAGCGGCGCTGACAGGTGCCTGTTTTGTGGGGATGGCGATCGACGAGATTAGGCACTCGCCCCGCCCACTCTGGCACGCAGAGCGGGCCGGAGCCTCACAGCCCAGGGGCCAGATGATCCGGCTGGGGCCTCCACGAGAACCACCTCTCGTGCTCCGGTGTGCGGGGTGAAGACGATCTCCCCATCCTCGGTAACATACGCGTGCCCGATAATTTTCTCTCCTGGCTGGAGGACCGGAATGTCCAGATTGGTAGCTTCCATAAGATAAACATCGTCCCAACTCAAGCCTACACCCGGTCTTCATGCGGTGAACATCCGCATACTGCTCGCACTACGGGGACGAAAAGACAGCTTCGAGCAGCGGTTCGTTGACTATGATTGAACACACGAGCGCATTGCAACAGACGCTCCTGGACAAACGTCCACCTAGTGTTGGGATCGAGGATTCTCGCATGGTGGCCCACCTTCTTACCGCGCGGCCCAGAACGCCGAGTGTCAACACGGACCTGGCAGCCTTGCTCCCTCGAATGCGGCGGCGTCTGTACCCCGAAACTCTTCCCGTGCTTGTTTCCTATTGGCTGAAAACCGTTTGTGCGCGCGGTTATGAACTTCGGTGGTGGAGGAGGCTGCACGGTGAATTAACTCAGTCACTCGCTGAACAGTTCCCGCATGATGCCGCTTCGCGTCACGCCCTCACCGAACTCCACGAATGGATCCAAAACGCAGTTATTTTACCGGGCCAGATACCGCCGTCCCCGGCTTCACGTTTGGCATCGATTCAGACGAGCCTCGACCCTGGACGACTGAAACCCTACGTCAACCGTCTTTTGAACGAGTGGTTGCCCGTGGAAGTGGCTCGTCTCCTGGTGAATGACGGCGAATCCGCCATGTGGCAAGAGGGTGGTATTCCGGTGCTGGCGATCGCAACGGCGCTCGAACGTCTTCTCGTTCGAGAGCGCCTCTCGCCGGAAACCCTCGACACCCTCCTCAATCCCGAACTCTTTTCTCCACGGTATGTATATCCGGCTGATGTCGAGATTTTGCACGACGTAGTACTGGCCCTGCTTGGCCGGACCTCAGCGCCCGCACCACCCGTGATGCCGGCCAGATTGTTGTGCGTCGCGCCCGCGTCTCCTCTCCCTGCGGATTATGGCGAGGCGGTTCGTAATGCCTTCCTGGTAGTGCGCCCATCAGGTGAGGAGCTTCATGTGCCCGTGGCTCCGGCGCAATGTCGGCAGATCCTGGAAGGTGACCACGTGAGAATTGGCTCTGTCCTTGTGACCATGGATGGGCGCTGGTGGGAATCCGAGAACCTCTTGTATGGAGAAAACGATGCGGTTGTTTACCGGCCCATGGGCCGTCTTCGCATCGATTTCTCCACAGACCATGCCAGACTGCGGGTGCCTTGGCTGGAAGCCCGGTTGCGCTGGTGTGGTGAGGTTCATTTTCCCGACACCTTCGAGCTCTTCGGGCGCGAATGGCATGCCTCGCGATGGGAGGAGGACGCCGACCGAACCTGGCTCGATCTGGAGTTCTCTCGCGTCTTGCCGGTGATTTCGGAGGACGCGCAAAGAGAATTGCGACGATGGCGGCCGGCATCCGTTGATATCGCGTGGGCTGCCCTTGGAAACGCTCTGGCGAGCTCCATTCTCCAAAACAGCCGGGACCCCATCGAACAGCTTCGCCACGCCCACTTGATTCCACTCGGACGCGCGCTTTTCGAACTCACGGCCTCGGTTCTAACGCTCTCCAAGCAAGCGCGTGACACGATCGAAACGCGGCTCAAAGCTATCCGCTACCTGGAGGCTCCCCTGCTCGCGGCGTATGGCCGGGTTCCCTGGCGCATCGTTCCAGCACGAGTGCGCACGGCTTTGCGGCGAAGGGGGCGCTCGGATCTGGCTTTCGAGGACCTTATGAATCAGGTCTTCGAAGGCCCTCCAGAAACAACGGGCGCGGCATCGACAAATTCGGCGCACTCCCAGGCTACGAGCTCGTTCTTCCCACGCACTGCGGCCTGATCTTGGAGTTAACCAGCAGGGAGTCTATGACCACGGGAGCGGTGCTCGAAACGTCTGAAGTAATAACCGATTTCTATTAGTCGCGGTTTAAGGCCCTCCGTTCGCAGCAAGGGACTTGCGATATTGTCAGATCAAAAAATCTTGAAATACAGCCAGCCTAGCAGTATAGCTATTGGCGAATCATTATTGATTTGTGACGGCATGTTCGGGTGCGTCCTGCGTGGTATCCGCGCTACAAGGATTGCGGGACGTGATCGTAGTAGAAACCCAAACGACCCTGCTCGATGCAGCTATGCGTGCCGGGGCGTCACGTTTCATTCCGTCCGACCAAGCTTCCACCTGCCCACCGACCCCTGTCGGCAGCCAAGCTAGCTACCGAGACGCGTCAATAGTTATTAGACGTTACGAGCCGCCCCTAGCTCCGCAGTGTGGCAAAACCCTTGGGCTCAACCGCCGGACCCGTGGCGGCGCTCCAGTCCACTCCCGCATGAGTGAGTGGGGACCGCAGGTAACGACGCTCAGACAGTGGGGTTTATAATTGCATAAAGCTAGAGTTTTCTACCTCACATTCCAAGACATTACGCCTTCGCCACATCAAACACACCGAAGGCAATTCAGGAAAGGCGCCCAGGCAACAGGAGGCACAACCAATGGATCAGGCAAGGTTGGAGGCTATAGCCCAGGAATACAACGAATGTGGGCGCTGCAAAGAGCTTCTTAGAGCAACAATTGTAGCAATGTGGGAAAGCATCGAGAATGTCCGGATCTCCGTTGAAAGTTAGCGACCCTCGACCCTCATAGGCTACGCGACGGCAGTTCGCTTCGCAATCGGCTTTTGGGAAACCGCATTGGTCATGGCGGACAGGAGCACCGGAATC
>Ga0335081_10003320_pt1 | contig 25285 bp, 20 predicted proteins | sample Lox_Sample_35_FD_206713 | JGI IMG/M metagenome (GOLD analysis project Ga0335081, IMG submission 206713) | Soil microbial communities from Loxahatchee National Wildlife Refuge, Florida, United States - Lox_Sample_3.5 | ecosystem: Environmental > Terrestrial > Soil > Wetlands | place: USA...
GTGCAACGGGAGCGGCGAAAGCCCAAACAGGCGAGCCTCCGCCGCGGTGTCTCAACGGCGTACCACCCGCTTTTTCATCTGCTGATCTCAGAGTTTCTCTTGAACGAGTGCTCAAACATATGCGCTAAAGCATCTCGTTCATGAGCCGTCCATCGCCGAGTCGGGAACTAACGGCCGCGCATCATCTCCGTAATGGTCGCTAATACCTTCGTCGAGATGCACGAACTGCGTGAAAAGGCCGATTACGACTGTTCCACGAGGTGGACCAGGAAGGAAGTCAACCTGCATATCGCCTCTGTTGCCGCCGCCTTCAAAGCCTGGAAGGCCATCCGGGACGAAGAAGCTTCCCAAGCTTTCCTCTTTACCCTGTTTCCTAAGAAGCGCCGTTAACATAATATTTGGTGCCCCTTCTCGAATTGCGTGAATCCGGCCTCTATTGCGCCCACGGCGGCTTTTACGTTGACCCCTGGGCCCCGGTTGACCGCGCCGTCATCACACACGCCCACCCCGAACACGCCATCCCTGGATGCCAGGCCTACCTCACTGCCACCGCCGGCGAGGAGCTCCTCCGCGAGCGCGTTGGGCCGGATGCCGTCATCCAGACCGCCGGCTACGGAGAGTCACTCACGCTCGGCGAAGTGCAAGTCTCTCTCCATCCCGCCGGCCACATCCTGGGGAGCGCGCAGGTACAAGTCGAGCACCGCGGCGAAGTCTGGGTAGTCTCGGGCGACTACAAACTGGAGCCCGACCCGACCTGCGCGCCGTTCGAGCCGCTCCGCTGCCACACCTTCCTCACCGAGGCCACCTTCGGGCTCCCGATCTTCCGCTGGCCGTCCAATCCGATCGACTCCATCCACGACTGGTGGCGCGCCAACCAGCAGGTCGGCAAAGCCAGCCTGCTCTTCGCTCACGAGCTTGGTATGTCGCAACGCGTCCTGGCATCCATAGACTCCTCAATCGGCCCCATCCACGCGCATCCCGAGATCGACCGCTTCAACCAGATCTACCGCCAGCGGGGCATCGCCCTGGCGCCAACGGCCACCACCGCCGACTTGCCCCGAGCTCTCATCCTCGCTCCTCCTTCCAGTCACGGATCGCCGTGGGCGAAATCCCTCGGTGCCGCCTCGACGGCGCTGGCTTCCGGGTGGATGCGCATTCGTGGCACGCGCCGCCGCCGCTCGCTCGACCGAGGCTTCGTGTTGTCCGACCACGCCGACTGGCCGGCTCTGCTGCGCGCCATCGAGGAGACTGGCGCGGAAACCGTGCTGGCAACCCACGGCCACCGCGTTCCATTGGCGCGATGGGTCTGGGAGCATGGCCGCCGCGCCGGCGCCCTGGAAACGCGCTTCGACGAGGCGCAAACGTGAAGGCCTTCGCTGACCTGTACGCGGCGCTGGACGAGACCACCAAGACCAACGAAAAGGTCGCGGCTCTCACGAAATACCTGTCTGCCGCGGCGCCCGAAGATGCTGCCTGGGCGGTCAACTTCCTGATCGGCCGCCGCCCCAAGCGTCTTCTCGAATCGCGCAAGCTGGCGCAGTGGGCCATCGAAGAAGCCGGTGTTCCCGAGTGGTTGTTCTCCGAGTGCCACCACGCTGTGGGTGACTTTGCGGAGCTGATCGCGCTGTTGTTGCCGGACGCACGCGATTCCTCCGGCACGCCCTTGCCGCTGCACTACTGGGTGGAGGAACGCCTGCTCCCCATGCGGGAAGCCGACGACCAGACCCGCCGCGCCTGGCTCCTTTCCGCGTGGAGGGAGATGAACGAGCGCCAGCGCTTCGCGTGGAACAAACTCATCACCGGCGAGTTTCGCGTCGGCGTTTCGCAGAATCTCGTGGTCCGGGCTCTGGCGGAGGTCAGCGGAGTCTCCGGCGAGGTCATCTCCCACCGCCTGATGGGCGAGTGGCAGCCCACACCGGAATTCTGGAAGCAGCTGGTGGCGCCGCCGGCGTCCTCCCATTCACCTGCCACTGAAGAAGCGCTTCCGGTCAGTCAGCCCTATCCATTCTTCCTCGCGTACCCCCTCGAAGGCGAGGTGGACGAACTCGGCGACATCCGCGAGTGGCAGGTGGAGTGGAAATGGGATGGCATCCGGGCGCAGCTTCTCCGCCGGCAGGGCGGCACGTTCCTTTGGTCGCGCGGCGAGGAGCTCATGACCGGGCGCTTTCCGGAGTTGGAGGCAATGGGGGTGCTCCTCCCGGAGGGCACGGTCATTGATGGCGAGATTCTTCCGTGGAAGGATGGCGCGCCCCTTCCCTTCGCGCAGATGCAGCGCCGTATCGGCCGCAAGGTGCTCGGCAGCCGGATCCTCGCTGAAGTGCCCGTGGTGCTGATGGGCTACGATCTGCTGGAACTCGCCGGCAGCGATGTGCGCGAGCGCCCGCTCGAATGGCGCCGTTCACACTTGGAAAGCCTTGCGATGCCCGGCGGCGTCCTGGTGATCTCTCCCGTCGTGCCAGCCGGCTCCTGGGACGACTTGAAGCGTCTGCGCGAAGAATCGCGCGAACGCAAGGTGGAGGGATTCATGCTGAAACGGCGCGGATCGCCCTACCGCGTCGGGCGCCGGCGCGGCGATTGGTGGAAGTGGAAGATACCGCCGTACTCGGTGGACGCCGTGCTCATCTACGCGCAGCCTGGAAGCGGCCGCCGCGCAAGCCTCTTCACAGACTATACCTTCGGCGTATGGGACTCCGGCAAACTGGTTCCATTCGCCAAAGCGTACTCCGGGCTGACCGATGAGGAGATCCGCAAAGTGGACGGATTTGTTCGCAGAAACACCATCGAGAAGTTCGGCCCGGTACACGTGGTCAAGCCCGAACTGGTTTTCGAGCTGGCGTTCGAGGGCATTCAGCACTCGCCGCGACATCGCTCCGGCATCGCCGTGCGCTTTCCACGCATGGCCCGATGGCGCCACGACAAAAAGCCGGAAGAAGCAGACACGATCGAAAATGTCCGGGCGCTTTTGAAAACAAGGGCCGGCGCTTAGCCGCGCGAGCGCAGCCAGCCGTTTTCCTAACCCCCGCTTTGCTCGTTCGTCTACCAAGGAAACGGGCCACAGACTTGTAGATGGGATACTACTTGCTGAAATGCCAAAGGTATTGATAGCAGGCGGCGGGCTCGCCGGCCTGTCCGCGGCGGCGGCGCTCGCGGGCGCCGGCTTTGAGGTCGACCTTTTCGAGGCCCGGCCCTTCCTCGGTGGGCGCGCCTCGTCGTTTCCGCTGCCGGCATCCGCGGACGAGCAACCCGAGACCATCGACAACTGCCAGCACATCCTCCTCCGCTGCTGTGTCAACCTGCTGGATTTCTACGGCCGCATGGGCGTGCGCGACCGCATCAAGTTTTATCGCGAGTTCTACTTCCTGGAGCCCGGCGGACGGCTCTCGGTTCTGCGCCGTGGCAACCTGCCCGCGCCGTTTCACTTCGCCGGCTCCTTCCTGCGCATGCACTGCCTGAGCCGCGCCGACAAGACGGGAATCGCCCGCGCCTTGATGGCCCTTCGCCGGGAGCGCACCCGCCGCAAGGACCTCGACCGCATCAGCATGCTCGACTGGCTCCTTCAGAAACGCCAGACGGCCCATGCCATCGATCGCTTCTGGCGCCAGATCCTGGTCAGCGCCGTGAACGAGGACCTCGAGCACATGGCCGCCACCCACGGCTTTCAGGTCTTCTGGCTCGGCTTCCTGGCCCGCGCCGATTCCCACGAAATGGGCATCCCGGCCGTGCCCCTCAGCGAACTCTATAACGCCGGAGCCTGGAAGCGGATGAGCAATGTGCGGATTCATTTCCGCAGCCCGGTGGATCGCATCGACGAAAGCGGTTTCCTGGTGGACGGCGAAGTCCGGCGCGGCGACCATTACATTTGTGCCCTGCCTTTCGAGCGATTGGAGGCCCTGGGTCTGCCCGCCCCCAAGTTCGAACACTCGCCGATCACCGGCGTGCACCTCTGGTTCGACCGCGAAGTGACTACACTCCCGCACGCCACGCTCCTCGACCGCACCATGCAGTGGATGTTCAACAAGGACAGCGGCCGCTACCTGCAACTGGTGGTCAGCGCTTCGCGCGACCTCACCAGCCTTTCGCGCAATGAAATCGTCGAGATTGCGATTGGCGACCTGCGTCTCTACTTTCCGCGCGTGCACGAAGCCCGCCTCTTGAAGTCCCATGTCATTAAAGAGCAGCGCGCCACATTCTCCGCCGCTCCGGAGACCGAGTGTCTCCGGCCCACGCCCGAATCGGCTCTCCCCAAAGCCTTCCTGGCCGGAGATTGGACCCGCACCGGCTGGCCCGCCACCATGGAAGGCGCGGTCCGCAGCGGCTATATGGCCGCCGAGGGCGTCGCACAAGCGTCCGGCAAGCCGGCACGTTTTCTGGTGCCGGACCTGGGATAACCTGCACCGGTTGTCCGTCTGGAGGCCCCTCTCGACGCCTGCGCCAATGGGAAGCCGAGGCGTGTCATCTCAAAAAACGTGGAATCGGCGGCAAATCTGAAGTATAGTCTTCAAAGAAAGGGGGGGACTATGGAAATCGATCGAAGGCTGTTTATCGCCAGTTTAGGCGGCGCCGCCACCGTGGCATCGATGAATCACGAGGCCCGGGCCGAGGCCCTGGAACACTATATGGCCGACCTCCTGGAGGAGTCCGCCACCGACGACACCAAGCCGAAGTTTCCCAAAGCTGCCGACATCGAAGCGGAAATCGAAACGCGTCCGTACCGCCGCGGCGCCGGTGGCGTGTTTATCTCCGGCCACGGCAATGTGAAGAAACTGCCGCCCATGCCGGCTAAACCAACGCTCGCTGATTTCTTCAATCTCCGCTTCACCACCGTCAACCATTGCCTGCAAAGCGCCAGCGACGCCCTCAAGAAGGGCGAGGCCGAAGACATCGTCATGGCATGCCTGCTCCACGACCTGGTGCACACGCTCATGAAGACCGATCACGGATGGTGGGGCGCGCAGATGTTCGAGCCTTACGTTTCCGAGAAGATCACTTTCGCCATCCGTTATCACCAGGCCTTGCGCTTCTACCCCGACCACAAGGCCGGCTACGAATACCCCGACCTGTATCGAAGGATGTTCGGCGAAGACTACACTCCGCCTCCGCACATCGAAGCCGCCTACCGCTACGCCAAAGATCACAAGCTGTATATGGCCGCCCGGCTGGTGACCGTGCACGATCTGTACGCGTTCGATCCCAATGCCAAGGTCTCGATGGATCCCTTCGTGGACATCATCGGGCGGCAATTCAAACAGCCCAAAGAAGGGCTCGGCAACGACAACAGCCCCGTGGCGCATTTCTGGCGGACCATGGCCACGCCGGATACACCTCTGTAACGATAACCGCCGACGCGGCGCAGGCACTCCTGCCTGCCGCCCGTCACGAGTGCCGCGTCACAGCGCGAAGACACCCGCTGCCACTGCGGCGATGGTCATTACCACCGACGCACCGAACAGAAACGGGATCGAAAAGCGCTGGTGTTCGCCTAACTCCAGGTGCGCGAGCCCCACGATCAGGAATGTCGCGGGCGTCAGGGGACTGACGGGGAAGCCGGTGGTCATCTGGCCCAACACCGCGGATTGCGCGAGTTGGACCGGCGGCACGCCTGCCGTTTTCGCCGCCTCCGCGATCACCGGCAGCACTCCGAAATAGAAGGAATCGGGATCGAACACCAGGCTCAGGGGCATGGAAATCATTCCCAGAGCCGCCGGAAGATGGCGCATCATGCCCGCCGGCGACAGCCTCACCACAGCCTTCGCCATCTCCGCGAGCATTCCCGATTCCTTCAGGATGCCCGTGAACGCGCCGGCCGCAAAGAGAATCGAGGCCATCATGAGAGCTTCCCTGGCATGCGCGTCCACGCGCGCCCTCTGCATCGCGATATCGGGGTAGTTGATCGCCAGCGCAATCACCACGCCGAGCATGAAGACGGCGACCGGCGGCGCTCCGGCAACCATCGCGCCCATCACCACCACCGTAAGGAAGCCGTTCAGCCAGATGCGCCGTGGCCGTCGCAGCGCCTTTTCCGGTTCGCTGAGTTGCCGCGCGTGAACTGCTGCGCTCGCGGCGCCGGCCGTCCACGCCAGCCGTCTCTCTTCCCGGCGTCCGAGCCACCAGGCCACGCTGAAGGTGTATAACAGCCCCACCGCCTGCACCGGGATCAGCGGACGGAAGATCTCCGCCACGGGAATGTGGAGCGCCGCCGCGGCGCGAATCATCGGTCCGGTCCACGGCAGGAAGTTTACCCCGGCGGCGAGCGAGGCGGCGCACGCCAGAACGCGCCGGTCCATTCCGAGCATTTCGTAGAGAGGCAGCATGATCGGAATAGTGATGAGGAACGTCACCGCGCCGGAACCATCCAGGTGAATCAGCAATGCCAGGAGCGCCGTGCCCACAACCAGCCGGCTGGGACGGTTTCCCGCGGCGCTCAGGATGCGGTCGATCAACGGATCGATCAGGCCGCTGTCCGCCATGATTCCGAAATACAGGATGGCGAAGACGAACATCCCGGCGAGAGGCGCCATGCTCTCCACGCCTTTGACGATGAAGCCGCCGGTACGGAGCCCGAAACCGCCCGCCAGCGAGGCCGCGGTGGGAACCGCAATCAGGGCAACGAGCGGCGAAGCTTTCTTACCGATGATGAGCGCCAGCAGGACCGCGATCGTCAGAACGCCTAGCAGGGCCAGCATCACGATGCCGTATCGACAGGCGACTGGCGCGTGCCGGTCAGGATGATGCCGGCATCCGCCAGTCCGTCGATCTCACCGGCTTCCAGGCCCAGCAGGTCGGCCAGAACGATCGCCGTGTGTTCTCCAAGCGCGGGCGCGGGCGTGCCGACCCGGCCTGGCGTGTCCGACAGCTTGACCGCCGGGCCGGTCACGCGATGCGGCCCCACCATCGGACACTCGAGCTTGGGGAACATGTTGCGAAGCACCGCCTGGGGATCCTCGGCGACCTCTGCAAACGTTCGCACCGGAGAACAGGGTATGCCTTCCGCCCGCAATCGTTCGATCCATTCCGCCATGGTGCGTTCGCGGAACACCGCGCCGAGAATCTCTTCCAATCGATGACGGTTCTGCACACGGAGCGGATTTGTGGCGAAATCCGGGTGAGCCTCCAGATCGCTCCGCCCGATGGTGCGGCAGAAAACCGACCAGAGCTTTTCGCTGCCGATCGCCAGGGAGAAGCAACGATCGCTCGCTTCGTAGACTCGATACGGAACCACCGTGGGAAAGGCGCTGCCCATGGGGCGCGGCACTTTGCCCGATCCGAGAAACGTCATGTAGTTCGACGTCATCGTGGAAATCATCGAGTCCAGCATCGCGACATCGACGTACTGGCCGCGGCCGGTGAGTTCGCGCGCGCGCAATGCCATCAGGATTCCGATCACCGAAAACAGACCGGCGTTGATATCGGCCACCGCATACCCGCTGCGGACCTGCTCTCCGTCTTCCGTGCCGGTGATGCTCATGAAGCCGCTGGAGCACTCCACGATGAGGTCCATGGCCGCTTCGTCGCGCGAAGGGCCGGCCTGCCCGTATCCGGAGATGGAGCAGTACACCAGCCGGGGATTGCGGCGCGATGCCGCCTCGTAGCCCAGGCCGAGACGATCCATGGTGCCGGGACGGAAGTTTTCGATCACGACGTCGACCTGGTCGATGAGGCGGAGGCAGAGGTCGATCCCCTCGGGCCGCTTGAGGTCGATGGAGATGCCATATTTGCCGCGGTTCAAGCCCAGAAAGAACGCGGAGTGCCTGCCCGCGAAGGGCGGTCCCCAACCGCGCCCCATGTCTCCGCCATTGGCGCTTTCGAGTTTGTAGACGCTGGCGCCGAAATCCGCCAGCACCAGGGTGCAGAACGGACCGGCCAGGGCGTGTGAAAAGTCGAGTACGCGAATTCCCTGAAGAGCGGCAAGAGAGGGCATCCCTCCTACGATAAAACAGGGTTGGGGACTAGGGAGTGGGGATGAGCGCTTTGTCCGGCTGCATGTCGCGATATCTCTCCACGGTCAGCCGCCGGCCATCGCTGCGGACAGTGACCAGGCCATCCTCGTCAGTGCGGAGAACAGTGGCATGGTGTTGTTGCAACCGTTCCATCACTTCGCGATTGGGATGGCCGTAGCTGTTCTCGAAGCCCACCGACACCAAAGCAAATGCCGGATTCATGGCGCTCAGGAACGCTTCCGTGCTGGACGTCCGGCTGCCGTGATGCGCCACCTTGAGGACGTCGGTATGGGGAACCTCGCCGGCCTCCAGCATCCGGTATTCGATCGGGCGTTCCACATCGCCGCTGAGCAGGAAGGAGTGGCGGCCATAGCATAGTCGCAGGACCAGCGAGTCGTCGTTCTTGGGCGTGTCCGCCGGGAGGTAGTCCGAGAACGGCGCCAGAACCTCGATCTCCGCCCCGCCGAACGCGAAGCGTCCAGGCGCCTGCATGGGGACAATCCGCACACCGTTCTGGGCTGCGCGGTCGCGCAATGCGCACCAGGAAGGAGACTCGGGCGTGGCGCCGGTCCACAGCTCGCGCGGATGGAAATCGCTCACCAATGCGGGCAGGCCGCCGATGTGATCTTCGTGCGCGTGCGAGAGTGCCATCACGTCTATGGAACGGATCGAGCGATTCCAAAGGTAGGGCGCCACCACGTCTTCGCCGGTATCGAGCTGCCCGCGCGACTGGCGGCCGAATGCCGGGATTCCGCCGCCATCCACAAGCATGCGTTTCCCGTCCGGAAAGACTACCAGCAGGCTGTCGCCCTGGCCGACGTCGATGGCGGTCAACTCGAGCTGCCCGCGCTGGTACTCCGGAGGGAAGGGATGCCAGAGCAGCAGCGCGAGAGCAACTCCGACGGCGCCCACCGCGGCAGTGCGCCACCATCGGCCGCGCGCGACAGCCGCGGCGACGAGAGCTGCCGAGAACGCCACGCCCAGCCATACCGGAGGAGTGGCGATCCGCCAGTTGGGTTCGATGCTCGCGTGCCAGCGGACCACTACCTGCGAAAGCCATAACAGCACGCCCGTCATCCGCGCCACCCAGCCCCATCCCGTGAAGACTGCGATCCAGCCGGCGGGCATCGCGAGCCCCATCAACGGCACGACGAGGGTGTTGGCGGAGAGGCCCGACAGGCCGACGCGGTGGAAGTAGACCACCATGGGAAGTGCCAGGCCCAACTGCGCGATTGCCGAGACCAGGGTCAGCTCGTAAAGGAAGAACAGCACCCGGACGGGCGCCACGATGGCGAAGGTAGCCGCGCGCCGCGGGAGTTTGAGCGCGGTCAGCGTTTCGGCCAGCAGACGCATTTCCAGGCGGAACTGGGCGACCCGGGGCGTTAGGTGCAGGTCGCGGCCGGTGTCGTGAAGGTCGCCGAGCGCGCGTGCGAGCGGGCCGGAAGTGGCTCGGATCAGCGGCGTGGCAAAGGCGCCGAGGAACGCGACCGCCAGGAAGGTGAGTTGGAAACTGGCTTCGAACAACTGCTCGGGGTCGAAAACCAGGAAGCCGAGCGCGACTGCGGCCAGGAGATTCAACGGACGGCGCTCACGGTAGAACCAGGCGCCGATCATGTAGATCGTAAGGCCGGCGGCGGAGCGCGTGCAGGGAGCCTGCCAGCCGGTCAGCAGCGCGTAAAACCACCCCGCCGACACCGTGATCAGCAGAGCCAGAGGCTCCGGCACGAAACATCGTCGCAGCAGGAACAGGAAGAAGGCGGCCAGGATTGCGACGTGGGTGCCGGAGATGACGAGTGCGTGAAAGGTGCCGGTCGAGCGGTAGTCGTCGGTCCAGACTCTCTGCAGTTGATAGGACTGACCGATGAGGATAGCCTGCATGATTCCACTCTGGTAGGCGTCGCCGTGGTAGAGGCGCTCGATGCGCTCCAGGGCGGCCTGGCGCACGTCCATGACGGCTTTCTGGAATCGCGAGCCGCACCGGCCCGGCAGGATCCGGACCGTGCCGGCGGCGCCGGATGCCGTCCAGTAGATGTCGTGGCGGGCGAGGTAGCGGGCATAGTCGAAGGCGCCGGGGTTGCCGTAATTGCGGGGCTTGCGCACGCGGGCATCGAGTTCCACGTTCTGTCCGTAGTGCAGCGTCGGCAGAGGCTCGTCGCCGTTGGTGTACAAGGTCACCTGAGCGCGCGCGCCGGGGTCGAGTTCGAGCAGGAAGCGCTCGCGCTCGCCCGAAATGGCGGGGGGCTCGACCACGCACCCGCCGAGGATGACGATCTCGCGCCCCTCGGCGTCCAGTTCCGGCGGCGGGGCGGGGGAGTGGGCGAGAGCGGTCAGGATGCCGGTCGCGACGAGGCCAAGCAGGCAAGAGGCTCCGGCCAGGACACGGGAGTGGCGGAGCAACGCCAGCATGCCCAGCAGCAGAAACGCGGCGATGGCGCCGAAAAGTTCCGAAGGCTGAAACGGTACGAAGCGGGAAACCAGGATCCCTGTGGCAATGGCAGCTACAGGCCCCACCAGCGGGAGTTTCACTGGAAACCCGATTGTAACAGCCGGCGCTGCGTTCAGGGCGAGTTTAGCCGCCAACTTACCGGAACCGGCCATTTCCAGCCGGTGTCACAAGAAAAACAGGTTCGGCGTATTATTATCAGCAGACGGAGTGAGGGATGCCATGAAGATGAGACAGTCAAGAGTCGCCGATCTTGCGATACTCGCGTTGCTGGCGGTGCCGACGGCGGCCGGCCAACCGTCAACCGCGCCGCCGCTCACGTTCGAAGTCGCTTCTGTGAAGGTCTCGACAATCGGCGGCTCTCGAGGCGGTTGTCACGGAATCGATTCGTGGACTCACAATGGCCCGGATGAGGCGCCACCGCCCCTCGGCCGCTGTGTCATCACAGGCTCACGGCTCAGTCATTTGATCGGCATCGCGTTCGGTGTATCGATGCAGGACTTAAGCTCTGGCCCGGATTGGATTCAACGGGGCGATCTGCGATTCGACGTGAATGCCAAGGCCGACGACCCGGCCAGGACGACGCAAAAACAGCTGCTCACCATGCTTCAGAATCTGCTCGTGGAGCGATTCCATCTGAAATTCCACTACCAGACCAGCGAAGCTGCAGGGTTTTCCTTGACGTTGGCAAAGGGTGGTCCGAAGCTGCGGACATCGACAAGCGATGAGCCGAAGATTCTTTTTACCGCACCGGACGGAGAAGTGGCCCTGAAACCGCAGGGCAAGGCAATCGCGCTGATTGCCCAAAAATACTCGATGCCGATGCTCGTCAATCTGCTCTCTGCGGTAGGCCAGGCCGGTCCGGGGATGGACAGGACAGGTCTCTCCGGAGAATACGATTTCAAGCTTTCCTGGGACAGCGATGCCGGGCCGGAGCTGGCGGCGGCACTACGCGAGCAACTCGGTCTGCAAATGAAAGCCGAGCGGCTGCCGGTGTCCACATTTGTGGTGGACGCAGCGGAAAAACCAACCTCGAATTGAATTGCGCCGGCGGCGTGGCACTCCTGCCTGCCGCGTCCCGACTCATCGGGACGCTTTTCGGCCGCGCCACTGCCGGGCGGGCGCACCCTTCGTGGTATAACCACACCATGCGGAAAGCCCTGGCAGTGTTCGCTCTGGCCTCTCTGGCGTGGGGGGCCGACTCGCGGCCCAAGGTGCGCGCCATCACGGCGTTCATCCATATCGACGCTCAGAATTACGTGACGCAGATCGAAGGCACCATGCAGTTCCTCAACGGCGCGCGCGAGGCGTACCGCGGCGCGGGATTCGAGGTGGAAGGTGTCCGCATCGTCACCCAGCCTTTCACCCAGTACATCGCCGGAATGAAGCGCGAGGAGGCGCTGGCCTTCTTCCGCAAGCTGAACGACCTGGCCGCCAGGCTTCAATACAATCCCAATATCGGGATCGCCATGGTTGGCGACGGCGACGATACGTCCTCGCTGGATCTGTTAGCGACCGTTCTCGCGACCACCAGGCTCAACGCCAGCCTGAGCGTGGCAGCGGAGGACGGCGTCCACTGGAACGCCATTCGCGAGGCTGCGCGGCTGATCAAAAACGTCGCCGAACGCAGTCCGCACGGCGGCGGCAATTTCAATTTCGCCGCCACCGCCATGGTGAAGCCGTACGGTCCGTTTTACCCGGGCGCTTACCATCTGGGCGCCGGCAAGACCTTCGCCGTGGGACTGGAGGGCGCCAATGTCGTGGGCGACGTGTTTGCCCGATACCGCGACCCGCGCGAAGCGGAGAAGCAGTTGGCCGATGCGCTCGCCCGGCACATGCGCGACGCCGAAGCTGTGGCGTCCAGAGTAGCCGCCACCAGCGGCTGGACGTATGCCGGGATCGACCCCACCCCAGCGCCGTTGGGGGACGTCTCCATCGGGCGCGCCATCGAATCGTTTACCGGCGGGCCATTCGGTGTGAGCGGGACCATGACCGCGGCGGGCATCATCACGCGGGCGGTGCAGTCGGTCCCGGTGAAGCGGGTGGGATACTCGGGCCTGATGGTTCCGGTGCTCGAGGACAATCTGCTCGCGAAGCGCTGGGCCGAGGGAACCTACAATCTGGATTCGCTGCTGGCCTATTCGGCGGTGTGCGCCGGTGGCTTGGATACCGTGCCGCTGCCAGGCGACACCAGCGTGGAGAAGATCGCGCGTATCCTGGGGGACGTGGCGTCGCTCGCGTACAAGTGGCAAAAGCCGCTGGCGGCGCGGCTTTTGCCGGTACCGGGCAAGAAGGCGGGAGACCGGACCGAGTTCGACGATCCCAGAATGGCGAACACGGTAATCCGCTAAAGGCCCGGGTGATTATTTGCCGGCGGCGAGGCGGATGACCGCCAGACGCGGCGAGCCGCTTTCGCCGCTGTGGTGGCGGCTCAGGATGCGGTGCGACGGGTAGCCGCGATTCGTCCAGATCTGGCGGAGTGCGCAGCCGTCGCTGCAGTCGAAGAGCAGAACGCCGCCATCCCCCGACGTCCATTCCTTCTGCGGGTCGCCTTCCGCCCCACGATTCAAGAGGACCGAGTAGTGGTTTTTCGCGTTGGAGACCTCGAAGAGCTTCTCGCCGATCGAGGCAGAGACCGTGTACTTCCCGGCAGGCAGCACCTTGCCGCCGGCGCTGAAGGAGAACGGTACCTCGGCGGTCATGGTTTGTGCCGGAGCGGCGGTTGACGCAGCCAGCAATGCGGCGGCCGCGAGCATCAGGTTCATGGTGGAGCGTTTCATTTTCATTCCTCCTCGCACCCACAAGCGGAATTCGCCTGGCGAAATCTGCCATGTCGGCAAAAAAAATTCTGGCGAATCCGCGCTTCTGATAAGATCCGTGTAGACGTGAGCCCGACTCCTGAACGCTGGCGCTCGCTGGACGAGCTGTTCCACGCGGCACTGGAAGTGCCTCCCGCCGAACGCGCCGCCTTTCTGATAAGGGCGTGCCCGGACGAAGCGTTGCGGCGCGCCGTGGAGTCGTTGCTGAACTTTGAGCCCGAAGGCGATGCGCTGCTCAAGAACTCTCCGTGGGCGCAGACGGAGCCTCTCCATGCCGGCACGGAATTGGGTCCCTACCAGGTTCGGGAGCGAATCGGCGCGGGAGGAATGGGCGAAGTCTACAAGGCGCGCGATCCGCGCCTGGGCCGCGAGGTGGCGCTCAAGGTTTTGCCCGCGATGATGATGGGGGATGCCGCCAGCCGCGGCCGCTTCGTCCGCGAGGCCCAGGCCGCCTCCCGTTTGAATCATCCGAACATTGTGACCATCCACGACATCGGCGAGAGCAGCGGGCGGGTGTTCATCGCCATGGAGTACGTGGCCGGCAAGACCCTGGCCGCGAGCATTCCACGCGGGGGCATGCCGCTCCCCGAGGCGCTGAAATACGCCGCTCCGATTGCCGCCGCGCTGGCCACCGCCCACGACGCCGGAATCGTGCATCGCGACTTGAAACCGGGCAACATCATGGTGACTCCCGAGGGCGTGGTCAAGGTCCTGGACTTCGGGCTGGCGCGCTTTGCGAACTCGGAAGCCGAAGGCGCGGACGCCCGCAGCACACGCACGCTTTCGGCCAAGGGCACGATTCTGGGCACGCCTCAATATATGGCTCCCGAGCAGGCGCAGGGCCGGACGGTGGACAAGCGCGCGGACATCTGGGCGTTCGGAGTGGTGTTTTGCGAAATGCTCACAGGGCAGCGGCCGTTTACAGGCGATACGATTGCGGACGTCCTGGCGGCGGTGCTCACGAAGGAGCCGGACTGGGAGCGCGTACCGAAGCGGGCCGGGCGGATGCTGCGCCGCTGCCTGGAGAAGGATCCGCAGCGCCGCCTGCGGGACATAGGCGACATCTGGGATCTGCTGGAGCCCGACGACACCGTGCATCCCGCCGGCCAGCCGTACTTCGGGCGCTGGAAGTTGGCGGCGGGCCTCCTCGTATTGACGACGATCGCCGGATTCGGCCTTGCCTGGCGCGCCTCGCGGCCGGCCGAGCGCCCGCTCACGCGTCTCACGGTGGAGTTGGGACCGGAAGCCATCCGGGGAGAGAGCACCACCGTGGCCATCTCACCCGATGGGCGGAGGCTGGTGTACCCGGCGCGTGCGCCGGACGGCAAGCCGCAACTTGCCACCCGGCTGCTCGACCAGGACCAGGCTACCATGCTCCCCGGGACCGACAACGGTTTCGATCCCTTCTTTTCTCCGGATGGCCAGTGGGTGGGGTTTTTCACGGGCAGTGAACTCAAGAAAGTTTCGGTACGCGGGGGCGCGCCGGTAACGCTGTGTCCCGCGGGATACGGACGCGGAGCCGCTTGGGCCGGAGACGGCAACATCATCCTCGCGGCCACCACTCTCAGCGCGCTCCTCCGCGTACCCGAAGGAGGCGGAACGCCGCAGCCATTTACCCGGCTGGGCACCGGCGAGGCCAGTCATCGATGGCCCCAGGCCCTGCCTGGCGGAACCGTGCTCTTCGGCGCGCAGTCTCTGAATGTCGGGGCGGAGAATGGCCGGTTTGAGGCAATTACCAAAAAGACCGGCAGCCTGAAAGTGCTGCCTCTGACCGGATACGGCGCGCGATATCTGCCTACAGGCCACCTGTTGTATGCGCGTCAAGGCGTGCTGTACGGGGTGCGGTTCGATCCCGATTCCCTGGAGGCGCGCGGCTCGCCCTCGCCGCTGCTGGAGGATCTGTCCGCCAACCCGTTCACCGGGGGTGGACAGTACGCTTTCTCGGAATCGGGCACGTTGGTGTATCTGTCGGCCAAACACCCGGCAGTGATCTGGCAGTTGGCGTGGCTCGACGGCTCCGGAAAGTTCCAGCCCTTGAATGCCGCGCCCGGCGTGTACACCAATCCGCGGGTCTCACCAGATGGAAACAAGCTGGCAGTCCTCAACGGCCCCGACATATTCATTTACGATCTGCAACGGGAGGCGTCCACCAGGCTCACATCCGGGCAGGTGACTTCGCCGATCTGGGCGCTGGACGGAAAACATCTGGTGTACATCTCCGTGTCGGATGCCTTCCGCATTGTGTGGGTTCGCAGCGACGGCGCGGGCGAACCGGTAACCCTCGTGGAAAGCAAGGAACTGGCGTCTCCGTGGTCGTTCGCTCCGGATGGACGGCTGGCCTATTACACTACCAGTCCCGGGTCGGGTAACGATATCTGGACTCTGCGGTTGGATCTCAGCGATCCCGACCATCCCAAACCAGGGAAGCCGGAGTTGTTCCTGGGCACACCCACAAATGAGCTGGTCCCCAGGTTCTCGCCCGACGGGAAGTGGATCGCCTACCGCTCCGATGAGTCCGGACAGAACGAGATTTACGTCCGGCCATTCGCGGCGGGAAGTGCGGGAGGCAAGTGGCAGATCTCTGCCGGCGGCGGAATGTACGGCATCTGGTCGAAGAATGGCCGCGAGTTGTTCTACGAAACTCCGGACAGCCGGATCATGGTGGTGGACTACACGATCAGGGCCGATTCGTTCACGCCTGGAAAGCCGCGCCTCTGGTGCGACACGCGGCCCTTTGCAACTCGCGGAGTGCCCAACCTCGACTTGGCGCCGGACGGCAAGCGCTTCCTGGTGTTCGCTCCCCCGGAGTCCAGCACAGAGCCGGTGCGGGTCGCCATGCTCGAGAACTTCTTCGACGAGTTGCGGCGGCGCCTGCCATAGTAGTGAGTCGGGAGCTTGCAGACAGGACTGGCGTGGGAAGGAACTGCGCCGGCGGACGATGACCGTCGTCATTTGCTCGCTCGAAGATATCGGGCGATGATCTCCAACTCGGCCGGCGAATACGCGCGCACTGCCTGCGCGTGCCTCCAGGCGCTGTTGGATTCGATCGCGATGCGGGAGGCAGGAAACGACCGCAGCACCGGCAGCGGACCCGTAAGGTCATACACCCGCACGCGAGTATCGGTGCGTTCCGCCACCAGGGCCGGGAACGGTGCCTCGCTGCCTGCAGGGCGCACCGTGACGACGTGCGTGCCGGCAACTTCGCGGAGGTCTGCGAAGCGCGCGGGCGGTAAGGATGCGAGATCGGGACCCACCGGTACGCCCCAGCCGTCGAATTCGTGACAGGATCCGCAGTTGCCGGTGCGAGTGGTGTCGAAGAACAGTGCGCGGCCTGCCTTCACGTCCTCGGTCAGAACGCGCGCGGGTGCTGCCGGCGCGGGACCGGGTATGGCGCCCGACCCGCGTAGCGTCATGAGGTAGGACACCAGGTCGTCGAGTTCGCGGGTCTTGAGGCGCGAAGTGAACTCCGGCATGCCAGTCCCCGGGATGCCCCACGAGATCACCTTGAACATCCCGTTCAGGCTGTAGTTGTGGCCGATCAGGCGGGGTGCGCGCCCGGCTGTTCCGTCGGGACCGTGGCAGTAGGGCACGGCGCAATTGGTGCGATAGAGTTGCTGCCCCCGCTCGACGGCTCCATCCTGGGCGAAGGCCGCGACAACAGACACCAGCAAAAGAAAGACGTGGCGCAGGCGCTCGTGCCTGCCGCGCCCCGACTCATGGGGGCGCTTGTCGGGCCCGCACGGTGCCACTGCCCGCGAAGGGCTTTCGAGGCTGCCGCGCCGGCACTCATGTATGAGATTCGGCTGGGCGCCGGCTAAAAGCGTCCCCATGAGTGGGGATGCTCCAAACACGAGTGTCCGCGCCACGTCGCGTTTCATCGCGATCCCTCGGGAAGTGCGAATACGAAGAGCGCGGAGCCTGCGCGCGGAGTGGGGCCGGGCCATAGCGCGGCGTGAGCCTGGCCGACAAGTGAACCCCAGCCCGTGGGCGTCGCAATATACTGCCGGCCCGCGATCGAATACGCGATCGCCGAGCCGCGGTGCCCGGCACCGGTGGGGAAACTCCAAAGCCGCTCGCCGCTGTGCGCATCCACGGCGAAGAAATTGCCTTCTGGGTCGCCCGTGAAGATGAGGTCGCCCGCGGTGGCCAACACGGAGGCCATCAGCCAGGTCGTGGCCGGAACGCTCCACTGGCGTTTGCCGGTCAGCGGGTCGAAGGCGGCAAGGTAACTCTCCTGCCCGCCGTTGGGCGGCGGCTTCATCACCCAATTGCCGCCGGTGAAGCCGCGGCCTTCCTGCGGCGATTCGTCGCGGACAATCAGATCGCTGCAGATCTCGAGCACCGGGACGTAGACCCAGCCGGTGCGGGGGGAATAGGCGGACTGGTTCCAGCTTTTTCCGCCGATCGTGCTCGGGCAGAACAGCTTCACTTTCCCCGATTCGGGTTCGCTGCGTCCCTCGAGCTTGCCGTCGCGCCCGATTCCGCTAATCCAGTTGTAGTTCTTCACGAACGGCCACGCGGCGAGGAACTCGCCAGTCGAGCGGTCGAGTACCCAGGTGAAGCCGCTCTTGGTGACATGAACGATAGTCTTGCGGGTACGGCCATCCACGGGCAGATCGACCAGCAGGAGTTCGTACGAAGCGTCGAAATCCCAGACGTCCTGCGGAATCTCCTGATAGTGCCACTTCAGTTTGCCGCTGTCGGGGTCGAGTGCAATCACGCTGCCGGTGTAGAGGTTGTCGCCACGGCGTAACGAGGCGTTCAGGTCGGCCGCCGCGTTGCCTACGCCCCAATAGAGGAGGTTGAGGCCGGGGTCGTAAGAGCCGGTCATCCAGGTAGCGCCGCCGCCATAGCGCCAACTCTCGCCGGGCCACGTGTCGTGGCCTTTTTCGCCCGGGCCGGGGATAGTGTGGAAGCGCCAGCGCAGGCGTCCCGTGGCCGCGTCGAAGGCGGTGAGATAGCCGCGGTGTGCGGAGTCCCCGCCGGTCACGCCCGTGATGACCATATCCTTGACTACCAGCGGCGCGCCGGTGATGTTGCAGCCGCACTGGCGAGAGTCCTCCACGTTCACGCGCCAGGCTTCTTCGCCGGTGCGCCGGTCGAGCGCCACCAGATGATTGTCGGCGGTTCCCAGGAAGACCAGCCCGTGTCCCACGGCGACGCCGCGATTCTGCTTCCCGTAAAGCGGGATCGACTTGGAAAGTGGGAAGTGGTACTCCCACAGCATGCGGCCGGTGGAGCCATCGAGCGCGAAGACCCAGGCATTCGACGTCGAGAGGTACAGCACGCCGTCCACCGCAATGGGTGTGGCCTGCAGGCCATTTTCGTAATCGCCGGTCTGAAAGACCCAGGCCGGCGCGAGCTTGCGCACATTGGTGCGGTTGATCTGGTCGAGCGTGCTGTATCGCCAGGCGCTATACGATCCGCCATAGGAAGGCCACTCGTTGCCTGTCTGCGCGTGTACGGCCAGAGCGAACAGAAGGACGAAGACCGCCTGCCCGCCAAAATCGCTGAAAACCCGCCGAGGTTCGGGCGCGATGTGGCGCGGACACTCGTGTCTGCCGCGCCCCGAATCATCGGGGCGCTTTTTGGTCGCCGCTACATCAAGTGCTGAAGTGACAATTGTCCGATGCTCGAAGTGCTGGGTTTTCGAGGGTGCGGCGGTACTCACTCCGGCGCTTGTGCGTCGCCACCAATCCGGTGACGGCGAGTGGTTTTCGACGCTGCCGCGCCGTTGTTCATCTCGGCACTTCTGGCCGGCACGTAGCAGTCTGGAACGCATCGTCAGGAATCCCTTCGCGGCAGCGCAGAGAACACCTCTTCGGCCGGCCGCGGGAGGCAGCCCGACAAGCGGCTTGATGAGTCGTGGGGGCCCAAGGGGCACGGCAGACACGGGTGTCCGCGCCACAGTTACTCTCATTTCTTGATGTTGAAGCAGTACAGATTGTCCTGCTCCCGCAGGTACAGCTTGCCGTTGGCAATCACCGGCGGAGTCCAGGTGGGGTAGCTGCCCTGATGGATCTGGAACCGCGACCGCTCCTTGTAAGCATCCGGCGTGGCGTCCACCAGCCCCACCACGCCATCCTCGCTCAACGCGTAGAGCTTGCCTTCCGCATAGGTCACCGACCCTTTGCCTACGCTGCGATTGCGCCACGCCACTTCGCCCGTGAGGAACTTCATGGCCGTCAGGATCCCGCTCGAAAAACCATAGACGTAATCGCCAATCAGCACCGAGGTGCTGTAGTGATTGCGCATGTCGCGATTGAAGTAGACCTCGGAGGCGCCCGGGCCGAGTTTCAGCAAGGCGCAGCCCGTGCCGTAATCCGAGGAGAGGAAGACGTGGCCGTCGTGCACGATCGGAGTGGCGATGTTGGCGGTGTTGTTGGCCACCTTGTCGTAGCGCCACTGCAATTCGCCGTTCTTCATGGCGAGGCCGAGCGCTTCCCGCGCCGTGAAGACCACCACCTGCCGCACGCCGCCGGAGTCGAAAGCCATTGGAGACGAGTAGCCCGCCGGGTCGCTCTGCGACTTCCACAGAAGGGCGCCGTCGTCCTTATTCAATGCGACCACCGAGGCGTTGTGCCCTCCCGGTGTTACGATCAGGCGGTCGCCATCCACCAGCGGCGATTCGCTGATGCCCCAGGTGGGCACGCGGCCGCCGAATTTGTCCACCACGTTCATGCCCCAGATGCGCTTTCCGGTGGCGGTGTCCAGGCACAGCAGCGTGCCGTCGGCGGCCATGGCATAAAGGCGCGTGCCGTCTACGGTGGGGGTGCCGCGGGGGCCGTGCCCGCGCTGCTCGTGGAATGCCTTTCCGCTGGGCGCCCGCCAGAGCTCCTTGCCGGTCTTGGTATCGATGGCCAGGACGAACTCCTGGTTACCTTGCTGGCCTTGCGTAAAAAGGCGATCCCCGACTACCGCGAACGAAGAGTAGCCTTCGCCCAAGCCCTGCGCCTTCCAGACCAGGGGCGGTCCGCTGGAGGGCCACGAATCCAGCAGGCCGGTTTCGGCGGAGATCCCGTCGCGATTGGGCCCGCGCCATTGGGGCCAGTCGGCGGTGTAAGCGGACACACAACATAAGGCGGCCAATGTGGGAACCCAGCGGCATCCAACCATGTGGAAAGGGTACCGCCGCGCCCCATGCGGCCGCAAATCGAGCGCGAGGGCTGTCCGCTTCTCCCCAAAATGGCACCGTGGGCGCGGGAACATTTTGGGCCGAGGGCCGTCTACTTCCTAAATGACACGGCGGACTTTGTTACAACTGGCCGCGGCTGCGTCCGGATACGCGCAGACAACCAAGCAAAACGTCAGGCCCACGGCCGTCGCCTCGAAAACCGCTCCTCCGAAAACTCCAGCCGCCGCCAGGCTTCCCGCCGGCGTGCCGTGGACACAATGGGGTGGTCCTCATCGGAATTTCCAGACCGAAGCTGCCGGAATCAAGGACCAGTGGCCTGCCGGTGGGCCGAAGGTGGTATGGAAGCGCCCGCTGAGCGACGGGTACTCGTCGGCGGCGGTGGAGGGGAACTTCCTGTACACCATGTATGGCAGGCCGCGCGAAGAAATTGTGATCGCGTGCGACGCCCTCACGGGCAAGACGGTCTGGGAGCGCGCGACGCCGATCTCCTTCGTCAGCGACGCCGCACAGGACATGGGAAACGGACCCTACACCACCCCCCTCATCGTGGGTGACCACGTCTTCACCACCGGCGTTGGCGGACGCCTTCAATGCCTCGACAAGAAAACCGGCGAAGTGCAGTGGACGCAGCAGTTGTGGGACGACCTCAGGGGATCGCGGGTGATGTACGGCTACTCCGCCAGCCCCATGGCCTACGGCGACACAGTCATCGTGCCGGTGGGCGGGAGGGGCAAGGCCCTGATGGCCTTCAGACAGGCCGACGGAAAAGTGGCGTGGTCGCGGAACGATTTTCCGCTGTGCTATTCGTCGCCGCTGTTGATCAATGTGGACGGGCTGGAACAGGTCGCCATGCTGATGGATGGCGATGTGATCGGAGTGAACCCGCAGACCGGGGAACTGCTGTGGAAGAGCGGCTTTCGCGCCGGCTACAGCATCGCGGTAGCCACGCCGGTCTTCGCGCCCGGCAATCTGCTGTTCGTTTCCGCGGAATACGATGCCGGCGCCAAGGTCATCCAACTGGCGCGCAAGGGGCAGGGGATGACGGCGACGGAGGTGTGGTCGTCCAACAAGCTGCGGCTGCACCACGGCAATGCCATGCTCATCGGCGATGCCCTCTACTTCACGAGCGGCGGCAAGTTCTCCGCGCCGATTCTGACCTCGATCGACATCCGCACCGGCAAGGTGCACTGGCAGGAGCGCGCCGTTCCCAAAGCGACCTTCGTGTGGGCCGACCAGAAGCTGATCACCCTCGATGGAGACGGCAACCTGATGATCGCGCACCCGTCGCCGCAGGCGTTCGTGGTGTCGGCGAAGGCGGAGCTGCTGACCCACATTTCGTGGTCGCCGCCCACGCTGGTCGGGACACGGCTCTACATGCGCGACCGGCGCAACCTGATCGCGGTGGATCTCGGCTGACCGCCGGGGATACACTGATCGAATGGTAAGAGGGGCACTGGTTCTCCTGATGGTGTGCGCCGCTCTCGACGGCGCGAGCCTCCGTTACTGGGTGCAGCCCTGCGCCGGCTCCTCGAGCGGATGCCACTCCGCCGATCCCGAACTTGCCGCATGGGCGCTGGAAGCGTGGCAGGCTGCCGCGTCCGGCCATCTGACCTTCGCAAGGACCACCGATCGCGAAAAGGCCCACATCCGCATCTTCTGGACCGGCGGCAGGGAGGGCCTCTACGGCGAAGCGCGGCCGATCATGGTGGAAGGAGTGCGCGGCGCCGAGGTGTATGTCCTGCCGGCCCCCGACGGCGCAGGCGACAAGGACGTGCTGCTGCGCGATGCCATCGTCTACCTGACCTGCCTGCACGAGACCGGACACGCGCTCGGGCTTCCGCACACGGCTCGTTTCGAAGACATCATGTACAACTTTCAATACGGCGGCGACATCGCAGAGTATTTCGGTAGGTACCGCCGGCAAATCTCCACGCGCGAAGACATTCGCAAGCATTCGGGGATGTCGGCGGAGGATCGCAAGCAGTTGTTGGAGTTGTACCGTTGACCGCTCGCTACCTGAGGTAAACCGCCTGCTTTCCGGAAAGACCAGTTTCGGCTGGTTGGACACCGAACAGCAGCGACGCCAGGTACTTTGCGAGATATCGCCCGGCGCCCACGCGGGCGGCTATTCCGGCCGCCGCTAGGCCGAGGCTCCTCCGCATCACCATTCGCAAGACAGCGGGCGCCTGCGCCATTCGTAGGGACCGGGGTCATCGAGGCTGGGTGGAAGACCCTGATCGGTTCCCGCTGCAAGCAGTCGGGCATGTTCTGGGCCGTCCGTGGCGCTAACGCTATCCTGGCCCTGCGCTGCTGCCATTTCAATGGCCGCTTTGAGAACTATTGGGCGGCAAGGCGGGCTTGATTAACAGATCTTCACCACTTCTGCGTCGAGGCACCCGGCCTACACTTCCGCGCGGCCGCAAACTGCCACTTCCAGACCCATCTCGCGGAACATCGCGGCCTTCGTCCAAAACGCCAGGTTTGCCGACTGCGAGTCCGGCGCATACGCCACCTGCACGTGATTCGACTTGTGTCGTGCCATCAACTGGTCGCGTGTCACACCGTCCAGCACAGCATGCATGATCGGCCATTGCGGCGTGGTAATCCGCCATCGCCGCTCAGTCTCCTCACGCGGCAGTTCCACAACGCGCGCCCGGCCGATGTCCGCCTTCAATCGTCCGCCGTCTACGAAAACCCGGCTCCACACGATTTCGCCCGGCTTGCTGATGCCCTTCAAACTTCCCCCACCCAAACGGAAGTACATCGGCGGCTGCCGCTCGCTCACCGCCCCGGCATAACCGCCGATCAGATGTTCCGGCGGCACCGAGCCGGAGATCTCGAATACCCAGACGAACTCCTCCCGCCCGCCAACCGTATATGGTTCGCCGTAACGGACGTCGTGAAGAGTGGTCTCCGGGGGGTAACCCAATTTCGTCCACACGCGGTTGGTCACCAGCGCGTCCAGGCCCGCGCATTCGTCCACTTCGTTGAAATGCGGCAAAGCTCGCCCTTCGTACAGCACGCGGCCGTTGCCCCGCGCCGTAACCGGCGGCCGGTCCACGTTGTTCAGCAGACCCTCGGCCAGGTCGGACGCCGGCGCCAGGTCCTTCAATCCCTGCTGGTACTGAATGCCAATTGTGTCGCAGCCGAAATCGTCCGCGATGCGGAGAGCGGCGATGTACATCTTGCATTGATCCAGCACCTGCTGGTCGGTCAGGTCCGTCTCCGGATCCGGCCCCGTCCGGAAACGCATACATTTCCGGTCGAGCCACTTCCGCACCGCCGCGGCCTCGCCTTCGCTCACCTGCTGCATTTCCGCAAACAGGGCCGACTGGCTCAACCGCTCCTTGAAGACCCCAGTGGGATGGAGAAGCTCATCCGGGATGATCGCGTTGTACATCCCCATGCAGCCCTCATCGAACACTCCGAGGATGGCCTTATTGCGGCGGAGTCCTCGCGCCATCTCCTTGCCGATCTCTTCTGCTTTTTCGGGCAGACGGAACTCTCCCAGTGGATGCACGTGGCTGAGGTCATGCTCAATCCGCTCGCCGCCTACCCAACGGCGCAAACCCGCCAGGAAAAAGTCGTCCGTAAAATCCTGACTCCACAGCGTGCTGTATCGGACCCCCGCTTTGGTCAATGACGCATTCAAGTTGAGCAGTCCCACCAGGCCCGGCCACTCCCCGCTCCAGTTGGCGAGCGTGAGAATCGGTCCCTCGTGCGTATAAAGTCCATGAAGGATGTGGTGGCTGTATTGCCACACAGCCTCCACCACCACCAGGGGCGACTGCGGTGGAATCTGGCGGAATACCTCCATCCCATGTTTCTGGCTGTCGATGAATCCGTGGCCCTTGGCCGGATCGCAGGGGTGGCCGCGCCGAACGTCGTGCCCCAGTTGGCGGATGGCGTTCATGACCGATTCTTCGGCGCGCGCCTGAGCCGGCCAACACCGCTGGTTGGCGGAGAGGCGCAGGTCCCCGTTGGCTATGATGACTACCGTGTCCCGCATGATTCACATTCTGACACCCTGCGCGACCCGCCGTCTACTGGAATCCCTGTTTTTAGCGATAAAGGATTGAGAATCGAACGGAACGGAAACCGGGCGGGCAGACTCGAAAACCCTGGTCGGCGCTTAAAAAGGGGACGATGGAGAAACCACCAGAATCCGGGTGAAACCCTCTCCTGCGCCAGGAGGCACCAGTCGCGCGGCCATCTTCGACATCGCCTCGTCCGGTACAATCCGGTCGCGCCGCACGTTCCGTTCGCGGCACACCTCTAAGGGCACGGCAAAGAATACAGCCTCCACGTCGCAGCCATACGACCTGCCAATCCCTACATACGGAGCGCGCTCCTCGGGGGTCAGATTAGTCGCGTCGATATAAGTCACGGGCCGGCCCAGCGCCAACCGCTGGCGTAACAGGTACCGCAAGGTTTGAAATACGCGGTCGTGAATCGCCTGGTCGGTGGCATCATCCGCCAGCCACAAGCGGATCGCGTCCGACGACAACCCGACCGCGTTCTTGCGCGCCAGGTACGTTGACTTTCCCGAGCCGGGCAACCCGACCAGCACCACGATCCGCATCAGCGATCATGATAGCTTGCGTCAACGGACGCCCGGCCAGCCAGGCTACATGCCCTCCGGTGTACCGGTGCCCTCGCCGGACGGTTCTGCAGCCGGAGTCTCCACCGGGGCGGGCGCCTCAGCGGGTTTTGGTTTCGGCTTCGCCTTGGCGGCGGCCTTCTTCACTGCTTTTTTCTTCGCGGGCGCCTTCTTCACGGCCTTTTTCGCGGCCTTCTTGGGCGCCTTCTTTACGGCCTTCTTCGCTGCTTTCTTTGCCGGCTTCTTCTTCGCCATGTTTGGTGTCCTCGAGTTCGTGTGACGCTCCAGGTATGAGTCAAATCATCTTACACCGAATTCTCGGAATTACCAATTGAGATCTTCGATGATCTC
>Ga0335081_10003321_pt1 | contig 25277 bp, 24 predicted proteins | sample Lox_Sample_35_FD_206713 | JGI IMG/M metagenome (GOLD analysis project Ga0335081, IMG submission 206713) | Soil microbial communities from Loxahatchee National Wildlife Refuge, Florida, United States - Lox_Sample_3.5 | ecosystem: Environmental > Terrestrial > Soil > Wetlands | place: USA...
CAGCACTTCGCGCTCACGGGTGGTGAGTAGGTCGAAACTATCCTCAACGCTGCGCTCGCGCATCTGGCGAACGTAATCCTCCACCAGCATCTTGCTGATGGCGGGGCTGAAGAACGCCTTGCCCTCGCTGACCGCCTGGATGGCGTTGATCAGGTCGTGCTCGGCGGAATCCTTGAGCAGGTAGGCGCGCGCACCGGCTTTCAGAGCCTTAAGAACGTAGCTCTCGTCGGAATGCATGCTCAGGAAGACCACCGCGGTCTGCGGGTTCCTGGTGGTAATCTGACGCGCGGCCTCGATGCCATTCAGGATCGGCATGGCCACATCCATCACCACTACCTCGGGCTTGTGCTGTTCGGCGAGCGCAACGGCTTCATGGCCATCGGCGGCTTCGGCGATCACCGCGAAACCGGGCTGGTTTTCGAGCAGCAGGCGGAGGCCTTTACGGACGATGGTGTGGTCGTCTGCCAGCAGAATGCGAACGGTTTTCATACCATCTGGTGCGCGGCGGGCGCGGGCCCTGCCGGTTGGGGGAGCGGCAGCAGAATTTGCAACCCCGCGCCTTGTCCGGGAGCGGACTCGACCGTGAAGGCGCCTCCCAGATGGCTGACCCTCTCCTCCATGCCCAGCAGGCCCATCCCGCGCACGTGGCGCGCGTCGAATCCCTTGCCGTCATCCTGAATGGAGATCCGCAGGCAGTCCGGCTCCTGGCGGATGGCGACCGTGATATTGTGCCCGCCGGAGTGCTGTATGGAGTTGTGCAAGGCCTCTTGCACAATCCGATAAACGCAGGTCTTGTGCTGCTCCGGGAGCTCTTCGGAGATCTGCTCGGCGGAGACTTTCACCCACACTCCGCTACGGCGGGACACTTCGCGCGCCTGCCATTCGAGAGCCGCCACCAGCCCGAGGTCATCGAGCATCGACGGCCGCAACAGCAGCGCCATATTGCGCACCACGGTGATGGAGTTTTCGACTTGCCGCTTGATCTCGGCCGCCTTCGCGGAGAGCGCATCGGCGTCGCGGGCGCGGATGAGGTTAGAAAGATTGGCCATCTCCACCAGCACGCCGGTGAGCGCCTGGCCCACTTCGTCGTGGAGCTCGCGAGAGATGGAGCGGCGCTCGTCTTCCTGGGCCTGCACCAGGCGCGCGGACAGTTGTTTCAACTCTTCGCGAGCTTGCGAGATTTCCCTGAGATGAGCCGTCGTGGCGTTCTCCAGCCCCAGGATCCGGCGCATGCTGAAGGCGGCGAGCAGAAGCCCGATGCCGATGGTAAGCCCGAGCGTAATGGTCAGGCGGCGGCCGATCTGCGAAAAGGTTTCTTCCATGCGCACCTTGCCGGTGTTGAGCTGGGATTCGTTGAGGGCGCGGATCTGATCGGCGATACCCAGCATGGCGATGCGCCGGGGGAAGACTTCATCGCGAAGGAAAATGTAGCCGCCGCGCCGCCGTTGTTCGGCGCTCCATTGCAGGACTGGCTCCAGCTTGCTCCAGTAGGACGCCAACTCCTGCGTGAGCACCTGGAACGGGCCGGCCTCCTGGCTGTTCGCCAGGGCGCGGTACTGGCGGAGCGCCTCATCCATGTCCCTGCGGCTTTCCTGCAGGCTATAGCGGTGGCCTTCGGCCTTGCCGCGTTCCGGTTCGAGCAGGTAATCGCGCACATACGTCCCGGATACGTACACGTCGTCGCGGATTCTGTCGAGCACCCGGGTGCGGAGGAGAAAATCCTCGCGGATCTGGTCGTTGCTCCTTTGAATCTGGGAGAGGGCCTGCTTGCCGTAGAGCCCCGCCAGGGCGACGAGCAGGAGGAGACCCCCGAAGCCGGCCAACAACACCAGCCGGCTGTTTCCAGCCAGGGCGCGATTGCTGTTCAGGGCGAACATGGTGTCCTTAACATAGTATCCCGGCGGGCATTCCTATCGGCTCCGCGCCGGTGTATGATCTTCTCGGAAGGGCATGGTCGAACGCGAAAGGAGAAACATATGTTGCGTGCTGACAGCGCCAGCGTCGACTGGGATTCGACCAAGAAGCAGTGGAGCGTGCAGGTGAAGATGGGTGGAGAGGTGATCCGCCGCCGCCTCCCCAAGACTCCGCAGAGTGCAGCGGAAGACACCCTGAAGAACCTCGCGGTGCAAACCGCGAAGGACGAGGGCTACGAGCTCGATCCGTCGAAAGTCGCCGTCGCGCACTAAAGCGGTTTCGCCTCGGCAGGTGGAATTGCGCAGGGAGGGGGAGCTTGAACCGCCGGGAGTTTCTGTTGGCATCAGGCGCCGCCGCGGCTTGGGCCGCGCCAGCAACAACCACGGCCACGGTCCTGTACGGCGGCCGGGTTGCGGCGCTTGATCAGGTCCGCGGCGACCCGAAAGACCTGTGGGTGAGGGCCGCGGATCTTCCGCGTATCAACGAATTCGAGGTCAAGCCACAGGGCGCGTGCCGCGGCGACATGTGCATCCCGGTTTCCAGGGACTTGCGCAGCGGCGAGTGGTTCAACCTGACCGGCTTCGCGCGCAAGATTCGACAAGCCTACATATCCGACTCCGGCGCCTGGAGCTTCGGCGAGATTCCCGTGGTGCGGGGGGAGTTTTACAGCACGCGTGTGGCGCCGGACTTCGCCGTGCCGGACCGCAAAGGCCGCGCGGTGCACCTCTCCGATTTCCGCGGCAAAAAGGTGCTGGTGGTCACCTGGGCCTCGTGGTGAGGCTGCCGTCTGGATCTGCCAGGCTGGCAGAAATTGTACGAAGAACTGCGGGAGCAGAACTTCGAGATCGTCGCGGCGGCGCAGGACACGGGGGGCGAGGCTGCCGCCGGGCAGTGGTACGACCGCGCCAAAGCGACCTACACGACGTTGGTCGATGCGCGCCACGACGTCAGCTCGGCTTACCAGTTCATCAACGTGCCGATGGGAATCTGGATCGATGAGCGCGGCCGGGTGATGCGTCCCGCGGAGCCGGCCTGGACCACCGACCAGGTCATGAAGATCACCGCGGACAAGACCATCGTCACCGAGGGCACGGCTTACATCACCGCGCTGCGAGACTGGGTAAAGAACGGCCAGCACAGTGCGTATGCGCTGTCCGATGAGGAGTTCGCGCGGCGCGTGAAACCGCGCTCGGCCGCCGCGATGGAGGCCGACGCGAGCTTCAAGCTGGCCGTCTGGTTCCACGATCAGGGCAAGGCCGAGCTGGCGGCGAAGTACTGGCGCCATGCGCAGGAGCTCAATCCGGACGACTGGAACTATCACCGCCAGGAATGGAGTTTCGAGCCGCGGCAGGACGCCGGCAAGAAATGGATGGAGAAGTTCCAGAAGCTGGACGGGCCATACTATCCCAAGCTGGAGATGCAGCCGGAGCAGGGGAAGAGCGGCGAGAAGAAGTAGTCCTACGCCACGCGCCCGCGAAGCAGGGATTCTCCCACTACCCGCAGGAGTCCCTCTGCCGTGAAAGGCTTGGGCAGGAGAGTGAAGCCCTGGCGCGTGACGAAGTGTTGCACCAGGTCGGCGTCATGGAAGCCGGAGATGAACAGCACCGGCAGTTCAGGCTGTATGGCGCGCAGCCGCTGGGCGACCACCGGGCCGGTAAGATCCGGCATGATCACATCGGTCAGCAACAGGTGGATGGGCTCCGGGCTTGTCTCGAACGCCTGAATGGCTCGCCAGCCGCTATCGGCCAGCAGCACCCGGTATCCGGCGCTGCGCAAGGCCCCGTCGAGGAAGTTCAGAACCGAACGATCGTCATCCACCGCCAGGATGTTTGCGGAGCGGCCGGCCCGGACTGGGGAAGGCGCCTGGGACATTTCCACACTGTAGGCGGGAAACGTCCCGCTGATCCGATTATACGTGCGCCAAGGTATTGCTAGAAGGCCCCAAAAGGGCTATGCCGTGGCAAGGTTCCGCCGCCGCTCCTGGTGGTACAAGGTGAGCGTCATGTTGGCGGACTGGATGGTATCGATTTCCTTTGCGATCCGCTCCAGACTATTGCCCGGCAGCACAACGTACAACTCGTCATCGCCGATATCGGTGTAGACGCGGTTCCCGATGCAGCCGGCGCTCAGCACCGTGCCCTTGGACATGGCGGCGGGGATGGCCATGCAAGTGGGGCGGCCGAGCAACGGCAGGCCGGACATGGCTCCCGCGCGGTTAGCAGCTTCGGACAGCATCATGACGCGACTGGGCCTCCCCGCGGCCAATACTACCGAGGGCGGCGCCGGGGTGTCGCCGAGGGGCGCGTAGACCACCACGTTTGGGGATGCCGGAAGCTGAAACACGCCGGGAATTTCTTCCATGCGGATGTACCCGACATCACTCATGAGCGTGAGGATCTGCTGGAGTTCTGGCATGCGCTCCGGCGTGAGGAGGTTGTGGGTGTATCCTCCGACCGGGCAGTTGAAATGATGGGACGCGACGGTGTAAAAGGTCCGGCCGGCCGCCGCAATCCGCCAAAAGCTGCAAGAGGAAGGCTCCGAACCCTCGAACCGTTCGACCCCCGCCGGCGGCCCTTCACAGAATGTGATGGCAACCGGGCGGCGTTGGTCACCCTCAAGCAAGGTCCGGATTTTGTCCTCAATCGCGCGATAGTCAGGCATGTCTGACATGGTACAACTGATGGGATGAGAGGGGCGGACACGGGCCGGCGGGAGTTCCTCAGGATGGCGGGGTGGACTTTGTGCATGAGCGCCCCTCCGATGTACGGTCGCGGCTCAGAGGCGAGTCCGGATTTGCGCCGGGCGCGCGATCTCGTTCGGCGCGGCGGGCTGGGCGAGGTTGTCTTCTGCCGAATGCTGCAAGATTCGGTGGCGGAGGCGGCCGCCTCGCTGCGGTTTCTTTTCGACGGCGCCGCTCCGGTTTCCGTGGCCGCGCAGGAGGACGGCAGGGGCACGCTGCGCTACGCCGGGTTCGTAGCATCGTGCGAGACAAGCAAATGGGATGAGATCGTGCTTTGCGGCACGCAGGCCACGCTGGTGGTGAACCGCGGCGGCCTCCGGCTGCACCGGAGGCCGGGATGAACGTCGAATGGGTGCGCCGCATTTGCATGAAGCTGCCGCATACGACCGAAAAAGTGCAGTGGGGCGCCGACCTGGTTTTCAAAATCGGGGGCAAGATGTACGCCGTAGTCGTGCTGGACCCGGCGCCGGTCGTCATGTCGTTCAAGTGCACGCCCGACGATTTCGCCGATCTGGTGGAGCGGCCGGGCGTGATCCCTGCGCCGTACTCGGCGCGCTACCACTGGGTCGCGCTGGAGCACGAAGACGCGCTGCCTCCGGCGGAGATCAAAGCGTTGCTGAAAAAGGCGTACGAGATTGTGTTGGCGGGCCTGCCGAAGAAGGCGCAGGCGGCACTGCGCTAGTGTGGCGTCCCGTATCGGACTTGGCGATGGCCGAGCGTCGACACGAGTGTCGACGCTGCAGACGCGAGTGTCCGCGCCACGTCGCCAGCGGACGATTGTACGGAATCACGGAGGACAGCGCGCTAGCTGTCGTTCGCGACGCTATCCGCTCCGTCACGGTTGCGGCTCCGAGACCGGCGTTTGGCGCCGATTGCGCGACCCACAACGATGATTCCCACGACCAGTGTGCCGTCCACGATGTAGCGGGCCAGGTCGGACGGGTGCAGCAGGCGCTCCATCACCGGGTCGGTCAGGATCATTTCGCCGCCGACGCGGCCCAGAATGCCGGCGCCGAGATAGATTGCGACGGGGTAGCGGTCCATCAACTCGGCGAGCAGATTGGCGGAGAGAACCACGAAAGGGATGCTCAGACACAAGCCGAAGACGATCAGAACGATGTGGCCGTTGGATGCGCCGGCAATGGCCAGGATGTTGTCGACCGACATGGTCAGATCGGCGACCACAATATAGTAGATGGCCTGCCAGAAGCGCTTGGCCGCGGGAGCGCAATCCGGTGGGTCGGCCGCATCGGCCAGCACCTTGACCGCGATCCAAAGGATGAACAGGCCGCCCGCGAGCTTGAGGTACTGGATGCTCAGCAGGCGGACGGCCACGAAGGTAAGAGCAACGCGCAACAGCACCGCGGCTGCGGCTCCAAAGGCCGAGCCGATGCGCCGCTCACGCCGGGGCAGCGAGCGCACCGCCATGGCGATCACCAGGGCGTTGTCGCCGGCCAGCACCAGGTCGATCAGAACGATCTGAAAAACGCCGACAAGAAAGTGGCTCGCAGGCATGCCGCTCATACCGCGGTCCGGAGCGGCGCGCGGACCCAGGCGCGGGCGCGGCGGAAGTAGGCCTGAGCGGCGCGGGCATCCTTGAGGATCCGGGCTTTGAGCGCCTCGGCGGAGTCGAACTTCCGCTCGTCCCGAACGCGCCAGAGAAACTCCACGCGGATGCGGCGCGGCGGGTCGGCAACTGGACCTGTCAGCAGGTAGGTCTCGACGGAAAGCTGGTCGCTGGCGCCGAAGGTCGGCCGGTAGCCGATGTTGGTGATAGAGTCCCACTGGCGGGCGCCTTCGAGGTCGCTGGTGCGCGTGACGTAGACGCCGCGCGCTGGAATCAGTTCCGCGGGCGTGCCGAGGTTGAGCGTGGGAACGGTCTGTTTGGAGCCCACTCCGCGGCCTTCCACAACCGTGCCCTCCAGCGCATACGGGTGTTGCAGCAGGCGCGCGGCCAGGGAAACACGCCCAGCGTCCAACACGGCACGGATCCCGCTGCTGCTCACCACGCGACCGCGACAGGAGACCGCCGGAACGATTTCGGTTTCGAAGCCCAAGCGGCGGCCCAGTTCCGCCAGTACCTTGGTATTGCCGCTCTGCCGGTAGCCGAAACAGAAGTTGGCGCCCACCAGGACGGCGCGAACGCCCAGGCGCTCCACCAGCAACAGCCGCACAAACTCTTCCGGCGAAAGGTGCGCCACGTCGCCGGTGAACGGCAGAATCAGGACCTGTTGGACGCCTTCTTCGCGCATCAATTCGGCTCGGCGGTCCGGGGAGGTCATCAGCCGCGGCGTCCGTTCGGGCGCGACGACGCGGGTGGGATGCGGATCGAAGGTGAGGACGGACGGTTTCCATCCGCGCTCTTCCGCCAGCGCGCGGAGGCGCCGCAGGATGCGCCGGTGACCGAAGTGGACGCCGTCGAAGTTGCCGATTGTGAGCGCGCAGGGGCCGAAATCCGCGGGCGCTTCGGCGAGACTATGGTAGACCGTCATGGCTGCCCGACCCGAATCTCGAGGCCGTCGTAAGCCAGACGGATGTGCGGTGGCAGGAGGCTTTCGGCGCGCTCGTGCGCCAGGTCGTGACAGATGTGGGTGAAAAAGGCGCGGCGCGCGCCCACGCGCTCGACGGTTGCGACCGACCGCTCCACCGTAGAATGCGTCGGGTGCGGCTTGTAACGCAGGGCGTCCAGGAAAATGACGTCCAGGCCGCGCAGCTTTCCGAGCGACGGTTCGGGGATGTCGCTGTGATCCGTAAGATACGCTGCGCCGCCGAAGCGGAAACCATAGATGGGCTGGCTGCCGTGCAGAATCGGAATGGGCAGGAACTCGAGGCCGAACAGGTCGAAGGCCGCGCCGTCGATGAGCCGCGGATCCAGCTTCGGCACATTCGTGATCCTCGCTTCGCCGTCGAAGATGTACGGGAAGCAACGGCGGATGACCTCCATGGTTTCGGCCGAGGCGTAGATGGGGATGTTGCCCTTCTGGCGGAAATTGAAAGGCCGCACGTCGTCGAGTCCCATGAGGTGGTCGGCGTGGGCGTGGGTGAAGACCACGGCGTCGAGGCGGTCGATATGCGCGCGCAGCGCCTGGGTGCGGAAATCCGGCGTGGTATCAATCAGGACGTTGCGGCCTTCGTAGCTGACCAGGACGGAGGGCCGCAGGCGGGAGTCGCGCGGGTCGGTGGACGTGCACACAGAGCAGTGGCAGCCGATGGTGGGCACCCCGACACTGGTGCCTGAACCCAGAACGGTAATCTTTACGGGAAAGGCCGGCATTCAGGCTTTCTGAGCCGCCGCCTTGGCCACGTCGTCGGACACCTGGACAAAGCGGAACCGCAATTCGGTGAGGGAATTCTCCAGGAGCCGGTGCTCGTCGAGGGCGAGGTTGCCCTTGGTCTTTTCGAGCAGGACGGCCATAAGGTCTATGGTGTGGCGGGCCAGCAGGAGGTCGGGCTCCGGCTTTTCCTCTTCGCCGAAATGCATCAGCCCGAGCTGCACTTCCGCCTGCGCGCGAAGAGACAGAACAAGGAAGGAAAAGGTCGCGGGCGGCAGAGGAATGGACGGCTCTTCCTGGTTGGGCGCGTTGGGCTCTCCATCGCTCATCAAGGCCATTTTACCGGAATGTTCACCGTTGAAACGCCGAGGCGCCGGGGAGCACGGGAAAAGTCAGCGCCTGAGTGCGTGGGGCCGGATCTCCAGGCTGATGAACGAACCGCGGTGTTGGTTTCGAATATACACACGAGCGGTCATTCGTAGCGGAGCACTTCGGCGGGGGCGATTCGCGTGGCGTTGCGGGCGGGATACAACGTCGCCAGGAAGCTGATGAGAACAGCGGTCGCCGCTATCCAGATGCCGTGGGCCCAGTGCGATTCGAAGGGCACGTAGGAGAACGCGTAGACTGATTCATCGATGCGGATCCACTTGTACTTCTCCGCGAAAAAGCACAGCGTGTAGCCGGCAGCCAGGCCGATGGCGCTTCCCACCACGCCGATCAGCACGCCTTGCAGCATGAAGATGCGCCGGATCTGCTCACGGCGCGCACCCATCGACATGAGCACGGCGATATCCCGGTACTTCTCCATCACCATCATCACCAGCACGATCAGGATATTGAGCGCGGCCACCAACTCGATCAATCCGATGACGATCATGGTGACGATGCGTTCGCCGCGGAGTGCGTCGAACAGGTGCAGGTTTTGCTCTTGCCAGGCGGTGGCGGTGTAGCGCGAGCCGAGCAGGCTGTCCAGGCTGCGCGCGATCTCCGGCGCGCGGTTGAGATCGTCCACCTTGAGCTCGATGGCGTTGACTTCATCCTCGATCCCGAGCATCTTCTGCGCGGCAGCGATGGAGGTGAAGGCATAGCCGTCGTCGAAGTCGTAGAAGCCGCTCTCGAAGACGCCGACCACGATAAATGGGCGGGCGGTCGGCATCATGGCGAAGGGGGTCATCTCGCCGCCTTCCGGGGACAACACGTTGATGCGGGTCTTCACGGTCATGCCGGTCTCATCCACCAGTCGTTTTCCGAGCACAATGCCGGGAGGCTTAGTGGTGGGGTCGCGCAGCCGGTCGAGGGATCCCTCTTTGAGATGGCGCAGGGTGTCGCTGATGGCCAGCTCGGAACCGACGTCGATGCCCTTGAGGACGCCGGCCTTGGATTGCGCTCCGGGCCCGGCCATCATCACCGGCGTGTAGAGCGCGGGAGACGCCGCCGTGACATGCGGCGCCTTCTGGAGCCGGGCCATCAGCAGGCGCCAATCCTCGATGCCTTCCCCGGGAATCTTGGGGACCACGTTGATGTGGGCCATGGCGCCCAACAGGCTGCGCTGCAGCGAATTCCGGAAGCCGGTGGTCACCGCCATGGCGATTACGAGCGCCATGACTCCGGCTGCCACTCCGACGACCGAGATTACCGTGATGACGGAGACAACGGTCTCCTTGCGGCGGGCCCGCAAATAACGGCTGGCGATGAACAGCTCGAAGGTGGACTTCACGGCTGGTCGAGTTCGCGCATGAGCGAAACCACTTCGATGGGGCCTTCCGGCCGCAGCAGCGGAAACAGGATGACGTCGCGGATGGAGCGGGACCCGGTGAGGATCATGGTGAGGCGATCGATGCCAATGCCTTCACCGCCGGTCGGAGGCAGGGCGTAAGCCAGGGCGCGCACATAGTCCTCGTCCATCTGGTGCGCCTCCTCGTCGCCGCGCTCGCGCATGGCAAGCTGCATTTCGAAGCGGCGACGCTGTTCCTGCGGGTCGTTGAGCTCGGTGAAGGCGTTGCCGATTTCCATCCCGGCGGCGAAGATTTCGAAGCGTTCCACCAGGGCCGGATCGTCCGGCTTCTGCTTGGAGAGCGGAGAGGTCTCCAGCGGGTAGTCGTAAATGAAGGTTGGCTGGATGAGCTTGCGCTCGGCGTGGCGCTCGAACAGATCGGTGAGCGCCTCGCCCGGGGTGGTTTTGCCGGAATGGCGGCAGAGCCATTCGGGACAAGCAACGTCCTGCAGGGCCGGTTTGCCGTCGCCTTCCCAGAAATGCACCACAGCCTCGCGCATGGTGTAGCGCTCGAAGCGGCTGAAATCCAGTTGATGGCCCTCGAATTCAACGGCCGTGGCGCCGTTGGCGTCGAGCGCCACTTGGGCCAGCAGCTCGGCTGAAAAGTCCATCAGGCCGCGGTAGTCGGTATAGGCCTGGTAGAACTCGAGCATGGTGAACTCGGGGTTGTGTTGGGCGGATAACCCTTCGTTGCGGAAATTGCGGTTGATCTCATAGACCCGCTCGAGGCCGCCCACGACGAGCCGCTTCAGATACAGCTCCGGCGCAATGCGCAGGTACAGGTCGACATCCAGGGTGTTGTGGTGAGTGATGAACGGACGCGCAGCGGCGCCGCCATAGAGCGGCTGCATCATGGGCGTCTCGACTTCGACGAAACCGTGGGCCTCGAGTTGCCGGCGCAGCGAGGCGATGATGCGGGCCCGCTTGATAAACACGTTGCGGACTTCGGGATTGGCGATGAGATCGAGATACCGCTGGCGGTAGCGGATTTCCACGTCCTCCAGACCGTGCCATTTCTCCGGCATGGAGAGCAGAGTCTTGGAGAGGAACTCGAGCTTCTCGGCGTGGATGGTCAGCTCGCCGGTGCGTGTGCGGAAGAGGTAGCCCTCGACGCCGAGGAAGTCGCCGATATCGACCAGCTTGAACAGTTGGAAATCGCGGTCGCCCACGGCGTCCTTCTTCACGTAGATTTGCAGGCGCTCACCGTTCTGTTGCAGGTGGGCAAACCCGGCCTTCCCCATGTGACGCAGGGCCATGAGGCGTCCGGCGACGCGGACGTGCAGGTCGGGTGAAAGCTCGTCGGCCGTTTTTGTGCCGTAGGCTGCCAGGGTTTCGGGGATCGTGTGGGTGAAATCGTACCGGCGGCCGTAGGCGCGGTATCCCAGGGCCTCGATCTCGCGAACGCGCGCCAGACGCTGCTTGAGCAACTCGTCTTCCAACGACAAATGGTTCTCCTTTGGGAAAGCAGCTATTATCGCCGATTTCATGCTACCTGGCGTTGATGAACCACGCTGAGAAACAGGAGTTCCCTGATGACACAGGAACGGCGTTTCGAACTCATCGAGACCAAACTCCAGGGCATCACCGAAACTGTGCAGCTCATCGCCAACATGCAGCGGGACAACGAAAACCGTTTCGCTGCGACCGAGCAGCATTTGAATCAGCTGACCCGCATCATCGCAACCGAACACGAATCCATCAAGGCCCTAGAGCGCATTGCTCTCGCCCACGAGCAGCGCCTTGAGGACAATCGAAAGCCGCTAAACAGGCAAGTCAGTTATCATTGTGTCTTCCAATTGAGAAGATCCATATCCATTGTCATCCCTGCCTACAACGAAGAGAAACGGTTGCCGGCAACGCTGCGCACGGTCGAAGACTACCTGGGCCGTACTCCGTGGGAGTTTACCGAGATCGTAGTGGTGGATGACGGGTCGAGCGACCGCACCGCGGAATCGGCCCGCGCCGCGGGCGCGCGTGTGTTGCAGAATCCCGGCAATCGCGGCAAGGGTTACTCCGTGCGCCACGGCATGCTGGAAGCCAGGGCCGAGTGGCTGCTGTTCACGGACGCCGATCTTTCGTCGCCCATCGAAGATCTGGACAAGCTGTGGTCCGCCGCCTGCCGCGAGCAGGCGCAAGCGGCGATCGGGTCAAGGGCGCTGGACCGTTCTCTGATCGGCCTGCGGCAACCTCTGTTCCGGGAATATGGCGGGCGGTTTTTCAACCTGGTGATGCGGATCATCACGGGCCTTCCGTTTCGCGACACGCAATGCGGGTTCAAGCTCTTCGAAGCCGCGGCCGCGCGAGAGATCTTCCGGCGGCAGCGGCTGGACCGGTTCGGGTTCGACGTGGAGGTGCTGTTCATCGCACAAAGACTGGGCTGCCGCACCGTGGAGGTACCGGTGCGCTGGAACGACGTGGCCGGCACAAAGGTCAGTCTGTGGGGCGGCCTGGTTGCATTCCTGGACCCTATTAAAGTGCGCTGGAACGGGATGTTGGGACGGTATCGGTGAGGGAACACGCTGCTCCCTAACCTTCGCGGCTCGGAGGGAGATGGGAATGAATATTCTGCACTGGGTCAAAAATCGTACCAGCGGACGGGCTGACCGCGGCGTCTAATAGAGGCTATGCGGAAAAACCTGGCCTTCACATTTCGGACTTTGTGGCGCAGCCCCATGTTTACGATTGTTGCGGTCCTATCGCTGGCATTGGGGATCGGAGCCAATACCGCTATCTTCTCGCTGTTGAACCAGGTGGTGCTGCGTTCGCTCCCGGTTAACGATCCGCAAGGGCTGGTGGTGCTGCACACCAACTATTCGGCGCCCGGCACCAGCACCAGCGACAGCTCCGAATCGGTTTATTCCTATCCGATGTACCGCGATCTGCGCGATCGTGACCAGGCATTCAGCGGCCTGATCGCTCGGATGGGCGCCGGGGTCACGCTTTCGTACAGAGGCAACTCGGAACAGGCGCGCGCGGAGATCGTCTCCAGCAATTTCTTTCAGACGCTGGGCGTGGGCGCGGCTGTGGGCCGAGTGCTCACGCCAGATGATGACGGCGCTCCCGGCGCGCATCCAGTGATCGTGTTGGGTCATAGCTACTGGTCGAGCCATCTGGCCAGCAGCCCGACCGTTCTGAACCAGACCATGACGCTCAACGGCTATCCGATGCAGGTGATCGGGGTAGCCGAGGCGCGGTTTCACGGTCTGCGGCCCGGCAATACACCGCCCGACTTGTACGTTCCCATCGCCATGCAGAAAGCGGCGCGGCCGACCTGGGATGCGCTCGAAGACCGCAGGTTTCGCTGGCTGAACCTGTTCGCCCGGTTGAAACCAGCCACCACGCCGGCAAGAGCCCAGGCGGCGACCGACGTGGTCTATCACTCCATCCTGGAAGCCGAACTGGCGCGCTTCGGACCACTGCGCAGCGACAAGGATAGGGATGACTTTCTCGCCGCCCGAGCTCAGCTCAAGCCGGCGGCGCAAGGGATCAACGCCCTCGGCGAGCAGTTCGGCAAACCTCTACAAGCGCTGATGGCAATGGTTGGGCTGGTGCTGATGATCGCTTGCGCCAACGTAGCCAATCTCATGCTGGCGCGAGCGGCCGGACGGCAACGCGAGCTTGCCATCCGGTTGGCCATGGGGGCGAGTCGACGGTCGCTGGCGAAACAATTGTTGCTGGAAGGGGTGGCCGTAGCCCTGGCCGGCGGCGCGCTAGGACTCGCGGTGGCGGAATGGAGCATGGCAGGGCTGTTGCGGATGCTGCCCAAAGATTATGCCGGGCCCTGGCTCACCACGGAACTCAGTCTGCCTTTGCTTGGGTTCACGCTGGCGCTCTCGCTGCTGAGCGGGTCGTTCTTCGCCTTGTTGCCCGCAGTACAAGCCACCCGTCCGGACCTGGCTGTGACATTGAAGGACCAGGCCGGCAGTGTCCTCTCGGCAGGCGGCGCGACAAGATTCCGCAAGGCGCTGGTGATCGCGCAAGTGGCATTGTCGCTGCTCCTCTTGGTGGGCGCGGGCCTGTTCGTGGGAAGCTTTCTCAACCTGATGAAGGTCAACCTGGGATTTCACACGGAACACCTGCTCATGTTCGGCGTGAACGCTGCCACGAGCCGGCCCCAGGTGACCCAGGCAGTGGCGTTCTACCGGGATCTGCAGGAGAGGCTGGCACGGATTCCGGGCGTGGCTGGAGTGGGATCGGCGGCGGATGGGCCATTTTCCGGCGGCACGCGCGGAGGCAACCTAACGGTGGAGGGTTATCACAAGCAACCCGACGAGTACGTGGGGGCATCTATCGTTGAAGTCAGCCCGGGCTTTTTCCGCGCGATGGGTATCCCGCTGCGGGCAGGCCGCGAATTCACCGAGCGCGACGATGCGGGCGCTCCCAAAGTGGTGGTGGTCAATGAGGCATTCGTAAGGAAATACTTCGCCGGGCGGGACGCCGTGGGCCGCCACATGATGAGCGGCGAGAGCAATCATCCGGTCCTGAATCTCGAGATCGTAGGCGTGGTGGCGGACAGCCACGTGGACGTGCGCAAGCCGGCCAAAGAGACGTGGTATTACCCTTACGCGCAATGGGACAAGCCCGACCGCCTGCAATATTACGTGCGGGCGGCCGGCGATGAAGGCCGGCTGTACAGCGAGATTCGGCAGGTAATCCGAGCGGCCGATCCGAACGTCCCCATCGGCGGGCTCAAGCCAATGGATGTATGGATCGCCGAGACCATCTACATCGAACGATTGATCGCCATGCTCTCGGCAGCGTTTGGTCTGCTAGCCACGCTGCTCGCTGCCATCGGATTGTACGGCGTGGTGGCCTTTGCGGTAGCGCGGCGGACGGCCGAGATTGGCGTCCGGATGGCACTGGGCGCGCGGCCGTCCACGGTGCTGCGGATGGTTCTGCTGGAGGCGGGCGGAATGGCCGGCGCGGGGATCGTGATCGGCGTCGCGGCGGCGTTCGGTCTGAGCCGGTTGGTGGAGTCGCAACTGTTCGGAATCAAAGCTGCCGACCCCGCGATCTTCGCATGTGGTGCGGTGCTATTGGCTGCCGTGGCAATGGCCGCAGCGTTCATACCGGGATTGCGGGCATCACGGATTCAGCCGGTTTCGGCGTTGAAGTATGAGTAGGCAAGAGCGTTGCGTTGGACCGATTGACAATCGGTCGCAGGTTAACAACCTGCCCTACGCTTTGATGATCACTTCGCGGAGGCGGTCGCGGCTCAAAAAAAACTTCACCGATTCACAGGGCCCGAACAGCTTTTCCAATCCGCGATTATTGAATAGCTGGGCGGGCTTGCGCATGCCCTGTTGCGCCACCTGCAGGCTGTTAACGTCCTGGATGCGGAAGGTGTAAAACGGCACGGCCTCCAGCTTGTCATCGGAATGGAAGAACGCCAGCAGGCAGCCTTTGGGCCGCACGATCTTGTGCAACCGCTCGACGACCGCGGTCAGCAGCGCGGGGGCGAGGTACTCCAGCACGTCCCAAATCAATACGCCGTCGAAATGATGTTCCGGATAGTCCAGCGCCTGGCGGAGAAAGTAATCAATGCGGCCGGGGTTGGACTGGTCGACGATGCCGTCCACTCCGAACGCTTCGTTGAGAAGCTGCAGGAAATCCTCGGAATACAGGCGGTGCCCCAGATTGGTGATGAACGTGACGTTCTGTTGGGTGGCCCCACCGAGATCCAGGATGGTCAGTCCAGACTGCCCGCGGATATAGTTGAAGAACTCTTCCAGTCCGCGGCTGGGCCGGGTGGCGCCCGCGTCCTGGCCGGCCGCGTTCCGCGAGGGAAATAACTGCTCCCCGGACCCAACCGAGGACGGACCGTTTACCGGCTGTAAGCGCGCCCCGCGAATGATATTCCTCAGGGGTCCCGGGAGCAACATCGATCGCCTCTACAACTACCGCTTGGCCTCCGGACCTGCCGCTACCGGGGCGGTGTTGGTGGGCGCGACCGGCTGAGCGGGCGTGGCAGCAGGAACCGGCGGCTTGGGGGCCGGCTTCGGTTCGGGCTTGATGATGTCGATGCTGCCCTTGAAGTAGGCGCCGTCCTCGATGATGATGCGCGCCGTTCGGATGTCGCCGACCAGTTTGGCATCCTTACGAATCTCAATCCGCTCGGCCGCGTCTACGTTGCCCTGGATATTCCCCAAAGCCGTCACTTCGCGCGCTTTGATGGCCGCCTGCATGATGCCGTGGGGTCCGACGATGAGCCGATGCTCGAGGGCTTCCACCGTGCCTTCCACGGTCCCATCCACGTAGAGATCTTCCTTACTAAAAATCTGGCCGACCACCTTGACTGCCTTTCCAATACTGGCCGCATTTCCGCGGTTTTCGGAATCGAACTTTCCTACGGGGGTGCTGGACACGGGTGTAGCCTCCTTTTTGACTTCGACGGAACTCGGCGCCACCGGAGCCGGGGCGACGGGCCCAGACGGCGCAACCGTCTGGGGAACGTAAGGCTTTGGCGGTTCCTCTTCGCGGCGTTTATTCCACATGGCTCCGCCCTCCTGTACTGAATATGATGACGATCATGCTACTGACCTCTAGTCTAAGTGGGCAGAACGGAAATCGCAATCTTTATCCGCGGCCTGGCCGGTCACGGTTTCCGGGAGACGCTCTTTGCCCGCGTCTGTAGCAGGACGGGGGTACCCCGAAAGCCGAACCGCCGGCGAAGCTGGTTAACCAGGTAGCGCTCATGCGAGAAGTGGAGCGGTCCTCCCCGATCCACAAATACCGCGAACGCCGGCGGCCGGATGGAATGCTGAGTTATGTAGAAAATCTTACGTTCCTCAAAGCGGAGTTGTTCCACAAAGCGGTTCAACTCTCCCGTGGAGACCCGCCGGGAGGCCGATTCATACACTTCACGAATGAGCCGAAATATGGGCTCCACGCCCGCACCGGTCTTCGCGGACAGGAACGCGATCGGCGCATAGTCGAGGAATTTAAAAGAATCCCGCACCTCGCGCTCGAACTCACGTTTCCTTTGACCCTTTTGACCTTGGACCTGGTCCCACTTGTTGACGCAAATGATCACCGCCCGGCCGCCTTCGTGAGCGTAGCCGGCGATGGTGGTATCGAGCGCCACGATTCCCTCAGTAGCATCCAGCACAAGTAACACTACGTGGGCCATGCGGATGTGACGCCGCGCCATCACCACGCTCAGTTTTTCGGCCATGTCGCGGGTCTTGCCCTTGCGGCGGATACCGGCGGTATCGATAAACACGTACTCGGTTCCGTCGCGGGTCAGCTTTTCATCCACGGCGTCGCGGGTAGTTCCGGCTACCGGCGAAACGATGGCGCGTTCCTGGCCAGTGAGTGTATTGAGCAGGGTCGACTTGCCAACGTTGGGGCGGCCGATGATGGCCACCTTGATGCCGGTTTCGGCTGCCGCGACGCCGGTTTCGGCCGGCTGGTCCGGTTGCTCTTTCGAGAAGCCGCTGGTGACATGGTCGAGCAGCGCATCCACGCCCGTACCGTGCTCGGCCGAGATCGGAAAGATGTCAGCGATTCCCAGGCTGTAGAATTCGTGGGCGAGATCTTCTCTCCCTGCGGTGTCCACTTTGTTCACGGCTAAGCTGAGCGGCTTACCCGATTTCTGCAGCATCTGGGCGAGGTCGCGGTCGGAGCCGGTGATCTCGCTGCGCCCATCGACCAGCAAGATGACGTGCGCGGCCTTGCGCAGAGCCACATCGGCCTGCCGGAGGATTTGAGCGGGGATATGCTCCCGGTCGTGGACCACGATCCCGCCGGTATCGATCACCTCGAACCCGCGGCCGCCGTGTTCGGCGAGCCCGTGGATGCGGTCGCGGGTGATGCCGGGCTCGTCACCTACGATGGCTCGCCGCTTGCCCGTGATGCGATTGAATAAGGTGGACTTTCCTACGTTAGGCCTGCCCACAATGACCACCGTGGGAATGGCATCGGACATGACGCTTCATGATAGCAGCGGGTGGAGCGGCCTCACGGCCACGCTACGGTCGACGGGGAACCGCGTTAGTGGGTCATCGCGTAGACGATGTAGTTGACGCCGATGCGAATCCCCAGCGCGGAGAAACGCTGTGGATACTGGGGCTCGTCGGCGTTCTCCCAGGAGTCGCCCAGGTCATTGTTGTGGGTCATGACTGCAATCAGGCGCCCGTGGTCGTCGTAGATGCCTCGCCAATGAGGCGTCTCGCCGCCAACACCCGGATTTCCCCAATCTCCGGGGCATTTCTCGCAAATGCTCTTGGTCTGTACGTATTGCATCCCGGGCACCTGGTAACGATCGTCGAGATCGTACACGGTATGGAAAATTGGGTTGTCATTGGGGATATCGACGATATCGCGATCCGGCATGACGCGTTTCATGCAGTGAATGAAGACGTTCCACTCGTCGGTGCCGTGGAAATCGTCACACATGAAAAACCCGCCGCGATCCAGATACTCGCGGAACTTGACCACCATTTGTTCGGTGAGTTCCCAGTGGCCTACTTCGACCGCGTACAGCCACGGATAGTTGAACACGTCATCGTCTTCCTCGAGATTGATGGGCTGCTCGACCGACTTGGCGTCGATTCGGGTGAGACGGCGAATGGCCAACGCGAGGTGGCGATCCGAGCGGGGATAGTCGATGGTCCAATTGGTGATTCCGAAGTGCCAGTCATAGAGGCGAGCCCGCTTGTCGCTCGACTGCCAATCGAAAACCAGGGAAGTGGTCGGATACATCAGGCGCGCGAAGGTCCATTCGCCCGGCACCAGGTAGTCCTTGGGCCGAGGAAAGTTGTTGTATTCCCACGCAGGGTACTCGCGGAAAGGCTTTTGCGCCCATAGGGCCGCGGCCATCCCGCACGCCACCACCGCCGCCAGAATGTATCCGCGACTCATCTAACTCAAGTATAGACGGCCGACTATCGCCCTCGTCTCCCTCCCGCGGCGGCTGCGGTGAGCTTTTCCGGCATATCGGCCAATACAAAACTCATGACCGCCAGGGCCGCGACGCTCTTGCGGAAGTCCTCGGGGTTGACCTTGTCCAACGTGTCGGCCTCGGAGTGGTGCCAGTCGAAATAGTGGGTGCCCGCCGCGCGCTCGCTCATCCCCACGACGCCATCGCGGATCAGCGGCATGATATCCTCGCCACCGCCGCCGCCCGTGATCTCGCTCGCGCCGACCGGCTCGAGCAGCTTGCCGATCTGCTTGATAATGTCCATGGAATTCTGGTCGACGCTCGCGCCGAAGCCCCGCGGTGTCTCGGCGCCGCCGTCCATTTCCAGCGCGACAACGTGGTTCTTGATCTGGTCGCCGACGAACTCGCGGTACGCCACACCGCCGCGTCCGCCGTTCTCCTCGTTCACCCAGAAGGCCACACGCAGCGTTCGCCGCGGCTGCAAGCCCAGATTGTGAATCAGCGCCAGGGCCTGCAAACAAGCGATGATCGAGGCTCCGTCGTCCTGCGCGCCCTGGCCTACGTCCCATGAATCGATGTGGCCGCCGATCACCACCACCTGCTCGGGATGCTCGCGGCCAGGAATTTCGCCGATGACGTCGCCGCTATCGGCATCCGGCAGCATTTGCGCTCCCATTTCCAGGTGGATCTTCACCGGGACGCCGTCCGCGCATAGACGCCCGATCATCAGCGCGTCTTCGGGGGAAATGGCCGCGGTGGGAATCTTGGGCTGGGTTTCGTCGTACTCCATCGCTCCGGTGTGCGGCGCCTGCATGGCGAGAGGCGTGGCCGACCGCACCAACGCCGCCACCGCACCCAGCGCGGCAGCCCGCGAAGCGCCGCTCTGGCGATAGTTCCGTCCCGAGCCATAGCCGGTAAAGACGTAGTTGTAGACGACGATCTTGCCCTGCACCTGGTCGCGGCCGAGTTTCGTCAAGTCGTCAAAGCTCGAGACTGCGACCACATCGGCGGTGATGCCTCCCGGCGGTGTGCCGACGCTCATGCCCAGACCCAGCATGTGTAATGGCTCTTCGAGCGGAGTGAGAATCTTGCCTGACTCGGCGCCGCGCACCCAGTGGGGCACCTTGGTGGGGATTACGCGGGTGTTGACGAGACCGGCCGCTTTCATCTGCTCCACCGACCAGGTGATAGCGCGTTCCAAGGCCGGAGAACCACTTAAACGGTTACCGATCCGATAGCACAGGTACTCCAGGCGGTTGTAGCCTTCGGTGTCGGCCAGCGCTGCTTGGATCAGTTTATCGGCGGTGGCGCGATATTGTTCCGTCAGGTTGGCGGTCTCCTGGGCGAAGCAGGAACAGCCGATGAACAGAGCCAAGGAGAAGATGCGCGAAGTCATAAAGGACAATGGTACAGCACAGGCAGCGCGGCGCCGGCGCGAGGCGATTGTCGCTCGCCGCTGGAGTTTCTACATTTGCGTGGGCAGTGGGGCAGGCGCTTTCGCCTGCCAACCGGCACTCGACCACGGCCAATCGGTTGCCTTTTCCACGAATCCGGCGCTGACCGGGTTCCACTCTATGTAACGTACAATGCGGCTGGTTTGCTCTGCGCCTTGCACGCGATGATCGAACGATTCGTCCTGCCAGAACGCCTCCCGGTTCGGCCCAAGATCCGGTTGGCGGTCCGCGCCGTGGAACCTTTCAGCCAGCGGGTGATGATGGGCAACGCGGTGTTCGGCCGCAGCAGCAGGTGTACGTGATTCGGCATGATCACCCATGCCCGGAGGGCGTAGAACTGACGGCCCGTCTGCCCATACTGGAGGGCATCGGCCACCGCCGCCGCAATCCGGGCGTGGCGCAACCAGACTGGGCCGAAAGCGGCCTTGTCCGCTTCGCGGTCCAAAGCCAGGAAAGTCCGACCGGCGGAAGACTCCAGGAAGCGCCTGCGTGGGATCGATCCGGCTAAACGCCAGGTGACGAATAGGAGGGTCTCCTCGGCGGGGTCTGGGTGCCAGTGGGGCAGCTTTCTGCGGTAGAACATGCGGGTTGGCAGGCGAAAGCGCCTGCCCCACCTTAGTGCTTTCGGGCGGTGAAAAGTCGCAGGAAAATGTAGAAACTCCAGGCATCTCCCACGAATCGCGGCTCCGGCTCACCCGCTGAAAAGCGAAGCTGCGGCCGGTCAATATGTCCGGAAATTCGAGCAACGTTTGTTGAAAATAAAGAAGATATCAGACCGTGACCGTTCACATCGGGCCGGTTGGCAGGCCACAAACAGCCATGGCTGGCTCTACTCTACTTCGACAGGCGGAGGATTTCCGATGCGATCTGCTGGAACGCGGCGCCAACGGCGTTCGGATCCTTGGCCAGAAATGCCTGGCCTTTGATCCGACCGGAGAATGAGACGGGGGCCGCAGGATCGTTAGCGATCATCTGCAGCAGCGTCAGGTCCGGCGCCTCGCCGCCGCTGGCGCTGTGATCGAAACCGATAGTGAAGATCACCGGCGCCGGCAGATTTGCCGCCGGGTCCGCGATGTTCGTTTGGGTGCCCTTGTTCCAGACAATCTGATTCCAAATTTTCCACGCCTGATGGGCAGCGGCCTGCCACGACGCCAGACCGATCTGGCAGGCGTTCGTGGGGCTACTGGCATTGAAGAGCGTCTTGTTGCACTGATCGGTATAGAGGCTGCCGTACTTGTAGAGGGCTTTGCCGCCAGGGCCGGTCGGCGGCGTAACTCCGGCAACCGCGGGCACTTTGCTGAGGTCGGTGTAGTTCCCATAGATGTCGTAATCCGGGAACTTGTTGATGGTGGCCGTCATTGGATTGGACGAGCAAGGAGACCCGCCTGCAGAGCCGGTCGTCTGGATAGCCGGGAGATTGTTGTTATCGTCGCCGGAATGCTTCATATAAGCGTCAATATCGTCGCCTCCGCCCGTGTATGCGCCGCTCGTGTCCGCATATCCCATCATCGGCGTGAAGAGGCCGTGGGGGCCCGAATTGTCTGTATTGGAGAAGCCGGCCCATTGGCTGATCCAACCGATCATGTTAGTGGTGGTCTTACCGACCAGGGGTGTTGTAGCCCACGAGCCGACGGCCGTGCAGCCGGATTTCATCATCTGAGTGGGAGCCGTCGGATCGTTGCCGAAGACCGTGATGCCATTCGGCAAACCATCGGTGAAGAGCACGATCACGTTCAGTTTGCTGGAGAGATCCGTATTGGTGGCGGCATCGGCGCGGAGAGTCATGTAGGCGAGGTAGAGCGCCTCCGCCGTTCCGGTGTTGGATCCGCTGGTGAGGTCGTTCAAATACTTCGGGATGTTTCCGGTCAGCTTGAAGTTATTGTCCGGCGCCGTGAACGTCGTATAGCTATCGTAATCAGTGGCGATATTGCGAGGAGGGTAAGCAACGATGGCGCTTCCGCCGAAGACCACCAGGCCTACCTGGTCCCTTCCGCCGAGATCTCCCGAGCCGGAGAAACTGTTCACAAACGACTTGACCATGGGGACGATGCTGTCCGCGCCGGCGCCGAAGAATCCGGACATCGACGACGAACGGTCAACGGCCACCACGACGCGCACGTCGCGGCGGGAAGCCAATCCGCTGGATGCGACGCTCACGTTCGGTAGCCCGAAAATCCCCATGAACAAAGCGGGCATTGTTGCCGACCCAGTCACCGAGACGGTGCGGACTTTGTAGGTTTGGACCGTTCCTCCATTGCCAACGTGGCAGGGGTCGCTGCTGTCGGTTCCCGGGTCCACGCAGACATTCGGAGATCCCGCCGCCAGGCTCGCGCCGAAGAACCCCGTTGGGAAGTTCGCCTGCACGAACTGCTTGGCCGTTTGTTGAGCGTTGGCAAGTTGCGCATCGGCGTTGGCGCCGGTGCCCAGCAGTCGGGCAGCCGCCAGAGAGCCGCCGTCCACGGCGGATGAGAGCTTGAGCTTGACCAGGTAGGCGCGGCCGCCATCAATCGCCAGGCCAGTGATGGGGACCATGACCGAGGCGACCATCATGGTGAACAGCACGATCGCCTGGCCGCTTTGCGACTTCTTGGAATTACTTTTTGCAACCATAAATCTTGCTCTCCCTAGCTCAGGGGCGAGCTACGCTCGCCTGGACCGATTGCCAATCGGCCCGCAGGTTCCCAACCTGCCCTGCGGTTTTCATCACGTTGCCATATCAGTAAAGCGCAAAGGCGTAGCTTACTTTGCCGCCGTTCCACGGGCCGGTTGTGGCGGCCGCCTCGATTAGATACGCTACTTGGCCGGGCTGGAAGCCGGCGACGGCGCTGCTCGGCGTTCCCAGATACGTGAAGTTCTTGACGATCGCCGCCGAGGTGTTGAGCGTGTCGTTGGAATTGAGGCTGCCATCGCTCTGATTGGTGTCATAGCAGCCAGGCACGCAGGACGGCGGCGCGCCGAAGTTGCTGCTCCGCAGACCGGTATTGCCAAACGCCACGCTGCGGACAAAGACCCAGTTGGGGGCGTTCTTGCATCCGCCGGCAAGCCCGTTGCAGGTGGCGTCGAGGTATTCGATGGTGGATACGTAGACCACGCCGGAGCTGGTCGACAGCAGGCCACCGGCGCTCGGCCAGCCCAAGTCCACACCCAGCCGTGAAACGATCGCCTGGTTTGCGGCGTTTTTGAAGTTGGTCCCGCGCGCGGTCATACTGGCAGTGTCGCGAGCCACTTGCTGCAGTTCGAGCTCCTTGACCAATTGACTGCCGTATACCAAGGTCCCCACGATCAAGCTGACCAGGAACGGAAATGTCAGGGCGAATTCAATGGTCGCCCCACCGTGATTTCTTCCTTTGCGCATTTCGTCCTACCTCATGGGCACGTTCCGTTAAAGGTAAGCGGAACACCGGTGGGAGGGTTGCCCTCCATGCGATCCGAGGATCGCGCTATGAAATTCAAGGGCGTGGCGTCGCGCAGCAATGGCACCAGGGGCACCGCCTGGTAGTTCTCGACTGAGACTTCGACCAGGTTTCCGCCCCAATTCGGCGGCGTCCCCGTGTTGGTGGCGCAACTGGTGGGCACAGCGAGCGGCGTTGTCAAACTCGAATTGGGGTCATAGAACCGGACGGTGATTTGCGAATAGCCGGAGTCGGTTGCCGTGGAGCCAAGAAATCCCATGGCCCTTTGTTGCACCGTCCACTTAACCGAATCGACGAGTCCATAGGCCTTGCCGTTGCCGTCCTTCAACGGCACGGTCTGATTGGTGACGGCGAACCGGCAACCTTCGCGAACCGCGAACTGCAGCGTGGCGCGTTTATAGACGGCCCACCCGAGGTCGAGCAGGAGAAAGGTAAACCCCAGCAACGGCAGGAGCGTGAGGGTGAACTCGATGATCTCCACGCCGCGCTGGCGCCTGCGCCTGTCGTGCGGCTTGTTGTTCATCATACTCGTTGGTAGTTTAGTCGCTTCCGAGGGGTGTGGCTATATTGCAAAAGGTCGATAGCCGGTGTAACCCGTTCGATAGTTAGCGGGGGTAAATAGGCTGAAGAAGTTTGAATTCCGGGGCTGGACGACGTGTATCAGGGCACGGCTTGCGCCGTGCCGCGAACCGCAGACATTCTCAGGGCTTTAGCCGCTGCCCGCCGACAGTCGGTGGCTAAAGCATCGGGTCATTCCGGTTCGGCACGGCTGAAGGTCGCGCCCTGATACAAAGCGTCGTTCGGTGGCGGGCGGAAAGACCTAAAAGGTTATGCGCAGCGTCAAATTCACGCTTCTCGTGCCGCCCGCACCGCTGATTAACCCGAAGCTGGTGCTGTCGATGTTCAGGTTCGGGTTGTTCCAGATCGGGCTGTTCAGGATGTTGATCGCATCCGCGCGGAAGATCATCTGAATGTCGCGCTCGGTATTCAACACCACCGGCTTGGAGACTTCGATGTTGAAGGTATACGTTCCCAACCCGCGGAAGTTGAACGGGCTCAACGGGCCCGCCTGGCCCGCCACGGGATTCGCCAGCAGGACATTGCCGTTGGCGCCCGCGATGGCAAACAGCGAGCTCTGGTTCTGCAGGTTCGACGGCAATAGCGCGGCCGAAGGATCCTTCACCTGGGTCAGCCCGTTGAAATATCCGACGTTGCTGCCGCTGAAGTGAACGCTGCCGGTGGGCAGCGGCCCCAGCGCCACCGAGGTCGGCGTACCGTTGTTGTTGATCGTCCCGCCATCGCTGTTGCTGAATGAGGTGGGAGAACCCGAGGTCTTGTTGAAGATCACCGAGGTGGTCCACTTCTCGACCAGGTGCCTCACCACCCCGTGGCTCGAACCGAGGAACTTGCGCTGCGGGCCGAACGGCATCTCCCAGATGCCCGTGATGTTGATGACGTTGGGCCGGTCGAAGCTGACCACGCGCTTATCCAGATGCTCGTTGCGCAGGGTGATGAAGTTGGAGACTTCGCTCTGCGAGGTGCCGTCGTAATCGCTCAGAGCCTTGCTGAAAACGTAGTTGCCCTGCACCTGGAAGCCATGGTCGAACCGCTTGGTCACGTCGACTTGCAGGGAATTGTAGGTCGAGTTGCTGAAATTCCCGATCAGGTAGTCGGAGCCGAACTGCGGATTGGCGACCGCAAAATTGGGCGGCAGGCCGCCGTTCAGGAGCAGGCCGCCGCGCGTGCCGGTAACGAAGGTGTTGTATTGGAGGAAGTTCGCGAAGCCGCCGACGTTATTGTTCAGCAGGTATCCATACAGGGTGGAATTG
>Ga0335081_10003322_pt1 | contig 25274 bp, 23 predicted proteins | sample Lox_Sample_35_FD_206713 | JGI IMG/M metagenome (GOLD analysis project Ga0335081, IMG submission 206713) | Soil microbial communities from Loxahatchee National Wildlife Refuge, Florida, United States - Lox_Sample_3.5 | ecosystem: Environmental > Terrestrial > Soil > Wetlands | place: USA...
CTTTTGCTCCCTGGGGATGGGCGCATCCCTATTTTGACTGGCGAACCCACGGGATTTTCTTCGACTTTACACCCTGGGGCAGAGTATGGGCGAATCGCGGCTATTACGTTCATCCATATGCCCATCCTTGGGTGCGGAGGCCGGGACCGCCGGTGGAGCGTCATGAATTTCATCGACGATAGCTGCGGAGCAAGGTTGGCTCGAACCCTCAAATTCCTTCCTAACGAAAACCCGGTTCTTTGACCACTTTGGGCCTCGGCTGAGTTCCCGCGCTGGAAACTTCCCGGTTTGCTTATGACTTCTTTATTTTCCGCCATTAGGATTGCCCTTGCTCCGGAGAGTGAATACTCTCAGATGCTGGCAGATGCGGACGCATCCCGAAGCTTCTTTCGGGTACGGCCGCCACTTCCGTCGTTAGCGTGTCTGCTGCTCAGGCTCTAAGGTTCAATGGGCGCTAAGAAGATACTGATTGTCGATGACGAAGCGCAGATGCGACGCGTGCTGCGCACCACTCTACGCGCCCACGAGTGTGAGGTCGTCGAGGCGGCGTCCGGCGAAGAGGCACTGCGGCGATTGAATGAGGAACCGTGTGACGTTATACTTCTCGACCTGAATCTCCCTGGCTTGGACGGAATTGACACTTGCCGCGCGATTCGCTCGACCTCTCAGGTGCCGATAGTGGTGGTGTCAGTCAGAGATTCCGAGAGCGACAAGGCCGCGGCGCGCCAAGCTGGGGCCGATGACTACATCACGAAGCCGTTTGGCATTGAGGAATTGTTGTCGCGTATTCAGGCGGTCAGTGCTGGAAAACCAGGTTCCAGTTCTTGATGTGGTTCGGCAAACAAGGAAGCGCTATTCCAACTCGATTTCGCAACCTCAGTTGCGCCCTCCTCTCGATCACCGGAACATGGGCCGCTGCCTGCCTGGTGTTGATCCTTGCTGAACCACATTTCGTTGGAGCGCAGGGAAAAGAACAAGCACACACGGCTCCAAGGTCGCACGCGACGCCCTAGTTCACCCGGTCTTTATGACTTCCTTATGGTTCTTTCGTAGCATAGAGGATGTGAGCCCGGCTGGGAGCCGAGGGAAAACAGTTCGTGCTAAATCCGAGGTCCATCCCGCTGGGTGAGGCGGTTGCGGGTGAAGAATGGCTGAAACGTAAGCCAGCCCCCGTCTGGACTGCAACTGCGCTCCGCGCATTACCGTTGGAAGTATTCCCTCGCGCATTGGCCGTGGCGGTGGCCGTGCTTCTATGCATATCCGAAGCCCCCGCCGCCGTCCCGCCACAGTCCCTGGCTATTGCCGAGGTCCAGGAACACCTTCGTCACGCGAATGTATTCAAACATGGCGATGTGCAGGTTACCTTCGCCAACGGCGTAGCAACGCTCTCAGGAACCGTAGATAGCGTCGGAGTGAAGATGGACGCCCAGAATGCGGCGCTGAGGGATGAAGATGTCGTTCGCGTCGTTAACGACATTCACGTGACTGACGCAGGCTTGTCGTCAAACCAAATCCTGGCACAAGCACGGCGCAGACTCCTCACCTGCTATGCCTACACCATCTATGACTATATCGAGCTGGCCGTGCATGAAGACAAGTTGACCGTAGGTGGAGAGGTGACGCAGCCATACAAGAAAGACGCGATAGCCTATGATCTCGCTCACGTTAGAGGCATTGCCGCATTAGAAAATAACATTACAGTACTGCCGTTATCGATGTATGACGAGGATTTGCGCACGCGCGTGGCACGCGCTATCTACGATGATCCCTCTTTCGCCGATTACGTAGACGCAGGCAGATTGCCCATTCACGTCCTCGTCAACCAAGGCAGCATTACGCTTGCGGGTTCCGTCGATTCGCAAATGGACTGCGAGAGAGCAGAGCAGGATGCGCGGCTGGCCGTGTCAATGTTTGATGGTGCGGTCATTAATAATCTGCAAGTTGCCGAGCGCGAACCTTAAGTCTGTGCCAGCAGACTCGAGCCCAATAAGACGGCGGCTTCCTGGCCTCATGAAACAAATATTCGTCCCGTCTTTATGACTTCCTTATCTTTGATTCTTACTCTAAAAATCAGGGCGCTGTTATGAAGCGAGAAGTGCAAACGAGAGCAGTGTCCCGGGACGATAAGGCCGTGGCCTGAAATCACGACAAGCGACACGGCTTGCTTGAACCAGAGACCAATGACCGCCTCATAGGCCTCTTCTTGAAACGAGTTCCTTCCGCCAACGCCAGGGAAGGAGAGCAAAAATGGTGTGCAAGTGTGCTAACCCCTCCTGCTCAAAGATCTTTCGTTATCTGCATGAAGGCAAGCTATATCGGCTGGAAGCGGGCCAACCGAACCGCCAAGGCTCGGCGCAGCACGGCGAATGGTTCTGGCTCTGCGATTATTGCGCTCCCAAGCTGACGCTGAAAGTGGAAGGCAGCGAGGTTGTGGCCATCTCTCCGCCGTATGGGCTAGGCCGGTTGCATTCTCCGGAAAAGGTTTTGGTCGTCGACTTCTGTTTGTCACGGAGGACGCAATATGCCAAAAACTGCGGTTGGACTGTTTGAAAATCCTGGCCTGTTGGAGAAGGTCATCGTTGAGATCGCTGCCCTCGGCTTTCCCCGAACAGAAGTTCGCGCATTACAGGAGCCCAGGAGTTTCGAGGTCGCCGGTGTAATGAGCTTTCCCCGGCTCGATTACGAAGTCGAGTTGAGGCGGGAGCTGAGAAGGATCGGGGCTACCGCAGCTGAAGTGGACGCTTACGTCAAAGGATTGCAACGCGGAGGAGCCTTGGTGTTCGCGACCGGTCCGGACCAGAAGGTGGCGGCGGCGGAGGTTATGAACCGGCGCGGCGCGTTGGAGATCGAAGAGGACAGCGGTGCAGAACCGAACCTGCCCGAGACGCCTGGCCCCAGAGCAGCCCCGAACCGAGATAGTCCAGTTCTGGCTGGGCGAATCCGCGAGCCGGCGGGCGGCGCCGCCCTTTTCGTCTGGTGATCAAAAGCCATCGCCCCATTCGCCGCACGAGCCACTGAGCAAAGCGGTCCTACTGCATTATGAATTTGATCATCCCGGAAAGGAGTAAAGACAGTGAGCACTGAATTAACCTCAAAATTCCAAAGTGCGAAACAACCTGCAATTCGTAAGCTTGGCGATGGTGACCCTTTCTTCCAGCGAATGAAAGAGGTATACGACACGGTCGCGCGTCGAGCCTATGAGCTGTTCGACGGCCGCGGGCGGCAAAACGGCCATGATTTGGAAGACTGGTTTCACGCGGAGTCTGAGTTGCTGAACCCGGTGCCGGTGGAGATCAGCCAGGCTGACGACCAAGTCGTCGTCCGGGCCGACCTGCCGGGCTACAGGGAGAAGGACATTGAAGTGCGAGTTGAACCTCGTCGTCTGGTGATTGCGGGCAAGCGCGAGGAAATTCGTGATGAGACGCGGCGGAAAACTTTTTACAGCGAAAGAAAATATAGTGAAGCATTCCGCACCGTTGAGCTTCCAGAAAGTATAGATCCCGATCACGTACAAGCCACGCTCCGGGATGGGACTCTGGAAATCATGCTGCCCAAGGCACGTCCTGCGAGAAAAGTCCCGCCGGCGATCAAAGCTGCCTAAACCGCGGTTCTTGATGGCGCTGTACACCAGAAACCGGCGGACTGGGGAATCAATGAAAACCAACGGCATTGCCCCGCCCGCCAAAGCTTTAACTGTGAAACGGAGGACACAATGAGCGCACGCAAGCTGTTCATACTGAATCTCTGCTTGATGCTGTTAGGCGCACTATTGGTGCCGATGGCCTTGGCAGATGAATGGAACCAGGCAACCCAAACCACTTTCAGCGCACCGATTGAGGTTCCCGGAAGAGTGCTCCCGGCTGGAACCTATTGGTTCAAGTTATTGAATGACGATTCCGACCGGAACATTGTTCAGATCTGGAATGCCGATCGCACCCATTTGCTGGCTACAATCCTGACGGTTCCTGACTATCGTCTTCAGCCCAAGGGCAGGACGGTGATGAAGTTCGAGGAACGGCCGTCTGATCAACCCGAAGCCCTGCAGGCGTGGTTCTACCCCGGCGACAACTATGGGCATGAATTTGTTTATCCGGAAACGAGGGCCAGGGAACTTGCCCATCGCATCGGCCAGCCCGTGCTTTCCATGCGAAATGAACTGGCGTCCAACATCACCAAGCCGGCAAATTCACCGAAGGATGCGTCGGTGGTCGCAATGAAGCAAGCCCATGTCACAGCTATGAACCCTAACGGCCAGGAGACCAACATGGCAAAAGCTGTGCAGAACAAGAAGGAGGGCGGGGGCCAATAAACCGAAGCAATACAGCGATTCTCTTGTGCGCCCGGCGCCGGCAGGAGGCGCCCGGCGCACAACTCGCTGTGGTCGTACCGCCACGTTGCCTGGAGGACGGTTCCGCATCGCTGTAACAGCTTCTTGAGTTGAGGGGCTGCGTTGGAGCGTTGACGAGGAGAACAGTCATGAGCGCGAGAACAATACAGGTGCGGCAGTCGGCAGCAATTTTCTCTTTCGCGATAGTTTTCCTGGGCGGAGCTCTGTTAGGCATGTTTGCTTTCGCTCGGACGGGTCACGCCTTCTCCGGTGGAGGAACGTTTGTGCCCATGTTTGTGGCGCGCGGAGATGCGGCCGGAGACGCCGCCAGCTCTTCACTCGGCTTTGCGCCCATTCTCAAGCCCGCTCTTCCAGCGGTGGTAAGTATCACTTCTTCGCGCATGGTGAAAGTGCCGCAAACGCCATTTTTCAATGATCCGTTCTTTCAGCAGTTTTTCGGCAGGCAATTTCCCCGCGTTCCCCAGCAGCAACGGGAAAGAGGCCTGGGTTCGGGCGTCATCGTGAGTCCGGATGGCTATATTCTCACCAACAATCACGTCATCGATAAAGCCACGGATATTAAGGTCATGCTGATCGACAAGCGGGAATTTTCGGGGAAGGTGGTTGGCGCTGATCCTCAGACCGATATTGCGGTTGTCAAGATTGAAGCCACCGGCCTGCCAACCGTCACGTTGGGAGATTCGTCGAAACTCCAAGTTGGCGATTACGCGTTTGCCATCGGCAATCCCTTTGGAGTAGGCGAGACAGCGACCATGGGAATCATCAGCGCCACCGGGCGCAATGGGCTCGATATAGAGGACTACGAAGATTTCATTCAAACTGATGCCGCGATCAATCCCGGCAACTCCGGGGGCGCTTTGCTGAACGCACGCGGAGAAATGATAGGCGTCAACACCGCCATCCTCACCGGCGGTTCCGGTGGGAACCAGGGGATCGGCTTCGCCATTCCTATCAACATGGCTAAGCATGTCATGGATGAGATCCTGAAGCACGGCAAGGTAGTGCGTGGTTACATCGGGATCGGCATCCAGGAAGTCACGCCTGATCTCGCGAAGGCATTTAATGTCCCACCCGAACAGGGCGCTTTGGTTGGCAACGTTGAGCCTAACAGTCCTGGTGCGAAAGCCGGCCTGCAGCGCGGAGATGTCATCACGGAACTGGACGGGCAGCCCATTACCGGGCCCAACGATTTGCGGCTGCGAGTCGGAGCCATGCCGCCGGGAACCACCGTACACCTCAAGGTGAGCCATAATGGCGAGTCGCGCGATGTGGGCCTGACCCTCGGCGAGGCGCCGGCGGGTAAAGGCGCCGGTAACGCTACCGGCGCGGAAGAGAACAGCCCGATGCGAGGTGTTCAGGTCGCTGAACTCACGTCGGACATCCGTCAACAGCTGGGATTGAAATCCGAAGTAAAGGGCGTTGTGGTCACAGGAGTGCCTGACGATTCGCCAGCCGCCGATGCAGGCCTGCAGCGCGGGGACGTGATCGAGCAAGTCAATCGGGAGCCAGTGAACTCAGTGGCAGATTACGACCGTTTAGTCAGGCAAGCCGGAAAGCGTTCACTTGTGCTGTTGGTAAATCGAGGAGGGACAACAACGTTCATCGTGGTTGAGCCTGAGTAACACCGCGGACACGAGTTTTGGCGACCAAGACCATCAAAGCGCTCTTGCTTGTGCTTCTGGGCATAAGTGTGGAGAGAGGGCCGGTTTCGGCCCAACTGGCCCCGGCGAACGCCTCCCCGATTGCGACCGTCACGTTCGTTACGTGGTCCGGCGGTCCCAGCCCTCCGTATTTCTCCGTTGCCATCACCTCCCTGGGAAATGTTTCGTACTGGTCCCTGCCAAACTCGGACCAGCACACGGGTGAGCCTTATATGGTGGAGTTCGCGGCTTCCGACGCGACTCGCACGGAGATTTTCCAGCTCGCCCAGAAGTTGAATTTCTTTCGCGGAAATTTCAAACTTGCCCATCCAAGAACCGGCATGATCTCGCTTACCTTTGCTGAGGGCCCCATCAAGAACCAGATTTTCTATACATCTTCCAGGGACCATTCGATTAAGCGGCTTACGGCCTTGTTTGAGAGCATTTCCGCCAGCCTCGAGTATGGGCGAACTCTTGAACAGCTGCGCACTGGCAATCCAAATCGTTTGGCTGCAGAATTGAAGCAGATGGCGCGACAGACCAGCCATGGACGATTGGTTGAAGTCCAGGCGATTGCTCCGGTACTTCGGAGAATTGCATCTGATCCAGCGATCCCTGAGACTTCGCGCCATTATGCTCAGAGCGTACTCGCAAAGACTCATCTTCACGAGGGTTAAGCTCTTTGGTTTCAGAACTCTGGATTGCCGTCCCGGTGCTGGCAAGATGGAAGGGAAGCAATGAAATCACAGATCAAGATTGGGACCGTATTTGGAGTTGAACTGGGCCTGCACTACAGCTGGCTCGTAATCGCACTGCTCATCACATTTTCGCTGGCGGCGCAATTTCACGCCGTGAACCGGGATTGGAGCAATGGAGTCGTATGGAGCGTGGCCATCGTTACCGGCGTGCTCTTTTTTGCCTGCCTGTTTGCCCACGAACTATCGCATGCGCTCGTCGCCAAGGCGCGCGGAATTCCCATTCACAAAATCACCCTGTTTTTGCTCGGGGGTGTCGCCCAAATCGAAAAAGAAGCTTCCGATGCGAAGACGGAATTCTGGATGGCCATTGTCGGCCCCATCACCAGCGGCGTTCTGGGCATAATCCTCCTGGCCTTCGCTTCAGTTCTCGGCTGGGTTCCACGGACCCAGCCGGCGACGCCAGGAATCGCACTCCTGGTATGGCTCGGGTACATCAACCTGGGTTTGGGCGCGTTTAACATGATTCCCGGCTTTCCGCTGGATGGTGGGCGTGTGCTGCACGCCATCCTTTGGTGGATCATGGGTGATGCGGAACGTTCGACGCGGGCCGCCGCGCGGGTGGGTCAGTTTATCGCGGTTCTATTCATCGGTTTCGGAATTCTCGAGTTTTTCCAGGGGGCAGGCCTGGGTGGCTTGTGGCTGGCTTTTATTGGTTGGTTCCTTTTGCAAGCGGCAGGCGCTTCTTACATGCAGGTTCGCATGCGCACGCTTCTTCACGGTCTGCGGGTGAAGGATGTCATGTCTTCCGACTACGAAACGGTGGCCCCGAACACTTCCCTGCAGGACTTCGTACACCAACAATTGTTGCGCAGCGGACGGCGGTGTTTCCTGGTGGTGCAAGATTCCCGCCTGCTTGGTCTGATAACGCCCCACGAGGTGCGCACCGTGGAACCAGAATCGTGGCCGTCGACCCCGGTGCGTTCGGTCATGCGCTCTGCGGACAAAATTCACTTCGTGTCGCGCGACATGCCCGCGAGCGAAGCGCTGGAGGCCATGGGCCGGGAAGACGTCAATCAACTGCCAGTGACGTCAGATGGCAGAGTAGAGGGAGTTGTGAGTCGTGCTCACCTGTTTCAGGTGTTGCGTTCGCGCGCGGAGCTGAACGTGCCGCCGAGCATTCCCAAGGCCGCATAGGATTCTCCTCTTGCCGGCGTTCCTTGACGGCGCTCACAAAGATTCTGATCGAGCAGATATAGCCCTAGGATCGGAGGCCGGACTGTTGTGCCCGTCTGCGGCCACACGCGACGTGCTTCCCGCCGCCTGCCGCGCGTGCAAGCTGACCTTGGTTCGTGTAATCTTTGGTGCTTGAGCAGTCGAAGGCAACGTGAGGATGCTCGGCAGGCACGCCGGGGGCCTGCATGAAACTGAGGCCGACTCTTGCGATACTGCAATCCGCGGTGGTCATTACCTTCATTTTCGCGCTCGGCAGTTGCACATCGCATTCTGGCCTTAAGCCTTCCATCGAATTTGACAAGGTACCGCCTTCAGCCGAGGGTGGCCGGGACCGCGTAGGCACGATCTCGGGCCACGTGAGCGGCTCGCAGCCCGGACAGCAGATCGTCATTTACGCGCAAAGCGGTCCGTGGTGGATACAGCCGCGAGTCGAAACTCCGCTCATTCCCATTCAGCCGGATTCAACCTGGAGTACACAGACGCATCTCGGATTTCAATATGCCGCGCTCTTAGTCAACCCAGATTATCGTCCGCCGCCAACCATGGACGTGGCGCCGGCCGCGGGTGGTTCCGTCGTCCTCGTCAAGATCGTGAAGGGGACGGGATCCATGCCTCCGCTGCCCACCGTGCCGCTGCAATTCAGCGGATACGATTGGAAAGTGCGTGCTACTTCCGCAGTGCGGGGAGGGGAAGACAATCTCTACGATCCGGATAACGCCTGGACGGACGCATCCGGAGCCTTGCACTTGCGGATCAGCAAGAAATCAGATAAGTGGACCTGTGCTCATGTCTCGTTGACGCGCAGTCTCGGTTATGGAACATATATTCTCGCGGTGCGCGACATTTCTAAGTTGGAGCCTGCCGCCATTCTGAGTATGCATACCTACGATCCGATGGGAGGAGATCAGCACTTCCGGGAGATGGATATTGAAATCGGCCGCTGGGGTGAAGCGAGCAGGAAGTATAACGCGCAATACGGGGTTCAGCCTTTTTATGTCCCGGGAAATATCGCGGAGTTCGTCGAACCTGCCGGAACTTTGACCGAGACAATGCTCTGGGAACCTGGGCGGGCCAGCTTTAAAACCACTCGTGGGTCTATTCGTACAGATGCTCCTATGGTATACGAACATGTCTTCTCGTCTGGCGTGCCGACGCCCGGTCAAGAAGTGCTGGAGTTGATGTTCTACGTGGTGGCCAGCAACAAGTACCCGCTGCAAAAAGACAATGAGGTTGTCATTGAGAAATTCGAGTACCTTCCCTGAAAACTGCGGGAAGGATTTTTGGCAATCAAAACGGGCAATCGCCTTACTCGTCCTTCTCTGTTTTGCCGTTCCGGCGCGCGCAATCGATCCCCACAGAATGATCTCGCAATACGCGCGCGACCATTGGGGAGAAAAAGAAGGGTTTTCTGGTGGATCTGTATCCTCGATCGCGCAAAGCGCGGACGGCTACCTGTGGATTGGTTCAGAAAAGGGATTGATCCGTTTTGACGGATTGAGGTTTCAGGCAATTCAGCAGGCAACGCCGGAGTCTTTTTCAATCGGCCCGGTGCGTGCGCTCGTTTCGGACGCTCACTCGAATCTCTGGATCCTGCTGCAGAGCACCAATGTTCTGCGATTGCGCGACGGGAACTTCGAACTGGGGCGAGGAGAGGCGGAATTTGGGATTACCGCAATCGGCAAGAAAAGGGACGGCACGGTCCTTCTTTCGTCAGTAGCGTTGGGCACCTTGACCTTCAATGGACAGAAATTTGAAGTTGTTCCTTCCGGCGCCCAGGACCAGCCGACTGCTGCTGCCATGGCAGCGGCGCAAGGCGACACAGATCTGTTTGCTCGGCTCAGTTGGGCCACTGGCCTGGCTTCTCACCGTGTCGCCGAACCCAATTCCGCAGTCATTTCCGTGGCAGAAACTTCCGATGGACGAATCTGGTTGGGTACAGCTGACAGGGGACTTTTCTATCTGCGGGACGGCCATATCTCCGCCATGAAAAAGTTGGCGAGGAACGCCAAAATCACCAGCTTGCTGCCATTGGCCAACGGCGCTTTGTGGGTTGGAACCGACAAGGGTGTCTTCGAGTGCAACGGAGTGGAAATCAGCCAGGCAAAAGTGCCTTCTTCTCTTCATCGCGCCCATGTTCTGGCCATGATCCGCGACCGCGATTCGAACCTTTGGATTGGCACCTCCAGTGGACTTTTTCGCGTCAACGGGGACGGGGTGTCGTCCGACCAAGCCGATCACGGATCGGCAGGCCCTGTGACGGCTCTGTTCGAAGATCGGGAGGGAGATATCTGGATCGGAAGCGCGGACGGCATTGAGCGTCTGCGTGACAGCCCTTTTGTTACCTACACGTCAGCCGACGTTAATGTGGGAACGGATGGAGCACTCTACACCAGCCCGAACGGCGCGGTGTGGTTCGCTCCTTCCAAAGGCGGGCTGGGTTGGTGGAGAAATGGAAAAATCGGGCGTCTGACGAACGATCAACTGAATCGAGACGTTGTCTATTCAATCACGGGCCGCGAAAATGATTTGTGGGTCGGCCGGCAACGGGGCGGACTGACTCACGTTCGTTACGTGGATGGCTCAATCACCACGCAGACCTACACGCAAGCCCAAGGGCTTGCTCAAAATAGCGTTTACGCCGTCTATGAAGCCAGCGATGGCGCGGTGTGGGCCGGAACATTGAGCGCCGGCGTGAGCGAATTCAGAAACGGCCATTTCACAAACTACACGGTGGCTAACGGCTTGGCATCGAACACCGTGTCCTGGATTGAGGAAGGCAATGACGGCACCATTTGGTTCGGAACGCCCAAAGGGCTGAGCGGTTTGTCAAAAACTGGCTGGCGAACCTATGCGACCGGCGACGGGACCCCGTCGGACATTATCGATTGTCTCTTCCGGGATTCGGCGGGGTTGCTCTGGATCGGAACCACAAATGGGCTTGCTTTTCTCAACGCTGGACAGGTGCATGTGCCTCGCTCCGAACCCGAGTCGCTCCGCGAACCGATCTTCGGAATCGCCGAGGATAAGATTGGTTCGCTCTGGATTTCGACCGCGAACCACGTGTTGCAGGTGAAACGGGCCGATCTGGTCGCTGACAATCTCACCGGCATGAGTCTGCGCGAATACGGCGTCGCGGATGGTCTGCTTGGTACCGAGGGCGTCAAACGGGAACGATCCGTGATCGAACAACCGAACAGCGGCCAAATCTTGATTTCCACGAATCGCGGTGTTTCGGTCGTAAATCCCACGCGAGCGACCGTGAACCCGGTCCCGGCAATCGTGCGAATCCAGTCTGTTCTGGCGGACGGCTCGCCGCTCGAACTCCGCAATCCGTTACAGATTTTACCCGGCCAGCGAAAGATCACATTTGAGTTCATCGGATTGAGCCTCGCCGACTCCGAACGGGTGAGATACCGATACAAGCTGGATGGCTTCGACAAAGATTGGAGCGAGCCAGTCGCAACCCGCGAAGCAAGTTATGCAAATCTCGGGGCAGGGCCATATCGCTTTCACGTGAACGCCAGCAACAGTGATGGGCTATGGAATGGCTCAGAGGCTGCGATCGACTTCCGGGTCGAGCCCACGCTCTGGCAAACCTGGTGGTTTCGCCTTGGGATATTGCTTTGCGTCGGACTTGCCACCCTGGGAATTCACCGCCTGAGGATGCGCCAGCTGACCCATCTGCTCAACTTGCGCTTCGAGGAGAGACTGGCGGAAAGAACTCGCATCGCTCAGGATTTGCATGACAACTTGCTGCAGGGATTTTTCAGCGCGGCGATGCAGCTGGATGTCGCCAATGATCGTATCCCAGCGGGCTCGCCGGCCAAGCCAATTCTCGAGCGTGTGATCGAACTGATGAATCAGGTGGGGCAGCAGGGGCGAAGCGCAATTCGCAGTTTGCGCGCCTCGGATTCCTCGTCGCGCAATCTGGAACAGGCATTTTCCACGATAACCGACGAGTTAGGAATCGGCAAGCAGGTTGATTTTCGAGTGGTTGTGGAGGGTGAGCCCCAGACAATCCAACCGGTCGTCTGGGATGAGGTTTACCGTATCGGCCGGGAAGCCGTGATCAACGCGTTTCGCCACTCCCGCGCGGCTAATATCGAAGTTGAGGTGGAATACGCAACCTCGGGCTTGCGCGTTCTGGTGCGTGATGACGGTTGTGGCATCGATGCCCAGGTCTTGCAAAGCGGTCGCGAGGGACATTGGGGACTGCCGGGTATGCGGGAGCGGGCCGAACAACTGGGAGCAAGCTTCGAAGTCTTAAGCCGTGCCGGCGCCGGAACCGAGGTCGAACTTTCCGTCCCCGGCGCTGTGGCTTTCGAAAGCTTCTCCCAAAGTCGTTTCCCGGCCTGGCTTACGGGATTGTTCCAGAGAAAAAATGGAAATAAATCCGCCGCGGATTAGAAAGCAAACAATTATGACTGAGAAAACACGGATTCGCGTTTTTTGCGTTGACGACCATCCTTTGTTACGCGAGGGAACTGCCACGCTCATCAATAACCAGCCGGATATGGAGGTGGTTGGACAAGCCTCCACAGGCCAGGAGGCCATTGACGGTTTCCGCCAGCACAAGCCGGACGTAGTTCTGATGGATATCCGACTGCCAGACATGAGTGGCATCGCAGCAGTGACGGCCATTCGTGCCGAGTTTCCCGAAGCTCGTTTCGTCATGCTCACTACCTCGGAAGGTGATGTTGAAATCCAGCGTGCCCTGGAGGCCGGGGCTCGCAGCTACATGCTCAAGAGCATGCCTCCCAAAGAACTGCTTGAGACCGTCCGCCAGGTCCACGCCGGCAAAAAGCGCATTCCGGCCGAAATCGCCGCCCACCTTGCCGAGCATTACAGCGACGAAGCGATCACTGCCCGTGAAATCGAGGTCCTTCAACAGATCGCAGGCGGGAACCGCAACCGGGACATCGCCGAGAAGCTCTTCATCTCAGAAGAAACGGTCAAAGCCCATATCAAACACATCATGGAGAAACTCGGAGCCAGCGATCGCACCCAGGCGGTGGCCATCGCGGTTCGGCGCGGAATCATTCGTTTGTAAGGTCTTAGCAGCCCAAAACCTTATCCCTAAAAAGGGTTACAGCAGAATGCCTGCGCTTGGGGATTCGCACGGGAGCAGAGGCTGCTAATCTGCCAGACGGGTTGCGTTCTTTAGCCACCCAGGAGGCAGGTTTCTTGCAAAGGCTCTACTCGACATTTCCCGGCGCCGGGCCAGGCATTGGCCTGTTGTTGCTCCGTGGAGCACTGGGTATGACGTTGATCATGCAAAGCACGGCCTGCCTGTCTGAATTGCAGAATCTGAGTATTGGTGCGGCCCTCCCCTGCTTATTGGCCCTCGTCGTTGGCGGTTCGCTGATTGTGGGTTTCCTGACTCCCGTGCTTTGTGCTCTCGTGGCGCTTGTGAGTCTGGCGGTTACGTTCTTTGGGGTTCAGATCGCGAACTGGAGTATCTCCAACGGCAGCCTTTTGGGTTTCGATCTGCTTCTTATGGCGGTGGCGTGTATTTTGCTCGGTCCCGGGGCGTTTTCGGTGGACGCGCACCTGTTCGGACGCCGCAAGGTCATCATTCCGCGCGCCTCGCCGTCGCGGCCACCGGAGATTTAGCTTCTTCCTCTGCGTGAAATCCTTCTGCACTCGGTTTGGTTTGGCTTACCGGGTTACTTCTCCACTCCCCGATCGTGGTATCTCGCTGACTCCCCAACTTTGGTAGCAAAAAAGCCTTCGATGTCGCGATGCGGACTTCTCCGCAAAACGGCAAGGTAAGGCTATGCAAGCGGAAAATTCAACAACCGGGACAGGAGGAATTATGAGCAACCAAATGGCCTATGACAGATCGTTGCATGCGGTCGATTCACCTGCTTACAGGTGCTTTGCGGGATTAAACCGGTGGTTGGGGCGCTGCGAGCACGCTGGCGTCAACGAGTCAACTTGCAATTTTGCGCGCTTGGAGAACGATTGCACGCCACTAGCGCATTTATCTCTGGACCGGACACAGCACCTAAACGAATGTGCGTCTGGATCAGAAGCCATCATGCAGCTGGTTCGGAAATTCTTCGACGGAAGAGAGACTGCATATTGAAAAGGGAGGGTGGGCGGGCTCTGCCAACCCCCTAATCAGAGAATTCAACATGAGCAATAGCCGGCATCCATCGGAACGAAGCGAAAGTACGCAGCGGCCCGGAATGCGGCAGGTACTCTACGGTCGTCCATGCGCCAAGTGCCGGTGCTACTACGAGAGCAAACTGAGCGCCTGCCCAGTGTGTAAGACGCAAGAACGCCTTTCTCCCCTGGAAACGACAACGCGAACCCCCAGCATAGCCACAGCCCTTTAGCAACCAGATTTCGTCTCTTTAAGAAGATTCCCTGCCTACTCATTCGTGGTACATCCCTGAATCCCCGGCCGGGGTAGGGAAAAAACCTCTCATCTCGTGATGCGCGTTTTGTTGGCAGGCCGCATAGTACACGCATGGAACCGAGAGATCGCACAGTCCGATTCGAGCAGAGAACTCTGAACGAATTGCTGCGAAGGGTTCCAAATCCGTTAGCCGGTGAGGTTTAACTTGAGGTCCCCTCTGGCACATCGCAACTTATTTCACGACAAAGTAAGGCTGGCCGTGACTTTGACCGGCGTCGTGTTCGCGGTCGTGCTCATCGTCATGGAATTAGGACTGTTCTTTGGCTTCATCAAAACCACTTCCTGTTTGATCGATCACTCCCGCGCCGATCTTTGGATCACGGCGCGGCGCGTGCCCTACCTCGAGTTGGATGTTCCAATCAAAGAGCAAAGGCTTTACCAGATAAAGGCCGTGCCCGGCGTGGCCGATGCCGAGCGGTTTGTCAATCACGCGGCCTGGTGGACCCGGGCAGATGGCGCCCGCGAAACCGTGCGCATCGCCGGCTTCAATCCCGACGACAATCTGGGTGGACCCTGGAATCTGGTGGAAGGAAATGTCCGGGATCTGAAGACTCCCGACGGCGTTATCGTCGATGAGTTCTACAAGAAGACGCTTGGCGTGAATCATATCGGAGAGGTATTCGAGATCCGCGGACACCGTGCCCGCGTGGTTGGATTTACCAAGGGAATCCGCTCTTTCACCACCGAACCTTATGTGTTCACTGCGGTGCAGCACGCGCAGGATTTTGCGGCAATGCCCACCGACGAGATCACTTACATCCTGGTAAAGACCGCTCCCGGCGTCAATTCTGACACCGTCCGCAAAAACATACTGGCGCGGGTGAAAGACGTCGACGTTCTCACCACCCCGGAATTCGGAAGGATGACCGAGTCTTACTGGACACTAAAAACCGGTGCCGGCATTGCAATCCTGCTGGCAGCGGCTCTCGGGCTGGTTGTGGGATTCGTTGTCGTGGCCCAGACCATCTACGCCACCACCATGGACCACGTGAAAGAGTTCGGAACCCTGAAAGCCATGGGCGCGCCCAACAGTTACATCTACAAAGTGATCCTGACCCAGGCCGCAATCGCCGCGGTCATCGGATACACGCTCGGAATGATCATCAGCAATGTGCTCGTGCACTATGCCCAGCCGGCCGGGGCGCCCATCATCATGACTTGGTGGCTGGTGCTTGGGATGTTTGCTCTCACCTTGATCATGTGTTGCGGAGCGGCGGTGATTTCCATCAACAAAGTGACCAAGCTTGATCCCGCGATGGTTTTCAAAGGATAGGAAAAGGAGAACGGCGATGAAACCGGCAATCTCAGTGCGCGATGTGACCAAGACTTACGCCGAAGGCGGCGTGAACGTCCCGGCCCTCTGCGGCGTCACGCTGGATGTTTGCCCCGGCGAAATGGTGATGCTGGCTGGCCCTTCGGGCAGCGGCAAAACCACGCTGCTTTCCATCATGGGCTGCATTCTCACGGCCACGTCGGGCAGCATCTGCATCGAAGGCAGGGAAGTTGGTCATCTGACTGAGAATCAGCTGCCGCAGATCCGCTTGGATCACATCGGATTTGTATTTCAAGGGTTCAATCTGTTTCCCACGTTGACGGCCATGGAAAATGTTGAACTCATGCTCGACCTGAAGGGCGTGGGCAGGGAGCAGGCCCGCAAGCGCGCCCACGAACTGCTCGACCGCGTCGGATTGTCGGACAAGTTTGAAACTTTCCCCGCCAATCTCAGCGGAGGGCAGAAGCAGCGCGTGGCCATTGCGCGGGCCCTTGCCGGCGATCCCAGGATAATCCTGGCTGACGAGCCTACGGCGGCGCTCGATTCGCATTCCGGGCGGACAGTCATGGAGACGCTGCGCGATTTGGCTCATGAGCGCGGCCGCGCCGTGGTCATCGTTACCCATGATCCCCGGGTGCTGGAGTTTGCCGACCGCACCATTCACATTGAAGACGGAATAATCGTGCATGCCGCGAACGCGATTCCCGCGGCTTCGCCAAGCCTGGATATCCCCAATAATCCCTCCTGCAATCTGCTTCAGCCTGCGCTCGCAACTCACTAGATAGTGGTATCAGATACGTCCTCGATTCAGTACGCGTACCGTGTCCCACCAGGGGTAGGTAAAAAACCTTACATGTCGCGATGCGCCATCTTCGGCAAACCCTCATATTTACTTACATGAAACGCAGAAACTGCAAAGGTGGCAAGGCCGAAATGAACCAGCGGGCCGCGGCAGGAATACTGAATTCATACCGGAGGCTTTTTGTGAAGAAGCAAGTTGCAATCTTAGCGGCCGTAGTCCTGAGCATCTTGACGACCCTGGTGGTGCAGTTCGTGGCCTGCCCCGGCGGTGGCATCAGCGAGCGCATTTACGCTCTGGTGATGTGCTTTCTGGTCCCCGATGGTAGCCGCGTGTGAAGCGTAAGTTACGGGCCCGGTTGGCGAGCACAAAAAATTCTTAGTTGAGGTCTTATATGAAAAAGCAATTGGCAGTCTTCGGTATTGTGATTGTGATCGTTTTGACGGTTTCGGTGCGCCTTTTTTCCACTGCGCGCCACAGCGCCGCCAGTCGTAATCTCGCCGCGCAGTCTTCCATTTTGCCGGATGTGGTCGCCGGGCCGGGAATGATCGAGCCGGTCTCCGAAAACATCCAGTTGGGATCTGAACTGAGCGGCCAGCTGAAGTCCGTCAGCGTGCAAGAGGGCGACTCGGTCCACAAAGGGCAAGTGCTGGCCGAGATCGAAAACGACGACTACCGCGCCGAACTGGCTTCCGCCAGGGCGGATGTGGAGGCGAAAGAGGCGATGCTCCGCAAAGTCATGAACGGCGCCCGGCCCCAGGAACGCACGGAAGCCGAAGCTTCGGTACGCGCCGCGCAAGCCGTGATGGAGAATGCCCAGGCTGAGCTGCAGCGCCGTCAGGAACTTTACCCGAGCGGCATTATTTCCCGCGAAGAACTGGAGCATTACACGCGTGAGTACGACGTGGCGAAAGAACAGTATCAGCAGAAGTTGGATCACTCCTCGCTGGTGAACGCGCAATCTCGCGAGGAAGATATCACCTTCGCCCAGGCTGATTTAGAACTGGCGCGCGCCAAAGAGGCGGAAGCAGCGGCCGTGTACGAGAAGACTTTCATCAAGTCTCCCATCGACGGAGTTGTGCTGCGCAAGCATCACCGCAACGGCGAAAGCGTTTCCAACTCGGCCACGGCGGCTGACCCGGTATTCACCATCGGCGATGCCAGCGTGTTGCGCGTGCGCATTGATGTGGATGAATCGGACGTGAACCGGGTCCGTGTCGGCCAGGTTGCGTATGTGACGGCCGATGCTTTCGGTGAACAGAAATTCCCCGGCAAAGTTGTGCAGGTCGGCAAGCTGCTTGGGCCCAAGACCATCCGCACCGATGAGCCGAGCGAGCGCGTAGACCGCAAGTTCCTGGAGACGTTGGTGGAGCTGGATCCCGGCGCGCAGTTGCCCATGGGCCTCCGCGTGGATGCATTCATCGTGGCCGATGGAGTGCAGACCGCGCAGTTAAAGTAAGACAGCACAGGTGGCCCAGGTCTCGCCGCCCTTGCGAGACCTGGGATCAACCATCTTTCACCCGTCCGCGCTGGAACCTCATCGGCAGAATGTCCACATCGCGGACGCCCCACCCTTAGATTTCCTTGGTTTCCGCAGACACCAACCGAATGAGGGGTGCCCCATCCTTCGCACTCTTTGCGAAGGGTGGGAGGCAATGTCGCGGACAGCGAATTGATGACACCCCAGTGCTGGCCAGCCCCCGCCGCTACGCCCCGGGGCCCGGTGCTGGTGAACGATCGACTGAAGGCCGAGATGTGCCGAAGAGAAGTCGCCCCGATACCATCGTCCGTGGCGCCCAGGCTTTCGAAAACCGCGAAGCGTGGGGCAGCCTCAGTCGGGCTGATGCAAAGGTGGGCCAGCCGCCCAAAGACAATGAAACTGGTTCAGTTCAGCACCCTTAGTGTAATCCTTCAAAGTGGTTGTCTGATGGCATTTGTCCTGATCTCGCACGACATTTGCTGGCCTAGGGAAGCTTCTCGTGATTCTCTTGTCATGTCTGAGCGTTGCCCTTCTGCTGTGGCGCGGAGTTAATAGAGGAGAATCAGGGGCTGGCGGGCCTGCCCGCGCCGACGTTGCGAGACCTGGATCAACCCTCTTGCTTTCAGGAGCTTTAGTGTCATCACAGGAGCGTCAGCCCGTTGTCGTCCTGACGATGTGTTCCCGCGGGAACGTTGTGCACTTGCGGCGAACGCCGTTTACGCAACCGCGGCGCACGCCTGGAAGCGGCGCTTGTCGATCCGCAGGGTTTTGATTTTGGAATCCAATGTTGAGGGCGGCATGCCGAGCTTCATCGCAGCGCCATTCGGTCCGGAAACCCGGCCTTTGCACTCGGCCAGCGCGGCCTCAATGTAGTCCTTCTCCTGCGCGGTTACTTGGTCGGCGAGGGGCCGGCTTGTACGAATCTCATGAGTCAGCCAGCTCGCATCGACGGAGAATTCTTCCGTATCGCAGACGATCACAGAACGCTCGATGATGTTCTGCAGCTCGCGAATATTCCCCGGCCACGAATAATTTTGCAGCCGCGCGAGGCTCTTGCGCTCGATGGTCGTGATTTCCTTGCCGGCTTTGCTGGAGTAGCGGTCGATGAAATATTCAACCAGCAGCCGGATATCTTCCTTCCGCTCGCGCAACGCAGGCACTTCAATCGGGAAGACATTGATGCGGTAGAACAAATCTTCACGGAATGAGCCGGCCTCGATGGCGGCAGGCAGGTCGCGATGCGTGGCGGCGATGATGCGCACATCGGCGCGAATGGATTGGCTGCCCCCGATCCGCTGAAATTCACGCTCCTGGAGCACGCGCAGCAAGGCAACCTGAGTTTCGGCGGGAAGCTCTCCGATTTCGTCCAGAAAAAGCGTGCCTCCCTGAGCCAGCTCGAAACGGCCCAGGCGGCGCTGAAGCGCCCCGGTAAAAGCGCCCTTTTCGTGGCCAAACAATTCCGAGGCGATCAAATCGCGCGGAATGGCCGCGCAGTTGACGGTCACAAACGGACGGTCCGCGCGGTCGGAGCGCTTGTGAATGGCCCGAGCAATCAGCTCTTTCCCCGTGCCAGTCTCGCCAGTGATGAGGACCGTGCAATCGGTGCGCGCGACTTTGGTCACGCGCTCCAGCGCCGCCCGCAAACGCGGCGAGCTGCCCACAATCTCCTCAAACATCAATGTCTCGTCAATTTCCCGGCGCAGCGCGAGCGTTTCATTGTGCGCAAGTTCTTCGGCCTTCTTCTGGGCATCGATGTCGATCCGGGTGCCGCACCAGCGCACGACCCGGCCTTGTTCATCGCGCATAGGAAACAACTGATGCAGGAACCAGCGATATTCGCCATGCTTGTTCAGGACCCGCGCTTCCATTTCGACCGCAATGCCGTGCGCCGTTGCATCCAGATATGCGCCCATGACACGGTCCAGATCTTCAGGATGAATGATTTTGGCCAGGCGCTCGGTCGTGGAAATAGCCTCGATGGGACCCAGGTATTCAAGCGCCGCGCGATTGACAAATGACAATGTCGTGTCCGGCTCCAGGATAAACATGTGCTGCGGGACCACATCCATGATTTGCTGAAGGAACCGCGGTCCGCTGCCAAACGACTCGACCGCCATCAGGTGCTTCAAGGCTTGCGCATTGACGATTGGAAGAGCGGCCTGGTCCAGAGAGTTCATTTCGTAATCCAACATGTTTTCCCCCCGAAATCTGAACTTGCGTTTCGATGTAGCCAATATGCGGTGTGGCCGCGAAAAGCGCATCCAGCGATATGGAGTTTTTTTGGTTCCCCAGTGTAGGAAGGGTTGAAATACCACTATCGAGGTATTGGGGAGCACGAGCGGGGACGCTCGCGCCCACATCTTAAGAGGAAGAAACGACTTCGCCGCCGCGTTCCGTGCCCAGATCGTCGATCAGTCCGTCATCGGAAAGGTCCATGGGACGGGAGTTCTCCCAGTCGCGATGCAGAATTTTGTGAATTCGATCGACAACATCAGAGTCCCGGACCTCGATGGCAAGCTCGCGCCGGCTGTTGAAACTGCCGGGAGCCAGGTTGATGGAACCGACGATGGCGCGCGCGCCATCGGCAAACAGAACCTTGGCGTGGAGTTTGAGCCCGTGGACCTTGTGAACTTTCACTCCGACGTCGTCCAGAACCCTCAGCCCGGCCACGCCTTCGACGAGCTTTTCCTGCTTCAGCGAATGCGGCGGGCGGGCCATGACGTGGACTTTGACGCCGCGCCGGCTCGCGCGCACGAAATGCTCGATGATCAACGGATCCTGATAACGCTCATTCTGCACCCACAAGCTGTGCTTGGCACTATCGATGAACTCAGCAATTCTTTGCCGGGCGTTTCCCACGCACCAGATCATGTGGGAATGCTCTCCCGGATTGAAGGCTTGCCGCGACCAATCGGCTTCGAAGCATTCGATAATCTCGTTGACCTCGTGGGCATGCGAAGTCACAACCGCGTAGTCGCGGGTCACAGTCAGATTTTCGGTTTCCCAGTTGAGCGACATAATCCACGCGGATTTGTCATCGACGACCATAGACTTTTCGTGGGTCAGATCAAAGGCGGGAGTCGTGTCAATGACTTCCACCCCGGCTTCAGTCAGGACCACGCGAGTCTTGTCGTTTTCTTTTTCTCCATCCCGCCGCGTGGGATTCAGCATGATGCGAACTTTCACTCCCCTGTGATGGGCCTTCATCACAGCCGACAAAATGTGCGGATCGGAGAAAATGAACATCTTAATCCGCAACGATTTTTGCGCATGATTGATGGCATCGATAATGGGCTGGGCGGAATCGTCAGGCAGTACAACCAGGTATCGGGACATCTGGAACCTCTCTACTCTCCCTGCTTTTTCTGCGGACGCGCCGGCTGGCTCAGGAGATTGCTTTCGCCGTCTCGTCTTCGAACTGGGCCCGGTGCAATCCGGCGTAGATTCCATTGCGAGCGATCAATTGATCGTGCGTGCCGCTTTCCGCCACCACACCGCCGGCGATCACAATGATCTGGTCGGCATCGCGAATCGTGCTCAGGCGGTGGGCAATCGTGATTACGGTCCGGCCTTTCATCAGCCGCTCCAGCGCCTCAATCACCAGCCTTTCAGACTCGGTGTCGAGCGCGGCGGTCGGCTCATCCAGCAGCAGAATCGGGTTCTTGCGTACGATGACTCGCGCAATGCCGATGCGCTGGCGCTGCCCGCCGGAAAGGGTCAGGCCTCGCTCGCCCACCATCGTATCGTAGCCCTTGGGCATGCGGGCAATAAACTCATCGGCGTTGGCCAGGCGCGCGGCTTCTACTATTTCAGCGCGCGTGGCGTCGGGGCGGCCAAAGGCGATGTTTTCAAGAATCGTCCCGCGGAACAGCACCGTATCCTGCAACACGTAGCCGATTTGATCGCGCAGCCGATGAAGTTTGTATTCGCGAACGTCGCGCCCATCGATAGTGACTTTGCCGGACATCACGTCGTAGAAACGCGGGATCAGGCTGACTACGGTCGATTTCCCCGCTCCGGTCGGGCCAACGATTCCAATCAGTTGCCCGGGCTTGACCGCAAAGCTCACATCTTTCAATACGAGCGGATTGCCCGGATAAGCAAACGCGACGTTCTCGAAGGTGACTTCGCCCTTGATATTGCGCGGCTCGACGGAGTCGGCGCGCTCGGGAATGATCTCGCCAGTGTCCAGGATGGCGCGAATGCGGTCCACTCCGACTGCGGCCTGAGCGATGGCGTTGGTGGAGGAAGCCAGGTCCTTTACCGGTTTAAAAAATTTGGTCAGGTACGCCAGATAGACGGTAAGTGCGCCGACCGTCATGGCGCCGCGGAGAATTAACGACGCGCCTCTCCACAAGACGAGCGCAGTGCACAAAGACACGGTGATCGCGACCACGGGAGAAAGCAGCGATTTCACCCGCCGCGCCGCGAGGGCGGCATCTACGGTGGCCTGGCTGACATTGGCCAGCTCGTCTTCCTCAATTTTCTGCGCGTCGAAGGCTTTCACGACCTGGATGGATTCCAGCCCTTGTTGCACGACCTCGAGGATGCCAGCCTGTTCCTTGCGCACGGCGTGCGTTGCTTTCTTCACCGCTTTCTTGAAGCGAAATACGAAAAGCAGCAGGAACGGCGTGACCGCCAGAGCGATCAAAGTGAAGTCCCAATTGAGCCAGAACATCAGGCCCAGCATGCTGACGATGGTCAGCATGTCGACCAGGATATCGAGTGTGGAAGAGGAGGCGAACCCCTGGATGGTTTGAATGTCAGTTGTGATTGTGCTGAGCAGAGTTCCAGTCTGGTGAGTGTTGTAGTAGCTGAGAGAAAGGCGCTGGAGATGATGGAAAGTTCGTTCCCGCAGGTCCTGGGCCACGTATTGGCCCACGCTCTCGGTAAAGTAGTTGTCCACGTAACTGGCGATGGCCGCGAGAACCGCGATCAGGATGGTGGCCAGGGCCGCGAACAGAGCGATCTGCATTCTGCTCTGGTCCCCGAGCATGTGATGCAGCCAGGGCGGAAGCTTGTCCTTGCCCGCCACATTGTCGATGACGACCTTCAGAGGCCAGGGGGCAGCCAGGCTCATCACGGTTTCGACCATCATGGCCAGAAGAATGACGAGGAGCGTGCCACGATAGGGCCGAATCAGCTGGCGCAGGAGACTTAGCACGATTCAGGGGCTCCGTGGCCATGCGCGACCGCGGGAGTGAGGCAGTCGGAAGACTTCTGCCCCGGTTGAACGGTTGATGGTTGAATCATGGATTCGCGCTTTCGATTGGTTACAGTCCCAGCCCGGTCGGCCTTGGGAATCGCGCTCAGGTGCACGAAGGCAGCGGCAGCAGTGTACTGAACTTGCAGCTTGCGATCGCCCATCGCTTTCGCAATGTCTGGCAGCAGGGCAGGGTCGCCGCGTTTGGCAATAGCTTCAAGCCCGGCCACGCGCAAAACCCAGTTCTTGTCTTGAGTCGCCGTCACCAGCACGGCGTTGGCGCGGACGTCCGGGTCGGCCGACAGGTTAGAGATCAGCGCCGCCTTCGCCGCGGCGCCGCTCTTGCGGTCTTTCATAATGGTTTGCACCGCCTCCCATCCCATGCCGGCGAAAGGGACGTTGCCGATGCCCTCGTTGAATCCCATTGCCGCCAGCTGCTTGGGATCATGAATCACCTGCATTTCCTGCGCAATCATGCTGGAGTTGTTCTTACGCTCGCCCGTGAGAAGGCCATAATACACGTCATAACAGGCAGGATCGTTGATTAATAGTAGAGCATGGGCGGCGGCCATGACCACTGTGAGATTCTTGTCGTTAAGGGCTTCTTTCAGTTGCGGCGCGGCAGATGTGGCTTGCATCTGGCCGAGGGCAGTCGCCGCGGCCACTCGCACGGCAGGCTTGGGATCCTTCAACGCTTGCTCCGCCAGCTGGGCCGCATGCGCGTCGTGCGGCAGTAGACCGAGAACGCGGACCGCCGCAACCCGTTGGCTGGCATTCTTCTGTCCCAGCCCGGCTTCCAGCACGTTCCACCCCTGAGTTGGCGCCGTCTGACCCTGACACAGGCCGAGTGGGGCCAGCACAGCTAATCCCCAGATGATGATTGCGGTTGTTTTGCTGACTTGCGATTTCATCTTGCCCTCCGGCTACCCCGGGGTTCCCGCGGTTCCGTCTTCCTATGGGCAAGCTGAGGGCCAAGAACAAGTTGATGACAAGTTGGCACTTGCGGCTATTTCATGTCACGAGGCTCTCGGAAACTCACGAGAATTCGGGAGATGGCGAGCGGGCGACAGGCTTTAGGCCCGCTCGGGGGGATTGGTAAATCGTGACAGGACAGGCGGCTAGTTGGGCTTCGAGCGCCAGCCGTGGAATTCACCTTCACGCCCCATCACGTGGTAGGTGCCTTGCATCGTGTCGCCGTCGACTCTCCCGCGGAAGGTCAGCGGGTGACGAGTTTTCGTCCGAAAAACAATATGGTGCTCATTGATCGAGCCTTCCAATGACCCGGACTGGTTCGGGCCTTTGAAATGGCCGGTGATCACGCTGCCATTCTGCTTCAAATCGATAGTCTTGTTGTCGTACTGACCGTCCCAGTTCCTGGCCTCGATCATCCACGTGCCGACGACATTCACCGGCTGGTCCGTGCCCTGTGGCAAAGGCGCTTGCGCAAAAGCAAGGTTGCCAATGAGAAATATTGAAGATAAGAGGAAGCAAATCACGGGCAAATTTTTATTTCGAATTGTCATATGCCACTCCTAAAAAGAGAGATGAGTTCTGTTGTTTACATATTCCAGGCCCGCACCTGACCAGCCATGTTCCAAACCAATTGATCGAGGGCGTTGTCGATGGTGGCCGAAGGTTGAGTGCGGGTGTTGATCAGCGCCGCCCAACACATGCCATTGGGCAGGCGAACCAGAATGCAGGTGCTGCCGGGAAGGCTGCCGTTGTGCCACCAGTTGCCGGCGCCATTATCGCCTACCCTCCAGCCACGCGCGTACCTGGCCGGAGAAGACTGGGGATAAGCCGGCGAAGGGGTCGTCATGACGCGGATGCTTTCAGGCTTCAAAATGCTGGGCGCGGCGGCCGATCCTCCGCCCAAATGAAAAGCAAAGCGGCAAAGATCGGAGGGACTCGCGATCCATCCGGCGGTTGAGTCCAGGCGCGGGACGTTGATGTCGTAAGGTTTCTCGTTAAATTGCCCGAAGTAAACCGCTTCGTTGGGGGCGGGGTGCTTGGAACTGTCGCCGCCGATCTGCATATCCGTGATGCCGCATGGGCCCAGCACCGCCTGCTGCACGTAATTCGCATAGGACTGACCCGTAATCTTCTCGATGACCCGTCCCAACACGCAATAACCAAAGTTGGAGTAGACGAACCGTTCACCGGGCGGGGAGGTCAG
>Ga0335081_10003323_pt1 | contig 25269 bp, 23 predicted proteins | sample Lox_Sample_35_FD_206713 | JGI IMG/M metagenome (GOLD analysis project Ga0335081, IMG submission 206713) | Soil microbial communities from Loxahatchee National Wildlife Refuge, Florida, United States - Lox_Sample_3.5 | ecosystem: Environmental > Terrestrial > Soil > Wetlands | place: USA...
TCAACATAGCCCCAGGCGGGATGTTCGCCGCACGCCAGATAGTAGAGCTCATCGCGAAAGTACCCATAATGCGGTGCGGCGAGGAAGTACAGGATGATCCGCACCACTGCGACATAGAGCACGATGCCCGTTCCAGAGGTAAACGCAGAGTTTCTCTGTTGGGTTGTGCTGATTACCTCAGAGGGTGCAGCCATGAGTACTCATACGGAATGCCGGGGCGAATGTTCCGCTTGCAAGGCTGGTGGATGTTTTCGTCGAGGCAACAGAGGTATTTCGCGCAATGTGAGGCGCGGCAAGCCCAGGCGTCAACCTTCTCAGCTCAGCTCCGCGAATACCGCAGAGACGCCGACGGTGATGGGCGAGTTCTCGATTGTTGACGACTGCGCCTCAATCCGGCTTGGCCCGTGCTGTTGTGTGTGGCTCAGTCTGCCGCCGCAGGTTCGGTCAAGCCGTCTTAACCGCCTTCGCGCCGTCTTTTCCAAGCCATGACGCACAGGCCAGCAACTGCCTGGTGAAGGGATGGGCAGGACGCGTGAGTACTTTGTCGGAGCTGTCACATTCAACGATTTCGCCGTTGCGCAGGATGGCACAGCGATGACAGATGCTGGCAACCGATGCCAGATCATGAGAGATGTACAAGACGGCGGTGCCGATGCTGCGATTAAACTCCTCGATCAGCCGCAGGATTTCCGATTGTGTGATCACGTCGAGCGCGCTAGTAGGCTCGTCGGCGATAAGCAGCGCCGGGGAGTGCATCACCGCCATGGCGATCAGCACCCGTTGCGCCTGGCCCACGCTGATCTGCGATGGATAGCGATTGCGGAATTCCTTGGCGGCCGGCAAGCCCACGCTGGTCAGAGCGTCCTCGACTGCGGCAGCGACTTCGCTGGGAGTTCCTCGCGCGTGGGCGCGCCAGCACTCGGCTAGTTGTGTTTCCAGGCGCAATGCCGGATTCAAACTGTCGAGCGGGCTTTGTAGCACGAGAGCGATCTCCCGGCCACGAAGCTTGCGCATGTGGCGTTCCGAGGCGGTCATCAAATCACATCCGCGGTATATCAGGCTTCCGCTTGCCTTGCCCCCTTTCAGGTCGAGCAGCCTCATCAACGCCAGCGCGAGCGTGCTTTTTCCCGAGCCGCTTTCCCCGACCAGCCCAAGAATCTCGCCGCGCTGCATCTCCAGGCGCACCCGCTTGAGAGCGCCTGGCTTGTTGGCGTAATCCACGCTTAGATCGACGGAGAGGAGGGTCTGGCTACCTGGCATTGCTCGCCTGCTGTACGTTTAACTGGAGATACTCGATGTTCCAAAACGTCTGCGGCCGGATGGGCACCGGCTTCGCGCCTTCCACCGACAGGGAAACGGCGGTGAGCGCGTTCTTGTTCACCAGATAGATGAACGGGGCCTCGTCGGCCACAATCTCCTGCACCTGGTCGAAGTACTTCTTGCGCGTGTGATCGTCCAGGGAAGATGCTTGCGCCCGCATCAAACGATCGATCTCCGCCTCCCAGGGTGTCGCCGGCGTTTGCTGCTTCGGGTTCCACTGATGCTCCTCGGCGGAACTCAGCCAGACATTCATCTGCGCGTCGGGATCAAGCTCGTCGTTGACAAAGCCCAGGAGGGCCGCCTCGTAATCGAACGACTCGCTGATCCGCTGGATGAGCGAGGGAAAGTCGAGAGTGACAACGTTCACCGTGACGCCGATGGCGCGCAGGTCCTGCTGAATCATGGTCGCCATCGCCTCGCGGGCGCGGTTGCCGGAGTTGGTGACGATCGCGAACTCCACGGCATGACCATCCCGGTCCTGAAGTTTTCCTTCCGAAAGCCGGAAGCCGTCCTGCGCGAGTAGGCGCAGAGCTTCGTTGGTATCGTGGCGGGCCGGCTTCAATCGAGCGTCAAACCAGAATTTGTTGGCCGGCGAGATCGGTCCCCTCGCCGGCTCGGCATGTCCTTTGAACACCACTTTGCAAAGGTCATCGCGATTGATGGCTGAGGATATCGCCACCCGGAAGTTGCGTGACTTGAACCATTCGCGTTTGTAGGCCGGAAGGGGTGCGCTGGGGACCTGGTTGAACCACAACTGCTCGGAATCCAAGGATGGGCCGGCATCGCGCACTTCCTGCGGGGCCGAGCGGGCAAGCCGGTCGAAATAGTCGGCGTCCAGCGAGTTGATCAACTGGATATCGTTGCGCGTGAAGTGCAGCAGTTCAATGTCGCGGTTGCCCTGGATTTCCAGCCGGATGGCATCGAGATAGGGCAACTGCCGGCCGGAGGCGTCGTGCTTCCAGTAGTTCGGGTTCTTGCGCAGGTAAATGTAGGAGCCGGGCTTGCGCTCCGCCACGTAGAACGGACCGAGGACCGCCGTCTCCTGGCGCGGGGAATGGGACGACACGATGGCAACCTGGTCGAAGAGCCTGTCCAGCCCCGCCAACGGCGCGGGGAAAGTAATCGCGATTTTGTCCGGCGCAAGTACGCTAGCGATGACTTTGCCCGTTCCCGAACGGAACGCATCTCCCGTGGGGGCGTGGAGGTTGGGGTCCATTAACTGCTCCATCGTGAACTTCACGTCTTCGGCATTGAACGGGGTTCCATCGGAGAAACAAATTCCCTTGCGGAGGGTGAAGGTAATCGTCCGTCCGTCCTTGGAAATGGCCCACGACCGCGCAAGCTCGGGTTGCAGTTTCTGTGTGTCGCGGTTCAAGCGCAGCAGCACGCCTCCGGTTAAGTAGCGAATGGCCTCCGAAGGCTCGTCTGCCACCATCGCAGGATTAAGAGTTTTTGGATCGGAGCGCAGGAAAAACCTAAGCTCGTCCGAGCACAGATCCGTCGTCAACAAGACGGTCAATACGAGACCAAAACATAGCGTGGCGCGGCGCATTTCAGTAAGCCTCCTCGCGCGAGACGGCAATCTGCAAACTGCTTACGACAACGGCCAGCACGATCAGAGCGGTGAAACGACACACACCGCCGCCCAGGCTGAGAACGCTTTCCAGTTCACGGAGCAAGCTGCCGAGGGACGGCAAAGGCTCAGACACTCCCAGCCCGAGCAGGCTGAGGTTCGCTTCGGCCAGAATGAAGATAGGGATAGATATCCAAAATTGCGCCAGCAACACGGGCTGCAGGTTGGGCACGACGTGTTTGTAGAGCAGTCGCCAGCGCGAAATGCCGGCGGCGCGGGCCAGCAGGATGAAGTGCGATTGCCGCAGACGCGAGGCCCGTGCTTGCAGAATTCTTCCCGGCGCGGCCCAGCCCAGGGCTCCCAGTACGAGAAACGTTACTACGGCCGATACCACCGGCGAGGTATTCAACGGAAGCAGGGCGCGGACCATCATCAACAAGAACAGCCACGGAACCGACAAGAACAGATCAATGACGAGCTTGGCGGAACGCTCGGACAAGCCGCCCATCCATCCCGGAGCGGCGCCGATCACCAGCGCGAACAGCATCGACAGCGCGGCGGCCGCCGGCGCCAGCATCAGCGAAACGCGGGTCCCGTGCAGCAGGCGCGCGAAGCGGTCGCGACCCAGTTGGTCGGTGCCGAGCCAGTGTTGTGCCGAAGCCGGCGCACTGATGGCGTCGCGGTCCTGGCGGGCATAATCAAAGCGCGAAAGAAACCCGCCGATTGCGCTGACCAGCGCGATCACGGCTAACATCGCCCTTGCCGCCCTGCGCACGCCCTTCATAGCGGCGGCCTCCGCTCCTGCGCCAGCAGGTCGGCGCCAGAGTTGGCCAGGGTGACGCTGGCCGTCACCAGCATGCAGAGGTTAATCAGCAGCGGCAGGTCGCGGGCCATCGCCGACTGCCACGCCAGCTGCCCGATCCCGGGAATACCGCACAGCGCTTCCACCGGAATAGCGGCGCTGATCGCCAGCCCAACCGAGACGCCGGCCAGGGCCAGCACTTCGCGCCGCACCACGGGGACAACATGCCAGAAGAGGATGTGCGTCTGCGAGAGCCCCTTGGCCTTAGCGGCAAGCACGTGAGGCATGTGTGCGGTGGCTGCGGTCAGGTTGCTGAGATAGCGATGCACCTTGGGAAAGAGGATGAACGCCAACGCCAGATATCCGGGCGCATTCAGGACGATCGACAACAGGGCGAGCGCGCCCGCCGGCAGGCAGAGCAAGGTTCCGGTAAGGACCGTGCTGCCCAGCGAAAGCACGGGCGCGCGCCACAGGCAGGCGACGCACACCAGCACGGCAGCGGCGAGCCATGCCAGGAGCATCGCTTTACCTACCAACTGGAAGGTGACGCCAACGCGTTCGGTTAGCAACTGGCGGACGGGACGGTTCAGCGAACGCGAGACGCCGAAGTCGCCATGCACGGCGCGGCTCAAATATCCCAGATAGTACGAGCCAATGCTTCGCTCATCCGCCGAGGCGTTCCGAATGGCGGCGAGACTCTCGCTGCTCAGCCGCGCATCAAGCTGGCGTTCGTCAGCGCCGAAGCCGGGCGCGTAGCGCACCAGGGTGGCCGAAAGCAAACCTCCGATCATAAGAGTCATCGCCGCCAATACCAGTCTGCGCAACCCCAGGTTCACCATCACGCCCTCATCGACTCACTGGGTCAACATACTTTGCGGGGTATAGTTCAGAAAGGCCCCGTCAAAGTGATGCGCCTTCTTCATCTCGTACATGCGCTGGTCGGCTTTCACCAGCAGTTGCGCTGCCGTGCGACTGTCGTCGGGATAAAATGCGATGCCTACGCTGGCGGAAATCTCCAGCGATCCGCATGTCTCCTCGGTGCTCATGGCCGCCGCCGCACTAATCCGTTCGTGCACCGTGGGCACATCGCTGGCTTTCAGGCCGGGTGCGATGATGACGAACTCGTCGCCCCCCATGCGCGCGATGTAGTCATATTCGCGGCAGGCCACCTTGAGCTTGCGGGCGAAGGCCTGCAGCACCTGGTTGCCCGCCATATGTCCGAAGCGATCATTCACCTGCTTAAAACCGTCAAGGTCGCAGACGACGATACCGACTCGGCCGCGATCGCGTTGGTGGCGGGCGATTTCGCTTTCCAGTTGTACGAACAGCGAACGCGCGTTGGGCAGCCCGGTCAAGTAGTCGGTGACGGCTGAATCGGTCGCGTCCTGATACTTGGCGGCATTGGCGATGGACGCCCCGATTTTCTCGCTCATGGCCAGCAGGATGCGCAGATGGTCGGTGGAGAAGGCGTCCGCTTCCAGCTTGTAGAGGGTCAGCACCCCGAGCAGCGAGTCGTCCGCATCCATCAGAGGAACGCTCAGAGCCGAACCCAGACGTTCGATACGCTGGGGATTCTCGAGATAGCCCGGCTCGACCAAAGGGTTGCCGTTGAGGATGGGCTTGCGGTTCTCGGCCACCCAGCCGGTCACGCCCGCCCCCAGCGGGATCCTGAGCGCGGCAAAGGCGCGGAAGTCGTCGCCGCTGGTGTAGTCGGTCACCAGTTGGTTGTCGCGGAGCCGGTAGATGGCGATGGTGTCATAAGGAACCACTTTGCGAACACGGGCGGCCACCACCGACAGGGTTTCTTCCAGGCTGAGGGAGCGGCCCAGATCGTTGCTGAACTCCAGCAACGCCTGTGCCTCATAACGCGCGGCCACGATGGACGCCAGAAAATCGAGCTCGCCGTTGGAGATCTCGTGCGATACCTCGAATCCCGCGGCCGGAGCGCCGGATTGGGCGACCCTAATGTCGCGCGGCAGCTTGAGCCGTTCGGTGATACCGCCGGCGCCCGCCTCCGCCTGCTGCTCCCACTGCTGAAACTTACGCTGGGTCACCGCGACGACGCGCGGATCGAATTGTTTGCCCGACTGACGGACAAGCTCCGCCACGCTCTCCTGGATCGAAGCCCCGCGCCGGTACTGGCGATCGGAGGCGATCGCGTCGAGGGAATCCACCACAGCCAGTATGCGGGCGCCGATGGGAATCTCCTCGCCCTTCCGGCCGTCGGGATAGCCGCTGCCGTCCCAGCGCTCGTGATGTGAGCGCACGATGGGCGCCACCGGATACGGGAACTTGACGCGCTCCAGGATCTCCGCGCCCACGATGGGGTGGATCTTCATCTTCTCGAACTCTTCCTCGGTGAGCCGGCCGGGTTTGTTAATGATGTGCTCGGGCACGGCCAGTTTGCCGATGTCATGCAGGAGCGCCGCCGCGCGCAGGGCCTCCATCTCCAGCTCGCTCAGTTCCATCTCCTTACCTATGCCTTCGGCATAGGCGCGCACCCGCTTCAGGTGGACATGCGTGGTGTGGTCCTTGGCGTCGATGGCCAGAGCTAGGGCCTCGATGGTGCGCAGATGCAGTTCGGCGATGCCTTCAACGTGCTTCTTCTCATCCTCCAGCTTGCTGAAGTACAGCCGATAAGAACGGTAGATAAGGTAAGCGACCGGAACCATCAGCAGGGAACTCTGCCATCCCAGGCGGGTGTTCGACCAGGCGATGAGTCCGGCAATGGCAGCGCCGACCAGGTAGTTGGGGAAGGACCACAAGTAGCATTCGACCCAGGTTTTGTAGAACGGGCGGCGTTCGGTCAGGGCCACCACGCCGCCCACTGGCAACGTATTGGCGAGGAAGTAGACAATGGCGGTCACCATCAGCCGCAGCTCCATGCGCGGCCCCAGCCACGCGGCCGAGCGATGGAAGAACACGTAGCAGAGCTCGATCGCGATCGCAATATCGGCAGTATTGAATGCCAGATGCAGCAGGTTGATCTGCTTCCTGTTCCACCAGGTTTGGACCAAGACCCCTAGGCAGCCCACGACCAGAGTTTCTTGCAGGGAGAGTTCCACTACCGAAACCAGGATCACGACCAGGTTCACTGACATCGTGCCGTTGATTCCCGGCAGCACAACCTTCAACTGCGAAGCAAAACATACCATCAGCAGATACGCGAAGAAGCGGGCGAGGGTGGGCCAGTCCCCATGCAGGAGTTCGACCGCAAGCACCGAAAACCCGAGGGAAAGAACCATCGCGATGAAAACTTTGGCTCGAAGGTTCATTGCCGATCACTCGCATTCTGCAGCAGGGCTAAGTTGTTTGCGGCTCCTGGTCGGATTCGGCCGAATTCGTCGTCTCCGGACTGGATGAGTGAATCTCTTTCTGCTCGCGCCGCCCATCCGCAATACTCTGGCCAGTTATTCGCGGTCGGGCCCCTGGACCTCAGGGTGCAACGTCTGCTGCCACGAATGCTTCAGCTTTGGGCTGTGGCCTTGTGGTCAGTTCCGCGAGTGTTGCAAGGAAGGCAGTGGGCGTAACTCCCCGGCTGAAAATCACGTCCGCGTACTCGGCCCCTGGTGGGAGTTTTCCCTTCCGACGGTTCAACAACACGATAGGCACGGTGGGCTTAAGGCGCTTCATTTCACAACCGCCCCGAACCCAATTGCCATCCGGCACCGTGATGACAAGGTCGATGTCATCTTCCCTAAAAACTCGCATGGCGGAGTCGCCGCTGCTGGCGGTTTTCACCGCGTAGCCTGCAATGGAGAGGAGGAGTTGAAGCCAGGCTACTCTCGTGGGATCGGTATCCATGCACAATACCGTCGTGTTTGAGCAGCGCACTTGCATGTTCCTCTTCTTCTCCGGCACTCATCTTCCCGTACAGATTCCTATCGTCGAAAAACCGGCCGAAGGTGACAGCAGAAGCAACGGTGGCAAACCAGCATTGACCATCCGTTGCTCCTGCTAGGGGCATTTTCGCTTTAGTTGCCCTCGTTGTCCCCGTCGATGGCCAGCGTGGAGGCTTCGCCCTGCGGCTGGCCGACCCCCCAAACCACGGTGTTACCCCAGACCACGGTAAAGCCGGCCAGAGTGTTATTGCCCCAGCAGACGGTGTTGCCCGAGAGCACGGAGAGTCCGCCAGAATCGATCCCGGAGAACTGGCTCACACCCCAAACCACGGTGTTGCCCCACACTCCCGACCCCCAGATCAACTGGGAGTTGTTGCTTAGAACAACGTTACCGCTGCGGTCCTGAGTCGCGGTCGGCGACAGAGCGCTGCCCGGATTGGCGGGGGCCAAATCTGTATTGATTAACGCACCCACGACGTCGAGAAGGCCTGCCCCCACGGTGAAAATGTCAGCCTGCATGTTGTAGATCTGGCCGGTCACTGGATCAACGGCCGTGCTGGAGGGGACCAGGTTCTTGTAAGCGCCCTTCATGAGCCGCGCCTTGACCTGGTCCGGCGTGAGGTTGGGAAATACCTGCAGCATCAACGCAACCGTGCCCGACACCATAGGTGTGGCCATGCTGGTGCCGCTGAGGATGAAATACGTATTCGACTTGCCGACCCCCCCACTCTGTAAGAGCGACGCATTCACTTCGTTGGCGGGGTACTGCTGGTTCAAGGTGAAGGGTGACTGGTAGAGCGAGATGATTTGATTGCCGGGAGCGACAATGTCGGGCTTCACGATGTGGTCAAAGAGCGTGGGACCTTTGGAGCTGTAACTGGCAGGAACGTCATTCGTGCGGGCCGACTGCCCGAGAGTGTTCATGGCACCCACGGTGATCACGTAAGGATCGTTGCCCGGAGCGCCAATCGTTCCGTAGCCGTAGGTATTGGCAGAGTTGTCGCGGCCATCATTGCCCGCGGCCACCACGACGACAATGCCGGCTTGCCAGGCCTGCTCCACCGCTTGGCACAGCGGATCCTGGGTATAGCTTTCGTAAACCGGCCGCCCCAGCGACAGATTGATGATGCGAATGTTGTAAGTGTTCTTGAGCTGGATCGCGGTCTGAATGGCAGAGATCACCGAGCTGTCGTTCCCCTGTCCATTCTGGTCCAGCACGCGAAGGTTGACGATATTCACAGATTGCGCAACTCCCTGGACGGTATAAAGGAAACTCGATCCCCTGGACGCACTGCCGTTGCCGGCGAGAATTCCCGCTACATGCGTTCCATGACCATACTGGTCGTTGGTGTTGCCCCCGACGAAGCTCTGGCTATACACGATGTGCTGTCCGGACTGGAGGTCAGGCATACTGCTTATGCCGCTGTCGATCACGGCCACACCGACGCCGGAACCATTGAGTCCCACCAGCCACACCCAGGTAGCGTTGATGGTGGGCTCGTAATAGTCCAGGGTCTGGGTGGTGGACGTCACGGAAACTGGACGATCCGGCGAGATGTATGCCACATCGGGATCGGCAGCCAGCGTGGCCAGAGCTTGCGCGGGCAGCGAGTAGGAGGCCGCCTTGACCAAGCTGAGATCGCGCTGCAGCGAGCCTCCCAGGCGCATGACCTTCTGGTGGTGAACGGCAGTGGGCGGCTGCCGGAATTGAACGATGACGTTTACGCGGTCGGAGGCCCTCTGGCTTTGGAGGTCCGGAGAAACCTTCGAAGTAGCAGCGAAGCTGAGAGTTGCACTGGCGAGCAGCACGCAGGTGAGGGCTAGACTTCCTCCCCATGTCGCGCTCCAGCACGATTTGCCTTTTGAAATAGTCACTTTTTGATGAGTGAACATGATTCCGCCAGACCTCCCTCGAACCTGGTTTTACTGCGCCACTGCGAGTGCTATTGCAAAGGGCTCTCCTAAGTGGTCGCTACGCTAACTTCTTTGCTTTTGCCAATCGCCACGAAGGAGGGGTTCTCCAGTTGAGCCATTTTGGCGCACCCTGGATGGCGGACCATGCCAATTTGGCGCAGCCGCCGTCGAGGAGCGGGAGGCCGGTACGAATGCCAATGCGACTGCCCTGCGTCGGCGTCAACGGTGTGATTCGCAAAAAAAGTCACCGGGAGAAGATGACGATTTCCCTGCGATTGGCGGTTACGTTAGTTTGGTCGATTCCAGCTTTATTGTCGATTTCCCGATAGGAAGAGCGAGATAGTCTGTAGGTACACGTTTGTGCAGTAGACGCGAGGAGTCCGGGCCCCAGGGAAGCTCTGCTCGCCTCCAGCGAAGGTGACCATGAGGACTGTGTCGGCAGCGAATAGCAACGGAATTCAGGACATGGTGGTAGCCGACCCGAAGATGCTGGAGTTGATCGAAGCGGCGCAAAACGTGGCCCGCCACAAAGCCGCCGTGCTCATCACGGGTGAGACGGGAGTGGGCAAGGAACTGGTGGCGCGTATCATTCACGAGCACTCACCGCGTCGCTCGGGCCCCTGGGTCGACCTGAACTGCGCTGCGCTCCCGGAACATCTGGTGGAGAGCGAACTGTTCGGCTATGAGAAGGGCGCCTTCAGCGGTGCCGATAATGTTAAGCCGGGCCTGTTCGAGGTGGCCAACGGCGGGACCTTGTTTCTGGACGAGATCGGCGATCTCGACCCGAAAAGCCAGGTGAAGCTGCTGCGTGTTCTCGACGGTATTCCCTATTACCGGCTAGGAGGAAGCCGAAAAATATCCGTCGACGTCAGATTGCTGGCGGCAACCAATCGCGACCTCAAGAGCGCGGTGCGCGAGGGGAGCTTCCGCAGCGACCTATATCATCGCATCAGCGAACTTTATCTCGAAGTGCCGCCTTTGCGGGAAAGGCCCGAGGACATCATCGCCCTGGCCCAGCATTTCCTGGAGCGCTGCCGACCCGAGGCGCACTTCACCCCCGAAGCCCTGGAATCGCTACTGCTTTTCGAATGGCACGGCAATGTCCGCGAATTGCGAAATCTGGTGTTGAAACTTGCGATCTTGAGCTCTCATCCGGAGATCGACGCGCAGGATGTCCGCGACTGTTTGGGGGGGCGGGGGAGGCCAGGTTCTGATGCCGCGGCGAGCGCGACCACGCCGGAGATCAATTCCATCGCCCAGATGGAGCGGCACATGATCGCGCGGGCGCTGGAAGAGGCTGGAGGCAATCAGCGGCTGGCGGCCGAGCGTTTGGGCATGCCGCGCCGCACCTTCTGCCGCAAGCTGAGCGAGATGCACATCATGCTCGAAGAACACCACAACGGCTCAACCAAAGCGAGCCGCCAACCACCCCTGGGCCGGCGCAAAGAACTGCAAATTCCGGTCAGCATCACCACCAAAGCAGGGCGCTCGTTTGCCGCTGCCAGCAGGAACTTGAGCCTGGGTGGCTTGGGCTTGCAGATACAGCCACCCTTGGAAAGCGCCGAAGAACTCACGGTGGCGTTCACCCTTCCGGGGAGCCGGCGCCGGCTCGAAGTGCAGGGGGTTGTGGCCTGGTCGCAGGCTGATGGCATGGCCGGCATTCGCTTCGTCCGGATGGGCGATTCCAAAATCGAGGTACTGAATCGCTGGCTGGGCATCAACCGCGAAGTCGGCTTCGAGCAAGTCAGCGCAGCAGACTTGCTCGAAGCCCCAGTGTGCTAATCGGTGAGCGCGCCCGCGCAGCTGAAATGACTATGTTAGCTCGGCGAAAATGCTAGCTAGATCGACTCTGATCGGCGAATTCTCGATGGCGAACGACTGGGTTTCCATCCAACTCCCGGTCGAGCAGTCGTAGCCGCGGCGGGTCTGAGGGTTCACCACCCAGATGTGCGTTAAGCCCATCTTGCGGTAGTCGCTTATACGGTTAGCGTAACGGGAAATGCGGTCTTCCGGGGAGACAATTTCAATAACCGCCAAGGGCGGGTGTTGCTTGAGTTGGTTGATCGGGTGCCTGCGCGGGGAAAGACCGACATCGACTACACGGAACCGGGTCGGAGTAATCTGTAACCGAATTTCAGGCAGGACCCAGATGTCCCACGCCTGGGCATGAGTGCGAAACCACTCAATGAGCGCCCCCTGTGCCACCGCGTGTTCTGGCTCGCCCAAGTTGCGCTCCTCCAGCATCCCGTCTATATAATCACGGTCCGGGTGGTACGTACTCCCTAGATACTCGTCAACGGTCACTGTTGGCTGGGTCGTGGTGGCCATGGCAGCTCTCCTGAAGGTGCTTACGCCTTCTCCAGGTTCAACGCGCGCCGGAATGATCCCTGATCGTTCTTGATCTTCTCTTGCAGCAGCATGATGGCGTAGATGAGCTGCTCGGGACGGGGCGGGCAGCCGGGGACGTAGACATCGACGGGGATCCACTGATTCACGCCCTGGACCAGCGCGTAGTTGTTGAAGACCCCGCCGGAGGTGGCGCAGGCGCCCATCGAGATGACCCACTTGGGCTCGGGCATCTGCTGGTAGAGCTCGCGGATGACGGGCGCCATCTTCTGCGAGACGCGGCCGGCGATGATCATCAGGTCACTCTGGCGCGGCGAAGGACGAAAGACCTCGGCGCCGAAGCGGGCGATGTCGAAGCGCGAGGCGCCCATCGACATCATCTCGATGGCGCAGCAGGCCAGGCCGAAGGTCATGGGCCAGATGGAATTGCGGCGCACCCAGTTGACCACCGCGTCCATGGAGGCCATGATCACGCCCTCGTGCTGCTGCTCGCCGAAGGTGGCGCGCAGGGTGGCGCGGCGATCGTTCGGGTCGCCGACCAGGTCTTCAAATCGATCATGGCCACTGACGGGATTTTCGAAATGGGGGGTGCTTGGCTCGCTCATGACGCTCACATTATACCTACTCATTTCGATGCCTTGGCGCCGGGCCGCGACGCACCTGGCTTACAGCGTCAGCACGACCTTGCCGAACATCTCGCTCTTGGCCAGGTACTCGTGTGCCGCGCGCGCTTCGCTCAGCGGGAAGGTACGATCGACCACCGGCTTCAGCTTACCGGCGAAGACGTGCTTCAGCACCGCGTGCAACTCGCCCATCTCGCCCATGTAGGAGCCGAGCAGCGAGAGCTGTTTGGCAAACAGCACCCGCAGATCGAGCTGAGCTTCGTATCCCGTGGTCGCGCCGCATGTGACGAGCGTGCCCCCGGGCTTTAGCGAGCGCACGCTGTCGGGCCAAGTCGCTACGCCAACATGTTCGAAGACGATATCTACGCCGCGCTTGTTGGTGATGCGCCGCACCTCGTCGGCAATCTTCTGCCTGTAGTGATCGATGGTGTGATCGGCGCCGAGCTCGCGCGCCTTGGCCAGCTTGCGCTCGTCACCGGCGGTGGTCATGACTTCCGCGCCCAACATCTTCGCGATCTGGATGGCCGCCGAACCGACGCCTGAGCCCGCGCCCAGCACCAGCACCGTCTGCCCGGCGCGCAGATGCGCACGGCCGAGCAGCATGTGCCAGGCGGTGAGGAAGACCAGAGGAACACTGGCGGCGTTCACAAAGTCGAGCGAGTCGGGAATGGGAATGACGTTGACCCGCGGCACGGCAATCAACTCGCAGTTGCCACCATCGACGCCGTTGCCCAGCACGGTGAACTGCGGGCAGAGATTGTGATGGCCCGCCGTGCACTGCTCGCAGTGATTGCAGAAGACCATCGGCGCCAGCAGCACGCGGGTGCCCGGCTTGACGTCGGTGATGTACTCGCCAACATCCGCTACCTCACCGGCAATGTCGCTACCGAGGATGTGCGGCAGCTTCACTCCGGGCAGGCCCTTGCGCACCCAAAGATCAAGGTGATTCAGCGCACACGCGCGCACGCGAACCAGGACGTGGTCCTTGCGCAGGGCGGGATCGGGAATGTCTTCGTATTTCAGAACTTCGGGACTGCCGAACTCATGGATGCGGATGGCTTTCATATGAATTTCCTCAGGATTGCCATATCAACCTACATTGCGCCGAAGTCATACCACGCCCAGCCATTTAACTGGGAATCGTGCAGCCAATGCATTCGCCAGACACTCGTCGGCGGTGACGAGTTCGCACTGAGTCTGCACCGCCAGAGCAACGTATACGCTGTCATACATGGTGCGATCGAACGTGACGGCGATGCTCAAAGCCTGGTCAAGAAGGCCATAGGACGCCAGCGTAGGCAGCCCGCGGTCACGCATTGCGGTCATTGCCTCCGCCGCATCCGGGGGCGCACACCTCCCGATGCGAACCGCTTTCCAGAGCGCGTTTCCCAGTTCAAGCCAGAACAGGTCCGGTACGATGAATTCGACCTCAGCTTTTCCGAACCGGTTCAGCAGTTCCAGCGCTTCCGTGGTCAGCCTCTCGCCTACCCCAGGGAGCGCCCATTTAATGGCCACGCTGACGTCCAGGACAAAAAGGCTCACCGGGAGCGGTCCTCACGTACCATTTCCTCGGCAGAAGGAAAAGGTCCCGGAGACGGCGACGGCTTGGAACGGAGGCGTTCCAAGCGGCGAATAAACTCGCGCCGCGCCTTCAGCTCGCGCTCGGTGGGAACGAACTGCTCCAGCAGCTCCAGCACCTCGGCCGCAATTGATTTCCGGTTCTGACGCGCGCGTTTACGCAGCGCTTCGTAGAGCTCGTCCGGGACGTTTTCCACGTATAAAGTAGCCATAGTAAAGTCCTAGGAATAATCTAGCATATAGCTAGGCACGTGCTCGGCAAAATCTGCCACATGTTGTAGGTAGATGGCTGCGAACCACAGCACACTCCAACAAGCCTTAATGCCCGACGGTAACGACTTGCAAGAAGCGTGAAAGAATCAGGTTGAGGCGCCATACCCGAATTGCCTACAATCAAAGTGTCTCCCGGAGGAATCGAGGCATCGCTTGCAGCAATCGCGGCTTGGGACCCTACTCTTTATTACGGCACTTATTCTAGGGGTGTGGTTGCTGCGGCCGGACAAGCCGGCGCCCGCTTTCTCCCTGCCGGAAACCGATGGCGGCCGGGTTGATCTGGCGTCCTACAGCGGGCGGCCGGTGTTGCTGGTCTTCTGGACAAGTTCCTGTCCCATCTGCCAGAGCGAGCTTCCGATGCTCAACCGGCTGGAGCCGGAGTTGCGCGGGAAAGGCATCGCCGTGGTGACGATTTTGCTGGGTGGAGAAAACGAGGCGCGGGAGTTCTTCGATTCCAACCGGATCGGCCTTACGTCGCTCTACGACTCAGAAGGTAAGGTCGGGCGCGCTTATGGCGTTGGCGGCGTGCCCAAATTCGTGCTCATCGGAAAAGACGGCAAAATCAAGCGCAGCGCTTCCGGCTATACGAACGAGAGTGTGTTGCTTCACTGGGCAGACGCGGCCAGCTGAGGCTCCAGGGAGACTGTGAACAAGCTGCCGATCGCCCTCAGGGGCTAAAGCCCGCATTGATGTTGTTGCACTTGCTGCACGGCTGAAGCCGTGCTTTTTCAAAGCTGGAGCTTAATCCGAGTCTCCCTAGCTGCGGTCACGCCTCACCACGCGCCCGGGCTTCGCTCCAGTGTGCTCGCCGTTGTGGACCACCTCAACTCCGTTGACGAACACCTCGGAGACGCCGGTCGCCAATTGGCGCGGTTTCTCATAGGTCGCGTGGTCTTGAATCGTCTGCGGATCGAAGACCGTGACGTCGGCGAAGTAGCCTTCCTTCAGCATGCCGCGGCGGGCGATGCCTAGGTTCGATGCGGGCAATGAAGTCATTTTGCGCACGGCTTCGCTCACGCTCATCAGCTTGTCATCGCGAACATAGCGGGCATAAACGCGCGCAAAGTTGCCGAAGTTTCGCGGATGCGTGCTGAATTTCAGGAAGACGCCGTCGATACCTTCCGGGTCGGTATCCTCCCCAAAGCTGACCCAGGGCAGGACAATCTGCTTGCGGATGTTGTCTTCGCTCATGAGGAAGTAAACGGTTTCCACGCGGGAATCGTCTTCGACCACCAGGTCCATCGCGGTGTCTTCCGGGTCCGAGTGCCGCATGCGCGCGACTTCGCCCAGCGTTTTGCCGGTCAGCGGCTTCAGCTTCTCGCTCTTGAAGCCAACCAGCAGCACGTTATCGGGGGATCCGGCCAGCCGCATCAGATTGTCATAGCTGTCGCTGGTCAGCATCTCCTGCTTGACACGCGCGCGTATGGCGGGATCCTGCAGACGTTTCCGCCACTGCTCCAGGCCGCCTTCCTGTACCCAGGGCGGCATGGCCGCGTCCAGTCCGGTTGCGCCGGCCTTGTAGGTGTACATGTCGGCCGTAATTTTCAGGCCTGCGGCGCGTGCCGCCTCGACCTTGGCAATGATCTGCGGTAGATTGGGCCAGTTTTTCTCGCCGGCAACTTTCAGGTGATAAATCTCCGCCGGGAGCTGCGCCTGACGTGCGATGGTGATCAGCTCGTCGATGGCTTCCATCTCATGATCACCCTCGTTGCGGATGTGCGAGATGTAAATGCCCTTGTACTTGGCCGCGACCCGTGCCAGCGCGATCAGTTCATCAGTCTTGGCGTAGTTGCCGGGCTGGTAGATCAAAGCCGAAGCAACACCCAAAGCCCCTTCGCGCATGGCCTGGTCGGTCACCTCCCGCATGCGGTCAAGTTCGGCGGGCGTGGGTGCGCGATTGGCCCGCCCAAGCACGTAAACCCGCGGTGTCGCCGCGCCGAGGAATGATGCGATGTTCGGTGAGATGCCATGCCGCGCCAGCGTTTCCAGCCCCTCGTTGAGCGTGTTCCAGGTGATGGGATACTTGATGTCGCCCTGCTCGCGAAGGTCCTCGGCGCGCATCTGCTCGTTCACCGGGCCCATGGATTCGCCTTCGCCGAAAACTTCCAGCGTCACGCCTTGCAGCAGATCGCTGAGCCCGCGGCCATCGGCAAAGAGACCGTCCGGCCCGGACATCATATTAATGAAGCCGGGAGCGATCACCTGGCCGTGAACGTCGATGTCGGAGCGCCCGTGGTCCTGCGTGACATCGCCGATTTTGACGATCTTGTCGCCGGTGATGGCGACACCACCGGGCGTACAAGGCGAGCCGCTGCCGTCGCAAATGACCCCGTTCCTCAGCACCACATCAAATTGCGCTGCGGGAGGGGCGGCGAGAAGAGCAAAGGGAAACGCAGGCGGAAGCAGGGCCGCGATGAGCAGAAGGATGCGTGGCATAGGTTTGAACTCGGGCATCCATAGTACACTCCCACCGGCAATTTGCCTTGCGCCGTAATAATCAGGGTTCAGATTAGCGGGCAACACATCTAAACTAATTGCTAATTGCGAACTCCTAATTACTGCTTTATGGACATCTACGAGCAAATCGTGCAGCTTCGCCGCGAGGGACGGCGCGGGGCGGTGGCGACCATCACCAACGTTCGCGGCTCGATCCCGTCGTTTCAGACGGCGAAGATGCTGGTGCGCGACGATGGCTCCATCGCCGGCACAATCGGCGGCGGCTGCGTCGAGGCCGAAGTCTGGCAGGCGGCGCGCGAAGTGATGGAACAAGAGAAGCCGCGCTCGCTCACGTTCAACCTGAACAACGATCCCAAGTACGACACCGGCCTGGTCTGCGGCGGAACGCTGGAAATCTTTATCGAGCCGGTGCTGCCGCTGGCGTTGCTGTACCTGTTCGGGGCGGGGCACGTCGCGTACAACGTCTACAAGGTCGCGACCATTGCCGGCTTCGACGTCACGGTTATCGATGATCGTGAGTCGTATGCCAATCGCGAACGCTTTCCCGACGCGCGCGAGGTCATTGCCGACGACTTCGATGCGGTCACGGCGCGGCTGAACCCGCCCGAAGGGTCCTACATCGTGATCGTCACCCGCGGACATCGAGATGACATGCGCATCTTGCGCTGGGCCGTGGACGCGCGCGCGCGTTATCTCGGCATGATCGGCTCCAAGCGCAAGACCATCTCCATCTACAAAGAGCTGGAAAAGCAGGGAATTGCGGCGGAGAAATTTGCGCAGGTGCACGCGCCGGTGGGGCTGGAGATTGGCGCAGTCACGCCGGAGGAGATTGCAGTGTCGATCGTCGCGGAGATGATCGCCGAGCGGCGGCGCGCGACGCCGAACGTCGCGAGCAAGAAGTACGAACATCGCCCGGCGCACGACGAGCAGGATGCAGTGCGGGAAGAGCCGGCGAGATCAGATCCGCGGTAGAGGTCCTTCGACTTCTCGCCCGCCCCGACTCGCAAAAGATGCGAGTCGGAAAAGCACGGCGGGCGCTCCGCTCAGGATGACACCGATGTTCGGGATCGCTACTCCGCGGCGGCTTCGCTCATCGGGCTGGTGCGCAGCACTTCTTCGGTCAACTTCATGAACATTTCTTCCACGCCTTCGCCGGTGCGCGCGCTGGTGAGCTGCACCTTCCATCCCTCGGCGGCCAGCGCCTCCAAATCCGGCGCACTGATCTGCCATTTGTCCCACAGATCCTTTTTGTTGACGATCAGCATAAAAGGGATATCGCCGACGGTCTCGACCGCGCGCTTGTGAATGCTCTTGGCGGTGACCAGCGTCTCCGACCAGGTGCCGTCGCACACCAGGAAATATCCCGCCGCGCCGCGCAGATACGACGTCTGCACCTGCGAGCGCGAGTCTTCGCCGGCCAGGTCCCACAGCAGCAGGAGCACGTCCTGATCGCCGACCTTTACTTCTTTCTTGTCGATCTTTACGCCAACGGTGCTCAGATACTTGGCGTCGAAGATGCCCTTGACGAAGCGCGCCACCAGGCTGGTCTTGCCCACGCCGAAGGAACCGAGCATGCAGATTTTCTTCTGGATCATGTGCTATCTCTATCTCCCGGGTTCTGAAGATACTGCCACCTTCATCGACACGCTGCGATTCACTTCCAATTGATAGTCCGCGGAACCACGCTTCACGGGCTGGCTGATGCCCAGGCCGACGGCAGTCAAGATTTCGGGTGCAACCCCGCGCTCGACGAGGGCGTCGTGCACCCGCTCGGCGCGCTGCTGGCTGAGGGTGACGTTCTTGCTCTCGGCGCCGGTCTGGTCAGCGCGGCCGGAGAGGTTGACGTGGATCTCGCGCCCTAGCGCTCGCGCTGTTTCGGCAAGCCGATTCAAATGCTCCTCCAAGTCATCCAGTCGCTCCTGCTGCTCCGGGCCGAGGGCGCTGGAGTTCACCGGAAACAATATCATCTCGCTCTCGACGAAGCGCTTGTCAGCCTCGAATTGGCGCTGCCGCGCGAAGGCGCCGTCCAAAGACTCGTACGGCTCGAAACGCACGCTGAGCTTGTTGGCGGGGATGTCGAACTTGGACGCCAATTGCTGAGGGTCTGTCGCCAGAGGATCGCGCAGGCCGGCAATGGAATAGTGTCCCCAACCTTTCTGTGCGCTGGTCACGACAATTCCAGGTTCGCTGTCGAGGCGCGCCAGGTAGTGCTGCCAGCGGCTATTTCGTTGGTGTACGAACATCGCCAGCGCGCCCACGGCAAGCAGCAGTACGAGAGCGGCAACCGCCCATCCCCAAGGTCGCGAGTTCTTCTTCGTGATGGCGCTGTGCCCGAGCAGGCAATTCTGCAGATGCGGCCGCGCGCCGTCGAAGACACTGGCGTCGCCGCTGAAAGACGCCAGTTGAGGTGCGAATTCCCGGTGGATCAGCTCGTTCTCGCGCGCGAAGACGTTCTTCAGCTCGGGCGGCGGTGTGCCGACTATGGTCGCCGCCAGCAAGGCCTGGGGCCCGTGATGAATCCACAGCGTGAAGTCATCGGTCTGCACCACGCCCAGCTCTTGCGACTGTTTGCCGGTAAACGCATCGCTGACGAAGTCGCCGATCGCGGTCAACATGCTCGAGGCCAGCTCGGCTTCGCTGATGCCTTCGCCGGGCGCCGCGACGTACTGCAGCACCGCGCCGGTCTGCCGCTGGAAGAGAAATACCTGTTGCACCTTGTAGTTCAGGCTGCGCAGCACGACAATCTCGCCAAATGACTTGCCGGTGCGCAGCGCCTCCAGCCGCCACATCAGCGCCTTCCACGAGAAACTGCGCTCGACCATCACGTTGATGGACTCGACGAGATTGCGGAAGGCATTGGCGACTGCCTTGCGCACGGTCTCGCCGATGATGGGGGCAAGCGATGTGGTCAGGATGCCGGGATTCTTCGCTACCGAAATCTTCAGGGCCTGCTCGACAATGGGATAGAACGAGCGCTGGAGCCCCTGGCTCTCTTTGGTGGCGAGCGCGATCGCCCTGCCTAAAACGCGGCTGACCTCTGCGGCGCGAACGTCAGGTTCGTCGAGCCGGCGGCGCAGCTCCTCGAGCTCGACGATCTGCTGGCCGAGCAGCAAGGCGCGCAGCTCGCTCAGCTCATCGCGGCCCGGGTTGTAGTCGGGACCGACTTTCAGGTCAGCCGATGCGCCCATAAGGTCCTCATGCCTGCGTGGCACTCCGGATGGGTTTGGGCTTGCCTTTGTCACCATCGCTTTCGTCACGCAGGCGCACGGCGACCTCAACCAGCAACGCGGCGAGCGAGGCGCGGTCGGTCTTGGCGTGGTTGAGTTCGCGCACCCGCGTCTCCAGCAGAGCGCTGATCGAGTCGTTGCGCTGGCGGATTTCCTCGAAGATCTTGCGCGACTCGGCCATCAGCTCCTGGCGCGCCGAGCTGCGGTCTTCCGACGCTTTATTGTCGAGTTCGGCGATGCGCTTGGAGAGCTGCGCCGACGCCGTCTTCAGCTCACGCGAGACCTCGTTAAACACTTCGTTGCGCTCGTCGCGTTCGGCCTTCAGGCGGGCGGCGAGTGACTCAGTTTCCTTTTTGAAGAAAGCCTCCAGCGACTCCAGGCGGCGATGCAGCGTGTCCTTAATCTCGGCGGTCTCGCGGGCCAGCGCGCCTTCCACCCGGCTGAAGCGGGCCTCGTAGTTCTTGATCTGCGAACCGAAGAGGATGTCGCGGATTTTATCGACGCTGGCACCGCTGGCTTCAGCGGTGTCGGCCATGGCGGTTTCCATCGCGTCCGGCTTAGCGGCGTCGGGCTTGCCGGCTGGTTTATGTTTGGCTTCTTCCTTGCGCACTGGTACCGTGCTCATCATCGGCCTCCTTGCATGGGTTGCGGCAGACTGAGAGCAACAATGCTATACCGAAACGGTGGTGGTGAGAACTGGATTTCGATAGGAGAGCTCACGGAGAACAGATTTTACGATGCAAGGCGGGCGGAGCCAGCGCGCGAAAATCGGATAGGTTAAAGGTGTAGATCCGATCAACCCCTGCTTTGCGTGCACAACTGAGTTGCAAGGCATCGTAAACTCTGCCGCCCCTCCATCCTCCATCCCTTACTGCAATTAGTGCTTCAAGGTACTCGTGCTTGCTGATTGAGACCGTCTCGAAGTGAGGTAGGATATCGTCAGTCACCATGCGTACGGCTTCCGAGGGATGAATGCGAGGGCGTACGGGCACGCGGGTCAGGGCAGAGTACAGTTCGGCAATCGTGTGCGCGCTGATGAATCCCAGATCACGGGACGCGACCACCCGCTGAAATGCCGGTAATGCTTGTGCGTGATGCGCATGGTCGCCTACGGAAGCCGCAACCAGCACACTCGTGTCAAAGAAGACGTTCACGACGATTTGAGGATGTCGCGGATTCTCTCCTCGCGCACATCCTCCAGCAGGCGGTCCCATCTCGTGTCGGGTTCGGCAACTCCCTGATGGACCCAGACGCCTCCGACCCGGAGCATTGAGGGTTTCTGGGTCAGCGGACGGAGCAGGACACCCTCGGGCTGTTCCACGGCCTCGAGTTCCGTTTCGTTCTCCAGCCCCAGGCGCCTGCGCAGGGGCTTGGGAAATACTATGCGTCCGGATTTGTCCATCTTCAACTTCATGCCATGCATTTTACCACGTGCCATATTCTATGGCATCGCAGCCGGAACTGCCGTTTCCTTCTGCGACTTGGCCTGCTTCTGTGCCGCCGCGAGTTGCTTGCGCAGGATGCGCATACCGGCGTCAACGTGCTTCTCTTCCAGCAGGAATGGCGGCAGAAAACGCAGCACAGTGTCTTGGGTGACGTTGATCAACAAGCCGTTCGCCAGTGCGCCTTCCAGGATGGGCTTGCCGGGAATGCTGAGATCGAGCGCCTGAATTGCGCCCACGCCGCGCACCTCAGTCGCGATGTCGAATTTTTCCTTCAGCTCGCTTAGCTTCTGCGAGAAGTAGGCGCCAACGCGGCGCACTCGTTCCAGCAGGTTTTCGTCTTCGAGGATCGACAGATATTCCAGCGCGACCCGGCAGGTAAGCGGGCCGCCGCCGAACGTCGTGCCGTGTTTGCCTGGCGTGATGTGTTGCGCGAATTGCTCTTTGGCCAGGAATGCGCCCAGCGGCAAGCCGGCGGCGATGGGCTTGGCGATGCAGACCACGTCGGGCGTGACGCCGAAGTGCTCGAAGGCGAAGAGCCGTCCGGTGCGTCCCATGCCGCATTGGATTTCGTCGAAGATGAGCGCAGCCTGATGCTGATCGCACCACCCGCGGCAGGCGCGCAGAAATTCCGGCGTCGTCTCCTGAATGCCACCCTCGCCCTGAATCGGCTCGAGCACAATCGCGCAGACGCGCTCGTCCATAGTGGCGCGTAGAGCTTCGGCATTGTTGCGCGGAACGAAGCGCACACCCTCCAGCATGGGATCAAAATCCTTGCGATATTTCGGCTGCCCGGTGAGGGCGAGTGCGCCCATGGTGCGTCCGTGAAAGGAATTGTCGAGCGCGATCACGACGCATTTCTCAGGGCTCGTCGCGTGACCTGCGGCGCGGACTAGCTTCAGCGCGCCTTCAATTGCCTCGGTGCCGCTGTTGGCGAAGAACACGCGGTCCAGTCCCGAAAGCTGGCAGAGCTTTTCTGCGAGCAGCCCCTGATACTCGTTGTAATAGAGATTGGAGACGTGGATGACCTTGGCCGCCTGCTCCCGAATCACCTCCACAATGCGCGGATGGGCGTGGCCCAGGGCATTCACGCCCAGGCCGCTAAGGAAGTCGAGGTAGCGCTTGCCGTCGACGTCATACACGTACACGCCTTTGCCCCGCGCAATGGCCAGCGGATAGCGGGAGTAGGTGTTGAGCAGGTATTTCTTTTCGCGTTCGACGATCTCATCGTAAGTAGACATGGAAGACGACCTCTATACAGAGACATCTATTTTACGCAGGTTTCAAGTGATGAGCCCGAAGGGGCGAATGTAGATAACCCAGCGCGAGAGCGCTGGGTGGGTGCAGCAATGCGGCCGGGTCCCGGAGGGACGGCAGAAAAAGTGTCGCCCCTGAAGGGGCTCGCCTTAATCCTTCGCTCTGATTCCCAGCGCTTCCGCGCTGGGGTATTGATTGCGATGGCGAACGTGGTCAGTCCAGAAGCCAAGAGCCAAGAGCCAACGGCCAAGAGCTAAGTGCAAATTGCTGCTTTTTCGTGATCCAGATCACAGCCCCATGTTCACCCCTCACCTACACTAAAAGCATGTTGAGCGAAAAACAATTTCGCGAGCGTGCCCGTAGCGAGCTTCGCCAGATCGGCGAGCAGCTTAAGGGTCTGGCAGCGGATCGGGACGTCTATTGGAAGCTGGAGCGCGAGATTGTCGAACCCAATCCACAGCTCAAGAACGGCCGCAGCGCTTTCCTCGATATGGTGCGCGGATGCTACGTCGATGCTACGACGGCGCGCGTCCTCCGCCTGCTTCAGCCCGATGGTGCCGACGTTTCCTTGCCTCGGATCCTGGAGCAGCTCGCCGAGTATTCCGGCCTGCTTGACGGCAAGCTCAGCGAGCGGGAATTTCTGGAGGATCGGGGCGCGCTGCAGCAGGCCATCATCAGTGTGAAGCGGGTCGCGCTGCCTCGCGCCGGGCATCACGAGCGGACGCTTCCGGCGCTTGCATCTGCCCATCGCGAGCTCGACGCCACACTTGACCTGATGCTCGCGACGGTCAAGGCTTACTACTGGATCATCACCGACAGCTACATCGATCTGGATGTCAGCCACGCTGAAGATCCGGTGGCCATCTTTCAGTCGGCGTGGGCGGTGCCGACCCTGGCGAAGTAATCGCACGTGAACGTCGAGGCCGGCTTTTTCGCGTTCGGACTAGGTAGACTCTAGGCAAGCTGCTGATCGCCTCCGGGGCTGAAGAGACTGTTTCGAAGCCGTGCCGCCGCTCCGCGGCTCGATTTTTTTCCACTCTTCCCCCAGGCTTTACGCCCTGGGCTGACTGGAATGCTGCCGCTGCGCGGCTGTTTCTGCTGCAATTCTGATTGTTCTTCCCACCGCGCAAGTTAATTTCCGCTTGCGACACAGTCTTTGAAGCCCGCGCCGATTTTGCTGCATTTGCGGCCAGGGTCGAGGCCGTGCGTTTTTACAACTCAGGCTTGAATCAGAATGTCCTACCGTGAAAACCTTGCAACTCTCGATTCCCTAAGCACATCCGCTGATTCCGCGGTAACATCCCTCTCGTTGGCTTTGTTGGAGTCGTAATCTTGTTTCGAAGGGCAGAGGGAATCGGCCCAGACATTGGTTGGAAAATTTCCTTCGACAGGCAGCCTTCTTGTCCGCTGCCGCATCCGGTGAGGCTGTATCTCGGTAATTTCTGGATGGTTGTTCTTGGCACTGTGCGGTCCTGCCACTTCGCCGCGAGTGGCCAGGGTTTGAGTCAGCGGCCGTGATTGCAACGTCATCCGTCGGAGCGTAGCTCATGTGCCTGGCAATTCCCGGCAAAGTGCTTGAAGAGTTTAACCAGCGCGGCATGCGCATGGCCAAGGTGCAGTTTGGCGGCATCGTGCGCGAAGCCTCGCTGGACTACACGCCTGAGGCCAAGGTCGGCGATTACGTGCTGGTGCATGTGGGATTCGCGATCAGCACCGTCGATGCCGAAGAAGCCGCCCGCACCTATCAATTGCTGGAAGAGATGGACCAACTCACCGAGCTCGAAGCGCCGGTGGTCGACGAGATTTCCGCAAGGAAGCCGCAGTGAAGTACATTGACGAGTATCGCAATGGGCGTCTGGCGAAGACGATTGTCGAAGAGATTCGCCGCATCCAGACGCAGCCGTGGGTGATCATGGAGGTGTGCGGCGGGCAGACGCACTCCATCGTCAAGCATGGGCTCGACCGCATGCTGCCCGAAGGCATCGAACTGGTGCATGGGCCGGGCTGTCCGGTGTGCGTTACGCCGCTGGACATGATCGACAAAGCGCACGCCATTGCCGCGCGGCCTGGCGTTATCTTCTGCTCCTTTGGCGACATGCTGCGCGTGCCGGGCTCGCATGGCGACCTGTTCACGCTGAAGTCGCAGGGCGCTGACATCCGCGTGGTCTATTCGCCGCTGGATTGCCTGAAGATCGCGACGGCCAATTCCGACAAGCAGGTTGTCTTCTTCGCCATCGGCTTCGAGACCACCGCTCCGGCGAACGCGATGCTGGTGCATCGCGCCAAACAGGAGGGGGTGAAGAACGTTTCGGTCCTGGTTTCGCACTCGCTGGTGCCACCGGCGATTACGTACATTCTGCAATCGCCGCAGAACCGCGTGCAGGGGTTTCTTGGCCCAGGACACGTCTGTGCCATCATGGGATATCGCGAGTACGAGCCGGTCAGCGAGCGTTACAAGGTGCCGGTCGTGATCACCGGGTTCGAGCCGCTTGATCTCTTGCAAGGGACGTTGATGGTGGTGCGGCAACTCGAGGCGGGAAAGCACCTCACGGAAAATCAGTACTCTCGTATTCTTGATCGTGAAGGCAACGTGGGTGCGCGCAAGCTGGTGAATA